>Ga0105049_10011516_pt1 | contig 10135 bp, 9 predicted proteins | sample MAT06_FD_78087 | JGI IMG/M metagenome (GOLD analysis project Ga0105049, IMG submission 78087) | Freshwater microbial communities from Lake Fryxell liftoff mats and glacier meltwater in Antarctica - MAT-06 | ecosystem: Environmental > Aquatic > Freshwater > Ice > Liftoff microbial mat | place...
AGCACGGTGAACAACACGGGGTTTGATTCGACGCTGCTCACTGTCGCCGTCACGCCGGGGCAGAACCCGGTGAGTACGGGGCTGACGGTGAATGCTGATCTGACGGCGCTGGGCGGACCGGGATTCGCTTTGCTGCGGGATGACGGCACGAACGGCGATGTGACGGCGGGAGACAACGTGTTCTCGCTGGTGTTCACGGTTGCGCCGGGGACTGCAACTGGAGCGCAGCCGGTATCGTTCAGCATCAGCGATGCCCAAGGTCGTGGCGGCGCGGCGGGGACGATTGTGACGGTGACGGGGCCACCGCCGGCGAATGACGAGTGTGTGAACGCGCTGTCGTTGGGCGGGATCGGCGGGGGAGATGTTGTGATGGGTTACTCGAACGCGTCTGCGACCGACTCGCTGGCGAGCGTGTCGTGCGCGCCGATCCATCGAGAGATTTGGTTCGCGGCGACGGCGACGGCGAGCGGCGTCTATCGATTCTCGACGTGCGGCACGCCGACCGGGCCGGGGGCGGACACGGTGATCGCGGTGTTTGATTCGTGCGGGGGGACTGAACTGTCCTGTAATGACGACGCGTGCGGGTTGCGGTCGATTACGGATCTTGTGCTGTCGGCGGGTCAGTCGATCGTGGTTGCGGTGGGAAGTTTCAACACCATCGGGACTGCACAGGGCGTGCTGATGATTCAGGGCCCGCTCGACTGCATCGCTCAGGCGCCGGCCTCGCCAACGGGCGGCGTGCCGGGACAGAGGATGCTGATCTCGGTGCGGGTGGGTGATGTGTGTCTGGCGAGCGTGACGAGCGTGACGGCGGACCTTTCGCCGATTGGCGGCCCGAGCGGGTTTGTGCTTTTCAATAACGCGACCGGGGGCGATCAGGTGGATGCGGATACGGTGTTCAGCCGCGCGGTGATGCTGCCGCCGGCGCTTCCGCCGGGACCGTATTCGATCACGCATCAGGTGACGCTGGGGACGGGCGCAACATTTGACGAGACGGGGACGTACGGGGTGTTTGGCCCGCCCGCCTGCACCACCACCTTTTCCGACCACATTACCACCGGCCAGAGTGCCATGGGTGTCACGCCTCGCGAACTCATCAGTCAACTCCGCCGCTGTATTGGTTGCGAGAGCAACCCACCCGGTCCCGTCGCGGCCCTCTCTGCCATGGTCGATGATCTTGAACTCGACGGCCTCGAAGGCGGCGTGCCCCGCACCATTGAGTGTGTCGAGGCCATCGTCCGCACCCAGACCCCCGGCACGCCCCGGGCCTGGCGCTTCAACCTGTTTGACACGCTCTCGGCCGCGCTGAGCCAGCAGCGCGGCAATCGCTACAGCGAAGAGTTTCTTGAACCTCTCCAGACCATTCAGAACTTTGACCCCACGCGCCACCCCGGCTTTGATCTCGTCCGCTTCCAACTCGGCACCGGCTTCAACCAGGTCGGCTCGCCCGCCAACCTCCCCCACCCCGCGCTCTACTGGGTGAGTGTCATCGCCATCAGCGACACCGCCGACGGTAACGTCACCATTGCCCTCACCGACACACCCTTACCTATGGGCAATGCAAACGCCTTCCAGACCAACCTCATCCCGCCGCCCACGAGCATCGTCACCACCACCTTCAACGCCGGCTATCGCATCCGCGGCACAGGTCTCATCCAGACCTGCCCCGGTGACTTCAACGGCGATGGCGAACTGAACCCGGATGATCTGGCCGATTACATCGGCTGCTATTTCGCACCGGTGCCGTGCGGGCCGGCGGATTTTAACGGTGACGGTGAGACGAACCCCGACGATCTGGCCGACTATATCGGGACGTTTTTTGGGGGTGGGTGCTGAGGGGGCGGGGTAGTCGAACATGCAACTTTCGCGTGCGGGAATCTTGTTTGGTCATCAGCAGCGTTCAGGTCGCCTCGCATTGGCCGCTCTGGCGGGGCTCTCGGGGTGCGCTGTCAATCAGGCGGCATTCGCCCAGTCGGGCGGGCCGACCATCCCGCTCACCGCTGTGGCGCAGGCCAGTGGTGCCACCATCACCCGCAGCGCGGGGATTGACTTTGTCCACGATCGGCGCGGCCGGCAACGCGCCGTGGCAGGGCAATGGAACAGTTGGCGACCGGGCCGTAGGCCGTGGCGGCGTCAGCAGCGAAACCCTCATGCAGAAGGCGATGCTTGAGGAGATGCGGGCGCTAAGGGCAGGGCAGGCCAAGTCCGCCAAACGCAGCGGTGATCGCTGCGTCATTATGATCCTTATGATCCTCTTCGTCGCCGGGTTCTTCAATCCCATTCTCTGGGTGATCGCCGTCGGCCTCTGCGTTCTGCGCGTGGTGCTTGGGTTGGTGCTGTGGCTGTGGCGGATGGCGACGCGCAAGGTGGCGTGAGTCTCTCGCCAAACCCTACTTTCGTTCGCAGCCAAACACACCCTGCGCCCAAGGTTCGGTCGCCGCGGCGACCTCAGCAATGCGTGACTGGTCCTGGACGACGGTGAGCGTCACGGCTGCCTCTGGCACGGGAGTGGCCCCGGTGGGCACGGGCACCACTCACACTACTTCCCAGCGTTCGTGGCCGGGGCTGCTTCGATTGGCCGTGGCCTTGGCCTTGGCCTTGGCCTTGGCCTTGGCCTTGGCCGGGCTGGTTCCGGCCGCGGCCGGCGGCTGCTCGGCGGCCGCCATCTTTTCGCGGGCCGCGCGGCTGGCCTGCACCGTCCAGCGCTCCACGCCCAGCATGTCGGCCAGGGCGTGCGTGTAGACGCAGGTATCGAAAAAGTGATTGTCGCTGCGACCGGGCCGCATCTTCCACACAAACATGGGGCGGCCCTGGTTGCGGCCGCTCTTGGCTACCTCACGCACCTGCTGCTCGGCCGTCAGTTGCACCAGATACGTCTCGGCGCAGTCGGCGGGGACGGGCTGGAGCCTTGGGCCTCACGGATTTTTCTGAAAGATGGTGCCCGTGCTCGGGTCAGGCGGCTTCCCGATAAGCACTCCGATCCCCGCCGAACCGTTGTGCTTGAGCATGCCCCTCATCCCAGGTGTGGAGGACGCGGACATTTGAAATGCATGCGGTCGCAACGTGGATTGCATCCGCGTGCTTGATGGCGAGCTTTCGCGTCAGGTCGTGGGCCTTTTCCGCGATGATGCGCTCGACCGACCGCAGGGCGATGTACTCCTGCTCGAAGAACGCAAGCATCTTCTTGGACGCCGCGTCGTCCACCTTGCGGACCGTGGGCAGTCCGGCACACTCGGTGATCGTCAGGGCCGAGGTGACAATGACCAGCTCTCCCTCTTGGGCCTGATTCAGGAGTTCACGGAGCGCATCGCGCTTGTTCGGCTCTTGCTGGAACCATCCCAGGAGGCAGTTTGTGTCCCAGTAGACGCGCTCAGGCAATCACGCAGCCTCCGCACGAACTCTTCCGAGTCCATGCCGCCGGTGATATCCAGCTTGCCCTCGCCCTCGAAATCGGACGCGGACGGCAAGTCCTTCTTGTCGCGCAGCACGCGGATCGACTCCACCTCGATCGAGATCGGGCGGCCCTTGTCGCTGAACTTGGCGCGCCCCGAGACGGCGACGCGTTTGCCCAGCGCGTTCACCGGCTCGCTGATATGCCCGTCGGGCAGGATGCAGCGAACGCGCGTGCCGTTGAGTTGGTCGAAGACATCGAACGCCTCGCCGCCGTGGATAGTCACGGTTTCGAGCGAGCCCTCAACGGTCGTATCGGCCAGGTGGTATGCCGCGCGGCGACCGAAAAACTCGTCGATCAGCGCCGCGGAACGAGGTGTCGGCACGACCGTGTCCTCGCCGGGCTCCGAAAACTCCATCCGCGATACGCCGCGTTCAAGCAGCCCGAGCATTGCGCGGGCCTCCTTGAGGGTCTCGTCGTCAAAGTCGCTGGGCACGCCCTTGCCGGACTCGAACTTGCGCATCCCCCGCATGTACGACTTGACGACCGCGCGGCTGGTGTCGCGCCGTTTCGCGGGGACGTGGGCTTCGAGCGTGAGGGTGAGCGGGCTGTTGATCGTCGCCTTGATGAAGTTCCAGTGGATGCCCGATTTGCCATCTTCGCTGCTTTGGGCATCGATGTTGCGAAGCACGGCAAGCGCTTTGTCCAGCACGTCAACAAGCCGCTCGGCGGGTGCGCCCCCGTCTCGGCCTTCGACCAAGATTGTAAGTTTCTGGCTTATCGGGTCAGACGATTGTACGTGGTTCGGGTGGAACCTGCTCCACTCTGTCATCGGGCATCCGGTTGGCACAGTCGTACTACAACTCTCCGAACACGGCCCTTTTCGCCGCGTTCCCTCCCAAGTGTTGATCCAGCGCAGCACGTCAACCGCCGCCCCCCATCTTGCCGCCGTCACGGCCCTTGCCGGAGACTCATTGCACGTTGCGGCGGTGGGGCGACGGCGGGAACGGCGGGCGGGGTGGCGGGTGGTGGGTGGCGGGTGGTGGCTGATTGCCTCCTGCGTCCTCCCTCCTGCCTCTGGCGCTGCTCCCATACGCTTGCTCTGATTCCCCCGGAGCCACCATCATGCCCAGCACCGCCAGCACAACCTCGTCCCTCAAGACCCTCGCCGGATCGGCCCTTGCCGTCTTTGCCGTGGCTGGTGCCGCGGGGCTGGGAGGGTGTGCCTCGACGGGGGAGCGGTCACAGAATGTGGGGCTGACGGGGGGGCTTGATCCATCGACGATTGATGGGAGGGCGATTGTGGTGTTGTGCGATGCGGACCTGAGCCCGACGGCGATGGTGGATGGGCGGCTGTCGGGAGGGGCGGGGCCGAAGGGGATTGATCAGTTGACATCGATCGGCCTGCCGATTGCCGATGCGCCCGACGAGAAGAGCAGCAAGTGGATGACGGCGGTGGGTCAGGTGCCGGTCTCGAACTCGGCGCATGGGCCCGCGGCGGCGGTGGCGGCGAGCCCGGTGGGTGGGCTGGTGTACGTGGTGGAGGCGTTCAAGCCGGCGTTGGCGGGGCAGAGTTCGGTTGAGCAACTGGCCAAGGGCACGCTGATGACGTGCGTGGATGTGAGTGCGCCGCAGTCGCCACGGGTGGTGGCCGCGCTGGATGTGGGGACGGCGCCGGTGGCGGTGGATGTGAGCGCGGATGGGGCGTTTATTGCGATTGCGACACAGACGCCGGGGGAACAGATTGTGGTGGTGCGGGCGGCAGACTTCACGGCGGGAGGAAGCACATCGTCCGGCGCGGAGCGGATGGCGTGGCCGTTGATGGGTGTGGGCGGGACGAGTGTGGGCCGGACGGGTGTGGGTCGGACGGGTGGAAGTGGGAGCGGGGCCACGGCCAGCGAAGGCTCGCCGGCGGTGCTGACGTATAAGCCGTCGAGCATTTGCTGGCACCCATCGGGGCGGTATCTGGCCGTGACGATTCCGGAGACGAACCAGATTGCGTTTTATGAGTTTGACCCGGAGGGGGCGGGGCCGAATCTGCCGGGGCTGGCGGCGTGGGGTGCGCCGGTGACGGTGGGCAAGTTTCCGTTCTCGGGTCGATTTTCAAAGGATGGCAAGCACTTCATTTTCACCGAGCTGCAGTGGGGCGCGGATGTCGAAGGCTTCATGACGGGCGCGCCGGAGGGGCGGGTGGGCGTGATCAGGCTCTCGGCGGTGGCGACGGCGACTTCGAGCGAAGGCGCGGCGGAGGTGCCGGCGGTGATGCACGAGGTGCTGAAGAGCGTGCAGGTGGGCATCAGCCCGGAGGCGATGGCATTGAGCCCGACGGGGAACATGATTGTGACAGGAAACCTGAAGCGGGCGTTTCTGCCGGCGGGGGATGAACGGCTGACGCCGGGCGGGTCGCTGTCGCTGGTGTCGTTTGACCCGGCGACGGGGGAGCTGAGGGTGCTCAATGAACTGCCGATCAACGGCATGCCCAAGGGCGTGGCGTTTGACGCGACGGGCAAACATGTGATTGTGAGTGAGTTTCGCTCGTTTGACCCGCAGAACACCGAGGGCGAACTGGGCTTTTATCGGCTGGGCGGCTTTGGGGCGACCGAGCTGCAGTTCTGCGGGTTCCATGTGGCGGTGGGGAACGGGCCGCACAGCATTGTGGTGGTGAAGTAGGCGGTAGGTTGCGTGGTGAAGCGGCGGCGACTGCCGCGCGGGAGCGGGCCCGGTCAGCGGTGGTGGCCAGCGATGGTGGTCAGCGGTGGTGGTCAGCGCTCGTGGGTGCGACCGGGGGTGCCGGTCGGGGGCTCGATGCAGCCGCCTTTGATATCGAGCGATTCGATGATGGCGGTGCGGGCGTAGAGCACTTTGAGCCGGCCGGCGCAGATGCGGACCACGGCGGAGAGCATGCGGTCATCGGCGACGCCGAGGTGGACAAGGTCGGGTGCGAAGCGGGAGACTTCGCAGGGGATGCCGGTGGCGAGCACGCGGCGCGAGGTGGGCAAGACAAGTTCCATCGAGAGCGTGTGGCCGTCGCCCTGAGCACAGGCCACGGTGGCGATGAGCGTGGCGGAGTCTTCGCGTGCCGGGCCGGTGACCACCACCCACTCAATGCGCACCACGCCGCTGGCGATGCCGAGTTCGGCGAGCACGCTGGGCGATTGCGTGGTGGCGGCGTCGAGATGGGCTGAGGCGGGAGACATGGTGGCGGGGGGAATAACGGGAGGGACAACAGACCGGAGAACTGCGGGCGGGTGATCAGGTGGGAGAGGCGGTGGCGTCGATGAGGGCCTGAGCGGTTTCGCGAAGTTGGTCGGTGGGCCACTGAACGAAGCGCTCGCCGCCCTGGTCGAAGAGTTGCAGGAGGCCGATCATGGCATCGAGCCGCTGATTGTGGGTGAGGGCCCCTTCAGTGCGCTCACTGTTGCGCTCGCTGGCGGGCGCGCTGGCGGGCGCGCTGGAAGAGGGCGAAGGCTTGGCACCAGTGATGGCGGTCCCATCGAGTCCGTGGGTGAGGTCGCGGATTTCAAAGAGTGAGGCGAGCACGGGCTGTACTTCACGCTTCATGCGCTCGCGGACTACGGCTTTGAGGAGGACCCAGACGTCTTGCTCGGCTTCAAAGTATTCTTTGCGATCGCCACGTTTGTGGGCGCGGCGGATGATGCCCCAGTCGAGGAGAGAGCGGAGCGACATGCTGGCACTGCCGCGGCTGATGCGGAGGCGGTCCATCACGTCGTCGGTGCAGAGGGGTTTGCCGGTGATGTAAAGGAGGGCGTGGGCTTCGGCCATGGTGCGGCTGATGCCCCAAGTGCTGCCCATTTGACCCCAGATGGCGACGAAGCGGTCCTGCGCCTCGGCGAGCTCGGGGGAGACGTCGGCGGCGGTCGCATTTGGCGAAGGGCCAGAGGGCGAGGGGGGGAGCCGGTCGGAATGGTCTGCATCGCGAACCATCGGTACCTGAATATACGCTCACCAAGTTCAGTAGTTTCAAGAAAGACTGAAAGTTTGAGTTATTTGGACGTGAGAGAGGCGGGGGATCGTTGCCGTTCGCCGAGTTTACCGCGTTTACGAGGGACTACCAGAGCACGTCGATGACACCGAGACCGCCGACGACGCAGGAGACGATGCCGTTGACAGTGAAGAACGCCATGTGAAGACCGGCCCTGCCGCGGCGGGCGAGGATGAGGTGTTCGGCGATAAGGAGGGCGGCCACGAGGATGACGGCGGCGAGGAAGATGGTGGCGAAGCGGGGGTCGGCGCGCCAGGCGAGAGCGAGGAAGACGGCGGCGGCGACGTGAAGCAGGCGACTGAGCCAGAGGGCGGCGGGGACACCGAGGCGCGAGGGGATGCTGAAGAGGGCGACGGACTGGTCGTATTCGACATCTTGAAGGGCGTAGATGATGTCGAACCCGGCGACCCAGACGGTGACCATGGCGGCGAGCCAGAAGATGGCGGGCGTGCTGGCGAGCGCGTGGGGATTGATGGCGAGGGCGGCGGCGATGGGTGAGATGGCGAGGGCGGAACCGAGGAGGAGGTGGCAGAGGGCGGTGAAGCGCTTGGCGAAGGAGTAGAAGGCGAGCCAGGCGAGAACGGGAACGCTCAGAATGGCGGGCCACCAGTTGGCGAAGGCGAAGCCGAAGACGAGGGTGAGGGCGACGAAGGCGGCGGCGGAGAGGAGGGCGAAGGCGAGGGCGGAACGGCGCGGGAGAGCACCGGAGGCGACGGCGCGGCGAGCGGTGCGCGGGTTGGCGGCGTCAAGAGTGGCATCGGCGAGGCGATTGACGAGCATGGCCCAGGTGCGGGCGGCGACCATGCATGAGACGATGAGGGCGAGTTTGATGGCGCTGGTTGTCCATGGCTCGGCAGGATCGCGGGCGAGGAACGCACCCAAGAGCGCGAAGGGGAGCGCGAAGATCGAGTGGCTGAGCTTGATATCGCGGGCAGCGAGTTGGAGAGAGCCGGGGATCATGAATGGGTGCTCAGGGTACCGCTGCCGGCTCCACCGCCCTGCCCCCCATTTGCTGCCGCACTTGCACTGGCACTGGCACTCGCACTGGCACCCGCGCCCCCACTCGGCGCGAGGATCGCGGTCGCGGTGGTGTGGATGGCGAGCCAGGCGGCGCGGATGTGCTCTTGGCGCGTGGAAGCGCTGCCGATGGCGAAGCGGAGGACGTAGCGAGCATCGGCCGGGGCGCTGGCGGGATGGTCGAGGACGGTGTGGGTGAGGTAGAGCGTGCCGGATTCGTTGAGGGTGCGGAGGAGGGTGCGGTTGGCATCGCTGCCGGGCTCGCGGAGGCGGAAGCAGACGAGGGGGTGACCGAAGGCGGGGCCGAGAGGGAGTTCAAAGCGTGGGTCTTGAGCGACGAGGTCTTCAAAGAGGGCGGCGAGGCGGAGGTGCTCGCGGATGTACTCACGGAGCGATTCGAGGCCGTAGTGGCGGAGGACGAACCAGAGTTTGAGGGCGCGGAAGCGGCGGCCGAGGGGGATCTGAAAGTCGCGGTAGTCGATGACGTGCCCGGCTTCGCTGGCGGCGTTGCGGAGATACTCGGGAGTGATCGAGAGAGCGGCGCGAACGGCGCGGCGGTCGGAGGTCCAAAAGAGGTCGCAATCGAACCCGACAAGGAGCCACTTGTGGGGGTTGAAGGCGAAGGAGTCGGCGCGATCGATGCCGCGGGAGCCGGGGGGGCCTGAGCCGAGCATGGAGCGGAGTTCGGGGCAGATGAGGGCGGCGCCGGCGAAGGCGGCATCGACATGGAGCCAGGCGCCGAACTTGGCGCAGACCTGGGCGATTGCGGAGAGGTCGTCGATGGCCATGACGCCGGTAGTGCCCAGGGTTGCGACGACGAAGAAGGGCGCGCGGCCGGCGGCTTGGTCGGCATGCATGGCGGCTTCGAGCAAGGCTGGGTCGAGGCGGTAGTGGACGTCGGCGGCGATCATGCGGACGCCGCCGCCGTCGCGCGAGGCGACGAATCCGTCTTTGGCATCGGGGCCGTCGGTGATGCCGGCGATCATGGCGGCCTTGACGACTGAGGAGTGGGCTTGGGTTGAGGTGTAGGCCACGAGCGAGCCGGTGCCGCCGCGCGTGCGGGCGCGGGTGCGGGCGGCGCAGAGGGCGACGAGGGTTGCTTCGCTTGCGGTGCCTTGAATGATGCCCAGGCCGCTCTCGCCGGGGGCGTCGGAGCGAAAGCGGTCGGGGAGGCCGAGGGCCTGGGCCATCTGGTCGAGGAGGCGGGTTTCGAGCTCTGTCGCGGCGGGGCTGGTGGCCCAGAGCATGCCCTGCACGCCGAGGCCGGCGCAGAGGAGGTCGGCGAGTACGCTGGGGGCGCTGGTGTTGGCGGGGAAGTAGGCGAAGAAGTTGGGCGATTGCCAGTGGGTGAGGCCGGGGGCGATGATCTCGCGGACGTCGCGCATGACGTCGTCCCAAGGTTCGGGATGTTCGGAGGCTGCCTTGGGGAGGGCGCGGAGAACCTCGCCCGGGCGGACCTGTGAGAGCACGGGCGGCGCGGCGGGGGAGTCGAGCGATGACCAGTAGGAAGTGATGAAGGAGAGCAACTCGACGCCGCGACGTTCGAAGTCCGCTGGAGAGAGGTGCATGGGGTTTTGACTCATTGGGTTCTCCGCCGGTGGGCGTTGCATCGGGCGCGATGGTACCTTGGTGCGGCGGTCAGGTCGCTGGAGTGGTGGTGGCGGGGGTGGTGGCGGGGGGGTTGGCGGGGGGGTTAGCCCCGCGAGCTCCAGCGCCGATGATGA
>Ga0105049_10011517_pt1 | contig 10135 bp, 8 predicted proteins | sample MAT06_FD_78087 | JGI IMG/M metagenome (GOLD analysis project Ga0105049, IMG submission 78087) | Freshwater microbial communities from Lake Fryxell liftoff mats and glacier meltwater in Antarctica - MAT-06 | ecosystem: Environmental > Aquatic > Freshwater > Ice > Liftoff microbial mat | place...
GCGGCGCGAAGACGTTAGTGTTCGGCTCGCAGTGGCCGACGAACCCGCATTTGTTCGGTTTGTACGGTGGCAGTAACTCGCCGGGCATACTCGAAAGCGATGGGGCTGCCAAGCCGTTCATCGAAAAGCACGGCTACGCGCAAACGTCGTCGATGATTGTGTTCCAGCGCAAACTCGATATCCCGCTGATGCTCGCCGATTCGCGTTTCACGCTGTTGCGAAAGCGCTACGACATCAACTTGCTGAAGTCCGCTGCGGTGGCGTCGTGGTGGCAAGAATGCGTCTGGAGTTCGCTCGAACCGGCCGAATTCCGCGTGATGGACAAGTTGACCGGCTTCCCGGCAGCCCGTGCCATCGCCTGGGAGCTCGAAGGTTTTAACTGGAAGTGGAATGCGCCATCGGCGGGGATTATCGACGTTCAAGTGCGCCCCGACCTGCGCAAACTCGGCATCGCCAAGATGCTCCTGACGCACGTGTTGCGGTTCCTTCAGGATCAGTTTTTCGGCATCGCCGAATTGCAAGTGCGGGCCAACGACCCGGCCGCCGTTGGACTGTGCAAAAGCGTTGGCTTCGAGCCAATCGACATCGGCCACGTTTACGAGAAGCCGGTTACGGGTTCTCCCAACTGATGACCAAACGCGACATCGGCCCATTCATTCGCAACCGGATCATCGGGATCGGGTCGAACGGGTCGGGGTCGCGTTCGACCGTCACGACGTTCGGACTCACGCGCAACCCCGCCTGATAGTGCAAACTGATGACGATTACCTTCGCGGGCACTGGGCCTCCATCGGGGTGCGGCGAATCGGCGGGGATGACGTCCGTCAGCACGACTTTCTTGCGGTCCGCTTGTTCCCACTTCGCCGAACCGACGAGCACGAACGAACAGTCGCGTTCGATCTGGAACAAAATTATGCCTTCGCCGAACTGGCTGATTGCTCGCACCGATGCCACTTTCCGCCAACGCTCCGCCGTCGTATTTGTGCGACAAACGACCCAACCGATGTTGTAACGCCGACAGCATTCGAGCATCTCGGCGTCGGTCCACTCGGCGAGCAACTTGCCGTTCATACGATCCGATCGCAGCCCGCAGAAGGCATGTTCGAATCGCGCATCGGGGTCCAATCCACCGAGAAACGCCCGTTCGGTGTACATCGGTAGCAGTGCCGTCCAGTTCCAACTCGTGCCGATCGATGGGCCATCTTCGATGAGAATGCGGCCCTCGCGCGTGGTACGCGCGGCGATTTCCTTGACGAGCTTTTCTTGCTCGATGTTTAGCCCCATCGCGATCGGTTCGGTACGCAACCCGAGCGAGTACCGAAGTGGCCCCGTCGCGTATCCACCCCAACCCGCAATGGCGGGGAGCAGCACGATAATCAGCAACAGAATCGAGCGGTAGGGTAGCGTTTTGCCGATTGTTTGCGCCATCCATGCTGCGGGCAGGACAGCGAGCGCCGCAACCAATGGCGCAGCCCGTTCGGCCCCGCCATTCGCAAGCGGTGGCCACGTCTGCCCGAGCCGGGCAATGCAGAACGCCAACAGCCCTGTTAATACCAACAGTGCAGGTGCCGTCTTGCGATTGGCGCGAGCGAACCAGACGCAGCCGAACAACCCCGCAACGACCATCGGCCACCCGAGCGGGGCTGGGCCGAAGAGTTGGCCGTTACCGTCCCACGAATCGAGCAACGCCCCCCAGTTTGGCAGCGGGGCCACGTCGTCGACGGAGGGCTGCCGCAGCCACCAGAATTTCGCCCAATCCCAGATCCACCACATGTTGAGTGCGATGCCGACCGACGAGATGCCGAACAAACCGAGGTGCCAACCGGGGCCGTGCCGCGGGGCCACCGCGAGGTAATAGCTGCCGAGAACCGGCGCGAGGCCCAGCCAGACAACGGGGTGTGCATACCAGCCAATGATCGCCGTGCCGGAGAGAATCAGCCACGTCGTGATGCCGGGTTCCCAGTTGTAACGCGATAACCACGAGATGAAAATGATTGCCGACATTCCCGCCAGAAGCAGATCGCTATCGCCCGCATCGAACATCGCCCGAACGGGCGCGGACCACCAGACGCCACACCCGAACGCGCCGGCCAGGCACGCTCCCGGTGCCGATAAGCCGATACCGCGCCCCGCGAGCACGAACGCACCCGGCACGAGCAAACAACAGATAAACAAGCCGATTTTGTAGGCCGCGGGATCGTAGCCTTTACCGGAGATGGTCAGAAACAGTTCCGCTGGGCGGCAACCGCCATCGAAGACGGGCGTCTTCGGGTAACCCGCCTGAAAGTTTGGGTCGAAACAAGCCGTGGCGTACCGTTGGCGGAACGTCTCGGAACCGAGACTGCCGTGATAAAGGTGCAGCGGGTGTCTGCCCGCAACGATCGGCCGCGAATCGAGCAAACTCGCCCAGCCGCCGAACACCGGCAGCGACAAACCGGCTTGGCCCACGGTCAGAACCAACACCGCGAGCAACCAGCCCGGTTTCGCACGAAATCCGTCGGCCGGTGAACTATCCATGACATCCGCACCCCAACGAGGTCAACAATGGTGCCGATGGTATCGCAAATCGTCGATTCGGTACAAGTGCAGTGGTCAGCCATTGGTTTCGCTGGCCGGTTTCCGCGTTCCATCCTGATCGATTCCATTCAAAGATTCCGAACGGTGGCGACCGAGTTGTTCGACGTCGTTGGCCGCGTCTTCGGGGTTGTCGGCCAAGTTACGCTTGAGTTGATGGCGACGGTGTTTGTTGCCGCGCTTCTTAACGGCGCGTTTCAACTCGCGAATCTTGCGTTTGTCGGGGTCTACGGGCATAAAACACCTTTAACATGAAGCAGCGTATTCTGATTGCCACCGATGCCTGGCACCCGCAAGTCAACGGGGTCGTGCGAACGCTCGATACCACCACCCGCACACTTCGAGCGATGGGGCACATCGTCGAAGTCGTCTCGCCCGAGGGATTTTCGCAGATTCCGATCCCGTTTTACCCGGAAATCCCGCTCTGCTTCCCGCGGCCCGGCAGCGTGAATCGCCGGATCCAGTCGTTTCGGCCAGACTGCGTTCATATCGCCACTGAGGGGCCAATCGGGCTGGTGGTTCGCCATTATTGTCGGCAACGTACGTGGAATTTTACCACGTCGTATCACACGAAGTTCCCCGAATACGCTCAAACTCTCACGGGTTTCCCGGCACGCTGGAGCTACCGATACCTTCGCTGGTTCCATAACCGTGCGGCTGCAATTATGGTTGCAACGCCGAGTTTAGAAGCCGATTTGCAACAACGGGGCTTCATAACGCCGATTCGGCGCTGGTCGCGTGGCGTCGATTTTTCTGTGTTTCGAGCAGGTGAGAAGCAACGAGGCCAGTACCCGGTTCCCGTGCTGCTTTACGTCGGTCGCGTCTCGGTGGAAAAGAACATCGAGGCGTTTCTGGCGCTCGAAACTCCAGGAACGAAAGTGATCGTCGGCGACGGTCCTGCGCGTGCGGTGTTGCAAGCGAAATACCCGCAAGCGGTGTTCCTCGGGTTCCTGAAAGGCGAAGCCCTCACTGCTGCCTACTCAACCGCTGATCTCTTCGTTTTCCCGAGCAAAACCGATACGTTCGGCCTCGTGATGATCGAAGCCATGGCGTGCGGGCTACCCGTGGCGGCGTTCCCCGTGACAGGCCCGATCGACATCATCACGAAGCCTACATTCGGCGCGTTAGATGAAGACCTCGGTACTGCAATCGGGAAGGCTTTAGCGACCGGCCAACGAGCCGCTTGCATCGAAGAGGCTCGACGCTATTCGTGGGAAAATTGCACGCGTCAATTCGTCGAGAATCTGGAAATCATCTGACGCGAACGTCCGGCTTTCACGGCTTAATCTTCGCAACGACCCTCGATACGCTTCCGGAGATGCGATCTTCCACGTCGCGGGTCCATCGGTCGGCAGGTAGCATGTACTCGTGCAAATAGCCCACTTCGTAGCCGCCTTCTCGCCAGTTTCGCTCCGATGGAATGTATGCGGTCAAATCTGCGGAGTACGATGTCACCCACGTTCTTGCACCGAATTCCTTTCGGTAACGATGGGCGTAATCGACCAGAACTTCGCCTCCCAGCGAAATCCATAGCTGACCATCGAGATCCCACGCCTGCACGGCGTACGGGTGCGATTTCGCGAACGGCACGCCGTCGTCGAGTTGTTTGAGCATCCGCTTCGCCCAGCGTACGCGAACGGGACTGCCGTCTTTCAGATGTGCGTTCAATTCCAATCGTGTCGGGTTTTTCTCGAAGGGCAGATCGACGAATTCGAACGCCGATCGCAATTTTGGCCCGAGTGCTTGCATCTTGTGATCGACGACTTGGGTAACCCCTGCTGCCAGTTGATTCCCATACTTTTCTGCCAACTCCACCGTGCGTCGCGGCAACGGGTTTTGATCGCCACCACACCCATCGACGAACATCGCCATCGCGCCGGGATAGTTCTTTTCCAGTGCAATTTGTGCAAAGCCCGCGTAGTCCCCGCACCACTGGTAAAAGCTCAGTACCGTGTTATGGCAGGCGTATCCGAAGACGATTGCAAGCAATTCGTCTTTCGTGCCGCGTACCACCAAAACGGGTACGGAGTGATCGACCGGCCCTTTGGGCGTTTCGCCGCGTTTCCGCATTTCGGGAATGTCGGCTTCCTTGTTGTTCCGACGATTGACCGCGAAAGTACACGCGCCTTCGCCCGCGGAAACCGTTGCGGCCCGCATGTTGCCGAGCGACTCGCGGATCGTGCGAATGATTTCGCGTTCGAGCCAATCGGAATAGTCGTAGACGCGCTTTCGTTGCACATCATCCAGCGGGTAATAGTCTTCGAGATCGCCGCGGACGGCCGGCGCACAATGGTTGTGCGAGTTCGTGATCCGGATCTGCTCGCGTTCGAGGCCATCAGTCTTTTTCAGCGATGCACAAATCGAATCGTACATCCACTTCGGCATCCCGCACAAATCGCTCGTGAGTAACACGACGCGGTGCCCTTTTGCGTCTTCGAGAGCGAGAGCTTTGATCCAGATGTCGTGGAGTGTTCCTTCCGAGGGGCGATCGCGTCCGCCGTAACCGGCGAGCCACATCGGCACCTTCGGTGTGATCACGGCCTTTGCGAGTCCGGCTTTCCACGTCGGTTTCTCGTCGGCATTCGCTCGCGAAACGATTAAGAGTGCGAGAATACTCAGCCAAATCGTACGGTTGTGCGTCATTCGTCGGGCGTCCAGTTCTTGGGTAGTTGCAACGACCAAACTTCGCTGTTCAGCGGTTGCGCGTGCCCGCCGGCGACCCAGATTTTATCCTGAAAGACGTAAGCGGAATGTTCGTGTCGCTCTTTCCACATCGTCGGCGTTTTCAGTGCTTTCCAGTCTTTGCCGTCCTTCGAGTGCCAGATATCGCCCCAGTTTTTCGAGGGGTTGTTCGACCAGCCGCCGATCGCCCACATGCGCCCGCGGTATACCACCGATGAGAACCACAATCGTGGCGACCACGGGGCGGCGGCTGTCACTCGCTCCCATTTCACGCCATCGCTCGAACTCCAGACATCGTTGTTCGCAGCATATTTCGGAACGTAATTGCCGCCGCCGAACACCCAGAGTTTGCCATCGAAAGCGATGGCGGCGTGATACGCCCGCGCGCTCCACGGAGCGCTCGCCGTTTCGAGTTTCCACGTCTTGCCGTCACTCGAAGACCAGACATCATTCTTTAGGCTCGCATCGTCGCCGAAGTAGTAATTTTCAGTGCCGCCGAGGATCCACATTTTGTTCTGAAACACCACCGCACCCGCTGCGATACGCGGACTCCAACCGGCGTTCTTCGCAGTCAGTTCCCACGTTTCGCCGTCTTTCGACGACCAGACTTCGTTCGTTGCGCCATGGCCTTTTAGCCGTCCGTTGTACCAGCCGCCCATCATCCACATACGATCCTGGAACGCGACGGTCATCGGCAAATCGCTGAACTTCCACGGCGCTTCCTTCACGGCGAGCGACCACGTTTTCCCGTCGCGGGACTTCCAGACATCGCGTGGCGGTGCGGCGAACGAATCGAACCAGCCGCCGAGGATCCAGAGTTGATCGTTGAATACGACTTCGCCCGAAGAATCGCGAGGCTGCCAACCGGCTTTGTCGGTGACTTTGACCCAATCGGGCTTGTCGGCCGCGATGACGGGCGTCGATGACAACGCGATGACAGTGGCGATGCAAAGGAAGTGCAGGACGTTCATGGCAGGCTCCGTTCACTCCGCGATCGTACGGAAGTGAACTGAGCTTACCCGAATGTCAGACGGATTACGAAGTATATTCGTCGGGAAGTGCGTTTCGCTGTATCGGCGTCTCCGACACGGGCTTGGCCGCCGATTTCGCTTCGGGTTCCTCGCCGAACATCACTTGATACTTGAAGTTCGCAATCGCGAGGTTGTCGTTGGGCAGAAGTGCCGCACGACGGATGCGTTGACCGTTTACGCGCGTGCCGTTCGTGCTGCCGAGATCGCGGACGAGGATCAGCCCTTCGGTCTTCACCAGAATGCAGTGCTGCTTCGACACGCTCTTATGATCGAGTTGCAAATCGCAATCGTCGTTCCGCCCCACCAGCGTTAGATCCTTGTTAAGGAGCAGTGCGGGGCCGCCGTCGATCGGAATGAGTTTCGCGTTCATGGGCACACCTGCATGGGGATCGGGAACGACGGGCACGATACAAGGGTTACAGAATCCCCGGTGCGGCCACCTTGATACCTTTGAACGCCATCTTCAGCTGATCGGGGTTCGGTGCGAATTCGAGTGCCGTGGCCTTGTCCACGTCGCCCCGTTCGACCAATTGACGCAGGTTTTCGGTGAAGTCGACCATGCCTTCGAGGAAGCCGATGCGGATGGCGTCGAGCAACGATTCGTCGCGCTTGTCGAGAATCAGTTTCCGGATCGTCGGGTTGACGATCATGATCTCGTTCGTCGGCAGTCGGCTCGTGCCGGGGCGGATCGACGGTAACAGTTTCTGTGCAACGACGGCTTTCAGGTTGAACGCCAACGACTGGCGCACGGCATGGTGCATCATCGGCGGGAACAAGTCGAGGATACGGCTAATCGTACTTGCGGCAGTCGAGGCGTGGATCGTCCCGAACACAACGTGCCCCGTTTCGGCGGCGTGAATCCCGGCCTCAAAGGTTTCCTGGTCGCGCATTTCGCCGACCAGAATAATATCGGGGTCTTCACGTACGGCATGCTTCAGCGCCGTGTGCCAGTCGACGACATCGAGGTACACTTCTCGCTGGTTGACGACCGACATTTTGTCCGCGAACACGAATTCGATTGGGTCTTCGATCGTCAGGATGTGCAGTGCCTCGCGGCTGTTGATGTAGTTCAGCATCGACGCGATCGTGGTCGATTTCCCGGAACCGGTGACGCCCGCAAGGACAATCAGCCCCTGATCGTAGTGGCAAAGTCCTTCGATTGCGGCGGGTAGACCGAGCTTCTCGAACGTCGGGATGGTCGTATTCACACGACGGGCGACCATCGCGAGTTTGCCGCGTTGTTTGAGAATGTTCACGCGAAAACGGCATTCGTCGTTACCGACGACGTGGGCGAAGTCGGCCCCGCCGTGCTCGTCCATCTGCTTGCGGGCCTTGTCGTTCATGATCGCCGCGAACAGCTTCTCGCACATATCCTGCGACAGCACCGGCGTGTTCATCTTCTGGATGATGCCGCGTAACCGCATCATCCCCGGCATCCCCGCCTTCAGGTGAAGGTCCGATCCTTCGTGCAACATGACGGTACGGTAAAGCTGGTTGATCTTCGGTTCGCCGGGGATTTCCTCGGCCAGCTTCAACCCGCCGGATTCGTTGATGTAGTACGGGCCGGTCGCGGCGGTGCCGTCCTTGATACCCGAAGGCGGCGCGGTCGATGGCCCGGCCAATTTCGGCGGTGCCACCACAGCGGGCTTGGCAACGGCAGCCGGTGCAGCGGCGGCAGGTGCCGGACGCGCTGTTGCGACGCGAGGGGGGTTTTCGGCCATGAGTCATCGCCTCGGAAGGGTGGTTTACGAAGGTTATGAAACCGAACTATGTGAGTATACCCGCGATCCGCACCGCCACACCGTGCGCGGCCAGGTATTCTTTCGTTGCGGGGATCGAATATTCGTCGTAATGGAAGATACTCGCGGCCAGTGCGGCATCGGCACCGGCTTCAAATGCGAGCCGCAAATGCTCCGGGCAACCCGCCCCGCCACTCGCCACCACAGGCACGTTCACTGCTGCCGATACCGCGCGTAACATCGGGATGTCGTAACCATTTTTCGTACCGTCTGCGTCCATCGATGTCAGCACGATCTCGCCCGCCCCCAACCGCTCGACTTCCTTTGCCCACTCGACGGCTTGTAGCCCCGTCGGCACGCGACCGCCGTTGACGAAGACTTCCCAAAACTCCTTGCCGTCTTTCATGACCCGTCGCGGATCGATGTTGACGACTGTAGCACAACGTCCGAATTTGCGCGAAATCTCGTTAATCAGCGCCGGGTTCTTCACCGCCGCCGAGTTGATGCTCACCTTCTCCGCACCGGCTTGAATCAGTTGCGTGGCATCGTCGATCGTGCGGATGCCCCCGCCCACGGTAAACGGCATAAACAACTGCTCGGCCACGCGGCGAACCATATCGAGCAGGATCGCCCGCCCTTCGTGGCTCGCGGAGATATCGAGGAACACGAGTTCGTCCGCCCCTTGGTTTTCGTAGCGTCGTGCGACTTCGATGGGATCGCCCGCATCGCGCAGGCCAACGAAGTGGATGCCCTTCACGACCCGCCCACGGTCGACGTCGAGGCAGGGGATAATGCGTTTGGTCAGCATGGGGTTTATAGCTATGGCGAATCGACGTAAGTCACAATATGGAGGCCCGAAAACCGATCTCGTTTAAGATCCTCGGGTAGGCCTTCGGCCAGAGGCCGCTGAGAACTCGCCTCGCTTTGCGTTATCCAGGCTATCGGGCGACTCGAAATAGCTGTCGGCATAGTTGAGGTTGTCCGGGCCGCGTGCGGGTCGGAGCCGAGTGCAAGGAGCTTGTCGATGAGACGGCAATTCACTCAACTCGCTCACACCCTGGTTAGCGACCAACATCCAACCCGGCGAGCATCTTCATCAGGGCTTTCGGGTCCACCGGCTTGACCATGTGGTGATCGAACCCGGCTTCGTGGGAGCGGCGGCGATCCTCGTCCTGCCCCCATCCCGTCACGGCGATCAGCACGACGCCCTTGCCCCACGACTGCTCACGGATACTGCGGCACGCCTCGTACCCGTTCAGCATCGGCAAGCCAATATCTAGCAAGATCACGTCGGGCCGGAATGCCCCGGCCACGTCCACGCCTTCCTGACCATCGTAGGCCGTGCGGGTGTCATTGCCCATGACTCGCAGCATCATCGCCAACGTGTCCGCACTGTCCTCGTTGTCGTCGACCACGAGGATACGGAGCGACGACCTGACGGGCTTCTCCTCTTCACCCGATGCTTGCGGTTTCGACGCTTCGACCACGACCGGCAACCGCACGATGAACTCGCTCCCCTTGCCCTCGCCCTCGCTCTTAGCCTCGATGGTGCCGCCGTGCATCTCGACCAATCCCTTGACCAGCGACAGCCCGATGCCCAGCCCGCCGGTTGTCTTCTCCAACGCCCGGTCCACCTGGGTGAACATAACGAACACCTTGTCGAGCATGGTCGGCGGGATGCCGATGCCATCGTCCGCAACGGACACGGCCACCGCTTCGCCGTCCCGCCGCACCGTCAGGCGGACGTGCCCGCCGCGGTGCGTGTACTTGGCACTGTTGGTGAGCAGGTTCGAGACGACCTGAGACAGCCGGGTCGCGTCCCCGTCCACGAAGATCGGCTCGTCCGGCACGGTCACGGTGAGTTCGTGTCCGGCTTGGTCGATCAGTGGGCGACTCGTTTCCACGGCGGCGGCGATGATCGCCCGGAGTTCGACCCGCTCTCTGCGGAGTTCGACCTTGCCCTGGCTGATGCGGCTGACGTCCATCAAGTCATCGACCAGCCGCACCATCTGTGTGAGTTGCCGTTCCATCATGGAGCGGGTCTGCTCGATGGTCGCCGCCTGCCCACCCGCCAACTTCAAAAGTTGCAAGCCGTTGCGGATCGGGGCC
>Ga0105049_10011518_pt1 | contig 10135 bp, 9 predicted proteins | sample MAT06_FD_78087 | JGI IMG/M metagenome (GOLD analysis project Ga0105049, IMG submission 78087) | Freshwater microbial communities from Lake Fryxell liftoff mats and glacier meltwater in Antarctica - MAT-06 | ecosystem: Environmental > Aquatic > Freshwater > Ice > Liftoff microbial mat | place...
GACGCCGCAGAATCGGTGTGGACCGAAAAGTCGGTCCCGCAGATCTCCGATAAGAACACAGGGCACACAAGGCCGCGCCCCTCGAAGGGCGCGGCCTTTTTCGTTTCTCGGGGCCCGCGGCCTTCATCGCCGCCGACCACCGAGCCAGCCTTGGAGTCGTTCAGAGTCCGACCCACACAGTGGAGCAAGCCATGATCAAGAATCGAGACATCGCGAGCCGCCAGTTCCGTTCCCTCCTTGGCCTGGGCGTGATCGTTGCCGCCTCGGGGCTGCTTCTTGGCGGTTGCACCGGCCACGGCGAGTACACCACGGAGCACATGAACGCCGCGAAGATGAAGATGAATGCGCTCAAGAGCGCAACCGAATACCAGATGGCGCATCAGGCCTTCCTCGCCGCGGACCTGCCCAAGGCGCTCAAGCACGTGACAATCTCCATCGAGCTCAACCAGAACGTTGTCAGGAGCCACGTGCTCCGCGGACGCACGTTCATGGAGATGGGCAACGTCGAGCTCGCGGCGATCTCCTTCGCAGAGGCCGAGAAGATCGACGATACCAACGTCGATTCCTGGTACTTCCAGGGCATCATGGCCGAGCGCATAGGCCAGACCGACGAGGCGCTGCGCCGCTACCTCGGGGCCGCGGAGCGAGACAAGCAGGACGCCCAGTACTCGATCGCCGCGGCGGAAATGATGATGGAGCAGGGGCACCTCACCCAGGCACGCGACTTTCTCACGCAGCGTGCGGCCAACTTCCCGCACAGCGCGGGTGTGAAGCAGACGCTGGGACACATCGCGATGCTCGAAGGCCGCCACGCCGATGCGGCCCAGGCCTTCTCCGACGCGCGGATGCTCGCGCCGGATGATGAGAACATCACCGAAGATCTCGTTCGTGCGCAGATCGCCGTCTCGCGATTCGGCGACGCCGAGTCCAACCTCGCACGCCTTCTCCGCAACAAGGACAACAACAGCCGCCGCGACCTCAAGCATCTTCGGGCCATGTGCCTCGTGCAGATCGAGAAGCCAGTGGAGGCGCGTGACATCTTCCTCGAGCTGACGCGCGACATCGAGAACGCCAATGATGTTGACGCCTGGATCGGGCTTGGCGAACTCTCCTTCGTGCTGCGAGATCAGGCCCGGCTGCGAGCCGCGGCAACCCGCGTCGTTGCACTCGCGCCCGATCGTCCCGACGGCTACATCCTCCGCGCACTGCACCTCCGGCGCACCGGCGATCTCGCTGGCGCGACGCAGAACCTCCGCACCGCGCTCAAGATCCGCGAGGATGCCCAGACCTTGATGCTCCTGGGGATGGTCCAGCGCGACCTGAACCAGATGGACGCCTCACGCCAGACCTTTGCCGCGGCGGCCCGCCTGGATCCCAAGAACCAGGTCGCGGCCGATCTCGCAGCGTCCACATCGGGCACGGTGATCACCGGATTCCCGACCGGCGAGTGATCCTCCCGCCTGGGAGCAGAGGGGCACACAAGGTACCCCCGGATCAGGGTCGGTGCACCTGTTGAGCCTGGCCGCGGCAATCCGCGTTTCTCCGCCTATCTTCCCACCCCGCAGCCTCTGCCGCGGGGTGCTTTGTTTCGAGACGTTTGCCTAATTCCCCGCACCAGAGTGCTCTGGAAGTGATCGGGGTGTGGGCCTATCATCAAGGCCCGAGACTTGCCGCAGGAGCGGTAATTCCGGGAGTCTGAGTGAGGTTTCGCCATGCCCAAGAACAAGAGCCACAAGGGTCTGCTCAAGCGGATCCGTATCACCAAGAGCGGAAAGGTCCGCCACCGTTCCGCCAATCACAAGCACTTGCGTTCGGGCAAGGGCGGCAAGAAGCTCCGCCAGTACCGCAACGATCCGTTCATGGCTGGCAGCGATGCCAAGCGCCTTGAGCGGCTGCTGTTCAAGCGCCTTCGTGGTCGCGAGCAGCCCCGAACCGCGATCCGTCGCAGCCCCTCCCCTGCCGAGCGTCGCGCGGCTCGCGAGGCGGCGAAGGCTGCGGCCGCGGCAGCGAAGAGCTAAGCCTTCGCAGTTGGCACTGAGAAGATCTGACCCCGTGGCAGGCAGCGTGGTGTTCGCACCGAGCTTCTGGCCCCGGGATTTCGAGCCGGACCGTTCGACGGGACAAGCGAAGCTGGCCAGCGTCTGGCCACCCCGAGTCGAGCATGAGTGACCAAACGGTCACAGGAGTTGATCGATGCCTCGCGTTCGCAAGGGCTCAGCCCGTACCAAGGCTCGTAACAGGATTCTCAGGAAGGCCCGCGGCTACTTCGGGGCCAACAGCACAAGCAAGTATCGCGCCCGCAACGCGGTCATCCGCGCTGGCGTGTACGCCTATCGCGATCGTCGCGCACGCAAGCGTGACTACCGCCGCCTGTGGGTCACGCGCATCACCGCAGCCTGCAAGATGCGTGGCACCCGCTACAGCCTCTTCGCCAACGGCCTCAAGCTCGTTGGCATCACGCTCAACCGCAAGATGCTGAGCCAGGTCGCCATCGAAGATCCCAAGCTCTTCGACACGATCTGCGAGAAGGCCGTCAAGGCCTCGAAGGCGACGCCGAAGGCCAAAGTAGCGGCCTAACTGTTGATCGCGACGTGATCGCGTCCTGATCACGTCCTGATCACGTCCCACCCAAACACAGAAGGAACGCGGCCCGCCCCTCCGGCGGGCCGTGTTCGTTTTGTTCGATGCAATCCGTGTGCGGCGCTTTCGCGCCGCACACGGTCTCTCTCCCCCATGCCGCCACACCCTTCTCCTGATGCTCGCGCTCGCTCCGACGTCTCTCTCTTCCATCGCTCCGCGGTTCGCACGGTCCCGGGTCTCTCTCTCCGGTTCCAGCGGGGCTTGTGTCGGTGATCGAGGGCGCTCAGGCCTGAAGTCAGGAGTGAAGCGATGCCCGCCGCCGCCGCCCCGCGAGGATCGTCGCGAGCGCAATCGGTTGGATTGCTTCGCCATCGATGAGCAGGACGCTGTTCAATCCGTAGAGGCTCCACATGATGCATGCTCCGATCTGTGATGAGATGACATCTCTGATGTCATCGAGTTGTGCTTTGGCCGCGTGCGCGCAGTGATCGCGCTCCGGCTGAACCCGCCGCTTCTCTCGGCCTGACCTTGATGAGGACCGCGGTCTCTGTATCTCTCCGACCGGCATGTCCCAAAAACACAAGCACCACCGCGGCCGATGCGGTGGTGCAAGACGATTGCTCGTCGTAAGGCTCAGGGCCGTGTCAACTCAGCGTCGACACCCGCACCCAGCCCGCACCACCGCCAACGCATGGCAGCACATGGCACATGCCACGCACTGCTGCGTCTGTCGCTGCTGGGCTTTCAAGATGGTGATGGTGGGGGAGTGAGTCATGAACAGACAGAGTTTTCCACACTCGGGCGGAAAGTCAAGCACAAAACACCCTTTTTGATCCGGCCTTTTAGTCACCGTTCAGCGTCGCGATCCAAGTGGTTGCGATTCTCTTCGTGCAAGGCACTCGCAAGCCGCGACGCGCACGCCGCGATGACGGCCTCAACCCCGATCCGTGCCATCATCGCGCGCGACGCCACGTCCTTGTGCTCGAACGTATCTCCGGCCCGCAGTACCTGAAGCACGTCCCCCTCGCGCCGGTACGGGCCGACGCGATCAACGCGCGTGGGCCCGAAGAGCGCAACGACGGGGCGGCCAAATCCAACGGCAATGTGGAGCGCCGCGGAATCGTTCGCGACCACCAGCGCGGCGTGCTCGATCACGTCCATGAGCTGCGCAATCGACGTGTTCCCAACAAGATCAACAACACGCGGCGTATCGCCCGCGGCCGTCTTCGCCGCCAGAGCGAGGCACTCGCCGATCTGCTCGCGCTCTGACTTGCCACCGATAAGCACGACGGTGCGACCAGTTTCGTGCAGCCCGCGCGCGAGTTTGGCGAAGTGATCATCTGGCCACTGCTTCGCGATCCAGCGGCTCGTGGGCGCGAGCACCACGTACGAGCCCGGCACCAACCCGCGCTCAGCCGCAAATCCCGCGGCGTCCGCCGGCGTATGGAGCCGCATCGAGCTTGCATCGCTCCGGGCCGTGGCCCCCGCCGCAATCGCGAGCGTGAGCATCTGATCAACCGTGTGCACAACGCCCGCCCTCGACACACGCTCGGTATAGCCGAGCCATCCCATCTCGCGCGCATCAGCGTGCCCGATTCGCCGCGGCGCACGCGTGCTCCATGCGATCAGGCCACTGCGCGCAAGGCCCTGCGCGTCGATCACCACGTCGTACTCGCGTGCTCGAAGTGCAGCGAGATACGACCAGAGCTTGCCAACACGACCCGTGCGCAGCCAGCGAGAAAAGTCTGCGCGAGGAAAGGCGAGAGCCTCCGTCAGCGCCGGGTGCGCGCGCACCACATCAACGAACGCATCCTGCACGAGCCAGTCGATCGCCGCGGCGGGAAAGGCATCGCGCAGCGAAACCAGGAGCGGCACCGTCCGCGCCACATCGCCAAGCGCGCTCGGCCGGATGATGAGAATGCGGTGGGGCGGATTGAAACCCTTGCGTGCAAACATGAGCATCACCCCGGCCGGATGCCGCGGGCTGTCTGTTGCACGCGCTCGGTCTCGCTCTTGAGCACGCTCAGCAGCGTGTGCCGCGGGATCTTGAACATCCCAGCGTCCCGCGGCGTGCTAGCGCAGTGCTCGGCGATGCAACGATACAAGAGCTTGAACGCATCGCGTGGCTGGTGCACGCGCTCGAGCGCACCCGCCAACTCCTCCGGCGTGACATCTGCCGTGAAGAGATCCAGCAGTCGGATCGGCCGCGCACCCGGACGCAGGCACGAGCGCATGCGCCCCTCGCACAGGTCATACAGCATCGTACCGGTCCAGGAGAGGTGCTCGACAAGGCTCTGCTTGTCAAGCCTTGCGCCCTGAAAGAAGGCCGATGACTCGCGAAACACGGCGTGCCGCAGCTCCATCGGCAGCAAGAGCTTGATCCCGATGCCCTCTTGCTGCAGGAACTTGTTGCTGAGCATCGGCCAGATCAGCGCCTTCATGCGTTCGGGATCGCCGCAGACGAGCGTGGGTTCATCGACCCGGTCCACAACGACAACGATTCCCGAGTACCCGATGGCGCGGAGCACATTCTTGAGCCGGTCCATCATCTCGTACCGAACCTCATCGGAGTCTGAGACCGGGAGCTGCGACGACTCGCGCCAGGCCCGGGGCAACTGGCGGATGGACCGTGCGAAAGAGACGTCGCCCCGCGCGATCGTCCGCAACTGGCGCCGCAGCCTGATGCCCGTGCGGATGATCGCGAGCCGGTTCCAAACCGCGACCTTAAGTGCAAAGAGCGCGTAGACCGCGAAGATCACGACCAGGATCCACGCTGCCTGCGCTTGCGTGATGTTCACAAGGCCCGTTGGCAACGCGACGACATTCACCCACACCAGCCCCGCCAGAATCAGCAGCGGCCAGATCACGAGCACCACGCGCTGCGCAAAGACCGCAGCACTTGGCCAGATGCGCAGGCGCCGACGCAGACGGTTCGTCCGGTTCGGTGCATCACTCGGCCGGTCGTAGCACGCCTGCAGCGTGAGGATGGCCCGCTTTGCCTCAGGCGAGAGTCGCTTCGCGACCTTGCTTGCTTCTCGAACGTCGATGGGCTCGGGGCCACTCTCATCAAGCAAGGCATCCACGACCCGCGGCACCACGCGATGCAGCATCGCATCAATATGGTCAACAAGCCGGATCTTCTGCAGAGACTCCAGCGCCGTCTTTGATCCAAGCTTCTCATGGATCCGGTCGCAGAAGGCGTTGAGGTCGTCGTATCCCAGCATCAGAACCTTCGCGCCCGGATGAGCCGCGTTGTGATCAAGGATGCGGCGTCCAAGCTGGAAGCGCAGCGCGGTCTTGCCCGAGCCCTTCTCGCCGAAGACAACCGAAGCACCGGGCCTGCGAAGGTCGCCGAGGATCTTGTCAAAGTCGGAGTGATGGATCGGTCCCGACTTGGCCTCGGCGCCGATCGGGAAAGTCTCGGTGGAGACGGAGGTGGGGGTGTTGAGAACTGTCACGCTGGACAGGGAAGGCACGGATGAAATCTGGGAAGCGGTCACGGGAGACGCTTGGTCATCCGCAGCCACGAAGCCCGGCGGCGGGATCTCCCGTGTGCTGCTTGCGCCCGCGAGGGCGCCGCTCATCCGCGCGAAGACATCATCCGAGCGAGCCTCCTCGCCGCGGAAGGGATGCTCCGTGAGCTTCCATGCATCGAGAAAGTCGGAAAGAGTCATTGGCTCCCTGCTCGGGCTTCGGGTCGGTCTGCAACTGGCGGACACCCTTCGCGATGCGTCACTCTACCACTTCTGGTGAGATGTCACGCCTCGTCACGCTCAATGATGCTCCTCGCGTCGGCCCAAACGGGGCGCGATCTCGGCCGTCACCCGGTCGAGCGTGGCGCGGTCCTTGGCCTCGAGGTTCAGTCGCAGCAGCGGCTCGGTGTTGCTCTTGCGGACGTTGCACCACCAGCCTTGCGCCTTGAAGCAGTCGATCGTGACGCCATCGAGCTCATCGACCACGCCGTGGGCCGCCGAGCCGGGGCCGTAGGTCTGCTTCAGGCCCGCGAGTGCGCCGTCCTTGTCCTCGATGTGGAAGTTGACCTCGCCCGACTGCTGGTAGCGAGAGATCGGCTTGATCAGTTCCGACAGGGGTTTTCCAGTCTTCGCGAGGACCGACAGGATCGTGCACATCGCGATGGCGCCGCTGTCGGTGTTGTAGTTGTCGCGGAAGTAGAAGTGGCCCGAGAGCTCGCCTCCGAACACGGCCTGATGCTCCGCCATCGCCTGCTTCATGAAGACATGACCAACGCGTCCACGCACCGGCTTGCCACCTTGCTTCACGATCTCTTCCTCGACGGCCTTGGTCGAGCGCAGGTCATACGCGATGGCAGCACCGGGGCTCTTCTGGAGGAAGAACTTCGCGAGCATGCCCGTCAGGAGATCGCAGCCGATGATGCGCCCCTTCTCATCCACGGCCATGCAACGATCGGCGTCGCCGTCGTAGCAGAAGCCCACGTCGGCCTTGTGCTGCAGCACCGCGTCCTGCGTCATTTTCATGTTCGCGGCGACGAGCGGGTTGGGATCGTGCGCGAAGTCGCCCTTCGTGTTGTCGAAGTTGATCTCGATGATCGAGAGCCCCGGTGCCGCGCCGAGGGGCGACTGCTTTCCGAAGATCTTCGGGATCATCGTTCCCGCCATGCCGTTGCTGGCGTCGATCACGACCTTGAGCTTGGAGCCGCCGAGGTCCAGGAAAGAGCGCACGTGCTGGGCGTATGGCTGCCAGAGGTCGCGCTGCTCTACGCGCCCCGTCTGCTTGACGAGCGTCGCCTTGTCCACCATTGCGGCGTGCTTTCGCACCTCTGCCAGCCCCGTCGCCTCGCCCACCGGCTTGGCCTTGCGCTTGCTGACCTTGAACCCGTTGTAGTTCGGGGGATTGTGCGAGGCCGTCACCATCACGCCCCCCGCGCAATCAAGGTGATTCACAGCGAAGTAGATCATCGAGGTGTCGCACATCCCGATGTCGATGACGTTGCCACCCTGATCGTTGATGCCTTGGATCAGATTCTTCGTCAGCGTCGGTGAGCTTGTGCGCATGTCGCGCCCGACGATGATGTTGGTCATCATTGGCGTGGTCTCGCCCGCAGCCGCGGCGTCCGCGAGCAGGAACTTGCTCGCGCCATACCCAATCTGCCAGGCCATCCCGTCGGTCAGAAGGTCGGGATAGGTCCCGCGAACGTCGTAGGCTTTGAAGACTCGTCCGAGCATCTTGGACTCCGTGTGTGATCAGCAAGTGATCAGGAAGTGATCAGGAAGTGAACAGGACATGATCGGGGCATGATCAGGACATGACATGCAAGCGTCGCACCAAGACCGCCGCGGCGCCTTCGCGCGTGGTGCCAAGCGTATCCGAACATTGACCCGAACGTCCTACGTACGTTTCGTCTCGTCGGTTCGGGTCTTCCGCCGGTAGATCCGAACCCACATCTCTATCCTCAGGGCGATGACCCGGACCATGTGTGTCGCCCGATCCAACGCGGAGCTTGCCGAGGCACTGGCGCGGCTTGGCCCCACCGTCTTCGTTCCCACCATGGGTGCGCTGCACCATGGCCACGCCTCGCTCGTGCGCCAGGCCGCGACGCTCGCCGCGGCACGCCACCTTGCCGGCGCGTCTGTCTCAATCTTCGTCAACCCCACGCAGTTCAACGATCCTGCCGACTTCAACCGGTATCCAAAGCCTCTTGCCGCTGACCTAGCACTCTGCGAGTCCGCCGGAGCGGTGCTGGTCTACGCACCCACGGTGGACGACATCTACCCGCCCGGCGTCGCTATTCCCACTCCGCCATTGCCGGATGTAGCGACTCAGCCCAAGCTGGAGGATGCGAACCGCCCCGGCCACTTCGCGGGCGTATGCCGGGTTGTCTCGCGGCTCTTTGACCTTGTGCGCCCCGCGGCAGCTCTCTTTGGCGAGAAAGATTGGCAGCAACTCGCGGTCATCAAGGCCATGAATGAAGCAAGGATCGAAGTCACGATCCAAGCCAGGGTCCAAGCGACGGATGCCTCCAGCACCCGCTCGCGAGACTTGGTTGAAATCATCCCCTGCCCCACGCAGCGCGAACCCGAGGGCCTCGCGATGAGCAGCCGGAACGTGTTTCTGACGCCCACCGATCGCTCGCGTGCCCTGGCCATTAGCCGCGCCCTCACGCTCGCGGCGTCACAACAGACTCCCGCCGCCGCCGAACGTGCCATGCTCGCCGAACTCGCACGAGAATCCATCACGCCCGAGTATGCCGTCGTGCGTGACGCGAGGACGCTGCTCGAATGGACCGGGCCATTTCCCGGCAGGGCTCTGATCGCGGCTCGCGTCGGGAACGTGCGCCTCATCGACAACGCCGCGTGGCCGGGCGCGACCTAACCTCCCCATCACCTGTGCAGACCCATCGCGCCGTGGTCGCTGAACCGCCGATCACCGTCAGGAGACTCCGCCCGTGCAACGCACCCCGCTCTACAACTTTCATCTCGACCACAAGGCCAACATGGTCGACTTCGCTGGCTGGGAGATGCCCCTCACGTACTACGGGCTGACCGAGGAACACCACCAGGTCCGCAACAGCGGCGGCATCTTCGACGTCTCGCACATGGGCCGCATCAAGGTGACGGGCCGCCACGCACGCAAGTTCCTCGAGCGTCTCTGCACGCGGAAGATCCACGACATGGTCCCCGGCCAGTGCCGCTATTCGCTCGTCTGCAACGAGCAGGGCGGCGTGCGCGACGACATCATCGTCTATCGCATGGACGACGACGACTTCCTCCTCGTCGTCAACGCGTCCAACCGTGAGAAGCTCATGGGCCACTTCGAGCAGGTGCGTGCCGCGGGCGACCTCACCGTCAAGATCGACGATCAGACCACATCCACCGCGATGGTCGCGCTTCAGGGCCCCAAAATCATGCCCCGCATCGGCAAGTTCAGCAGCGAGGTCCTCGGCCTCAAGCGATATCGCTTCGCCGTGAAGAACCTCATGATCGTCAAGCTCATCGTCAGCCGCACGGGCTACACCGGCGAGGACGGCGTCGAGGTCATCCTCCCATCGGGCGCCGTTGGCCTGGCCATGAAGCTCCTCGCGAGCGACGTGGACATGACCAAGACCGGAGCCGAGATTCGCCCCGCGGGCCTGGGCGCGCGCGACACGCTCCGCACCGAGGCCGGAATGCCCCTCTACGGCCACGAACTTGGCGAAGAGATCAACGCCCTCTCCTGCGGCGTTGATCTCGCCATTTCGCTGGACAAGGCCGACGATGGCAAGGGCGAGCCCTTCGTCGGCATGAATGCCCTCAAGCAGACCATCGCCTCCGGCGGCGTCAGGCGCAAGCTCGCAGGCTTCGTCCTCGAAGGCAAGCGTTCGGCGCGGCAGGGCATGAAGATCATGCAAGGTGGCAAGGAAGTCGGCACCGTCACCAGCGGCTGCCCCTCACCCACGCTTGGCAAGTGCATCGCGATGGGTTTCCTCGACACCGATCTCTCTGCCGTCGGAACCGCAGTCCAGATCGACACCGGCCGAGGCGAACCGCTCCCCGCGGCCGTCGCGCCACTCCCCTTCTACAAGCCCGCAAAGGCCTAA
>Ga0105049_10011519_pt1 | contig 10134 bp, 7 predicted proteins | sample MAT06_FD_78087 | JGI IMG/M metagenome (GOLD analysis project Ga0105049, IMG submission 78087) | Freshwater microbial communities from Lake Fryxell liftoff mats and glacier meltwater in Antarctica - MAT-06 | ecosystem: Environmental > Aquatic > Freshwater > Ice > Liftoff microbial mat | place...
CATGGATTATCAGGATGTGCGCGATGACCGGGTATTTACCTATTTCGACCTGCCGTTCAACTGGGCCAACGACAAAAATGCGAAGCAATCACGCACCTATCGCATCCAACTGAACGCTGCGTATGCAGGGCGCTACTATTTACCTGCAGTAGCCTGCGAAGCGATGTACGACAACCGGATTCGAGCGGTACAGCCTGGAAAGTGGGTGGAAGTGGTGAATTGAGGCATTTGGATTTTCGATTTATAAAGCCAGCCCCTGGAAGTTTTGGAAACTTTCAGGGGCTGGTTGTTTTTATTCAATTTCTTCCAAACTTTTCTTCTAAAAAACCCATCACCTTTCCTGTTGCGCCCCGGTTTTCTTCCAAATAGTTCCTGACCGCATCGGACGCTTTTTGATAAAAAAGGGGGTCTCGCAATTTGGCTAAAATTTCTGCCAAGTCCTCCGCATTTCGCACAACAAATGCCCCGCCTCGCGCCACAAACTGTCGCGCTTCTTCAAACTTCTCGTACTTCGGTCCAAAAAGAATGGGCAAGCCAAATGCCGCCGGTTCCAGCGTGTTGTGTATGTCTTTGCCAAAGCCACCACCAATGTAAGCGACGGTTCCGTACCGATATAGTGTGTTCAATAAGCCGATGTTGTCTATGATGAGGTATTGAGGTGACGTCTTCGAGGTGCGAGGAGGTGTCACCCCAAACCAGGAAGAATACCGCACGGCATGGCCAGCCTGTTTACAAATCCGTTGCACATTCGCTTCCGATGGCTCGTGCGGGGCAATGATCACTTTCCACGAACATCCCGAAAGTTCTATCTCGAAGGAATCGGGATCAAGAAGCTGGAGCGCCCGGAAAATCACCGCCTCATCCGGTTCCCAAGAACTGCCCACGACCAGAATTAGATTTGACAACTTTTTAAAAGCTCTCAAATCTCTTTCCACAAAAGCCTCCACAATTTCATTCTCCGGGGCAGTTTCTGCGATCTTCAAAACCCGGTCCACCCGAGTGTCCCCTGCGATGGTATAATTTTGAATACCAATACTTTGCAGCAATTGGCCGGAAGCTTCATTCTGCACAAAAACGTGCGTGAAACTGTCCAGCATCTTGCGCCAAAAACCTCCGTACCACCTAAAAAATGGCTGCGAAGGACGGAACAATGCTGACACGAGCAGGGTCGGAACCTTGCGTTTTTTAAGTTCAAAAAGGTAGTTGGCCCAAAACTCGTACTTCACAAAAACCGCTGCATCAGGCTGAATCAAATCGAGAAAATCACGCGCGTTTAGGCGCGTATCGGCAGGTAAGTAACAGACCAAATCGGCATGTGGGTAATCTTTCCGTATCCCAAAACCCGAAGGGGAAAAGAATGTCAGTACGATTTTCCACTCAGGAAATCGCTCGCGGAAGGCTTCGATGATGGAGCGACCTTGCTCGAATTCGCCGAGAGAGGCTGCATGAAGCCAGAGGACGGAGGACGGTGGACGGAGGACGGTGGACGGTGGACGGTGGACTTTTAGCTCTAGTTGTGCGCGCCAATCCTTACGGCCTTGCAGCCAGAGTCGGGCTTTAGGGTTGAAATTGGCGGCTATGAGCATGCCAAATCTGAATAATCGGATCGCAAATTCGTAAAACAAAAGCATAAGATAGTCCACTTTTTGCGCGATGTTTGGGCCGCAATATTGCCATTTTTGTTTCACAACTCGGATGAGAGCAACGATCCTTTACTCCATTGAGTACCATTTAATAATTGGTCGAGCATGCAAAATCAAAAACTGAGAGCACAACTTCACGAAATCATTTTTGAATCCGATACGCTTTGGGGTAGGCGATTTGACCTTACCTTACTATGGTTGATTTTGGTCAGTGTGATCGTGGTTATCCTCGAAACAGTTCCAGTGTTGCACGTCGAATATTTTGACTTGTTTTATGCTGCGGAGTGGATTTTTACCATCATTTTTACGATTGAATACCTACTTCGACTTTATGTAGTAAGGTCGCCAGTAAGTTATGCCACGAGCACTTTAGGGCTGATTGACCTAGTTTCCATCCTGCCCACCTACTTGAGTTTATTCGTTGTTGGTTCGCAGGCATTGTTGGTAATTCGGGTACTACGTTTGTTGCGCATTTTTCGAGTGCTGAAAATGGGACGCTTTCTTTGGGCGGGACATATAATTTCAAGTGCATTGAAAGCCAGTCGCCACAAACTAACGGTTTTTATATTTTTTGTTGTTCAATTGGTCATTATCATTGGCGCCCTGATGTATTTCATTGAAGGGCCCGTCAACCCAGGTTTTGAAAGTATTCCAGCTGGGATTTATTGGGCAGTCGTAACCATCACCACCGTAGGGTTTGGCGATGTTACCCCGATTACAGCTTTGGGAAAATTTCTATCCATATTGGTAATGATGACAGGATATGCCATTATTGCCGTTCCAACAGGGATTGTTTCTGCCGAATTAATTGCAAATCGCAAGCAAACCAACGCTCAAGTATGCCGCAATTGTTCCAAAGAAGGGCATGACGACGATGCATCCCACTGTAAACACTGCGGCTGCCAGCTTCATGAGTAGGGAGAAGCCTAAATTTTTCAGTAATATATTTCTTCAGCATTCCCTGTATAAAACGGCAGTGTCCAAGCCACTCGAACACCAAAACGCAGGTCGAGCCGCTTGCCTTCCAGTTTCCGCATTTCCGAAAAATCCCAGTCGCGACGGGTTTGGGTGAAAGCTTGATTGAACTCAAATCCAATGAGCCAACTCATATCCCGTCCATAACCGACTTTTTGCCAGCCAATGAATTGTTGCAAAGCCGGGCCTCCACAAAGACGGTCGTACCCCTTTTTGTAATCCCCTCTGATTTGGACCACGGTGCGCGTATCGTCGAGCACCCGGATGCTGTGTTGCATCCAGCCCCCGCCAAATGTAAGCCGAAGCCCTGCGCGTTTATCACTGAAAGTCACAAGTTTGCCCATCGTGGCACCTACATACATGCCACGCTCTTGTACGCGGGTGGTCGCAATATTGCGGTCGTTCCCTATGATGTCGCCAGAAGGGGTACGTAAAATGGAAAGCGGGTCTTCTTTGACTTTGCTGCCAAAAAGAAAGCCTCCTTCGAAGCCAAAAACCCAGTTCTTGGAAGTGATGAATTCCGCCCCTCCACCCAAGGAGCCATTTAACCCGAAACGATCCGCTAAGTCGCCTGCAGGCAAATGCCCGCCGAGCGCAAAATGCCCCAACACTCCCTTACTTTTGCTGCTTCTATCAGGCTTTTTTACTGCTGCGGAGCTCTGGGCACAAAGTGTAGAAGCGGTAAATATTATGAAAAGCGCGACCCGCCCTATGGCTTGAAGCCTTAGGATGGAGTTCAAAAAGAGAGGATGGGAAAGTAGTTTTTGAAACATTCGTATTGAAACAATAGTCAATGGTCAACAACCAACAGTCAACCTGCGGCAAAAGTAACGCCCTCCAGCCTATCTCTGATGCCGTGTTCGCAGAATTGCGCAACATAGTGAGCGAATCCTACCTTCTGACGGACGAAACCGCCCGTCGAGACCACGGGCACGACGAAACGGAAGACCTGATGTTCGTGCCCCAAGCAGTGTTAGAACCCGCCAATACTGAGCAAATCAGCCAGATCATGCGCGTTTGTTCCAGAGAACGTATTCCCGTCACTGTCCGGGGCGGAGGCTCTGGACTGGCCGGCGGGGCCTTACCTGACCATGGCGGACTGGTAATTTCGATGCGGCGTTTCGACCAGATATTAAAAATTGACGAGCGGAATTTCCAAGTCACAGTGGAACCGGGTGTCATTACCGAAACCTTACAAAATACGCTGCGCGAACAAGGGCTGTTCTACCCCCCTGATCCTTCGAGTCGGGGCTGGAGTTTTATTGGTGGCAATGTGAGCACCAACGCGGGTGGCCCAAAAGCCGTGAAATACGGGGTGGTGAAGGATCATGTTTTGAATCTAGAAGTTGTGCTGCCCAGTGGTGAAATCATCTGGACGGGTGCGAACACCTTAAAAAACTCCACCGGTTACAACCTCACCCAGCTCATCGTGGGCAGCGAGGGCACGCTCGGCATTGTGACCAAAATTGTGCTGAAACTCCAGCCCTACCCTACCCAAAACCTGCTGATGCTGGTGCCCTTTCGGTCTGCAGAAAGTGCGTGTGCGGCGGTGGCGGCCATTTTTCAGGCGGGCGTAACCCCCAGTGGCCTGGAATTCATGGAGCGGAATGCAATAGACTGGGCCGTGCGTTATGTCGGCGAGACGCCTGTACCAATCCGTGAAGAAGATGCTGCGCACCTGCTCATCGAGGTGGATGGTTTCCATATAGACAGCCTGGTGGCCGATTGCGAGACGATCACAACAGTTTTAGAGCGCTACGACTGCGGCGAGATCTTTTTTGCCGACGACGATGCCACCAAAACAGCCCTTTGGAAACTCCGCCGCAACGTGGCCCATGCCGTAAAACGGAATTCCATTTACAAAGAAGAAGACACGGTGGTACCCCGCGCTGAACTCCCGAATTTGCTTAAAAAGGTGAAAGACGTGGGCGCACAATACGACTTTGAATCCGTCTGCTACGGCCATGCGGGCGACGGCAACCTGCATGTCAACATTCTGCGCGGCGAACTCTCTGAAACGGCCTGGCAGGAGGAAGTACCCAAGGGTATCCGCGAAATTTTCCTGTATGTAAAAAGTGTGGGCGGTACGCTGTCAGGAGAACACGGCATTGGTCTGGTGCAGCGGCCTTACCTGGATATTGTGTTTTCGGAGGTGGAACGGAAATTGATGCGGGAGATCAAGCGGGTGTTTGATCCATTGGGAATTTTGAATCCGGGGAAGGGGGTAGGTTGAGCAATTCTAAATAGAAAAGGTACGAATCAGGTTGAAAAACGGCGAATTCATGGCCTAACCTGCATTCCCTATTGCCAGAACCTTGCTGGGTACAGGGTTGCCTTCCGGCTTGTCTTCTTCTGAAATAGCGAATGCTGCTGCATTTTCAATACTGCGAAGCGATTCGCAAATATTAGCTGCTTTCATTCCCATACTGACTGGTTTCCCGTCCACAATGGCCCAGAATTGATAATGACTTCCAGGTTGAGGCGTAGGAATATTGTATGGATCATAGGCCATTCTTTTGAGCTGGGCATTGTAATACACGATCGTGCTGATCCCTTTGCCGTCAGACACAAGGATGCGTTGGGTACTTGGATCACAAACCAGTTCAGCGATGGGGTCAGGTTTTTGTACTTCTTGGTTGAGGGCGACCAATTCTTTTTGAATCGAGTCTGTTTTCAGCTTGAGTTCTTGGTTTTCGCGCCCCCTGTCTTTTTGCATCAAAAAGAGAGAAGCACAAGCTGCCGCGAGTAAAAAAGCCAAGATTTGAAAGAGCCTCAAGGGAAACTTGCTGGGGCCCGGAGCAGGGACATCTGGAGGCGATTGGACCGGTTTTTCTTGGGCAATGCGCTCCAGAATACTGGTTTTAATCCAATCTGGAGGGGGTACTGCATGGGATGCAGCATAACCTTCAAGCGAAACCTGGATGGAGTTCAGCTCGGCCCGTACTTCGACGTGCTCGGCTGCCATGCGCTCCACCTGTGCGCGCTCTTCGGATGAACCTTGCCCTAGCAGATACGCCTCAAGCAGGCCCGATTGGATGAACGATTGGATATCCATGATCTATTTCGACAGCCTAAACGTAATTCGTTGTACTGTCATTGATTGATTGTCAAGAAAGTTAAAATCATACCTGCGAGTCCCTTTTCCACAAAGATACCACGCAGCTCGTTGATAGCATACCGCAAGCGGGTTTTAATAGTGCCTAACGGGATTCCCGTTTCTTCGGCGACCTCTTCTTGCGTATAGCCTTTAAAATACACAAGGTCAATAAGTGACTTGTATTTTTCATCTAAACGGCCTACAACTTCGCGTACACCGATCTGGTCGGGGTTAATGCTTTCACCACCAGGGCTATATACGAGCGTTTCGAGCGAATCGGTTTTCCTTGATTTTTGAAAGTGTGCGGTCCGAGTCGCGTCAATTGCAGTGTTTCGTGCAATATTCAGCAGCCACGTAAACAATCGCCCCTTTGATGCATCATAACTCGCGCCGTTGCGCCAAGCCTTCACAAATGTGTCCTGCAAAACCTGTTCTGCCAACTCACGTTGCTGCACGATGCGCAACACCACACCAAAAAGCGCAGCACCATAAGCATCGTACAGATTGGCGATGGCTGTTCGGTCTTGGGCTTGAAGACGGCTGATAAGTAGTTGGTCTTGCATCAGTTAATTAGCCACTGCCGCTTTCGATCTCGGACTGGACAGTGCAAAAGTCTGGCTTTTTTTCCCTTCCACAAGTAAATGACCAACATTTGAGCAAAGACTTTATACTGCTCAAAAATTTGAACAACGAATGAGCAGTCTCCGACGTGCAACTCCACTATATACGCACTCCTCTTTGCCTTGGTTTTCAAGATGAACGATTGGAGTCAAATTTTTCTAACCGTTGAAAAACAGGGCAGAAGCAAAACCAGATCATAGATGCCCGCGCCATCTTGTATAGGCCGCCGCATAATTGGATGAGTACTGCATATCTGGCAAATAAGTAGCAACCGGAACGAGGCTTTGGGCAAATGCTTCTTCCGGGCTGTTAAAAATGCCGACCGAAACCCCCGCCGCTTTTGCTGCACCCACCGCCCCGGTAGTGTTCAGGACTTCAATTTTCACCTCCATCAGCGTGGCTATGGTGTTGGAAAAAATGGCCGACTGAAACAGGTTGTCGTTGCCCACACGCAGGGTGTGGATCGGGATGCCCAGTTCTCGCATGGCTTCCATGCCGAATACAAAAGCAAATGCAATGCCTTCCAAGGCCGCGCGAAAAAAATGCCTCGGTTCGTGGCGATTGAATTGAAGGCCCAATACTTGTGCCCCTGGGTTTTGATTCCCCAACATGCGTTCGGCACCGTTTCCAAAAGGCAGAATCCTTAAGCCCTCACAGCCAATGGGTACGCTGGAGGCAAGTTGTTCCATTTCGGTGTAACCCATCCTAAGGCTTGAAGTCGTAGGATGGCTGAAGTTTTCGCGTACCCACCGATACAAGCTCCCTGCGCCATTGATACAAAGCAATACCCCTGTGAGCGGTTTTTCCAATGTATAATTGACGTGGGCAAAACTGTTGACCCGCTGCTGTGGATCGAAAACGGGTCGTTCGCTAAGGGCATAAACCACCCCCGAAGTGCCGCCCGTAGCAGCCACTTCTCCAGGTTGCAACACATTGAGCGACAATGCATTGTTCGGCTGATCCCCTGCGCGGTAGCCAATCGGAACACCTGGAACAAGACCCAGTGCCGCTGCTGCTGCTGCTGTCAGTTTTCCTTGTTGCCCAAATGTGGGCACAATATCCGGGAGGAAAGACGCCGGAATCTGGTAGTAATCCAGAAGGCGTTTGGAAAGGGCATTCGCTTTGAAATCCCAAAAGACACCTTCTGAAAGCCCGGTTACTGTGGTGCAAATTTCACCCGTCATGCAGTAGGCCATGTAGTCGCCGGGTAGCATGATTTTGTCAATTTGAGCAAAAATTTCCGGCTCGTTTTCAAATACCCAACGGAGTTTGGAAGCCGTGAAATTGCCCGGCGAGTTTAGGTAGTTTTCAAAACAAAAATCTTCGCCCAGCGCCGAAAAGGCTTGATTGCCAATATCTACCGCCCGGCTGTCGCACCAGATTATGGCGGGACGCAGCAGTTGACCTGCTTTGTCCAGCACCACAAGTCCGTGCATCTGGTAGGCGATGCCAATGGCGGCGATTTGATTGGGTGAGATTTGGGTTTTCGCGAGCAGTTTCCGAGTAGCGGCACAGGCGGCCTCCCACCAATCTTCGGGATTTTGCTCCGCCCAATCGGGTTGGGGGGAGGAAATGGGCATTTCGGATTCGGGGTGATGAGCGGTGCCTACCACCGAGCCATCGGTGGCGTTCACGAGGGCGACTTTTATAGAAGAAGAACCGATGTCGTAGCCGAGGAGGAGCATTAGAGTGGACCGTGGTAGTGAAGGCTGGATTTTCGTTTTACTTTGTGCCGCAAGGTATCCTCCTTTTAAAAAATTTGCCCCACAGCATCAGACAATTCCCCCTTTTAATTTTCGTTAATGCCTTGCACCATTTATCCGCCCTATTTTTGCGCCCGCAAAAGCAGGGCGGTTTGTAATTCCCCCCGCGCAACACAGCAAACCTTTTTTTTCAAACAATGCTCAATTTGATATCCCGCTTCCACATCTTTTTGATTATCAGTGCTCTTTTCATTTTTTCTCAAAATATTTTTGCCCAAAAAGCAGGCCTTGAAGTTACGCGTTGCAGCGCAGTGGATCGTGTGCTGTCCCTTAAAAACGTAGCCATTGACGCCTCTGGTCGCCGGTGGGCCGCCAACTCCAATGGTATTTTTCAAATAAAAGCCGCCGACCTCGCTACACCGCTCAAAGTTGGGCCGGGCGAAAGAAACGTGTTGGCCTACCGGGGTGGCAATGCTGATTTTTCCTGGTCGGAAGCGGCCTTTAGGGCCCAAGTAACCGTGCCCTGTTCGGTCACCGCTGCTTGGTACGACACCAAAACGCAGGAACTATGGCTCGGCACGGATGAGGCTGGACTTTATTGGTTCTCGACCCAACCAGAATTGAAATTGAAGCAGCAGTACACACCTGCAAACTCCAAACTCAAGTCCAACAACATTACCATAATATTCCAAGATGCCGCCTCAAGGCTCTGGGTCGGAACGGATAAAGGCGTAATGTCTGGCCCTCCAGGTCGCTGGAAGGGAGACCTTGCGGGCACCAGCGTCCAGCGCATCCGCGAGTACAACACCGTGATCTATGTCTTGGCCGATGGCTTCATTTCCAAAGCTCCTGGTGGCGAAAAATGGACCGATCTGGCGCTTGAAGAGAAGTATCTGGAAGGCGACATCAACGACTTTGACATTGATCCCTCCGGAAAAATGTGGCTCGTGAGTGGCAACCTTACCCGTTTTGATATGATTGCAGACAGCTACGACGAGTTTGGTGGCCCAGAATATTACACCTCCCAATACGGCAACAATATCGCGGCGGATCCCGATGGGTCTGTCTGGGTCGGCACGGACGATAAGGGGCTTTACATGGTGGACAAGGCATACAACATGGTGCTGAACGCTTATGTTGATAAGCCCATAAGTTGCGAGGGCAATGGAAAAGACGCGGTTTTGATGGCAAAAATTACCGGCGGTTCAGAGCCATACAGCTATACTTGGACGGGCGGATTAACCGGTGAAAGCCCGAAAGATGTAGCGGCAGGAAATTATTCCGTCACCGTCACCGACAGCAAGGGCAAAGCCCGCACTGCGGATATTGGTGTTCCAGATTCGCGGTTGAAGGTAAAGGCCAAACAGAAAAAACCCATCAGTGCTCCCGGCATGGCCGATGGAGCAGGTGAAGTAGACCTTCCTACCAACGCTGCGGGCATCACCGTCCTATGGGACAATGGTGAAGTGCTCGCCACCGCGACCAAACTAACTGCGGGCGAACACACCGTAACCGTGGCCGACGCAAAAGGCTGTACCGTGATTTTGAAAGTCACGATTTCAGAAGTAGCCCAACCCGTCTCAGCAAGCATTGTGGAAAAATCAGCAATCAAGTGTGCAGGGGGGAAAGGAACATTGGCGGTAGAAATCAAAGGTGGTAAGAAGCCATTCACAGCCAAATGGAGCAACCCTGCGCTGCTAGGCGAAAACCCTGACAATGTCCCGGCAGGTGATTACCTCATTACCATTACGGATGCCACGAACGCTACTTGCACAGCAGCCATAAGTGTGAAACAGCCCGATGCACTCAATGTATCTGTGTTGGTGCAAGCCCCTGCCAGCACAGGTGGTTCGGATGGCAAGGCCCTCGCTCAAGCCAAAGGTGGCAAAGGGGCTTTTTTCTTCAAGTGGGATAACGGCGAAACGGTTTATGCCGCCACCAAACTTCCCCCAGGCAACCGCAGCCTAACTATCACTGACGCGAACGGTTGTGAGTCAACGGCTACGTTTGTCATTCCTGAAAATGTTTTGACCCTTACGGTAAGTATTTCCGAAAAAGGAGCGATCAAGTGTGCAGGTGAAAAATCCGCGCTTGC
>Ga0105049_10011521_pt1 | contig 10133 bp, 3 predicted proteins | sample MAT06_FD_78087 | JGI IMG/M metagenome (GOLD analysis project Ga0105049, IMG submission 78087) | Freshwater microbial communities from Lake Fryxell liftoff mats and glacier meltwater in Antarctica - MAT-06 | ecosystem: Environmental > Aquatic > Freshwater > Ice > Liftoff microbial mat | place...
AAAGTAGTATTCGTTGGTACAGTTGCAGATGCATGATAAACGCGCACGTAGTAGGTGCTACTTACGATTAGTCCTGTCATCTGATGATTCTCTGTAGAACCCGCTGCGGTTACATTGGAACACGACGGTGAACCGAACGCACTTGGAGCGCCTATGCTTGGACATGATCCCGACACTGTGTAGGCCTGAACAACAGGATTGAACGTGCCATTGCCGGTTACACGAATAGTGTGGCTGGTGTTTGTTGCCACAAACCTGTACCACACATCAGCTTGAGTGCCCGTAAATACACACGCGCTGGAATTAAGTGTTTCGGAAGCATTCGCGACATCACCATTTGTATTTGAACAGCTTACACCTGGCGTAAGAGTTACGGCAGTATTGGTAGCACCGTTACATATCTCATCATTCTGAAATGGAGTAAGCACACAGATGGTAAATCCGGTATTCGATGGGACAGTCGAGCTTGAGTGATACACACGCAAGTAATACGTGTTGCCAATTGTCATGCCGGTCATCTGATGCCTGATGGTCGCTCCTCCCGCTGTAGTAGAAGTGCACGATGGAGAATTAAATGCGGAGGGTGTCCCCAAAGAGGGGCATGTTCCGGAAATAGTATATGCCTGAACTACGGGTGCAAACGTGACAAGTCCGCTAACTTGGATGGTGTGACTGGTGGAGGTCGCGACATACCTAAACCAGACATCGGCTTGCGTTCCTGTAAAGACGCATGCTGACGAATTAAGTGTTTCAGATGCAAGCGCTACGGTGCCAGAAGTGCCTGTGCATGTGGTCACTCCTGGAGTTCCCGGAGTAAGCACTATGCTGCCACATGGTTCATCATTCGCTGGTGGTGTAAGCACGCAAATAGAGAAAGTCGGATCCGCAATCTGAGTGCTCGAATTGTGGTAAACGCGCACATAATAGGTGACACCCACAGACAATCCTGTGAGTGCCATAGTTTCGATTGCCCCGGTAGAAGTTGAATTTGTGCAAGTGCCACTCACCGCAGTGAATGTGGCGGTTGGGCATGTACCAGAAGTAAGAGCGTAGGCTTGAAGTTCAGGATTAAACGTTGCCGATGGAGTTACTTGAACGGAATGTGCAGAGGCAGCCGCTACGAACTTGTACCACACATCATCATCTGCAAATCCCGAACAACCTGAATACGTTTGTGTGGCACCTGCGGTTGAGCCATCCAAGGGACTCGCACAACCCGCGCCTGCTGATCCGGGAGAAAGAGTTACGGCACCGCATGCATCGTCGTTGTTCAACTGCCGACCTGTTACATCAAAACCAAGAGGAGCGCTAAGCTGAGTTCCATTGAAAATCTGGAAATAAGCAAAGCCTGAAGAAGTGTTTATGGTAGAGCTATACCCTTCCCACGATGACCCATTCCACGCAGACAAACCATATTTGGCAGAAGCGCCCACTTCGTCGGGCGCGCCAAATACCCAATCATAGCGGGCATCGTAGGTATAGGTTCCTGTGGAAGGAACAATTGTACTTTGATAGTACCGTGTGGTATGGTTAGGAGAAGAGGGTGTGTTCACATTCGGATGTGCCGCATCTACCTGTTTATACCCAATGACACGTGTGGTGTTATTGGAATCCATATTGAATACAATCGGCTCATAGTAAAGCGTGCCCACGTTCGTTCCCAGTGGATATGTAAATCCCGCCGTTGTGCTCGAAGGCCATGATGTTTTGAGGTAACCGGAAGTCGCTGATGTAATGATCATCTTGGCGGTTCCCGGAGAGAAAATGGTAAAGTTGGTACGCACTACTTGCAGGTCACCTGCACCAAGAATCACATTTCCCGTTGTCTGCGTGTACGCTGCAGAAAGAGTTACTGCTTGCTCATTCAGGGCAAGTGAATTGCCGACAAGCATGTCAACAGTAAGATCATTGAGCGTTGGCGCTGTTGTAAAAGTTCCGGTTGGAATAGTCCAAGTACCCGCAGTTCCTGATGCTGTATCAAATGTAAATGAGGGAGTAGATGTGCATGTGATTGTGCCAGAAGCCCGAACGATTGGTGCAGTGGCAATTGGCCCGTTAAACGTAAGCGTCGTAGCTGAGCCGCTTAACGTAAATAGGCCGGCTGTAAGGTTTAGAGTTCCAGAAATCGCGCGGGATGCATTCAACAAAACCGTTCCCGAAGTCTGATTAGCTTTCACATTGCGTGGAGAGTTGGTAGTTGGCCACTCTTGTGTTGTTGCCGTGTAAGCTTCTCCAAGATTATACTCCAGAGTTGATCCAGGTTCATAACTCGGTGCGGTTCCAAGTGAGCTGAGCAACGTAAATCCACGCACTGAAACGGTGCCTGAAACAGGTATTGCAGTGGTTGGAAACCGGAGAGTTGCCGTACCCGAAGAGGAAGTATTATTATCAAGGACAAGCGTTCCACCTGAGCTGACATTCATTACTGGCATTGTTGGACCGTTGTTTCCCACACTGAAAACAAGAAATCCATTGTTTGCTACCACGAGCGCAGCAGACAGTCCGGATGAATTAAGCACGTTTCCCCCCAGGAGTTCAAACGTTCCATTAATCGTAAGTCTAGCAGAACTTTGAACGGTCAAAATACTCGCTGTTGCAATCCGCAGCGTTTTATTCGCTGCCACAGTGCTCAGCAGTCCTGTGGTAAGGTTGACGTTAAGATTATTAAGGATCAAGTTGTTATTGACGTACAGATTCACCGTCCACAAGGTATTGGCGGCGACACCACCAGTGAGTGTAACGAAACCCGCACCGGCACCGCCAATTGTCAAAGACAAGTAAGAAGGCGCTGGGGTTACAGGCACCGCTGTGATGTTAAAGCCTCCGGCATTGGAACAGTTGATAATGATGTCGTCGTTAGCTGCCGGCACACCCGCTGGTGACCAGTTGCTCGCAGTTGTCCACAAGCCACCAGTTATTGTTGAAAACCAAGTCTTTGTAACTGCGAAAGCAGATGAACTAAAGGCAAGAAAAAACGACAAAAAGAGTAGGCGGAAGAAAGATGGATTCATTGGAAGGACTTAAGAATAGTTGATTATTTTCTATTGAACTTTTCGAGCGGCCAAAGTGGACTCTACTTGGACCACGGAAGATACATAAGAAAAGGTGACCCACTCACGAATGAGCGGGTCACCTTTCTCATAGTTGAACCAAATTAAAACATGAAAAACTCACTGAACAAAGTATACCGGTTGCCGTGCTTCCGGAATACTCAGGTTTACAATCTCTAAGTGAGCAAACTCCCACTTGACTTTCCCTCTTCAATTACACACGCCTTCACCACAGATAAGGATTAGTTGCTTACAACCCACTGCATTGTTTTACGTTCAGCATTCCCCACAATCTCCACGAAATACACTCCCGTGGAAAGGTTATGTAAAGGAACTATATTCCATGTTCCAGATGCTGCAATAGTAAGACTCTTGAGATCAATCATTCTTCCTGTTGCATCAAGCACACGAATCGTAAGTTGCTCGCTCTCTATTCCGTTCAGAGCAATCATCAATTGATCACCGGCTGAAGGGTTTGGATAAATCACTGCGGACCACATCTCTTCTGAGGTGGGCATCGTCTTCAACGTCTGCGCTTCTTCATTCTGCTCAAGGATCATGCCGCCCGGGCCAATGATCTGCAAGCACTGCGTTGGTCCCCAGTTGGTGAATATGCCCCCGCTGTACAACGCTCTGATTTCCACATTGTATGTTCCGCCCGGAGTCAATCCGACTGGGAACAAATTGAGGAATCTATTGGTGGGCGCACCTGCCACTGGAGCACTCCACAAGCCACTCACTGGAGCCACTTGCTGAAAACGCCATTGGTAATTCAGCGCTCCGCTCTGCCAAACGTTTGCACCAATGATGGCATTTGCGGTGCGAGGACCGGAAACACATTGGTCCGTCACACGCAAGAAAATGTTAGGAATAGCGGGAGGCGCAGCCATTGACATTTGACACACACTCGATACTGGAACGGTAATGAATTCAAGCATAGCATTTCCATCAGCCAAGTGGTACGTGCATGAAATTGACACGTTATATGTCGCTCCCTGTGGCAATGAAGCCAGCGGAACGAGCGTGATTCCTCCGGTGCTCGACAGGATATATTGCTGAAGAGTAATGGTATTCGTGAAAGTGAACGTATACGTCCATGCGCCTACCCAGTCTGCCTTGAAATTATTGGCTGGCGTGAATGGGCCTGGGCCAGAATCACATCCTGTTGCGCGAATACGTTGAACACATAAATCGAATGTGCCAGTGCCTTGGGCGGAGTTGTAATTGCGCACTACGATGTAATATGCGCTGCCTGAAATGAGCGGAGCATTCACATCATAATAATTCATCATCTCTGTGCCCAATCCGCTTACCACATTTTCGGTGTCAAGGGTATTTCCCGCAGCATCCTGAAGTTCAATTATTCCATTGAACGACGTGGTGGTGCATACAATACGTACACCGGGACTTGCCGCAGTGAATCGATACCACACGTCTTCTCCAGTGATTTCGGCACTATTAGACTCTGGCGAATTCGTCGCATTCACGAGAGTTCCTGACGCAGAAATGCATGTGCCTAGGTTCCATGAATTGATAAGCAGAGCTGCAATGCGCTGGTCATTCGTGGGCGCTGGTCCGCACGGGCCAATGGTAATAGCTACTGCTGCCGACAACACATTGCAACCGCCGCCGAAGAGGGCTTCTACCTCATACGATCCGGAAAGCAGCGCGCTATGTGCAGAGCCGGTCGCACCAGAGATTGCTACTGTATTTCGGTACCATTGGAACGACGGAGCCGTTGCCGTAGTAGAAAGAGCGACACTGTTTGAAGGGCATGTATTCGACGTAGCGACATTCGGAGAAATAGGCACTGCATAAGATACAATCGTCACAACGATCGGATCAGAAACTCGCCCGCACAAACCATTCATTCCTAGCACAACATACGCACCGGATGTTGTCGCGGTATATGAGCTCGAAGTTGCTCCATCGATAGCAGCGCCATTCAGATACCACTGCAGCGATGGCGCTGGAGATGTTGTGCTCAGCAATGCATCTACATTCGGACAATTGTTGCTCGCAATACCCCCAGGAGTGGTAGTAGGCTTCACGATGGTTGGCGTATAACGCAAGCGAGTGGTTGCGCTAAAAAAATTGCTAGCACCATGTAATATTGTATTTGTATTGAGAGTGCCTTCGGCATGACTTGTATTCGAAGTGTTTCCAGTGCCACTGCGGCTGCGGAAGTCGGCGTTGGTGGCACCGCGCAATCCTACCTGAGCGTTCAGTGCATTGCCATCGACGCAAAACGCGTTCATGTCTCTATGGATAATCTCCACCACATTGCTCAGCGTGCCACCATTCTCGTGCAACTTGATTTGGAAATCATATCGATTCCAATCCGTTGGGCTTCCAAGGAGTGTACAGAAGCCACCAGTATTCCCAAAAGGCATGAAGGCGAGCCACTCAATGGTAACCACGCGATTGGGCGCTGTTCCGGTGGTTTGAATCATAATACGAGGCGTGGTACTTGCCGCGCTATGCGCCCGCACATCTGCACCTAAAGCACTTATAATTCCAGCGTAAGGAAGTGTTGTTGAAATAGGATTGTACACATTTCCCGTAGGGGGATTGTATGCACCAAACCAAACAAAGCCATTGGCATTTACACCAATCGACGTGAAATCTGTTCCGTTAAAATTGAACACGAAACCCGATCCCAGTGAAACACTGGGATACTGCTGATCATCGATTCCCGTGCCCGAGGCAACATCTATTGTTCCGCCACCACCGAAAATAGACAACCACGAGGGAGGGGGTGTATTGCTATAAGCAAACCCACAATCCAATCCTCCCAATCCCGAAATCGGTCGGTTGCTGGCAGGAGCTGTAATCGTTGGTGTTTGCGCTCCACCTGCATTGATTGATGTGCATTCTGCATCGAGCACGTTCCCTGTGGAGGCGCTGATCGATACATTGAACACCACCCAGAAATAATTGGAGCCAGGAACCAACGCCTGAGTACCGCCTACATTGATGGGGTTAGAACCTCCCGGAAAACCCGTAACAGCCGCACCAAAAGGTACAGAGGTGTTGAATGTGGTTGACGCGCCGGTGTAATAAACGCGGGCAGAGGTAATGTCCCCGGGTACCGCGGTTGATCCGTTGGTATTGAACGTAAGTGATGAAAGGCTAAGCGCTGGGGCTGTGCCTGGACCACCCACTACTTCTACCCGAACAACAGGTGCATTAGCTGTGCCTATGGCCACCGGTCCGGTTTGCTGAACTGTTGTAGACGACAGGTAGGTCATTGCACCATTGGCAGTGGCAAACGAGCCTGTCATTGCGTCCACCAGAGGCTCATAACAGCCACCACCTGCAGTGAAATATTCTATTACCGCAACGTGGTATGTGGTATTAAGGTTGGGCAGACCTGTAACGCTCACACTAGTGCCTGAACCTACATACACCACAAAGCCTCCACCCAGCGCATTACCTCCACTATAAAACCCACTACCAATATATGAATTACCACCCACACCACCGCCAGAAACGGCAGCGCCTTCGCGGACGATTACAATCACTTCATCACCATCGCCGCGAGTCCAGTTGAGGGTTGCGGCGTTAGTAGTAATGCTCGTTGCGCTGAAATTATCTGCCGAAGTCGCAGGTGGCGTACAAAGCATAACATCTTGCTCCACGAGCAAACGGCCTGCGCCACCGTTTCCTCCATCTCCGCCTGTGCCAGTTGTACCAAACGGACCAAATCCGCCCAATCCGCCGCGCACATCGAGGCGAAGAACAGCGTTTGCATTATTCTGAACATAAGAGCTCATGTATTGGAGGTTGATAGTTCCGCCGGTACCACCGCCTCCCCCGCCACCTGCGGCATTGCTGCTAAGCGATAAGTTACCGTTTCCACCATTGCCGCCTCGCGCTCTAACGATTCCATTTGTACCAACAACAATGCTGTTGGCAGAAATCTGCACGCCACCAGCTCCGGCTCCACCTGATCCACCTGCGCCACGAGCCTGCGCCAAGAAACTTTGCGTTCCTGCGCCACCCGCGCCTCCAGAGCCACCGAGTATCCAGCGGTCGCCTGCTGCGGTTTGTCCTGACGAAAAGAATGCTATTGCCGCACCCGCTTGTGAAGTGAGTGTAGGATTGCCATAAGTGCCTGTGCCACCGCCGCCACCAACAGTGCAACCGGTACCTTGGCCGGCGCCTCCTGTTCCACCATTGCCAATGCCGGCATACGTGCCACCACCACCACCTGGCCCGCCCCAAGAGGGAACGGTGTAGGTAGCGCTATTGCACGGGGTTCGTCCGCCACCCGTAGAAGAGCCAAAAGGCGAACCTACTGTAGCTCGGTTGGCGCTTGAACTACCGGATGGCCCGCCTCCACGGCCACTGTTGCCGCCACCGGCTATGCCTACAACAATTGGAGTTGGATTTAGGACGGTTGTGCCGTTTCCTGCGGTTGTGCCATTCGCGCCATTTACGTGTAGTATTCCATTATTAGTAAATGTGCCCGTGCAACGTATAATCAATGGGGCCCCAGTGCCTGTGACAGTCACCGTTATGCCTGCATTAATAGTCATGTTGGCAAAATTGTACGTGCCAGCCACCATACTGACATTGGCTGTGACCGTAATATCGTTTCCTGATACCGCTATTCCGGCGCCGCCAATCGCGTTGAACGGAGCCGTATTTGCAGCTATGCTTCCAGTTCCATAATTAAATGTCTGCGCCTGAGAAACTTGACCGCAGAAAAAAAGCACCGCGATAGTTGTCAGAACACGGCTGAGCTTAACCAAATAGATACGGTCAAGCTTTGTCCAAAAATTTCTCACGGGTCCTCTGGCAAGTAATTGTAGCAACATAGTCTTGAGTTTTAGGCCGACCACTGAACCGGCATGAATTAGGTCTGATTGAAGGTGAAGGTGAGGATAGAAGTTCAATGTGAGTGGTGGAGCCACATCACATTGCTTTTCCGCCTGATTCATCCCGCATAAATTTAGTGGATGGCAAAAGGATAGATACACTCAGAAAACTTGAGTTTGTGTCAATTCACAAAATCAGGAGAGGTTTCCAAGGATTAGGAGACGGCGGCGCGAGTCTGAGACCGAAAGTCTGCCGGACTCAATCCGGTCTTCTTTCGAAAAGATGCGTAGAAAGGGGCGACCGAAGCAAATCCTGCGGCCTCGGCAATGGCTACCATGGTCAGCCGGTCATTTGCTGGATCAGCCAAAATCCGTTTCGCATAGTCAATCCGGTAAGTATTGATGAACTCACTAAAATTTTTTCCCATTCCGCGGTTCAGGGCCAACGTAATCTTATACACTGGAATTCCCGATTTCTCAGATATCCACTTAGTGGTCAGTCGGGAGTTGAGATAAAGCTGGTCAGACTCTACAATCGTTATCAGGCGTTTCACAAAGGTTTGGATCTCCTCTTCGGAAACTCCCTTGGTTAAGACCTCCTTATGGGCAGCCGGCACTATAGCAATGGCAAGTTTCTGTTCGAACGAGACTGTTCCTTGAATGGAATCAAACAAGGCTGGGTTTCTCAACGCATAATACGCAGTAAGGCCAGTTGCCAGAAGCATTGCGATGGCCACAATTAACCGGTAAGGATCGAGCAAGGTCTGAATCCATTCATCGCGCCCATAAAATAACTGAATGGGTATGAAGATGAGCGCCATGACGGCTCTAAACATAAGCAGCCCGAGCAGCCAACGGACCCAAAAGAGCACGACCTGAACGTGCGGAGCCAACGCGTCGGGCTGATTCTGAAGAGTGCGGCGAATCGCTCTAAATGCCAAGATGAGATAAATGATGTAGCTGAGAGAGGTTAGGAATGCGAAACCAATAAAACACTCATACACATAAAAAACCTCCACTGTAAATCCAGATGTCAGAATGAAAAAACTGGTAAACATGACAATCAGAACCAATGGCAGTACCAACATAGCTGCGTACATGCGTGATGACGGCTTTCGGCCAAGCAACTCCAACACATAGAGGTAGATCACCGCCGGGGTAATCACGCCGGTTAACTCAGGCACGATCAGAAGGGCGGGCAATTGATGCAACAACTCGCCCGAAAAGGCCACATACTTGAAAAAGGAATGAACGGCAATTAGCCCAAAAAACACACCCAGCAATTGGCGCGAGCGATGCCCCTTCGCTGTGGAAAAACAGAAAAGCATAAGCACGAAGCTCAAAAACAATGTGGAAAGAGAAAGCGACTCGCTCATAGTGTCCAAGCCTGCACCGGGCAGCGCTCAAAGTTAGACGCTATTTCGAAACTAGTCAACACCACCTAACATGCGCAAATTCAGCAGATTCCACACTATCAACCCAACTTAATGGGATAGAGGCGCTCCTCTCCTCTGAAGCCCAACGCAAAAACCCCGATCCACCACGCGGGATCGGGGTGCATGAGTTTTATCCTAAAGAGGACCTTTCTCACTTAAACTAGAAACCAATCTACCAAGACACAACCTCGCCCTCAAGCAGAGCCTATTCGCATTTACCAGTTCGAATAAGAAACGCTAAGCGCAAGGCTGTTTTCCACTATATCAAGAACGCTTCAAACGGAAATCATATTATCCCATAATCTACAGAATGAAGCGAACTAGTTTATCACACTCAAAAAAAATCAGTCCTTCGCAGAACGAATCATTCAACGGAGTCAAATGAAAGTCGAAGTGAAGTAACACTCAATCCCCAAAGTCGGTGAGAGGAGGTTGGGTATCTAACAAGAATTATGGAATTAAACGTAAGTCCCCGGCAAACTACATCTTGCTTCTTGACATCACATTTAGTATGAGATTATTTTCTCCAGTTCTGCGGGAAGAGCGTATGATATTGTGAAAGTTTCATGTGCTCAATTATATTGAACACATCGTCGATCCACGCTTTTGGATTGACTGTACATTCCGATGAAATTGACCTCCTATTCCGGGAAATTGACATTTTCAGCAGGGGGTTAATATACCAGAATGGGGGGTCAGTTTGAAACGGTACGTGCACTCCTCACAAGCAGGTCGCCCCTCTGCTTTAAGATCCCTGCAAACAAAGCCAAGCCTCTGTAAGTCCAGTTTCTCGACAAATGCATCCATCACTCTCACCGGATTAT
>Ga0105049_10011532_pt1 | contig 10127 bp, 14 predicted proteins | sample MAT06_FD_78087 | JGI IMG/M metagenome (GOLD analysis project Ga0105049, IMG submission 78087) | Freshwater microbial communities from Lake Fryxell liftoff mats and glacier meltwater in Antarctica - MAT-06 | ecosystem: Environmental > Aquatic > Freshwater > Ice > Liftoff microbial mat | place...
AGCGTGGGTGCCTTTGCCATACGCGGTCGTGCTGTTGACCGGCGTGGCCGAAATCCTCGGCGCGATCGGGTTGGTGCAGCCGTTTTCAAAACCATTACGGCGCGCGGCAGGTTGGGGGCTGGCGCTCTATGCGCTGTGCGTGTGGCCCGCCAACATCAACCACTTCATCATTGACATGGCGCTCGCCGATGGCGGACTGGGCCTTGCCTATCATGTCCCGCGGATGTTCGCGCAGCCGCTGATCATCTGGCTCGCGTGGTGGGTCAGCCGTGATCAGAAGCCTTCGGCGACCTGAACATTCCCCAAAAGCAAATCGGCGCGCGACCCTAAGCAGGCCGCGCGCCGATTTTCATGCGTCCCGCCAATCAGCGGGATAGCAATCTTATTTCAGATGCTTCGAGACCGCTGCGGTCATCTTGAACATCGAGATTTGGTCCTTGCCAATCACCGCGCCGAGCTTGGCATCGGGATTGATCTGACGCTTGTCCTTGGTGTCCTGCAGGCTGTGGGCCTTGATGTATTCCCACACCTTTGAGGTCACCTGAGCGCGGGTCATCGGACCTTTGCCGATCACCGCTTCGAGATCTTCGGTAAGCGTCACTGGTCTCTGCAGTGCGTTGGTCGTGCCAGCCATAATCTACTCCCTTGTCATTGTGGCAGTTTCGTCGAAATCGTCATCTTCCCAGCCCGCATCTTCTCCGCCGCCGGTGAAGGTGGCATGAAGCACTGCGCAGGCCGTAATCGTCCCTTGCAGTGATGCGAGCAGTTCCGCCCGGCCAGCGCCCGGCATCAGCACGAGCGGCAAGTCGGTGGCGAACAGTTGAAACAGGTAATGGCGCGTCTCGCCTTCGGGCGGGTCGGGCAGCAGCCATTCGGAATTGCCGAAAGCATTCTTTCCGGTGCGCGGTGGCACTTCGCCTTCAAGCAGTTTGCCGCGCTGGCCAGCAAGGCCCCAGACGAGCCAGTGACAGGCGGGTTCGCTGCCGGCGCTTGAAGCGTCTTCGACAACCAGCACGAGTTCCTGCGTGTCTGGTGTCGGCGCGCTCCACTCCAGCGGCGGGGCGACCGAATCTTCTTCGCACGCAGTGAAGCTCGGGTCGAGCTCATCGCCGTTGCGAAACGCCGGGCTGGTCAACGCAAATCCGCCGCGCGCAAACGATTGCGCAGAGCCCAGCATCGCCACCGCAAGACCGGGATGGCGCGCAGGCGCAGGCACATTCGCAGTGAGCCAGGCTGGAAATTCAGTCATGATTCTGTCGCTTCATCCTCGCGGTGCTAGTCCAGCGAGCGCCGAGAAACGAGACTTGGCAACCCGGTTTTCGCCAGTTTCTGAGGAAAACCGTGCAAATGCAGGCAAAAAGGTCACGCTTTCGGCCATTTTCACGCCGGATGGCTGTGTCCGTTGTTGCTCTTGTTTCGCTAGCAAGGCATTTCTCCATCCCCGAAACGAATCTCGCACTGCCCCTGATTCACCCCCGAAACCGGAGTTCTTGCCCGCCATGCATGTTGCTCGCACCGCCTTGAGCTTCGTTCTTGCTATCAGCCTTGCTGCCTGCGGCGGGGGTGGGTCGTCCAGCGGCCAGCCCACCGCAGGCTTTGGAGGAAGCCCCACCCCAACGCCCACTCCGCCGCCCATGGCAGCGGGCTGTTCGCTGCGCGCGCAGCAGGACTTTGCCAACGACGTTCTGAACGAGTGGTACCTGTTCCCCGATTTGCTGGCCGCCGCCAACCCGGCGAATTTCAACTCGGTGCAGAGCTTTCTTGACGCCCGCGTCGCCCCGGCGTTCGCGCAAGGACGTGACCAAGGCTTCACCTTTGCCACGTCGATCGCGCAAGAGAACGCGCTGATCAATTCAGGCTCAAGCGCCGGGTTTGGCATCCGGCTCAGCTTCGACAACACGGCACGCCGGGTATTCGTGGTCGAAGCCTATGAAGGCGCCAACGGGCTTGCCGCCGGGCTCGACCGGGGTAGCGAGATCACCGCGATCGGCACCAGCAGCGCGAATTTGCAGACCGTCTCGGCCCTGATGGCGAGCGGCGGCGCGCAAGCGGTGGTGAATGCGCTTGGCCCGTCCGACGCAGGCGTGGCGCGGGTGCTGCGGTTTGTACAGCCCGGCGGCGCGACCATCGAAAGCAATATCGTCAAGACGGATTTCGCGCTCGATCCGATCTCCAACCGCTACGGCACTGTAATCCTCAATGATGGCGGGCGGCGGGTCGGCTATCTCAACCTGCGCACCTTCATCGTGTCAGACGCCGCCGCACAGCTGCGCCAGGCCTATGGGCAGTTCGCCGCCCAAGGTGTGACCGAGCTGATCATCGACCTGCGCTACAATGGCGGCGGGCTGGTCAGCGTGGCGGAAACGATGGGCGATCTGATGGGCCAGGGGCGCATGGGACAGGTGTTCAGCCGCACGGTGCTGCGCCCGTCGCAGGCATCGCGGAACACCACCCGCAATTTCGGCGCTGAGCCCAATGCTATCGCTCCCACTCGCATTGCGTTTATCACCACCAGTGCCAGCGCCTCGGCGAGCGAGCTCGTCATCAATGCGATGCTGCCTTACATTGGCAACAATGTCGCACTGATTGGCAGCGATACCTCGGGCAAGCCAGTGGGGCAGTTCGGGTTTGATCTTGCCGCCTGCGACCTTCGGGTGCGCGCTGTTACGTTCCAGACGGTTAACGCCGCTGGACAGGGCGACTATTTCTTCGGGCTCGGCCCGTTTGTGCCCAACACCTGCCGCGCCGGAGATGACGTGGCCCGTCCCTTCGGCGATCCGCAGGAGGCTTCAACTGCGGTGGCGCTTGATTTCCTGGCTGGCCGTTCGTGCACTGCTTTCGGAGCGACCGCATCGGCAGACGGCGGGAGCGGGCCGAATGCGGGCCAGCGCGCCCGTGCTGGGTTCGATTTGCCGACGCGCGAAATGCTCCAGCCCGCCCAGCCCAATCGCGCGCAGCAGGATATTCCGGGGCTGTACTAGAGCCGATTAGAGACCTTGGGGCACCGTTTCGAACCCCGGGATCCCGCCGAGGTCGACCCAATCCTGCTTGCTCTTGGTATAGCAGTGGAACGCGGGTTTAAGGGTGCTGGTATCGTCCAGTGTCCCGGCCTTGATGAACATCATGCCCGGCGGGGTTTCCACCCGGGTAAACACCGGCGATCCGCAGGTGCCGCAAAACTGACGCCGCACGGTCGCGCCGGTGTCGCCGGTGTCGTTGTAGGTGGTCACCTCGCCCTCATAGGATACGGCAGCCTCGGGCACGCCGATGATCACCGATAGCGCGCTGCCTGCCTGCCGCTGGCAATTCTTGCAATGGCAGGTGACGCACAAAAGCGGGTCGCCTTCGAACGAATAGCGCACTTGGCCGCACAGGCAGCCCCCAGTGGTCGTCATTGCTTCTCCCCCTCTTTGCACCCGCCTACGGCGCAGCATCCCCAGTGAATGGCTGCCGATCCGTATAGCCGCAGCCGCGCAAGGTTTCCTCACCCAAAGCGATAGTGGCGACGTACGGGTAGGTCCGGTCGCTCATCCCGTCGCTGCATTGGCCAGGGGTGAGGGTGATCGACACCGCTGCGCCATCCAGCGTGCCGGAGAAGCCAAGACCGTTGTTCCCGGCAAAGCGGGTCACCGCAAAGTCAAAGCCTTCTGGGTGATCGGGGTTAGCGTAGTTCGCCTGCCCGTTTGCAATCTTGAACCCCCAGAACGGCTCAGTTCCGGTGAGCGTGATCGCCTCGTCGGGCGCAATTGCGCTGAAGACCTTACCCTTGGGATCAATCCCATCAGCAGCCGGGGTGCAAGCGACAGGCAGCATCGCGGCGAGTACAATCCACGGACGGCGGGTGCGAAGGTGTGAGCGCATGGCGGAAATCCTCTCGCCTTCAAAGCTACACCGCTGTTCGCCCTATGGCAAAGGGCGGACCCCACATGCGCAGGTGCCCGCCCTCATATTTGCATCAAGTAATTGCGCGCTTACTTGGGCATCAGCACCGTATCGATCACATGGATCAGGCCATTCGATGCAGCGACATCGGTCGCCGTGACCTTGGAGGTATTGCCCGCCGCATCGGTCAGCACAACGCCGCCATCGACGATCTTGGCAGTCAAGGTGCCGCCGCCGACCGTCTTGATCGCGTAGCCGGCATCGCCTGCTTCACCGATCGCCGTCGTCAGCGTCGCAGCATCAACCGAGCCTTCGACCACGTGGTAGGTCAGGATCGCCTTGAGTGTTTCCTTGTCGTCGGTGGTCAGCTTTTCCACGGTGCCGGCGGGCAGCTTGGCAAAGGCATCATTGGTCGGTGCGAACACCGTGAACGGGCCAGTGCCTGACAGCGTTTCGCCAAGTTCGGCAGCGGTCACCGCGGTTACCAGCGTCGAGAAGGTATCATTGCCCTGCGCAACTTCGACGATCGTGCCAGCTGGCATCGCGTCTTCGGCAACGGCGGTTTCGTCAGCTGCGGTATCTTCGGCAGGAGTCTCGGCGGCGCAAGCGACCAAGGCAAGGGCCGCGACCGAAGCGAGGGTGAAGTGAATGATTTTCATGAATGTAATCCTTGGTTGTGCCCGAAGGCCGGGGGCGCCGCGATGAAAGGGTATCAACGGCGTAGCAGCGCACCCCCAGAAGGGTGACGCGTAGTAACAATACGAATGGTCGGCGACGATGGATGTTCCGAGCTTTGCCAATGCGCACGGTTGGGCTGGAACCTTGCACAACCCGCCGGGTTCCTGCCTCTATGAACACCATCCCGAGCCCTACCCCCACCCGCGCAGCCGCGCTCGCCCGCCTTGCCACCTTCCTCCCCGCCGCCGGTCACCGCTATGCCGAAACCCGCAACCAAGACGATGGGCCGGGCGGGGATGGCGCATATGGCAACGTCTCGCAGTTGTCGCCGTGGCTGCACGCAGGCGTGCTGGGCGAAGCTGAGTTGATTGAAACGGTGCTTGCCGCGCACAGCCCGCGCGCGGCGGAAAAGTTCATCGCCGAGGTATTTTGGCGCATCTACTTCAAGGGCTATCTTGAACAGCGTCCGGCGATCTGGGCCGATTATTGCGCGGGGCGCGACGCGGCGCTGGCCGCAACGGAGCGCAATGCCGGTATCCGCACCGCCTATTCGCAAGCGACAGAGGGCCGCACCGGGATCGAAGCGTTCGACGTATGGGCGAGCGAGTTGGTCGCCACCGGCTACCTCCACAACCACGCGCGGATGTGGTTTGCCAGCATCTGGATCTTCACGCTTAAGCTCGATTGGCGAGTGGGCGCAGACTTCTTCCTGCGGCATCTGATGGACGGTGATGCGGCATCGAACACGCTGTCGTGGCGCTGGGTCGCCGGGCTGCACACCAAGGGCAAGCATTACATGGCGAGGCCCGATAACATCGCCCGCTATACCACTGGACGGCCAGGCGGTGCACTCGCTGCCGATGGTGTTGCCGACCACGCCGAGCCGCTGGAGGAACCGCAAGATTACGCCCGTCAAAAGCTTGACCTGCCCGCCCTCTTGACGGCTGCCGACCTCTCCCAACCTTTCGCGCTGCTGCTGCATGATGAAGCCGCGCACCACGCCCCGCTTGCGCTGCCCGCCGCGCCTGCGCTGGTAATCGGCGCCGCCCGTCCGTCCGCCCGCTCATCGGGCGATGTGGGCTTACCAGCCAGCCAATTTGCCCAAAGCGCGGTCGCGAATGGCATGGCCGAAGCCGCGGCCGCCTTTGGCTGTCCGGCGGTGGAATGGCACGCGGGAGAACCTCTCGCGCCGTTGCTCACCGCGGCGGGGGTGGACCGAATTGCCCTGCCCTACCTCCCCACCGGATGGACGCGCGACGCGTTGTGGCCGGGGCTGGCCCCATTGGCGGCGCAGGGCAGAATGGTGACGATTCTCGGCGATCTTGACCGCGCCACCTGGCCGCATGCCAAGGCCGGCTTTTTCGGGGTGGGCAAGGCGATTGATGGCGTTTTGCGCGAATGCGGGATCACCGGAGCGGGATAGCGCGCTCAACCCGGCATTAATCTTGACTGGTTAGACTGGCGCCACGTTACTCGCTTTAAAGGCCGCGCTATGCTTTACCCCAACCGTCTTCAGGCAGCGCTGCTGTTCGACCGTCCGGTGCACGATCTGGAAACGATTGTCCGCGATTTCGCCCGCATCGAAGGGATGAAATCAGGCGCGAGCTTCAACATTCCCGAAGCCAATCCCGGCCGCTTCTACCGCCTGTTTAACAGCGCCGAAGAGCTGATGCTGACCTTTGAATATCTTGATGGCCCGGCAAATGTCGATGCGTTCCGCGGCGCGCTGTCATCATCATTCACCGGGCTTGCCACGCCCGATATCCGCGCACGCATTGCAGCCACGCAGAGCCACATCCTCCTCGAAGCCTCACATGGGGTGATGGCGGGAGTCGAACACGATCCCAAGATCGCCGCAATGTTCGCCCAGCTTAGCGTGCCCAAGGCAGGGGCGTCGCAGGTGCAGTTTGAGCGACGCCTCGCGGTGCTTGCCTTGATGACCAGGATCACCGCAGAACACGCCATGCCGCTGGCGGCCCACTGGACGCAATCTGACCTGCTGATCGGCGGCGAACAATGCGATGCCTTTGCCGCGATGGAGCCGCCCAGTCCGCTCCACATCCACCCGTTTCTCTATGGCCCGCAAGCCGCGCCGGGCGATAAGGCGCTGGCTGGGATCCGTACCTTTGGCGCGCGCCATTGGCTTGGCCGCGAAATTCTGATCAAGCCGAATGTGCTGCCCAGGACCGCCAATTACGAGACAATCCTGGCCTTCCTGCGGGTGGCGACGATGGCCAATGGCTATATCATCCCCGATGGCGACACCTTCGGGCCGGAGGATCGCAGCCAGTCGTTTCGTGTGCTGCATCACGATGTCGGCGCGGATATTGGCTATGCCGAATTCGAGCCTGCCGACATGCCGATGTACGAATTGGTTCCGCTGAAATATGTCGAGCACGGCTTTGTCGCGCCCGATCACGTACCGCACGCCAATGTCTTTGAAGACCGCGCCTTTCCGGCCGCGATCATGCCCGATGATCAGGACGAGAAGGCTGCGCTCGCCAACAAATGGTCCGAAAAGCGCAAGCTGGCCGAAGGGATCGGCGGACGGTTCGAAGTGCGCGCCGCTGGCGAGGCCGGGGCACCACCCCCGCCTGCTCCGCCACCAGCCCCGGTCGTCGCGCCAACCGCAAGCCAGCCGGGATTGCCCAGCCTGAGCGGGCGCGGACTGCGAGCCAAGGTATTCGGGCGAAAAGAGGCATAGTTTTGGCCGCGCCGCGCTGGCGCGTCGGTCAGACCTGTTTGTCTGGGGAAGGGTCGCGGCTATGACGGTCGGCCTTGCCGAACACCCGTTCGAGCCGTTCAGCCATCGTATTGGCTGCAATCCGAGCGGCCGCATCGACGTCGGCCGCCTTGCTGGTCACGCCAATCGGGCGGCCGCCGCGCGGACGCGCTTCGATCGTGCATTCCTTGTCATCTGCGCCGCTTTTGCGGCCATTGGCATCAGAAATATGGACTTCGAGCCTGGTCAGCCGGTCTTCAAACCGAGCAAGCCGGTGGCGCACTTGCTGTTCGATCCGGGTTGCGACTTCGACCGTTCCCATTACCGAACTGTCGGTATTGAACTGGAATTGCATGGTGGTCATTTCGCTGCTCTCCTTGGCTGTTTTGCGACTGATGTCACATCCAAGATGGGGAGAAATCTGCGATCTTCCAGACCTATGCGGTCCTCCGGTCAGCCGTTGGGGTAGGCTGCCAAGGCTGCCTGAGCCGCATCGGCTGCGTCAGCCGCGTCGGCGGCTTCGGCAGCGCGTTTGTCGGAGCGGACCTGGTCCGCCTTCACGCGTTCTTCCGCTGTCTTGCGCGCCTGTTCTGCCAGCCCGCGCCAGGTCTTTTCCGAACGCAGCTCACGGTCACGAACATTGTCGAGCGTCGCCTTGTCAGCGAGCGCCGCCGCTTCGTCTGCGCGTTCGCAATAGAATTCGTAGGTCTGGGCCATCGGGGTGTCCTGCCGGGAGAAGGGAGAGGCGGGAGTCTGGGTAGCGAGGGGGACGGAGTGCTTTCACATCCCGCCCCCGAATCAGTAGCTTAGTCAGCCGCCGAAAGGTTCACGGCGCTTTCCTTGCCGTTACGACCCTGCTCAAGATCGTAGTTGAGGCGCTGGTCCTTATCGAGGCTGTGCATGCCGGCGGCCTGCACTGCAGTGATGTGGACGAAGCTGTCCGACGAGCCGTCGTCAGGCTGAATGAAGCCATAGCCCTTGTCGGTGTTGAAGAACTTTACGGTTCCGGTCTTGCTCATGCGATGTTCCTTTCAAGAACAATCAATTGCCCGCTTGCAACATGCGCGCGGGATAGTGCGTCGTATCGTCCGATGAAAGGAAGTCGTCGTCTGGTAGACGCCGCACAGCTTGAGACCATACAGCGGAGCGCAAATTTCGAAGTCCGTCGCAAATTTCGACGTCAGCGGGGGCCACCTAGCACGCTTTGCCCCAAACGCCTAATCTGGCGCGACCTGGAGGGGGTCTGGGCCGGCCTAGCGGGGGTCTGGAGCGACCTGGAGGGGGTCTAGCGCGGGCTAGCGGGGGTCTAAACCGGGGCTGGATCGCGGTGTTTCACGCCCATCCCGCTCATTTTGCACGATTTGTAATGTTTCACGCCGGTTTCGCAAAGCCATCGGGTGACGCAGTGGTCATGTGCGCCCGCAGAATGGCGCGCGGCGATGGCGTAGGAAAGCGGCGCCGGTGTTTACCGCGCCCGCCCCGCCGGGCTAGGAATACGCAATGTCACCCATCACCATCCTGATCGATGCCGATGCCTGCCCGGTGAAGGACGAGATCTACCGCGTCGCCGACCGGTTCCGCGCCGAGGTGCGCGTGGTCAGCAACGCGCCTTTTCGCATTCCCGATAGCCCGCGGATCAAGCGGGTGGTGGTCAGCGATAGCTTTGACGCGGCGGATGACTGGATTGCTGAGGCCGCGGACGCGCGATCCATCGTCATCACCGCCGACATCCTGCTGGCCGACCGCTGCCTGAAAGCGGGCGCGCGCGTGCTGAAACACAATGGCGAGGCATTCACCGCCGCCAGCATCGGCGGAGCGATCGCCACCCGCGCAATCATGGCCGACCTGCGGGCTGGAATGGACGGCCCAATGGGAGCAGCGGCAGGCGGCCCCGCACCGTTCAGCAAGGCGGACCGCTCACGGTTCTTGCAGGCGCTCGACCGCGTGCTGGTGGGGCTGGCGCGGGGTTAGGCGGCGATCAGGTGCTGGCGAAACCAGTCGGCAAGGGCATCCTCTGACAATTCGCCTGCTGCCAGCGCAAGCACTGTGGCCACCGCCTCTGGCGGAGCAAACGCCAAGGCCTGCCCGTTGAGCCGCAGAAACAGCCGCGCAAATACCCACGCGGTGCGCTTGTTACCATCGGCAAACGGGTGGTTGCGCGCAATGCCAAAGGCGTAGGCTGCGGCGAGCGCGCACAGATCATCCTCGCCATACGCCCATTGATTGACCGGGCGGGCGAGCGCGCTTTCGAGCATATTCGGATCGCGCAGACCGCTTGGCCCGCCATGTTCGGCCAGTTGCCGGTCATGGATCGCCAGCGCCAGATCGAACGAGAGCCAAACCGGCTCCGCGCGAGCGGTCACTGATTACCCCTCCCGTTCGCGGGAGGGGCAGCGAGACTTACGAGCTTGCTCGTTAGTCGCAGCGGGGTGGGCCTCCCGGCCCAACGCTCCGCGCGCCCACCCCCAACCCCTCCCGCAAACGGGAGGGGAGTCACTTCGCCAGTTCGCGCAGGATATCCCGATCTTCGCGCATGATCTGTTCGGCAGCATCCATCTTGGCCGCAAAATCGGGATCGGTCGCGGTCAACCGAACGCCATCGGGCGCTTCGGAGAGATAGAGCTGGTCCCCCGGCCCCACGCGCAGGCGCGCCAGCACCTCTTTCGGCAGGACGATCCCGGCAGAATTACCGATCCTGGTGATTTTGAGCGCGCGGTTCATACGGGCGTTATAACAGGTGGGGGTGATTGGGCAAGGGGTGCGGGGAGGGATTTGGGTGTGTGGGTCAGGCGCGGCGGCCCCGCACCGTTCAGCAAGGCGGATCGCTCACGGTTTTTGCAGGCGC
>Ga0105049_10011537_pt1 | contig 10126 bp, 6 predicted proteins | sample MAT06_FD_78087 | JGI IMG/M metagenome (GOLD analysis project Ga0105049, IMG submission 78087) | Freshwater microbial communities from Lake Fryxell liftoff mats and glacier meltwater in Antarctica - MAT-06 | ecosystem: Environmental > Aquatic > Freshwater > Ice > Liftoff microbial mat | place...
CAGTCGAGCATCTGTGGGTACTCGGGCAGCGGAGCGCGAGTGCCGAAGTCCTCGGCGGTTTCGACCAGGCCAGTGCCGAAGATTGCCTGCCAGACGCGGTTGACGCCCACGCGAGCCGTGAGCGGAGATCGTCGGTCGGCGATCCAGCGTGCGAACCGCAACCGCGCCGGCCCGGGCCCGTCCCGCAGGGGATGGAGTGCTGCCGGCGTGTGCGGTTGAACTTCCTCCTTGGGCTTGTCCCAGCCGCCACGATCAAACAAGCGAGTGATGCGGGACTGCTCCGGGCTGCGAGCCGCGAGGTGCAGCACTGATGTCGGAGCCTGCGGCCACGGCTTCCACAACGCCTCGATCTCCTCCGTGTACGGCTTGAGCGCCGGCTGGCTCACACGCCATGCAGTGAAGATGGCTGCATGATCCTCCGCGGTTCGCTGGTCGCGAGGTTTCTGCATCGCCAGAACGGCCGCGTGATCGACCGCGGCCAGCGACGGCTTCGCTGCGGTCGTTACGCTGATGCGGCACCGCCCGAGCATCGTGTTGCGCCGGCCGTTGTCGTCTCCGCTGTGATGCATTCGCAACAGGATCTTCAGCTTCGTTCCCGCCGGCAGGTCAAGCGGCTTGTCAAATCGCACCATGGCCACGGAAGGTACATTCCGCCTTCCGGGCCCGCGGTCGGCTCGCCATGCCGTATCGTTCTTGCCGTCGATCAAGAATGAGACGGGGCCGCAGACCCGTTTCTTCTCCTTGTCGAACCCGGCCGCCCACTCGTCCTCCAGCTTGCGTTCAGGCTCCGAGAAGTCCGCTTGTGCGCCGACAAGTTTGAGATTCTCCCACGTCTTCCCGCCAGGCTTCTGCAGGCTTGCTTCCAGTTCGGTAACCGCCCAGGTGCCGTATATGCTGCGGCCCGGCCCGCCGAACGGCAGGTCGCTGTGCGTCAACGCCTCCAAACGAAGAGAGGTGATACCTTTCATATCCGGCTCGAAGATGGCAAAGATATCCCCCTTGGTGCTTGGGTGCCCCAGGGTGAGAATCGATCCATCCGGTTCATGGGTTGGGTGGTTCAGCCCGCTCGTACTCGCAAGCTCGGTGGCGGTCATTGTCGTCCAGGGGGTCGAATTCTTGGAGACCTTCGACTCCCAGGCCGCGATTTCTTTGGACCAGCCAGGCCGGGCGGCCTTGATCCGCTTCTCAATGGCAGCGAGCCCCGCCTTGAGGTCGGCAATCTGCTTTCGTTGCTCAGGTGTGTACACCCAGGACTGGGCTTCGAAAGTGTCGTTGAGGAATGCGTACATCCCGTAGTATTCGGTTTGCGTGATCGGGTCGTATTTGTGGGTATGGCATTGAGCACACTGGAGCGTCAGCCCGAACGCAGCCTTACCGAGAGCATCCATGCGATCGAACATCTCATCCGTGCGGAACTGCTCGGGAACGATCGCTCCTTCTTCGTTGGTCATGCTGTTTCGGAGGAAGCCCGTGGCGACGATCTGAGCCTGGGTGGCTTGCGTCAGCAAGTCGCCAGCGAATTGTTCGATGAGGAAGCGGTCGTAAGGCACGTCGCGGTTGAATGCGTCGATCACCCAGTCCCGGTAGGCCCACATCTCCCGCGGCAGGTCTTTCTCGTAGCCATTGCTGTCGGCAAAGCGGGCGACGTCCAGCCAGTGCCGTGCCCACTTCTCGCCGTAGCGTGGCGACGCCAGGAGCTTGCTCACCAGCGCGTTCACGGCCGAGGGGCGATCTTTCGTCGCGGCCGCCAGGAACTCGTCCACCTCGTTCGGAGACGGTGGCAGGCCGATGAGATCCAGGTAGAGGCGTCGGCAGAGCGTCTCCGCGTTGGCCGGAGGAGCGTGAGCCAGGCCGAGCTGCTCCAATCGCTGCCGCACGAAGGCGTCCACCGCGTTCGAGGTCGGGGGCTCCGTCATCGGGAGCGTTGCCTTCCGCGGCTCGGCGAAGGACCAGTGGCCGTCGTACGGCGCGCCTTGCTGAATCCAGCTTTTCAGCGTCTTGATCTGTGTGGCCGAGAGGACTTTCTTCTGTTTCGGCGGAGGCATCATGTCCGACTCGTCGTGCGAAGTGACGCGCTGCACGACGGCGCTCTCGTCCGGCTTGCCGGGAATGATGGCACGATCGCCAGACTTGCCAGCCTTCACGGCCTCTTCGCGAAGATCAAGCCGAAGCCCGCCCTTGCGACCCTTCTCGTCCGGCCCGTGGCAGAGCAAGCAGTGCTCGGCCAGGATCGGAGAGACATCGCGACGGAAGTCGATTGCCGCATCGGCTGCCGACAACGCCGGGGCTGCCAAAGCGACCCCAAGAATCGTGAGGGAGAAAGTGCGTGTCATGACTTCGACCATCGGTTGTAGGAGTCCAGGATTATGGTTGCCCCGCATGGATACGGGAGACCGTCAAGCCAAGTTCCTGGTCCAGCGTATCAAAAAGGGCCAGGAACGCCGCGGGGCGGGCGTGTGCGGGCAGGTTGAACCGGGAGCGAAATTCGCCCAAGGGCACTCGCACGGTGTGCCATTCCCCGGCCGGTTTGCCTGCAGCGATGTCGTCGTGAATGTACACCTGCGAGCACGGCCCGGTTCCTGGAGGATCGTCCCGGACGACAAGGATCGCCTGGACCGGCCCTGGCCGCTCCAGCCTCAGATCTACAGAGAGAAACGCCTCCCGATCGAACGCGAACAGGCCATAACACCACGCATTGGGGGAAACGACTTGATAGTGTTCCTTGCCGTGCTGGCGAAGCCAGACAGATCCCGCACGAATGCCTTTGCGACCCGCAACTTCGGTCGAAAGCCCCGGTTTCCATCCGCGCGGCGGGCCGGCGGAAAAATCCACCATCCATGATGCGGGTAGATTTGGGCGTGGGCGTGGGGTGACTGCGGCTTCCGCCGACACCGTCGCCGACTCCCCGGCTCGAACCGTGACGGTGTCGTTCCGCGACCGATCCGTGACACGCACTTCGCCGCGACTGACGCCGACGCTCGTTCGCCCTACCGGGCACGAAACGGTCAAGCTCGTGCCGACGACCTCGACGAGGGCATCGGGCGTCTCCACCTGCAGCGGCCGGTTGGTAGGCTGCGGGGTGACCTCAGCCGAGACCTGGCCGCTGTGAACGCGAACAAACTTACCGGATTCGGGCGAGACGGCGAGGGTCACGGCCGTGTCTCCGATCAGTACGACCCGCGTGCCGTCCTTGAATTGCACCATCGTATTACCGGAGGTTCCACTCGTCCGCAGGGTATCGCCAGACTTGAGGGAGTCTCCCACCCGACAAAAAGCCTCCGCGCCGGCTTGCGCCCGCCAACAGTCCCCTTCGACGGAAATCACCTGGGCAATTGCCGGTTGCTCGGTGACGATTTGCCGAAGGGCGAAAACACCGACGACCACTGAGGCCGCGACGCCGACAAACCACGGCATGATGCGCCACACGCGATTTGGACTGCTGGGGGGGCGGTGAAGCGGCTCTGCTGATGATCGCAAATGCTCGGCGATCCCAACGGCCTGGCTGCCATACTCGATGAATTCGGCCCGTAGCGCAGGGTTCGTCGCCATAGCCGCGTTGACAGCGGCCACCTCATCGGAGGAGAAATCGCCTTCAAGGAGCCGTGGGAACGCCGAAGCATCTGCCGCGACGCTGCTGTGTTCTTCACCGTTCATGGATTGCCAGCCGCCTTTCAATCCGACGCCGTCCGGAGATCAACACAACGCTTCAGCTGCTGATGAACCCGATAAAGTGCCTGATACACTGCCTCGACGGTGCGCCCCATTCGTTCAGCAATGTCCCCTCCGCTCATCCCACGCTCGTATCGCAACTGGATCAACTTCCGCGTCGATTTCGGCAAGGCATCGACACATCCTCGCAAGGCCGCGAGTCGAGCTGCCAAGTTGGTCGCCGGAACTTCGGACGCGTCGGCTTCCAGTAGTTCGTAAACCGAGTCGTCAAGAACAAGCCGTTGCCGGGACTTGGCGAGATCGACCGCACGATGGCGGGCCGCCCGCAACGCCCATCGAAGCAGGTGGACGGCATCGCTAAAGCGATCCGGGTTCTCCAATGCCTGGACGGCGACTTGCTGGAAAACATCGTCCGCCAACTGAGGCTCATGGATAACCAGCGCAGCCATCGCCGTAATCCGATGGCGATGAACCAGTAATTCCCGACCGATTGTTACCGCGTCTACAGCCATCGAAAACCTCTCTCTACTGAGAACGGGCCTGATTCCAAATCTCACGCCAAGAATCGCGTCGCAAGTTGGTAACACAAGGAGGGTGAATGGTTTGCGGCAGAAAAAATAGGTAGCGGAACTGCCAACGCACTCCGATGGACCATCAGTAGCCATTGCAGTGGTGGCCTCCCATGCCGAAGCAGTCAACAAAACATCGTTTGACCTGACGACTTGGGATTGGAACGACGATGGGAAAATCCGCTTGCAATCCCGGCAAGTGATCCGACAGGATCGCCTGGGTTACTCCATGAAGTAACCGTTCAGGACTCAGCGCGGCGGAATCACGATGCCGTGGAGCGACAACTTGCAGAGTTTAGGTATGGGATATCAACAGTTGTAGGGATTTCCGTTTCAGCCCCTGTCAACTGCACCAGAACCGTAGACGCCTATCGGGTCGGTGACGGGAAGTGATTCCAGTTACGGCTTCATTCGTAAATCAAGTGCGGTCAGGAGGTTAAACTCGAGAAGGAAGTGATTCCAGCTTCTGACATGAATCCACCAAAGGGTGGAAGGGCTGGCGCTGGAATCAACCGGTGTGCGACGAGTTGACTCGCTCATTGCTCGGACAGTTGTTGGTTGATACCTTGACCCTTAGGGAGTTTCTCAACGTCCAGGCTCAAGGTGAAGATGCTTCGATCGTTGGAGCGACTTGCGAAACTTTCACTTCACTAAGGCAGTGGCTCAACGGTGAGCGGGCCAAGGAATTCTGACAACACTCGTGAGGCTACGAGACTGGAATCTGCTTTATCGGAGAACTCATAAGAAGACCGCCCTTACCGCACTGCGATGCCGCACGATCTCTGCCGTCATGTTGGAGAACGCAGCCCCGGGCGGGTAGGACCGTCAGCGAGAGTTGCTGGGCGGGAAGGCGGTTTCAAGACGCTGGAACTCGGCCTGCTGGCGAACCATGCTCAGGTCCTCACGCCGCGCGGAGATTGGCTCTGGTGTTTTGAAGAGACCACTGACACCAGGAATTGCACGGGCGGCGTTGATCACCGGCAGACGCACCGCCTCCGAGACCCGTCGCGTCGCATCCGTCACGTTCGCGAGGGCATTCTTCGCTCCCGTCTTCACCTTGTCCGCCATCACGGGCAGATCCGTCCGCTGCACCAGGTTCCGAGTGCCGTTGCCGAGTCGCTCCGCCACATCCTTCGCGCTCTCGCCGACCTTCGTCCCCTGCGAGTACACCACCCTCGGCTTGAACCAGCCGAAGCAGACCTCTACGGATTGCGGGCCGTAATCGTACCGAATCGAGGAGGAGCGGTAAGTGACCGTGGGGAAGCCGGGGAACATCATCGTCGGCACGTAGATCCGCTCGCCCGTTCGGGGATGACCAGCGACGACCACGGACGGGCCACCCGGAATGTAGGGGCCACGAAAAGAACGATCACCGCTGTAGTAGTACTTGTGGACGATGATCGTGGGCGGAATGTCCACGTCCATCACGCCGTTGCCCTTCGGCTTCGGCCTCACAGCCGGGCGGCCTTCGGGGTCGACGTTCGGGTCGAGGATCTCGATTTCCTGGGTCGGCAAGAACGGAGCGTTGGCTTTCAGACCCGAAGCACGAGCTTGAACTGCTGACGTGAGCAGCAGGGCCGAGAGCAGGATCCACTTTGTGTTCATGGCCGAAGTCCTTTCCGACGAACTCCGACCTCTTCAGGGCGGAGTTACCGATACGAGAAATCGACCTGAATATGGTCAAGTTGCCGGAAGAACCGGCCCAAGTCCGGGCTGGCGTCCGCGTGCGTGTACGACTTCTGCTCCCCGCGTTGCACCATGAATCCTGGGAGGTCTATCGCGGTCAACACCGCTCCTCCCAACACGCGCGTCCGTTGCTCGGGCTGGGCCCGGTTGGCATAGAAGCGGATCGCCACCAGGAACTCGTTTCGCATCAAGTGCCCGGTTTGCAGCACGAACCCCGGCTGGACCGGAACGAAGCCCTGCCCGGCCACACCCTGGCCGCCGACCAATTCCAGCGGCCGGCGACCGAACTGCGGGTTCTGGTCGGCTCGCATCGACACGAAGAACTGGCCGTTCTCGGTGACCGTCACCGATACACGCGAGATCGAGCAGTGTTCGATCGCCAGCACCGGTTCCACCAGATTGAACGCCTTCGTCACCTGGATCGTCCGCTCCCTCAAGCCGGGCACCACGCCCAGCCCGCGATCTTCATAAGCCAGGGCCGAAAATCCGTGCCCGGTGACGACACGCGAGCGCGTCTGGTACCCGGTATAATCGGCTTCCGGGACTCCACAGCGAGGCCGTGGCTTCGTCACGCGGGTCGGCCACTCGAGCCCCGTCAGGCTGACCACCGCCAAAGTCGCTAACACTAATCTGTGCTTTCTCATGGTCCGCCCTTCCGTGAGTCGGGGCGGCATTTCGACAACCACCCCTCATCAGCTTCGGCGGCCCAGCCCCCTGCAGGTTCGATCAAGTCCTTGAACGATCAAGACTAACAGTCGCGCTGTGACGGAAAACCCGCACGAACCGCACATCCCAACTACCTCGATTGTGGCGGAGTGGTCGGGGTGTTGCCGAACGGACTGGAAGTCGCGGCCCCGTAATTCGACTGTGACGCTGCGGGAAGACCCGTGATCGACGCACCCGTTGCCGGAACAGAAGCCCGGGGCAGAGGCGGCGCGTAACCGGTCGTATTTCTTGGCACCGGGTTCGGTGCCAGCGTGGAGTACCCGCCGCCGACCGCACTCCCAACACCCGCCGGCGGCATGTATCCGCCACTCGAAGGTCCGAAGACAGCCGTCTGTCCTCTTGGACGGGGCGAGGCTTGAACACCCGGAACCATTCGCGGATCGTACTTCGACGTCATCCGAGGATCGGCGCCGCCGAACTTCGAAACAGCAGGGCTACCCCCAGAGGACATCGGACTCGACGTCGAGAAAGCAGTTGGTATGCGTGGCGAGTTCTGCGACTCCGGGAGTTTTGAGTTCGGATCGAGCTCCCGAGGGGCATTCAATCTGGTTGATTTCACTTGCGGCGTAGGGAGCTGTGGCGTTCCGACCCCCTGATCAGGCACGGCGGGTGCGACATTAGAAACATCGTCCTGGCCACGCAGGTACGGCGGAGCCATTGGCGTCTGTGTGCGATCGGGCAACTGCGGATTGCCATCACGCCAGCGATTCGGAGCGTACGGTGTCTCGGGGTAGGCGAGATTCGGATTATAACCTTCTCGCAGATGAGAATCTCGAATCCCAAGGCCGGGCCCAACATATCCATTCGGATGCTGAGAGGGAATCGTGTGTTGGCCGCGATACAGGTCCGCCCGACGATATTCATCATGGACCCGCAAGGCATCATCCACTCCACCGCTGGAGATGTCAAAAACCGTGTTGCTGAGATAATCTTTTCGATACCGAACAACGAATTCGTCATTGATGAGCTTCAAGGGATCCAGGTTTGCGACAGAGGGAGCAAACCGCAGCCCCATGAGCTCGAAGAGTGTGGGGAAAATCACCGCATGGGTATAGACGAGGTTTTCCTGAAAGGAGGACTGAGCACTGGGCAGCGGTCGAAAGAGCACACCCACCCCCGGTAAATCCTGGAGCAATGACGGGCCACGGCTGGTCCGTGCGACCTTAAGTGCCACGATGTATCGCGACACTTCACGAAGTTCATAGTTGCTATTCTGAACATCGGTATCAATAAAGTGTCGTTTAACGCGGCCCAAATGCTTCTCATCGGCTCGAACAGGCTCGCGGATATCAAATGTATACATATAGTTGAAGCGATATGCGACCGCCTGGCCATCGGGGCTGATAACGGGGCGAATTTCAAAGCCCGTCCCTGTTTCAAACTTGTATATCGCGGGGTCCGGAATCAAGGCTTCAAGCGCCGAGCCGAACTCGCGTCGGCCAGGGCCGGCCTGAGCCATCACGGTCTCATCAGAGGACGTCGGCAGACCCGGCAGCATGCTGCGAACCGACGACATGGATGCCCCGCCGCCAAGATCCGTGGGGCGAGTCCCCTGGGCTAACGAGGAGACAGGCTGGCCGCTCATCATCTTTGCGAGGCTGAGGAACGACGGGTCGGTAACGAGTGCACCGTATTCGTCAACCATGGCCTTGGCGGAGGAAAACCCTTCCTTGATGAGGGTATCTCGCTTCGGTAGGTCGAACTCGAACGTGGCCGAGGGCGAGACCTTGCCGAAGCCGCGATTGTTCGTGAGGACGCTGGTCGTTTCGATGTTCCCCAGCGTAACGTCCCAGTAGCGGCTCGCGTTCCGGGCGTTGCGAAACGAGGGCTCGTAGTACTGGCGATTGAAGTCGTCATCGAGCGCCGTGGCGATTCGTTTGACGTAGTTATCAATATTCGCAATGTGGGAGCGAGTACTCTCGAGGAAATCGATATATTTATCCTCCACCTCGTCGACGAGCATATCGAGCATCTTCTTGACATCCAGCGGCCGTCGCACAAGCCGGATATTCTGCTCCGCAAGCTCGACCTGGAACGCCCGGAGGAGAATGTTCTGGAAGGCCCTATCCGCAGTTTGGATCTGAGAGTTGATCTGCTCTTGGAAAGCAACGTCAAAAAGCTTCGTGCGAATGACAACTCGCAGTTGCTCACGTAGTCCGAGCCAAGTGGAATAGAGCTTGAACACGGGCACATCCGCACGCGTAAGCCCAACGAGGAGCGGATTCGCCGCACGTGAGATGAGCTCGTAATCGTCCTGCACCCCTTCGACGATTTCCGCGAGAGTTCGAAGAACCATGAGGAGTTCGGAGTATTTCTGCGCGACTTTTTCAAGAGCTTCCACAGGTGAACTTGAAGAGAATGAAGGAAATGATCGATTTTCTTCGGCATTGACCCAGCGACGGGCTCCAAGATATAAATTTAAATACTTCGTGTACTTGAATCGCCCAAGATCGAGGATCAGCTGCTGAGTCAACAAGATGCTGCGATTTGCCGCTTCGGGCGTCAATCGTCCTTCGATTATGGCGCGTTGTATTTGATCAATTAGATGTTTGTTTAAAATTTGTTGCTCCCCACAATCCCCTCTCCAAACAAGATCCTTCACTCTTTTAGATTGACCTTCATAGGTTACATCAACGTCTCTTCGCCGAAGTCGATTCAGCCACTCAGGATTGATCTCCGAAAGTGTCGATGCCATCCTGCTGATCGTGCCCTGGAATAGCCCAGCCACGCTCGTGAGCGGAGCGAAGACGCTGGCTCGCTCTTCACCGAGGGTGACGCGAAGTTCCTCGGCCTTTCGACGGGCCAAGTCTTCTTTGTTCTTCGCGGCCTTCAATTCCTCCAGGTAGTTGCCGATGCGGTCCTCGAGCTGGGCTCGCTCGAAGACACGCTGCTTGAATTCGAGTTCCGTGATGAGGCGTGCCTTCAGGATCTGTGCGAGCTTGAGGAACTCGCGTTGCACGGGCGTCATCGTGTCGTCCACCGCGGCGCCATCTGAGGCGAAGTAACCCATCAACGATGCGAATCGTGAGTTCGGTGATAACACAAAGATAGGCTGACACTTCGAACGGCATTTGTCGCCATGCTTGCATTTCGCATCAGTACATGCCACGTTTTGAGCCAGGAACTCCTGCTCCGCCAGCGGCAAGACGCCATCGATGAGCCGACGGAACTCTTCGATGATCTCCATGCGGACCGTATTCTTCGCAAGGGCCATCAGGAACTGGGCCGAGGCCAGGCTGGTGCTATCCATCGAGTGCAATGACAACAACTTATTTCCGGTATGCAGGAACTCGGAATCCATTGCCATGAGTTCATCGATGAAATCTTTACCAAAGAAGGAGTGCAGGTACTTGCGATCGCGATCATTCTGATTCGCCACGGATCCGGGCGGGCACGCCTCTTGAGCTTTTCGTGTGGCAACGATCACCACAGCCCGGCGAAGCAATTCCGCGGACTGGCTCGTCATGAATCGCGCC
>Ga0105049_10011540_pt1 | contig 10124 bp, 9 predicted proteins | sample MAT06_FD_78087 | JGI IMG/M metagenome (GOLD analysis project Ga0105049, IMG submission 78087) | Freshwater microbial communities from Lake Fryxell liftoff mats and glacier meltwater in Antarctica - MAT-06 | ecosystem: Environmental > Aquatic > Freshwater > Ice > Liftoff microbial mat | place...
AGAATCGTTCTGCCGCGTAATGCACTACCCTGCTGGCATGGAGACCGAAGGAAAACTTGTGGATCGACGAATCTTGGTGGTGGATGACGATGCTGACATTCGAGAATCGTTTGAGACTGCGCTGCAGGCAGAGGGGGCACTGACGATGGGCGCGGGGGATGGGAATGAGGCCATCCGGATTGTTAGCGAAGACCCACCGGAGCTTGTGGTGCTGGACATGATGCTACCGAAGCGGTCGGGGTTTTTGGTGCTTGAGAAGATCAAGGGGTATGACGAAAGCCCTGCGGTGATTATGGTGACGGCGAACGAGGGGAAGCGGCACGAGGCGTATGCGCAGAGCTTGGGCGTTGATGAATATTTACAGAAGCCGGTGCCGCTTTCAAAGTTAATTGAAACTGTGGTGCGGTTGCTGGCCAAGCGGGATGAGCTGCTGGGTGTAGAGATTGATGAGCCGGAGAAGGAAGAGGGGGGGGCTTGAGGTGCAAGGAGGGTGAGCGTGTGAAGCGCAAGTTGGGCGGGGCCGAACTGGGCGGAGGTGGGCGGCGGAGTAGTAAGTAACATATGGCGAGGAAACGGCGACAACTGGTGATGACGGGCGCAAGCGACACGGGCACGATGGCTCCGCTGGGGGATTTGCTCAGTGTGATCGACTCACTCTCGAACTTTAACACCGGGATGGATGGCACCGCGGACAAGGGGATGGGGGTGCGGCTGTTGCACGGTCCGGGTTATGTCGTGGAGCTGCCTACGAGCTTGAACCCGGTGAGTCAGGCTTTGGTTACGATTAACGATGAAGATATCGCTTTGGCGGTGCTCTTCCGAATCTGTAAGAAAATGGGGTGGCGGATGATGGATATGGAATCGGGCAGGTCGTTTGGGTAAGGCAATTACCCGAGCGGGGCGGCTTTCATTAGCGTTTCGAGCCATTCGCTTGCGGGGTCACTGTCTGCGACGATGCCAGCACCTACGGGGTAGGTGAGTGTGCTGCCGGGGGCGAAGGCTTGGGGGCTGGCGGGGACACCCTGGATCATCGCGGTGCGAATATTAATATTAAGTCGGACCGAGCCGGAATCGGCGATGAAGCCGGAGGAGCCGCAGTAGTGCTCGCGGGGCGCTGGCTCTATCTCGTCGATGATCTGCATCGCGCGAGACTTGGGAGCGCCGGTGACGGACCCACCGGGGAAGCAGGCGTGCAGGGCATCAGTTATGGTTAACTCTTTACGAAGGGTGCCGCGGATGGTGGCGACCGCCTGAAGAACGGCGCGGGGTGGCTCGGGGGCGGTGGCCCCCAGTGCCGCGTGATGCATGCTTTCCGTAAACGGAGGGCTATTTTCGGCATGGCTGGCTTGGCTGGCATTTCCGTGGGTTTCAATTACGTGAGGCTCGACGACCTGCACGGAGCCGAGCTCGGAGACGCAGCCGAGATCGTTGCGTAAGAGATCAACGATCATTGCGAGTTCGGCACGGTCTTTAGTGCTGAGGGTGAGTTCTTCGCGAGCGCCTTGCGTTGGCAAACGGGTTCCTTTCATCGGGCGGGTTTGAAGTTCGCGGCGGTGAGGGTCATAAGCGAGGAAGAGCTCGGGGCTGAGTGATGCGATTACGCGGAGTTGGTTGTCGTGCGCCCAAGAGATGTAAGTTGCGTATCGTGGGGCCGCGGCGGCGAGTCTGGCTGCGAACCAACTGAGGGCATCACCCTGGAACGGGGCGAGGAGGTGGTGCGCGAGGTTTACCTGATAGACATCGCCCGCGCGGATGTATTGGAGTGCTCGCCGTACCCAGGATTCGTAAGTTTGCCGCGACTGCTGAGGGGCGGGTGGCGCGATGCTGAAGGTTGGGACGGGGTTGCTCGGGTAAAATGCGTTCTGCTTTAGGCCTTGCAGCAGCTTTGCGAGAATAGCGCCACCATCGCCGCCATCGCCGCCGGTTAACCACCACTGATTTTGTTTATGATCGAAGGCGAGCGCGTGGTCCAGCCGTTGAAAGACCAGTGGCTCCCAGCGACCGGTGGGGCGGGATGATAACTGCTCGGTTCGGAAGCGGTGGGCGAAACCGTTCTGCGGGAGGCTTAGACCATAACCATAACTTATTGATCCGATCCAACCGGAGGTGAACGGGGGCTGGTTCTGGTTTAAGTTTGCTTCCTCGCTGAAGGCTACGGGCTGCGGGGCGCTTACGGTTGCGAGCACCTCTTGTAATGTAAATACGGTGCGGGAGGGGATGCCAACTACCGACCAGCGCGCAACGCCGTCGCCCGCGATCGCTGCGGCGACGGGAATCTCACGAGGCCAACGTGCGAGCAACGTCGCGGGATCGATTTTCTGGTTCAGCGGCTTCAACCGGGAAGGATACGGGAGGGCGGGTGGGAGATGCTGACATCGCCGCGGCGGCCAGCGCGCTGGCTCGCTCGCACCAGGTGTGATCCGAGAGGGTGCGTTGATGGCCTGCGCGGGCCATTTCGATTCTTCCCGGAGCATCTCCGAGCATGGCGGCGATCATTCCCGCGGCTTGTTGAGGTGAATCAAACTGCTCGATTTCCGAACCTACTTCGAAAAGGTCTTCAAGGCCGTGACGCGCGGATGTTAAGCACGCCGCGCCGCTGGCGGTGATCTCCAGCGGTTTAAGATTTACTCCGGAGTCGTCCTGCCAGCGCATGACGTTAAGGCCGATGGGCGCGGAGGCGTAGGCGGTGGGCATCGCGTCGTAGTTTAGTTCGCCCAGGTGCATGGCGCGCGAGGGCCAGCCTAACGCCGCGAGATCGCCGCCGCCGAAGGTCGCGATGGAGAAGCGTTTTGAGAGCCAGCAGACAGTGAAGGCACGCTCGGCGAGCTCGATGCTGCGGACTAGTGTGGTGGTGCGGATGTAATGCGCTGGGTTGCCCAGTAGTAAGTTAACTTCCGTGCCGAAGGCGGGACGGAGTGCGACGATCCGATCGAGCATCGGGCGGTGTCGGTGATGTAGTTGAGTGTCGATCAGGCGCCGGGCAAAGGGCGCAGTGAGCGAGATGTTTTCGCCGCCCTGGGTTGCTGGCTTGAGGAGTTTACGTAGGGCGTGCTGAGCCGCGGCGGAGCGGACGGCGGAGATATCGGGGTCGTCCAGTTTCAGTTGCGCAAGGGCCTCTGGCGATGGGGCTGGGTCGCCCGGGCCCAAGGAGACGACTACATCGAAACATTTCGTTCGTTCTTCGGGTTTGGGGGTGGGGCGCACGCCATAGGGGAGGGCGGTGGTACGGGGGAACCCAAGCACCTGCTTCATCTCGGCGGCGGTGGATTCGTTATTAGTTATGTGTACGAGTGATGGCGATGCGTAGAGGGGGAGGTGAAGCGTGCGGGCTATGCCGCCGCCCTGAGCCCAGTGGGGGGCATCGAGCCAGTAACACACATGGGGGATGGAGAGTTCGTCAAAGATCGTTCGTACGACCGCAGAGGGTGAAGGGGAGTTGAAGGGTGCGGGGTGCGCGGACAGCGTCGCTGTGGGCGGGGTTAATTGCTGTGAATGCTCGCTTTGCGGCGACAGCTCAATTAAGGTATGAGTTAACATGCTGAGCATGTTGCCCCACATCGCCATCGTCCAGTCGGGGCGGTGGGATTGCAATAAAGCCCGTATTTTACTGGTGAATTCTCGAGAAGCCTGCGCCCCGGCAAGCCCATCCGCGCAGCGGGCTGAGTGTAATATATCCCAGTCTTCGCGAAGGTCATAGACGCATGCATCGATGCCCGCCTGCGCGCAGCCGGAGATGAGATCCATGAAGATGCGACGCGAGTTGGTGCCGGGTTGCAGAAAGAAGAGGGCCTTCACTCTTGGAGGTATCGGCCGGGGGAGCCGGCTAACGGTACTCTTTGGGGGAAGCCGGGCTGGGGGATGGATAACGGTGTTAAGCTTGTTGGGGAGGCTCGTAGGGGGTAGTTACGTACTACCGCACCTGTTCATCATCGAGGCTGAGGTCCGCATCGCTTGTGGATTGGGTACCCGGCGCTGACTCTTCGGGCTGTTCGGGCTGTTGGGGCTGTTCGCTCATGCGTCGGTCGTCGGTGCGGAGGACTGGCGCGGGAGATTTCATGACTTCGTCGATGGCGACGGTGGCGTAGCCGCCTGCGGCAAGCTCAAAGGCGCAGCGAACGTACGGGCCAAACTCGTCTACCCCCCCCTCGCATTGAGGATCGCGCAGGGCAAGGCGCAGAGCGCGGCGTTCGCCATTCATTAATCTTGCCAAGGGCCGGGGCATCTGGGTGATGTCCTGCATCGTAATACCCGTGGCCGCGAGCACTTCTTTTTCCATGATGTCAACACTACCCGAGGCGGAGCGCATCTTAAGACCCCACATCGGGCCGGTGGGTGTTATTTCAAAGCGCTCGGCGCGCTGCATGGTGGCGGGGTCCTGTGCGACTTCGGCGGTCACGACGAAAGTGGCACCGCTCTCGCGTTTCATCGCGATATCTCCTTCGATGCAGCGATCAAAGGTCTCATCTGCGAGCCGCCGCTCGAGAGTTGCGTTAAATACTGCGCTCTGGAACGCGCTGAGGTAGAGGCCCAGAATCTGGTCGTCAAGGCTTAAGATAGCGTTCTTGTGCATCGCTCCGTTTGCGAGCTTATTTAGGACGCGCTGCTCGTTGCGGGCGGCGTGGGGAAAGGCATCGCGTGCCGCCTGATATTCGCTGGCAGCGTAGAATGCACGGCCCCTGGTGTTTACGTTGGGCCAGCGCGCATCAGGACCGAGCAATACATCGCAGGCGCCGTGATAATCGCCGCGGATGAGGCAGGCACCTACCCGGTGGTTATTATCCAAGATACCGAAACGCTGGGGGCCGAATCGGTTGGGCACGCCCTTGGTCGCAAGCGCATTGAGGACCGCGGAGGCTCGGATGACGCCGCTGGGCTCGACGCCGCGGATTCGGATGGAAAATCGGTTACCTTCCAAATGTCCGCGGCGAAGTTTGGCTTGGTGCTGATCAAGCCAGAGAATCGCGAGTGCGGGATCTTGCAGGCTGGGGAAGTCTCCGACCGCTTTTCCGGGGATGTGGACGGAGAAGACCTGCCGCGTAACGGCGTGGGTGTCTTTGAGGCCAGCAAAACCGATGGCTTCAATGCTAACTCGGAAATGGCGGGCCAATATCTCTGCTGCTTGCGGGGTTGTAAGCGAAGTCTTCTGCACCAGCATGTAGAGATGCTCGCCCTCGCCCGAGGGCTGATAAAGCGGAACTTCATCCACGAGGAAATCGGTGGGCCGCTCTTTGATCCGCCCGCCCAGCCCCGCGATCGCGGAAGTAAGGTAGACGCCGGGGTAGGCACCGCTGCTCAGCGTGAGCTGGTTTTGAGTTACATCATTGTCGGGGGCACCGGTTGGGTGCGATGGGGAGCTACTCATTCTTCGTCTTTCGATGCGGCATCAAGCACGTGCTCGGCAACATAAATAGGTACATTACCAGCGACGCCCAGCGCGATGGCATCGCTGGGGCGGCAGTCAACGTTGATGCGTCTGCCATCGGCGGCGATGATCTGCAGGACCGCGAAGAACGTGTGCTCGTTAAGATCGTTGACCGCGATAGAGTCTAGCCGGGCGCCTAGAGATTCAATTACGTTGGCAAGGAGATCGTGGGTTTGAGGGCGTTTGATGACTTCGCCCTTGAGCCGCCGCTGGATCGCCTGAGCCTCGGTGAGGCCGATCACGATGGGGAAGGTCCGAAGAGAGGCTTCGTCGATTTCGGTGTTTTGGACGCCCGGGGGAGCACCAACTTCGCTATTGAGCGAGCCTGGGGCTACTTCCCGAAGCTCGATCATCTGGATTTCCGCGAGTTCGCGGATCAAAATGCGGGAAAGTTCCATTCGCACGGCCATAAGACAAGCGTACGTTGGTAATGGCGCATAAACTTCCTCTGCCTATGCCTCATGTGATTGCCGAGCCCTGCATTGGAACCAAAGATACTGCCTGTGTCCAGGTCTGCCCTGTCGACTGCATCCATCCCACGAAAAACGAGCCAGATTTCGGAACCACCGACCAGCTTTATATTGACCCAGATACATGCATCGACTGCGCTTTATGCGTTGATGAATGCCCTGTGAAGGCCATCTATCAGCAGGAAGATGTGCCCCAGGAGTGGAACAAGTTCATCCAAGTTAACTTGGATTATTATAAGCAAAAAGGCTAGGAGCGTCTGCGGGGCTGACGCCTCAGCCGAACATCGAGCGATTTTTACTTGGCGTAGGTTTGACTCTTGCTCTCTTCACGGCTGCGTTGCACGCCGCGCACCTCTGGCTAAGCGGAAACCAGGGTTACTGCGGGGCGGGGAACTCTGGCGGCTGCCCTTGCAGTACTCTCAAAACATCCCGAACTACCCAGCTCATGTTTTCATGAGCGGTTTGGGTGGCTGCGGCGAGATGCGGGGTGAGGTGGGCGTTTTGCAGGCCAAGGAGTGAGTAGGATGGCCCAAATGGTTCGGGGTCATGCACGTCGATTAATGCCGCGGCTCTGGGGTTGGCCCAAAGAAAGGCCGCAACGGCTGCGGCATCCATTAGCAGGCCGCGTGCGGTGTTGATAATAATTGCGGTGGGCTTGAGCTGTGAGACAAAGTCGGTGCCGACGATCTCGTGGTTCTGTGGGCGCGGATCAACGTGGATGCTCAGCACGTCGCTCGAACGTAATAATACATCCCTTGATACGCTTACGGCACCTTCGCGGCGGGCCGCGGGGATCTCCAGAATGTCGTGGTAGAGGACTTTGGCTCCGTAAGCGCCGGCGATGCGAGCGACGCGGGTGCCGATACGGCCCAATCCTAATATGCCAAACGTCAACTCGCTGAGTTGGCGGGGCGCGACTAACTCTTTGCGGAGCACGTTCCATCGCGGGGCATCGACGGCGGACTCCAGAAGTAAGCGGGGTCGCATCGCATCGTGAAGCAGGGCAAAGACAAACTCTGCGACCGCCTGGGAGTTGGCATCGGGCGTGTGAACTACCTCCACGCCCCGCGCGCGGCAGGCCGCGACATCTATTCTGTCAAGACCTACCCCTGCGCGGGCAACTACTTTCAATCGCGGAGCGCGGGCGAGGAGTGCTTGATCGACACGTGCGTAGGTGCGCACGATGAGTGCGTCGGCAGTGTTGATAAGTTCGGAGAAGCGGGGTGTTTCAAAGCTCGCGGACTCGACGGTGCATGTTCGCGCCAGCCAGTGCGCGGCATCGGAAGAAAGTTCTTCGGCTACGACCACGAGCGGACGCGCAATCACCAGGCTCGTGGCCGCGGCGTTACTTGGAAGCGAGGTCTGCTCGCTCACCGATCACGCTCGCCGCCGCCCTGACCCGCGTTGCCGTCTTTTCCGTCGGGCACATCGTCGCCGCCGAAGGCAGGTTCGATGATGGCGGACATCGAACCCTTGCACGCCATAATTCGCTGATCTCGCCCGAAGGCGTGAATCTGATCGCGGCGCAGTTCGGCTAACTCTTTGTGCGTAGTTACGATGTTAACGCGGCCTTGGGCGTCGACCATTTTGGCCATCAGGAAGCCTCGGCCGGGCTCGATGCCAAAAAGGCGGAGTAACATTTCAATCACGTACTCGTATGTGTGGTCATCATCGTTTAAGAGCACGACATTGTAAGGAGGCAACTGCTCGACCTGCTGATGAGTCTGGGGGCGTTCTTGCGTTGCGGTCTGGCCTTGCGGTTCAGAGGGCGAGGGCGTTTCGTTTTGAGAGCCAGCGGGGGCGTCGAGCGTTGCGGGAGCTGCCATGGTTAAGTATATGCCCGGTGATGATGCCATTGTTATCCCGTCCGCCGTACAAACATAGAGGGCTGCCAGCCTTGCTGATCCTATAATTTGGCGTGATCTACTTAGACAATAACGCCACGACGCAGCCGACCCCAGCGGTCGTCGAGGCGGTGACGGGTGCGCTGAACGATCACTGGCATAACCCCTCCAGCATTCACCGGCCGGGCCAAGCCGCGCGGGCTCAGGTGGAACTATCAAGGGGAAAGTTCGCGCAGCTGCTGGGCGTGCGCCCGCGCGAGCTTTCATTTACATCGGGCGGGACTGAGTCGATCGATCTCGCGATTCGCGGCCTCATCGGAGCGTTCTTGGGGAGCCCGCAACGAAGCAAGCCCGGTCCTGCGCCGTTGCTTATTACATCTGCGATTGAGCATTCGGCGGTGCGCGACCTCGCGGCAGAGCTTGAACGGCGTGGCGAGGCGACTGTTGCTTATGTTGAAGTGAACCTGGATGGGACTGTGAATCCCGATTCGCTGGCCGCGCTGCTTCAAACGAATCGGGCGCAAGCGCCCGCACGCGCGGCTATCGTAAGTCTTCAGTGGGCGAATAACGAAACCGGGGCGGTGCAGCCCATCGAAGCGTTTCACCAGATCTGCCGCGACCAGGGGGCGCTGCTGCACTGCGACGCCGTTCAATGGATTGGCAAGTGCCCGGCCCACACGCCAGCGTTATTGATGCCACTTACGGTTACACACCGTCATCGTGAGGACCACTCCCCCACCGCTGTTCTTCCTTGTGATCTACTAACTTGTTCGGCACATAAGTTTCATGGTCCCAAGGGTGTAGGCCTGTTATGGGCCCGTGCTGGAGTTCGGCTTCGCCCCACGCTGCTTGGCACGCAAGAACTCGGTCGGCGAGCGGGCACCGAGAATGTGCCGGGCATCATCGGGGCGGGGGTCGCGGCGATGGAGGCCGCGGCGTGGATCGCTGATGCGTCGGCGATCTCGCGACAGGCGGCGCTTCGCACGCGATTTGAGAACGCAGTTCTCGCTGCGTGCCCTGCGAGCCACATTAACGGCCCGACCGATGAACGTCGCCTCTGGAACACCACCAACATCGCTTTCCCCTCGTTGGAAGCAGAAGCCGTGCTGCTAGGCTTGAGCGAAGCGGGTGTTTGCGCATCTGCGGGTGCCGCGTGCAGTTCGGGGAGTCTTGACCCCTCGCCGGTTCTCTTGGCGATGGGAGTTACCACAGCGAGCGCTCACGGCTCGATCCGCTTCAGCCTCTCCCGATCTACCACGCCGGAAGAAGTCGATGCGGCGGTCCCCATCATCGCGAAGGTAGTCGCAAGACTTCGGCGGGTGATGCCGGTCGGCTCGTAAGCAAACCGGGCTGACGCACACACACTTAACTTACTAATCGAAATCGAGGGGATTGGCCCGGTTCCTCACGGGGATGGAGCGGCGGTGCGATGGGATAACAAAACTCCCCAGCCAATCGGCCGGGGAGTCGCTTCATGTGTTGAGTTGTCCGGCTGCCGGTATATGTACTACAAGGCGTCGTTATGTTAAGCCCCGTGCGATGACCTTCAGGTCCCTTAGCAGCCGCCGGCCTGCCAAGCGACGAAGAAAGCCTCGACATCGGTCCCGTCAACACCGCCGTCGGCGTTAGCGTCGGAGCAACCGCCGGCCGTGCTCCAATCGATGAAGAACGCTTCGACATCGCTGCCATCCACACCGCCGCTGAGATCATAATCAGCGGGGCAACCGCAACCACCGCTGCTGTCCTGAATAGTGATCGAGCCGCTGAGGATGTTCAGACTGCCAAACTGCAGGACCGAACCCACGCGGATGAGGTACTCCTGACCCGCGACGCCGTCAAAGATAACTTCGCTAGCCGGCGCATCGCCCAGCAGGAAGCTGCAGGCGGATGGCTGCTCTCCGCACGCATTGTAAACGGAGGCGATCAAGCCGTCGAAGTACGGATAGTCAACGCCGTCCTCGATCATTACAATCACCTGTCCTGAGGCTGACGGCGAGTAGCGGAAGAAGAGGTCGTTGTCGGTCAGCGCTGCGCAGCTGTCAAACTGAGGGCCTTCACTGGCGTTGCAGTCCTTGATCGAGCCGACCAGGTTAATCTCAGTGGTGCCATCGGTGATCACCGCGGCGTCGGCGCAGGCATCGTTGGCCGGGCCTGGAACAGTCACAGGACCGGCGAAGAGCTCGCCCGCACCGTATGGTAACTGCGGATCGATGATAATCTGAAGATAAGCAACCCGAATCAGGAGCGGCACACCGGCCCGCCCATTTACAATCGCGCTAGGTACGCCGTACCCTACCTGCGGCATGTAAAGACGTCCGGCCTCGTGGATGGGCAGATCGCCCTCGCAAGTGGGATACACAGCCAGATGGCCGGCCGCGCCCCCGGGCA
>Ga0105049_10011542_pt1 | contig 10122 bp, 7 predicted proteins | sample MAT06_FD_78087 | JGI IMG/M metagenome (GOLD analysis project Ga0105049, IMG submission 78087) | Freshwater microbial communities from Lake Fryxell liftoff mats and glacier meltwater in Antarctica - MAT-06 | ecosystem: Environmental > Aquatic > Freshwater > Ice > Liftoff microbial mat | place...
CTTCTCCCGGAAAACGTTCATACAGCATTCTTACATAATTACGGATGGCCGCAATGTCCTGCTTACCGGAAGAAAATTCATTATAAATCTGTTTTGGAGAAACTACCTGAACGGTCATTCCATCGAAATCCCGATGATGTTGCGCTAGTTTATTAGCAGGACCTGCTAACTGAGGTGTCGCAACTATTATAAATGTTACCTGTCCGGTTCCATGAAGGTTTTGATTCGGAACCGATCCGCCCGCAAAAACTGAAGGAAAAACTCCCACGGGATCGAGTGCAACGAATTGTCTCAGCGAATCTGCATTTGCAGTAAAAGATATTGTCGATCCTGAGAATGAATACTGTTGCTCGTGTACATCATAAATATTTGTGATTTCCCATACCTTTAAATTACTGCCCGCAGCCGCAAGCTGATAGGTTAATACATTTCCCGAACCGGTAAATGACTGATTTCTGAATGCAAGCTGCGATCCGGCAAAAATTAGATTGCGTTTTACATTAATGACCAGATAATCAAGCCAGCCAGTGCCTCCTGAAGTCGTTTTGGTAATAGTTACAGGAATTGAAGAGGATGCCGTGCTAAAAAGAGAAACGGTTTCCTTTTCGTCCGCGTAGACTCCATCGAAGGCCGATTCAACCTGGGAAACGGTCTGGTTAAAGGAAGAGCCCGCTACATTTATACTAAAAACAGTTGGCTCAGCGTGTTTCGCGGCAACACGGCTCACAAGCTTATACGGACCGGCGGCGATATTGGGAAAATCAAAGCTGAAGCTGTGTGAATTTACGATTTCCATCCTGTTTCCAAACCAGCGGCGACCTGAACGAATGAGATTCTCCTCATCGTTCTCAATAAAGCTGTAATCATCAAACTGAGTTACAGCAGCTGTTGCATTTTGCGAAGATTGGGGCTGTGTTACAATCCGTTTTCCCTTACTATTATCAGCAATCAAATAATACCAGGCAGTATCAGCATAATTATTTTTTGACTGACGAAACACGTTGCCATCATAACTCCAGATTACCGGGCCTTGCCCGTAGAAAAGCATAAAATCTTCGTCATTAAAGCTTCCATCGGCTTCGCCCTGGAAATAGATTGCATTCTCAATCAGGTCGTCGGGATAATATAGGTTGTTGCGCTCAGGCAGCTGTGCCCCACCGTTTCCGAATAAGCGGATATTTCGCGGGTCGCCTGAGACGTTTAAGCCTAAAGTTGTTAAAAACGACTTACTTAATTTGAATACTCCGCTAGATGTGATCCCGATCTTGTGCCAGCTTCCGGAAGAAAGCACCGAACTACCCGCTGTAGAACGGCTAAACGAATTGGTTACGCTTCCTGAAAACAGAATTTTTAATTCATAGCTCGTAAGCTTTTCAATTTGCCCGTTTATTTTTCGAAAGGGAAGGATTTGGAGGGAAACGAAGGGCTTTCCGCGTTCAATAATAGTTTCTGCGTTAACTAACGGAGCTTTGCCAATTTCTGTAGAGCCGATGATTGCAATTTCTTCAGATGTAGCTGCCAAATACGCGCTTCTTTCAATGGTAACGGAGCTAACGTTCCCATTTGAACTTATCGCTTTTACATCGAGAAGCCAGGGGAGATTTGCAGGTGTTTCGAGATATTGAGCACCGATAAAATAAACTGATTTACGGATGTCGTAAAGTGAGATGCGGATCTCCTTTGGCTTTTTCCACTCAATTATACCTTCTGATTTGAATTCTTGCGCAGCAGCGCTTCCTCCGACTAAAAGGCTTAAAAAAGCGCTTTGTAAAATAAAAGCTCCGGAAAACTGTTTTAACATATAGTTCCTTGTTTCGCAGTTTACTAATGAAGAGCAGTTAAAGAGAATGTGAATAACCGCGGAACGTTCCGCCCTACAGAAGATTTAGAATAAAATGCAGTTTTCATAATCAGGTTTGTCACACGCTTTTCTTTGAAAAAAAATATAATATATTTGCCCGGATTCAGGAAACGGGCACTTTCTTACATTATTGCCAGCTTTTCAGGATTTTTAAAATGTAACACCAATTGGCTGTCCGCGTTAAATTGACTAAATTCGTGACGATGATAAGAAGGTTTATTCCCTTGCTGCTATTAATAATGGTAGCCCTACCGGAACTAAAGGCGCAGGACCCGCAGTTTACTCAGTTCTATGCTAATCCACTTTATCTGAATCCTGCGTTCGCAGGTTCAGTCCGTTGCCCGCGATTTGTTTTGAATTACAGGAACCAGTGGCCGGCAATTCCCGGAAACTTCGTTACATATAGTGCTTCCTACGATCAACATTTTGACGGTCTCAGCGGAGGTCTTGGACTTTTGGTAACTAACGATGTTGCTGGAGAAGGGACGTTAAACACTACAAATTTTAGCGGTATTTATTCCTACCATTTGCCAATTGGACGTAACTTTTCAGTGAAGGCTGGCTTTCAGGCTACTTATGCAGCACGCACACTTGACTGGACCAAGCTAACATTCTCAGACCAGATTGATTCCAGATATGGATTCATTTACCAGACGCAGGAAAGCCAGGCAAACAATAGTGTTTCGTATGTCGATTTCAGCGCCGGCCTCTTAGGTTACAGCGATAAATTCTTCATTGGTTTTGCAGCACATCACCTTACTCAGCCGGATCAATCTTTCCTGGTTCCTTCCAGCAGGCTTCCAATGAAGATTACCGCTCACACAGGTGCAGTAATTCCACTGGGACGTAAGACACGTTTCCACACGCCGGCTACGATTTCTCCAAATATCCTTTTCCAGCAGCAACAGGATTTTCGCCAGATCAACCTGGGAATGTATTTCCAGAAGAATCCTTTTATTGCAGGACTTTGGTACAGGAATAAAGACGCATTTATCGTCCTTGTCGGTTTACAACAGGGATTATTTAAGTTCGGTTACAGCTACGATGTTACCGTTTCGCGACTTACCAATGCAACTGCAGGAGCTCACGAAATTTCTTTCTCCATGCAGATTGCCTGTAAAGTGAAAAAGAAAAGGTTCCGCACAATAAATTGTCCTTCCTTCTAGTTTTTCATTCTGCACTTCATTAAATAAATGAAATCCTTACATCCAAATAAAACCAAGATGGTGAAACTAACCAAAGGGTCTGTTTTCTTCGGCTTCTTTGCAGCTGCGCTTTGCCTGCAATCCTGCGAAAAAGACGCTTCAAGCGCTACCGGTTGGGATTATAATGATCCTAAAAATGGTGGTTATCTGAAAGTTGCCTACACCGAACAGGAAACTGGCCCAGGCCTCGTACTCATCGAAGGTGGTACATTTACCATGGGAAGAACGGAGCAGGAAATTCAAATGGAGTGGGATAATATGCCGCGCCGGGTTACTGTTTCATCCTTTTATATGGACCAGACGGAAATCACAAATCAGTTTTACCGTGATTACCTGTACTGGCTAAAAAGAGTTTACGACGTCGACTTTCCGGATGTTGCATTAAAAGCGACTCCCGATACTTTGGTGTGGCGTGATAAACTTGCATACAACGAGCCATACGTCGAAGCTTACCTACGTCACCCCGCTTTTCAGAACTACCCGGTGGTTGGTGTTAACTGGCTTCAGGCAAATGATTATTGCGCATGGAGAACCGACCGTGTTAACGAGCAAATTCTCATCCGTGAAGGAATTCTTAAAATGGATCCGGTAGGTCAGGTAACCGATAATCACTTCAACACCGATGCTTACCTTTCGGGGCAGTATGAAGGTCTTATAAAGAACGATATGGAAGACCTTGATCCAAGCAAAGGAGAAGGCGCAACCCGAAAAGTAAAGATGGAAGACGGAATTCTTCTTCCGCGATACAGGCTCCCAACAGAAGCTGAATGGGAATTCGCCGCAATCGGTCTTATCGGAAATACTGAAGAAGAGCTTATCACAGAACGTCGCCTCTATCCGTGGAACGGTCACATCGTAAGGAATGCTGATGATAGCTTTAAAGGAGAAATGATGGCGAACTTTAAACGAGGCCGCGGAGATAACATGGGTACATCAGGTAAGCTGAATGATAACGCAGATATCACTGCAGAGGTAAATGCTTACTGGCCTAATGATTACGGTCTTTATAACATGGCTGGAAATGTAAACGAATGGGTAATGGATGTTTACCGTCCGCTTTCTCCTGAGGATGTTTCCGATTTCCGTGCTTTCCGTGGAAACGTTTATAAGACGATTCAGCGAAACGAGGACGGGACGGTTGCTGATAAAGATTCATTGGGTAAAATCAAATTCCGTAATGTAACAGAAGCAGAAAGCGCTGATCGTCGTAATTACCGTAAAGCTGATAACATCAATTACCTGGATGGTGATAAGATCTCAAGCACTTCTTATGGTCCTGAAGGCGAAGTTGAAGAAGGCGCGGAGGTTGAGTCGGAGGACAAAATCATGTACGATTTCGGTGCTTCATCAATGATTAACAATCGTTCACGGGTTTTCAAAGGTGGATCATGGAATGACCGTGCATACTATCTGTCTCCGGGAGCGCGTCGTTACCTTGACGAAAGGCTGTCAACCAGCTACATTGGATTCCGTTGCGCCATGACACGTGTCGGAAGCCCTGTTGGATTGGGGAAAAAGTAAACAGAAAAAATTTAGGAGCCTGGTGTGTGGCGATCGTAAAAATTTACTTTTACGCTTGCAGCATACCAGGCTTTCTTTTTTCTATGGACTTTATCAAAAACAAGCTTTATCCCATTTTCCTGCAGCACCCGCTTGTGTGCACCGACTCACGCAATCCGGTTGCCGGAAGCATATTTTTCGCACTAAGCGGTCCTAGCTTCAACGGAAACAGCTTTGCTGAAAAGGCACTTGAGGAAGGATGCGCTTTCGCTGTAATCGATGATCCTGCGTTCAGAAAAGATGAAAGGTATCTCGTGGCTGACGATAGCCTGGTTGCGCTTCAGCAGCTGGCAAACCATCACCGGCTCCAACAAAATGCAATCGTATTAGGTGTAACTGGTAGCAATGGTAAAACTACGACCAAAGAGCTCCTTCATGCCGTTCTAAAAAGAAAATTCAATACCGTTGCAACGATTGGCAACCTGAATAACCAGATTGGTGTTCCACTCACGTTGTTAAGAATAACAAAGGAAACCCAGCTTGCCATTATCGAAATGGGTGCGAGTAAGCCTGGTGATATTAAAGAGCTGATGGAGATCGCAGAACCTGACTACGGGCTGATTACCAATATCGGGAAAGCCCACCTGGAAGGTATGGGAGGTTATGAAGGGGTGATAAAAACAAAGACCGAACTGTACGACTGGTTGCGTAAACACCACAAGATGGTTTTCGTTAATACGATCCATAATGTGTTTATTGAAAAAGCGGCCGGACTGAAGCAGTTGACATTCGGAGTAACTCCTGAGAATGATATCCGTGGAGAATTTCTGGGGGCTGATCCTTTCGTTCATTTCCGCTGGGGGACAAAAGATCTTACCATTCAATCTCCGGTAATCAAAACCCAGCTTCTGGGATTCTATAACTATGAAAATTTGTTGGCGGCAGTAGCGGCCGGTCATTACTTCGGGTTATCTGAAAAGGAAATAAACGACGCTGTGTCATCTTATGTCCCGGTGAACAACCGATCGCAGATAATTGATAGCGAAAACAACAGGATCATCCTTGATGCTTATAATGCAAATCCGACCAGTATGGAAGCTGCAATCACAAATTTTTCGGAAATGAAAGCAGGAAAGAAAGTAGTTGTGCTGGGAAAAATGATGGAGCTTGGGCCAACTTCTGCCGCAGAACACAAACGCATTGCGGATCTGGCCCTATGCGCAGGATTTGAAAAAGTATTTCTCGTAGGAAGCCTTTACGAAGATTCCGGAGTAACAGGTGCGACCAGGATTTTCAAAGATGTAAATGAGGCGATAACTTTTTTTAAGGATCATCCGGTAAAAGATGCGACAGTAATGATCAAAGGATCCAGGGCAAACCAGCTGGAACTCTTACGTGATGCATTTTAAGATCAGCCTAAGACCGAACGGGCAATAACGATCTTCTGCACTTCAGAGGTGCCCTCGTAGATCTGGGTGATTTTTGCATCACGCATCAATCGTTCAACATGGTACTCTTTCACGAAGCCATATCCACCATGCACCTGCACAGCTTCAACAGTAACTTCCATCGCCACTTTTGAAGCATAAAGCTTCGCCATTGCGCCCGAGGTTCCGTAATCATGGCCATTATCCTTGTCCCAGGCGGCCTTATAAACTAACAGACGTGCAGCTTCAATTTCTGTGGCCATATCCGCCAGCTTAAACTGGATAGCCTGGTGTTGGGAAATAACTTTGCCGAAAGCAGAACGCACTTTTGAATACTCAAGCGCCAGCTCATAAGCGCCACCGGCAATGCCAAGGGCCTGGGCAGCGATGCCGATACGCCCGCCAGCAAGCGTCTTCATTGCGAACTTAAATCCAATGCCATCGTCACCGATCCGGTTTTCTTTCGGAACCTTAACATCATTAAATAATAATGTGTGGGTGTCGGAACCTCTTATACCAAGTTTATTCTCCTTTGCGCCAACGATAAAACCTTCCATTCCGCGCTCAATTATCAATGCATTTATACCTCTCGAACCTTTCGAAACATCTGTTTGCGCCATTACAATATAGGTCGAAGCAGTACTTCCGTTGGTAATCCAGTTTTTGGTACCGTTTAAGAGGTAATGATCACCCATATCGATTGCAGTTGTGCGCTGCGACGTAGCATCAGAACCAGCTTCCGGCTCAGAAAGGCAGAACGCTCCTATCTTCTCACCCTTTGCTAATGGAACCAGGTATTTTTGCTTCTGATCTTCCGATCCGAAATGCTCCAGCCCCCAGCATACGAGGGAATTGTTAACAGAAAGCACAACGGAGGCCGAAGCGTCGACTTTAGAAATTTCCTCAATCGCTAATAGATAAGAAATGGTATCCATTCCACTTCCTCCATATTTGGGATCAACCATCATTCCCATGAAACCCAGCTCACCAAGCATTTTTATCTGCTCGGCAGGAAATTTCTGATGCTCATCTCTTTCTATTACTCCTGGTTTCAACTCGTTCTGCGCGAAATCACGTGCAGCCTTTTGTATCATCAGATGTTCTTCGGATAATTGTAAATTCATCGTAAATAATTGGTTGGCAAAAATAGCCTAAATCCTTAAAATTATGGAAGAAACAAAGCCCATGATTGAATGTTTTACAGGTTTGGGAATTATGTCGGGCACATCGGTGGATGGACTTGATATCGCGGCAACGACATTCAGCCTGGAGAATGGAAAAACCGGTTATAAGATTCTTGCCGCAGAAACAATTGCATATGACGATGAATGGGTTTCAAGACTTTTGAATGCGCATGAATTAAGCGGGACCGACCTGCTGAAGCTGCAGTCAGACTGGACTATTTTTGTTGCGGAAAATGTTAAATCTTTCATTTCAAAAAATGATCTGAACCCAGATTATATTGCCTCGCACGGACATACAATTTTCCATCAGCCTGCAAATAACTTCACCTTTCAGATGGGCTCCGGGGCTACGCTGGCAGCCGTTACAGGAATAAAAACGGTGTGTGATTTCAGAAGTGCGGATGTCGCGCTCGGTGGACAAGGAGCGCCGCTGGTTCCGCTTGGCGATGATATATTATTCGCAGATTTCAGGTACTGTCTAAACCTTGGTGGTTTTGCTAATATTTCCTTCCGACATGAAGACAGACGAATGGCTTACGATATCTGCGGTCTCAACATTGTTATGAATGGGCTCGCAAGACGTTGCGGGTTTTCATATGATGCAGAAGGCCTGATAGCGAGGAATTCCAAAGTTAACGATGCGCTTCTCAAGCAGCTCAATTCATTACCGTTCTACACGCAGAAAGGGCCGAAAAGTTTAGGGACAGAATGGATAAATGCTAATGTGTGGCCAGTTTTGAATGCTTTTTCCGAACTTTCAGATGCAGAACTACTCGCTACTTTCACAGAACATGCTGCCATGCAAATCGGCGTAGTGATGCAAATGGACGGAAGCGCTCTGGTAACAGGCGGCGGCACATGGAATAGTTTTCTGCTTGAACGAATAAAAATGCATTCGCGTTCACAACTAGTTGTTCCTGATCCGATGCTGGTTGAATTCAAAGAAGCGTTAATATTTTCCTTACTCGGCTATTTGCGGATCAAGGAACTACCGAATACTCTCACAGAAGTAACCGGAGCAGCAAGAGCTATCTCAGCAGGTGCCGTGTACCTTGGATAGCTGATTAAAAGCCGTCATCAAAAAATTCCTCCTCCTCTTCCTCCTCGTCATCGAAGGCTGGGTCCGAAAAATCTTCATCCAGATCAAAATCTTCATCATCATCCCCTGCCACCTCTTCAGTGTCGGGTTTTACAAAATCATCGTCTTCCTCAAGATCATCATCTTCATCTTCATCTTCATCTTCATCAAAGTCATCATCTTCCAGCTCTGAAACAAACGTTTCAAACTGTCTGGCATTTTCAGCCATCATAGGGATGCTTACTCCTGTTCCAGAAAGTAAATCATCAATTTTTCCGGAGGAATTAAGTGACCGGGTTGCCATCGGAAATTATGGTTTTTGGTTGAGTGTTTTTCAGGCCTAAAATACAGAAAAACTTAGATTACAAATGATAGCAGTATTTTCCTTTTCAAATCCTACTTTTGCCTCATTCTCAAACAGAAACAATTATGAAAGACCTGCTGCAGCAGTATGAAGCCAAGAGACCGGAGATCATTTTTGAGTGGAAAGACAAAGAAACTGATGCAGAAGGTTGGATCGTGATCAACTCGTTAAGAGGAAATGCTGCGGGCGGAGGAACAAGAATGAGGAAAGGACTTGACCGGCGTGAAGTGGAATCGCTGGCCAAAACCATGGAAATAAAATTTACTGTTTCCGGTCCGGCGATCGGTGGGGCAAAATCGGGGATAAATTTTGATCCCGCAGATCCGCGAAAAAAGGGCGTGCTTCAGCGCTGGTATAAAGCAGTAATGCCGCTGCTTAAGAATTATTATGGTACCGGTGGTGATCTGAATGTGGACGAAATCCATGAGGTGATTCCTATCACGGAAGAATATGGATTGTGGCATCCGCAGGAAGGTGTTGTAAACGGTCATTTTGGTGGCGGGGAAAATGATAAAATCAGGAGAATCGGGCAGCTTAGGGCCGGCGTTTCAAAAGTGCTGGAAGACAGGTCTTACACTCCAGACACAGGGAAGAAATATGTGGTAGCTGATATGATCACCGGTTACGGAGTTTCCGAATCTGTGAGACATTTCTTTGACCTATATAATGAAGATGTAAAAGGCAAACGTATAATTATACAGGGCTGGGGAAATGTTGGATCGGCCGCAGCGTATTATTTATCTAAAAACGGAGCGCTCATTGTGGGAATTATTGACCGCAACGGAGGATTGATAAATGAAAAAGGATTTTCGTTTGATGAGATTACAAAGTTATTTCTGGATAAAGAGGCAAATACACTGAAAGCCCCTGCCCTACTCTCTTTCGAAGATATCAATGCAAAGGTTTGGGATCTTAATGCAGATGTTTTTATCCCGGCCGCCGCATCACGCCTTGTTACAACAGACCAGGTTCACCGCATGAAAAAAGCAGGAATGCAGGTAATTGCCAGCGGTGCAAATGTGCCTTTTGCGGATCCGGAAATTTTCTTCGGGCCTACGATGGAATATGCGGACGATCAGATCGCGGTAATTCCTGATTTTATTTCCAATTGCGGAATGGCGCGCGTGTTCGCCTATCTTATGGGTGAAAAGGTTGAAATTTCGGATGCGGCAATTTTCAATGATACGTCCGAAACTATCAGGAAAGCAATGGAAAAAGTAAGGCCGGCGTGCCCGGATAAAATGCATTTTTCAAGGGAAGCTTTCAGGATTGCTTTGCAGCAGCTGGTTTAGGGGTGATTGCTTTGGGGGGATTTTCGTGTCAAGGTGGACGCAAGGGAGACTAAGAGAGGCGCAAGAGAGACGCAAGGGAGACGCAAGGAGACTAAGGGAGACGCAAGGGAGACTAAGAGAGGCGCAAGAGAGACGCAAGGGAGACTAAGAGAGGCGCAAGAGAGACGCAAGGGAGACTAAGAGAGACGAAAGGAGACTAAGGGAGACGCAA
>Ga0105049_10011543_pt1 | contig 10122 bp, 8 predicted proteins | sample MAT06_FD_78087 | JGI IMG/M metagenome (GOLD analysis project Ga0105049, IMG submission 78087) | Freshwater microbial communities from Lake Fryxell liftoff mats and glacier meltwater in Antarctica - MAT-06 | ecosystem: Environmental > Aquatic > Freshwater > Ice > Liftoff microbial mat | place...
AACCAACCGAACCACCGCTCAACGAAAAATCTTGACGAAGGAACTTACCGCTTTTGGTGAGCAATACAACCTTTTGCCCTTTAGTATCTAACTGAGAAATCTGAAAAGATTTAGAGTCATCAAGCATGTACACTCTATCTAATAGAAAGGCACCAAGTTTGTTGTATTTTCCATCTAACTCCACCAACTCTGTGGCAGCGCGTGCGCCTTCAATCAACACTGGTTGCTTGGGTTCGTAAGTTGCAAAATCATCCAAGATAAAAAAGTTGCCTCTGCCTTTTGATGCGTCATTCAGCAAGTTTACGGCAGCTACCGCTTCTTCCAAATTTTGAACCACATAATAATTCAAATAAGGCTCTAAATAATTCTCGATGGCGATGCGATGTTCTTCAGCACAATAAATAATATCACTTAATAAAGGCGCATCTTTCACCCACTTTGGATTCTTCTTCAAAAACTTAATTGCCTCGGGAAAGCCCTCCATGTTTTCAACCAAACTTTTAGTAAGGTCATACTCATTGCGCTTGGCATCGAGGGTGCGCGTTTCTTGTGTAAGTTCTGCGCGCTTTTTCTCTATTGCTTGCTCCAGTTGTTGCAATTGTGCACGGTTAGCTTCATCAGCCTTTTGCAACTCTGCCAATTTGGTTTCGGCTTGTTCTTTTTCTGTTTTAAGTTGGTCAAGCGATTGTTGCAAAGTGTCTAACTCCTTGCGCTTGTTCACCACATCCTCTTCGCTGCTAAATAAATCGCGCTGTAAACTTTCATTGTTTGAGCGATTAACAGCAAGCTGTTTATCTAATTCAAAAATGCTGCGCTCTTTTTCGGCAAATAACTTTTGCTCGTTGCCCAGTGTATCTTTAAGCGCATTGTGCTGGTCGCGGATTTCGCTTAACTCCTTTTCGAGTGATGTAACTTCAGTGCGCTTTTGGTCTAAAATATTTTGCTCGCTATCTTTATCTAATTGTAATTTTTCAACCGAAACTTTAAGTTTTTCAATCTGGTCGTTTGCTTCTACTATTGAGCGTTGCGCTGTGTCAGCCTTGTCGCGTGCGTACTTTATCTGCGAGTTCAGCAAGTTGCGCTCGTTCTCTTTGTCGCTTACGCCACTCACCATTTCATTCAACTTTTTCTGGATGGCAAAAAGTGCCTTTTCCTTTTCAATGTTGCCTAACTTTTCTTTTTCCAAAGCCGCTTCCGCCTTTGCAATTGCCGCTTCTATTTCGCTGCGGTTGGTTTCTTCTTTTTGCTTTTTTTCTTCTAAATCTTTGAAAGCAACCTTGTAATTGCGCAGCGAATACTTTGCTAGCAAAAGGCTCAGGTTTTTATATTCTTCTTTTAGCTCGTAATATTTTTTGGTTTTAACGGCTTGTTTTTCGAGGGTTTTTAGGTTGTTTTCAATCTCAAATAACAAGTCTCTAACGCGCTCTAAATCCGCATCGGTACTCTTTAGCTTGTCTATAGTTTCCTTTTTGCGCTTTTTGTATTTCGAAACTCCTGCTGCTTGCTCAAACAAACGCCTGCGGCTGTTTTCACGGTCATTCAGAATTTCATCCACCATACCTAATTCGATGATGGCATACGAATCGGCACTCACACCCGTGTCCATAAATAGAGTGGTAATATCCTTTAAGCGACAAGGCACATCGTTTAAGCGATATTCACTTTCACCATCGCGAAAAAGCTTGCGGGTGATGGTGATGGTTTTGTAATCGCTGCTGATAACGTTTTTGGTGTTTTCAAAAGTGAGACTTACCTCTGCCAGCCCTGATGCTTTGCGGTTGCGAGTACCGTTGAAAATAAGGTTCTCCATTTTTTCTAAACGAAGCATACTTGTTTTCTGCTCGCCCAGCACCCAGCGAATTGAGTCCACCACGTTGCTTTTGCCACAACCGTTTGGTCCCACAATACCCGTGATGCGGTTATTGAAGTGAATGGTAGTTTTTTCGGCAAAACTTTTAAAGCCTTTTATCTCAAGCGTTGTCAGTTGCATAACTGAAAATTGATTATTTAATGTTGATAATTGATTATTGGATTCAAAGTACCCAATAGGCTCCGCAACATTTATAAGGTTTTTGGAGGGATGCGAATGTAGCTTTTTAGCTTGTGGATAAACATTTTAGAAATTAACAGGCTTAAAAACAATATAAGCTAAGTATAACAAGGCTTTCAGACTACTTAATGAGCTTAAAAAATATTTTCCAACAGTATATGCACACTTAACTTCACAATCTCTTTGCTGAATTCATCACTAAGTGACTGTGCTATAATATTATCCTATTTCCTACTTTTCCACATTGTGCATTTTAATGAACAATAAAATGATATTTTGCAGCGCAATTCATCACTGAACTAAATCAGAACAAACATTTTTAGAATATGGCAAATATCCTCATTGCAGATGACGAGAAGGCAATTCGCAAAACATTACGCGAAATTTTAGAGTTTGAAGGCTACAATGTGTCGGAAGCCGAGGACGGAGCAAAAGCATTGAGCATGATTCATGAAAATGATTATGACTTAGTGTTGTGCGATATAAAAATGCCTAAGGTTGATGGCATGGAAGTATTAACCCGTGCAATGATTGACTCTCCCGACACACCTTTTATTATGATATCGGGACACGGCTCAATTGAAAATGCCGTAGAAGCCACCAAAAAAGGTGCTTTCGATTTTATTTCCAAGCCACCTGATTTGAATCGCCTGCTCATTACCATTCGCAATGGTTTAGACAAAGCGAACCTGATGATAGAAACGAAAGTTTTGAAGCGTAAGGTGGGCAAAACAAGAGAGATGATTGGCGACTCTCCTGCTATCAAAAAAATAAAAGACACTATTGACCGCGTTGCACCTAGCGAAGCGCGTGTTTTAATTACTGGCGACAATGGCACAGGCAAAGAACTGGTAGCCCGTTGGATACATGAAAAAAGCAATCGCAGCAACTCTACTTTAGTAGAAGTAAACTGCGCTGCAATGCCTGGTGAGTTGATTGAAAGTGAATTATTTGGTCACGAAAAAGGAGCGTTTACTTCTGCTATTAAAACACGCATAGGCAAGTTTGAGCAAGCACATGGAGGCACCTTGTTTTTAGATGAAATTGGAGATATGAGTCTTGCTGCACAGGCAAAAGTTTTGCGTGCATTGCAGGAAGGTAAAATAACTCGAGTGGGTGCCGATAAAGACATTTCGGTGGATGTGCGCGTAATTGCCGCTACAAACAAAGATCTTTTAAAAGAGGTAGAAGAAGGACGCTTCCGATTAGACTTGTATCATCGCTTGGGTGTAATTATCATTCATGTTCCTTCGCTGAATGAACGCAGAGATGACATACCCTTACTTGCTGAACGTTTTGCAAAAGAAATCTGTGAAGATTACGGTATTCCCAAAAAGCTAATCACACCAAAAGCATTAGAAGAGTTGAAGCTTATGAACTGGACGGGAAACATTCGTGAGTTACATAATGTGATGGAACGTCTCGTAATTCTTAGCGGACATAAAATTACCGAAGAAGAAGTTCGTACTTATGTAACCAACACGCAAGCTAAAGATACCCCTACAGATTTATTCGAGAACTTCGACAAGTTTCAGGATTTTAAAGAGCATATCGAAAAGCTTTTCATTGAACATAAATTGAAGAAATTTGGTTGGAATGTTTCTAAAACTGCAGAAGTATTAGACATTCAACGAAGTCACTTGTACAATAAAATTGAGAAGTACGATTTGAAGCGCGCGAATTAGGTTTAGATTTGAATTAGCAGAGGTTTATGCAAATTACTTTTTCATGAGATATTTTTCATTTGTAGTAGTGTTCTTTTTGTGCCTTTCATCTTCAGCACAAGTGGGAATTAACATCTTGGTTCCAGATAGCAGTGCAGTGCTGCAATTAGAATCAAACAAAAAGGGATTGGGATTAACTCGGCTGACTTCTACCCAGCGCGATTCTATCAAAACCCCATTGAAAGGCTTAACTATCTTCAACACACAAGACAGTGTAATTGAATATTGGAATGGCGATTGCTGGTTAAAAACCTATGAGCGCAATTGCTACGAATGTCATTTCAATCTCTCCGTTTCAGATCCATTTGATACGCTCGACCGTATTGTGAGTGATTCTGTTTTTACTACCATAAATGTGTTACAAACCAATGGCACCACTGATATATCTGTTGTGTTTATTGCCACTCCCCCACCCGGTGTTCAAGTATATTTTGAAGGCAATAATATCATCAACAACTCAGGCAGTGTTAAGTTGGTAGTAAAAGCTGGTTTGTTTGCACAGGCAGGTACTTTCTCCATCATCATTCAAGGAATATGCGATAATGAAATCAAGTTTGTTACCTACACTGTTTATATTGAGCCTTGTGTAGAAGTAGATGTATTTACCGATCAATTCAATTACAATTTGCAGGCAAATAACAGCGCATTGCTTCCTGCTGGTTCATTAAAGTGTGTAATATTTAGCGTGAACCAAGGTGCTGTGCTGCATTCTAATGATGCAACTGTTCCATCCTACTCTACGGGTAATTTGAATCCAAACTCTATTGTAGGTATTGTAAATAATGGAAGCTTTTTAGCGCGTGGTGGCGATGGTGGTTTCGGGGGGAATTTTAATGGTTTTCCTCCCGGCAATCCCGGTAAAAATGGAGGCAACGCCATCAACCTAACTACACGCTCAGTGTTGGTAAACAACGGCAACATCTATGGCGGTGGTGGTGGCGGTGGCTCTGTTGGCTTAACTACATCATTTCAAATTCCAATTATAGGCACTGTAACATTAGGTGCTGGACTTGGCGGTGGTGGAGGCAGTGAATCGGGGCAGGGAGGTGCCGCTCCTTCGGGTAGTCTAAACATTGGTTTATTTCAAGATGGTGACAGTGCAACAGGAGGTGTTAACTCTATTCCGGGCGTGGGTGGAAAATTTGTAGTGCCAATTTCTATTCCTATCAGTATTGCAACAATTAATATAATCCCAAGTGGAGGTGGTGGCGATGGAGGTGCGTATGCGAAACCCGGGCAACCTGGCTTTTTTAATATAGCTATTCAAGTTTGTGTGCAAATTCCAATTATCGGTAACACTTGTTTTAATGTTCCATTGGGAGGTTTAGTTCCAGTGTTTGGCGCAGCAGGTGGCAGTGCAGGCTTGGCAATAAAACGCAACAACAACCCGCTTACCGGCTTACCAGACGGCTCCTACAATTCATTCTTTATTAAAGGTGTAGTAGGTCCTTAATCATTCTATAAATTCTGTTGTATGAAAAATATTCTTTTAGCCTTTTTCATTTTATTCTCTTCACTTTTTGCCAATGCAGGTGATGCTGTTGTGAAGATGAAATACATTGATGCCAATATAAAAAATGCTTCAGTTGAATTGACTTGGCATGTAAATGCCACCAATTGTAAAATGGAAATGAAATATGATTTTGATGGCAAAAGCACCTCTTCTGTTTTTATACCAGATGTGCCATCCAACAACATTTTTATGTATGATGTAAAGGCAGATGTCAAAAACAAGATTCTCTTCACTCTACCTGTAGCTACATTAAAAGGCGATACCCGCTTTTTGTACAACAAAGGCAAAACAAAAGTTACTAAAGAAGAAAAAAGCATTGCAGGTGTTTCATGCCAAAAAGTAATTTTCACAACCGAACGTTTTGTATGTGAGTTCTGGGTGGCAACTTCTCTGCCAGATGTTTCTCGCTGGGCAAATTTCTTTCAGTCCTATCCTGAATTAGCAGCGATTACAGATGCCGAACTAAAAGGCTTTCCGCTCGCTTCTACAATCAAAGATTTGTCTGGCAAATTGATTGCTTCTTACGAAGCAACTTCTGTTGACCAGTCTGCAATTTCAAAAGAAGCATTTGAAGTTCCTCAAGGCTATACAAAAGCCGAAGACTTGAGGAGAAAGTAATACCATTATGCTTTCAAGTCATTTTCTACTTTGACTTGATACTGTTACTATCGGTTTGCAACTTCAAGAAGTTGACGATTTTGAATACGAAAATTTTCTGCCATCAATGAACTTGTTACGAAGCACAATCCCGATAGCTATCGGGAACATTTAACCACTGAACCGCCAATTTTTTGTAGGTGCTGCTAGAAACCGTATTTCTATTTCTTTGTCTGTCCACAGTCGCAAGGTGCATAGGTAAAAACATTGTAAATTTTAAGTCGTTTTGCTTTCGAAATGTAATTGTCAACTACAGTTGAAAAAATGAGTTTGTTTGTATTGGAGTCGTAGGTTACAATGTCCGTTTGGTTTACTTTTTTGACATCATCACTTACAATTGAAAAGTATTTATTGTCGTAATAATAGAAGTCCGCCAAGTATGTTCTAATAGTGTCCGATGTAAACAGAATTTTATTTTTGGAAAGGTCGTAAACCGTAAGTCCTGATAAGTCGGAACTGTATGGACTAAATAAGTATCTGTTGTCGGACGATAAATAGTAGTGTCCGCCAATGAATGATTTGATTTTACCAGATGAGTCAATGATTAAAATTCTTCCGTCATAGTCGCCAAACTTTGAAAGAATAAAAAAGTCCTTTCGTGGCTGTTCCTCAGAAGCATAAATTCCAGAACAACCGCCTAAAGCCTCACAGTTGTTAATAAATAATTTATCAACTGTAGTATTGCCCATTTTAACTGTCAACCAAATGCGGCAATATGCGGCTGTGCTGTCGTAAGTTTTGTAGTCACGCAATTTTGTCTGAATGAGCTCAATTTTAAAACCAGCAAAGTCAAATGTGTCTGCTTTAATTGAATACTTGGTTGTCAGGTAATCAGTTTTTCTAAATGTCTTGCCGTTGTCAACCTGTCCGAAAGTTGTTAGTGTCAAAACGCTAAATATGATGGTAAGAATTTTCGTCATAATATGGCTGCTATCTATTCTCCACCTCCACACTCCCATCAATCTTCTTTACTAATCCAGTCAACACAGCTCCAGGACCAAACTCGCAGAATTTACTAGCACCATCAGCTATCATTTGCTGAACAGACTGAGTCCAGCGAACAGGAGCGGTGAGTTGCTTTAAAAGATTTGCTTTGATTTCGGCAGCATCAGTTACGGCTTTTGCAGTTACGTTTTGATAGACCGGACACACAGGATTTCTGAAAGTAGTTTGTTCAATCACCTTTGCCAATTCTTCGCGGGCAGGTTCCATTAAAGGAGAGTGGAAAGCACCGCCAACTGGCAACTTAATTACTCTGCGCACACCTGCAATTTTCAATTGCTCCGAAGCTATATCAACACCAGCAACACTCCCCGAAATCACCAATTGACCGGGAGCATTGTAGTTTGCTGCCACCACCACTTCGCCCTGCACAGAGGCGCAAATCTCTTCTACTTGTGCTTCGCTGGCATAGCCTAACACAGCAGCCATTGTTGATGGAACAAGTTCACATGCTTTCTGCATGGCAAGCGCACGCACCAACACCATCTTCAAACCATCTTCAAAGCCAAATACTCCGGCAGCAGTCAGTGCAGAAAACTCTCCTAATGAATGCCCCGCAACCATATCTGCTTTGAATTCGTTGATTAAAGTAACAGCAATAACAGATTGAATATATACAGCAGGCTGGGTCACTTTAGTTTGTTTCAAATCTTCATCGGTTCCTTCAAACATTATTGTAGATATGTCAAAGCCAAGAATTTCATTGGCTTGAAGAAACATAGCCTTTGCCTTTTCGCTGTTGTCAAAAAGTTCTTTACCCATACCTTTAAACTGACTTCCCTGACCGGGAAAAATATATGCTGTTTTACTCATTAAATTTATGGGTGTTAGATATTAAAATTTAAACATTACTTATTGGCAGATGCTCTGGACCAAAAGCAAAAGGAAGTAAATCTTTGGCGGAATTAAACACCGCTATGCTGTTGTTTTTACCTCTAAGGTAAATTGCAATTGTTTTACCCTGACGAACTTCATACTCTGCTATGCGCTGGCGGCAAACACCACATGGCGCAACGATTTCGTTCAATATTCCCTTATTATTTTTTGCAACAATAAAGAGTGCCTTTATACCAATGCCGGGATGCATGGATGATGCAGTGCTAAGTGCAACACCTTCGGCACAAATGCAAACAGGATATGACGCTACCTCTTGATTTGCCCCACTTATCAAAGCACCATTATTTAAAAGAATGCTACATCCAACATTAAAGTTTGAGTAGGGAGCATAGGATTTATCTAATGCAGCAATTGCCTCTGCATGAAGGTTATTTTCTAATAGAGATAAATCTTTCTCCTCCATTATTTTGTAAGTAATGGTGTGATGAACTTCCATAATTAATCCTTTGCTGCCTGAATGATTGTTATGAAATCTAATGCCTTTAATGAAGCACCGCCCACCAATCCACCATCTACATCGGCACATGAAAATAGTTGTGCGGCATTATCGGGTTTTACGCTGCCGCCATACAAAATACGTATGTTGTCGGCTATAGCATCATTGTATTCCTTTCTTATAACATTACGGATAAATGCGTGCATTTCCTGTGCTTGTTCGGGAGAGGCATTTACTCCTGTGCCAATTGCCCACACAGGCTCGTAGGCAATAATGAGGCGACTAAAGTCGCCTTCGCTTAAATGTAAAATGCTCTCTGTGAGTTGTGCGTAAACAAATTCCTTGTGTGTGTTTGCATTGCGAATTTCTAATGATTCGCCACAGCAAAACACGGGTGTAAGTTGAGTCGCTAATATTCTTTCAATCTTACTTTTTATTGCAGTATTGGTTTCGCCAAAAAGCTGCCTACGCTCGCTGTGTCCAGCAAGTATCAGTGTAGCACCAACGGATGCAAGCATTTCGCTGGTAACCTCTCCTGTGTATGCCCCCTCCCCTGCTGCGCTACAATTTTGGGCTCCAACATTAAACTTTCCTTCGGTAATTTTTACAGCACTTTCAATATATATACTAGCAGGAAAAACCGCAATATCTGGCAAACCCGATTCAGAGAAATCAATGTTACTTTTAAGCGTAGTCAACAAATCATCGGCTGCCTGTTTCTGCAAAAAACTTTTCCAATTGCCTGCCACAAACTTCTTTCGCATGGTGCGAATAAAGCGAAATATCAATCACACCACAACAGCAAGGCTTTGTTCTACAATTTCGCCCATTGTGTTGCACTTTAAAAAGGCATTGTTGGCGTAATATTCTGTTAGTTCATTTTTGAGGGTTTCTACTTTTTCGGTAGGTGCCAGTTCTTGACCCTTCATGGCGGCAAGCAATTTATCAAGGCGGAAAGCAGAGGAGTTGATTCTTCGCGAAATAAGTGTGCGCTCTTCTTTTTGATATTGGCGAATAGTATCCGTGTTCAGCAATTGGCGCACTAATTCCACAATGGCATTGTTTTCTTTAAAAAACTGCGGCATATATAAGTTGCGCCTGCCCTCATAACTCTGCTGGTCGAAATCAATGGCACGAATCCGATATTGCACTTCTTCAAAATCGGGTGTTAGGTCAAACACGTAATTGTAAGAACGCATATCGCCCAACAGGCGCACCAAACAACGCTCGTTAAACTTGACAAACTCTTTGGCAACACGGGTTTTATTCAAGTCTTTTTGAAGCAGGTTATTTTGAATAAACTGATCGCCCGGAATGCCTGCAATATGTTCTTCTACAAGGGTGTTTTTGTCAGCATAAAAATTGATGCGGGCGGGCGAAAGAATATGCTCCATCTCCAAGCCATAGATGCGCGAAGCATCAGCTTGCTTCACATAAAAATAGTCGTAGTTGTCGTTGAAATTATTTACGATTTTAATGCGAAAGGGATTGCTATTGCCAAAGGTGCAATAGTCCACGCGTTCTACGTGCAAGTGTTCGTGAACTGTTTCGTCACCCTCGGTGCGCAGGATGCTGTACATCTTTTTTAAACCTTCATGTACATGCCCCACATTGGATGAATCATAGAGTGCGCTTTCCCAAAGGGTGTCTTTGCCTTGGGCGTTGCGCACAGGAAAACTTTGTTTAAAATAGCGCAACTCCTCGTAGGTGAGCGGCAATTGAATTTTGCGGCTAAAATCTTGCAGATATGCCCAAAGGTTTTCGCTTACAGGATACGTGCGCTTTTTCTTTGAAATGGTCATTAAGGCGCAAAGGAATATTAAATTTCAATACCATCATGGCG
>Ga0105049_10011544_pt1 | contig 10122 bp, 8 predicted proteins | sample MAT06_FD_78087 | JGI IMG/M metagenome (GOLD analysis project Ga0105049, IMG submission 78087) | Freshwater microbial communities from Lake Fryxell liftoff mats and glacier meltwater in Antarctica - MAT-06 | ecosystem: Environmental > Aquatic > Freshwater > Ice > Liftoff microbial mat | place...
AAATCACCCGTCAACAAGCGTGAATATGGTCCCGGCCAGCATGGTCAGCGCCGCAAGGGCAAGGTTTCCGATTTCGGTATTCAGCTGCGCGCCAAGCAAAAGCTCAAGGGCTATTATGGCGACGTGACCGAAAAGCAGTTCCGCGCCTGCTATCATGAAGCATCGCGGATGAAGGGCGATACCAGCCAAAATTTGATCGGCTTGCTTGAACAGCGGCTCGACATCATCGTTTATCGCGCCAAGTTCGCGCCGACGGTGTTTGCCGCGCGCCAGCTCGTCAGCCATGGCCACATCAAGGTCAACGGCGTGAAGTGCAACATCGCCTCGCGCCGGGTTTTCCCGGGCGAAGAAATTACGCTTGGCACCAAGGCGCGCGAAATGGCGCTGGTGATGGAGGCGCAGAGCCTGGCCGAGCGTGACATCCCCGAGTATGTCGCCCCGGATGGCAACGCCAAGATCACCTTCACGCGCGTGCCAACGCTTGATGAAGTGCCTTATCCCGTGAAAATGGAACCCAATCTGGTCGTGGAATTCTATTCGCGCTAATCGGTCCGGCAATTCTCGGAATACAAAAAGGCGGTCCCGGCGGGGCCGCCCTTTTTTGTGCAGAAATGACCCTGCTTGCGCTGGCCGAACCCCGGTGCCAGAACGCGCGCCATCAAGAAGGAAATTGATGATGCGTTATGCCGCGATCCCGTTTGGTCTTGTCCTGGCTGGCCTGACGTCCGGCGTCCTTGCGCAATCCGTGCCGACAGTGCCGGTTGAGACACTCAGAACGATCACGCAGACGCTGTCTTCCGATGCGTATGAGGGCCGCGCGCCGACGTCACCCGTTGAGGCCAAGACGATAAAATATATTGCTGAGCGGATGGCGAAGGCGGGCTTGATGCCCGGCAACAAGGGCAGCTGGTATCAGGACGTGCCGATAGTCGAGATCACCTCGACCCCGACGCCGCTCAGCTTCACCGGGGGCAAAGCGCCGCTCGACCTTGCCTATAAGACTGACATGGTTGTTGGCACGCTCAGGGTTTTGCCAAAAATTGCCGTCACCAACAGCGATGTCGTGTTTGTCGGCTATGGCATCAATGCGCCGCAGCTTGGCTGGAACGATTATGCCGGGATTGATGTAAAGGGCAAAACCGTCCTGATCCTGATCAATGATCCCGATTGGCAGGTGCCGACGCTGGACGGCAATTTTGGTGGTCGCGCGATGACTTATTATGGCCGCTGGACCTATAAATATGAAGAAGCCGCCCGGCAGGGGGCGGCCGCCGCCATCATCATTCATGATACAGAACCCGCCGCTTATCCCTGGGACGTGGTGCTCTCCTCCTGGGCCAAGCCAAGGCTCAATCTTGATGCCGCCGATAACCATGCTGATGAAAGTGCGGCGATCGGCTGGATAACAGGGCCAAGCGCCGCGCGCGTCTTTGCCAATGCCGGACTGGATTTTGATAGCGCCCGGCTGGCGGCAAAGCAGGCTGGCTTTAAGTCAATGCCACTGGGCATGAAGATGTCGTTGACGATGGAAAATAGCATCCGGCGTCAGGCGTCAAAGAATGTGGTCGGCATTTTGCCCGGCAAGCAGCGCCCGAAGGAGTATGTCCTTTATTCGGCGCATTGGGACCATTTGGGCCACTGTACGCCGGTAAAGGGTGACGGCATCTGTAATGGTGCGCTTGATAATGCCAGCGGTGTGGGGGCGCTGATTGCGCTTGCGGAAATGAACGCCAAGGCTGGTGCTGCGGCGCGCAGCCAGGTGTTTCTGTCCGTGACGGCGGAAGAATCAGGTCTGCTCGGGTCGCAATATTATGCTGAACATCCGCTCTATCCGCTGAGCGATACCGTGGGCGGCGTGAATATGGACGGCCTGAATGTGCTCGGCGCGACAAAGGATGTCGTGATTGTGGGTGTCGGTAAATCAGAACTTGATGCGGTCGTGACGCGCTGGGCGGCAAAGGGCGGGCGCATGATCACGCCTGAGGCTTCCCCCGAAAAAGGCTATTATTACCGCTCAGACCATTTCAGCATGGCGCGGCTCGGGGTGCCGATGATCGCTGCCGGCAGTGGCGAGGATCTGGTGGTGGGCGGGACAATGGCGGGCCATGCCGCAGCCGAGGATTACACCACCAATCGCTATCACAAGCCGCAGGATGAATATAATGCGGCGTGGGACTGGGCAGGCGCGGTCCAGGATTTGACGATGTATTATGGCATCGGGCGCGAACTGGCTGAGGGTTCGGCCTGGCCCAATTGGAACACGACTGCCGAATTCCGCGCGATCCGGGACAAATCGCGCGACTCGGCCAAATAGCGGAGCAAGCGACGGTGAGCAGGCTGATCCAACCGGCCGAATGGGCGCTGCACAAGGCGGTCTGGATCGGCTTTCCCAGCCATCCTGAGCTATGGCTGGATGATATCGAGCCGGCCCGCGCCGAAGTGGCGGCCTTTGCGGACGCAGTGCATGCCGGTGGGCGCGGAGAGCGCGTGATTCTGGTCGCCGCCGACGGTGAAGCAGCAGAGGCGGCGCGGGCGATTGCGCCCCTGACCGACCTGGTTGTCGAGCCATTTGGCGATATCTGGCTGCGCGACACCGCCGCGATCATGGTTTCGGCAAAAGACGCGCGCGATTTCTGCTTTAACGGCTGGGGCGATAAATATGATCTGCCCGGCGACGAAGACATTGGCCGCCGCCTCGCCAAAGCGAGGGGCTTTGCCGTTGAGGCGTGCGATTGGGTGCTGGAAGGTGGCGCGATTGACGGCGATGGCACGGGCTTGGTCGTGACCACCGAACAATGCCTGCTCAACCATAATCGCAACCCGGCGCTGTCGCGCGCCGATATCACGCAGCGGCTGCATGATGATCTTGGCTTTGTCGATGTGATCTGGCTGGGGGAGGGATTGCTCAACGATCATACCGACGGTCATGTCGATAATCTTGCGCGGTTTGTAGCGCCGGGTGTGCTCGCGGTGCCCGAAGCGGCAGAGAATGACCCGAATTGGCGGATCTATCAGCAGGCGGCTGAACGCGTTGTCGCAGCAGGGGTCGAGCTTGTCCGCGTGCCGTCCCCCGGGCGGATCATGAATCACGCAGAAGATATTGTCCCGGCAAGCTATATGAATTTCTATATCGGCAATGCCCGCGTCATCGTGCCGCAATACGGCGCGCCCAATGATGCAGCGGCGGTCGATGCCTTTGCCGCGCTCTTTCCGGGACGGGAGGTTGTGGGGTTGCGCGCCGATCATATCTTGACAGGGGGCGGCAGCTTCCACTGCATCAGCCAGCAAATCCCAGCCTGACATAAAGGGCCCGCATGACCAAGAAGATCATTGTCGCTGCCATTCAATGCGCCTTGGGCGGCACCGAGGCTGAAAACATCGCGGTCGTCGAGGCGCATGTCCGCGAGGCGGCGCAGCACGGCGCAAAAATCATCCTGCCGCCCGAATTGTTTTCGGGGCCTTATTTCTGCCAGCGCGAAACGCTCGACTGGTTTGCGACCGCGCGACCTGCCGCCGAACATCCAGGCGTCGTGGCAATGCAGGCGCTCGCCGCCGAGTTGCAGGTTTATATCCCGACCAGCTTTTATGAGCGCGATGGCCAGCATTACTATAATTCGCTCGCGATGATCGATGACGCGGGCGCGATCATGGGCGTTTATCGCAAGAGCCATATCCCGGATGGTCCGGGCTATGAAGAAAAATTCTATTTTCGCCCCGGCAATAGCGGCTTCAAAGTCTGGCCGACCAAATATGGCACCGTTGGCGTGGGTATCTGCTGGGACCAATGGTACCCCGAAACTGCCCGCGCGTTGATGCTGATGGGGGCGGACATATTGATGTTCCCGACCGCGATCGGCGATGAACCCGAGGCCGAAGAACTCGATACTTCACGGCTGTGGCGGCGCGCGATGGTGGGGCATGCGGTATCGAATGTGGTGCCAGTGGTTGCCAGTAACCGGATCGGGACTGAAGGCGCACAGACCTTTTACGGCCACAGCTTCATCACCAATGAACGCGGCGATCTCGTGACGGAATTTGGCGCGGCAGAAAACGGCGTGCTGGTGGCGACGTTCGATCTGGACGAGGTGGCAAAGAATCGCGCAGCCTTTGGTTTTTTCCGGGATCGTCGCCCGGAACTTTACGGACGGCTGGTGGAGGATATCTGACCGCCAGCAGCACCGATTGCCGCTATAACGGCACGCCCGCGGTCGCGCGCAAGCTTTACCACTCGCGCGATTTAGCGGAGCGTTTCGATTGCCCGACCTGGTTCGAACTCGCGCCCGACGAATAAGCGCGGTTTGATGCGATGCTGGTCCGGCTGCGCGAGTGTGAAGAATGGCTGTATGTCGATTGGGAAGTCGATGTCCGGCGGAGCAGGATCGCTTAGCTTTCGCGGCCCAACGCCGTCGCCCGCTCAAACACCGCCTCAAACATTGCCGTCGTCAATCGCCCGGTATTCTGGTTGTAGCGCGAGCAGTGATAGCTATCGATCAGGATGCGGCCACCGGGCATCCGGTGTTCGGCCAGATGCCCAAAGCGCGCCTTGGGCAGCCTGCCGCCCAACACTTTGACAGCCGACTGATGCGCAATCTGACCAAGCGCGATGACGACGCGCGCCTTGGGTAGTGCCGCCACCTGCCCCGCCAGAAAGGGACGACAGGCATGGATTTCGGCGGAAGTTGGTTTGTTGGCGGGCGGCAGGCATTTGACCGCGTTGACGATGATCGCTCCGCTCAGTGTCAGACCGTCATCGGCGGCCCCCGCATAAATTCCGTCTGCAAAACCGAATTTGGCGAGCGTTCCGAACAACAGATCGCCTGCAAAATCACCGGTAAAGGGCCTGCCTGTTCGGTTTGCGCCATGTTTGCCCGGCGCAAGGCCAATGATTGCGAGCCACGCATCGGGATCGCCGAAAGCCGGGACCGGGGCGTTCCACCAGTCAGGATATTCGGTCCGTAATTCGTGCCTGAACGCGACCAGTCGGGGGCAGTCTGGGCAATCATGGGCGGGTTCTGTGGCAGGGATCGGGCTTGGCGATGTCATCCATGTTCGATAGGCCGCGCTTATGAGACTGCCAAGCGCTGCGTCCCTTTATGTCATTGCGCTGGGATCGAACCGGTCGGGGCGACACGGGCGTCCCGCGCAGGAAGTAACAGCGGCGCTGGGGCTGCTTGGCGATGTCATTGCGGTGTCGCCGGTGATGATGACCCCGCCGCTTGGCCCCGCAAGTCGCCGTTACGCCAATGCCGCCGCCGTTATCGCAACGCCTGAAACACCCCCCGTCCTGCTCGCGCGGCTCAAGGCGATTGAACGCGCATTTGGAAGACGACGCGGCCAGCGTTGGGGCAGCCGGGTGCTTGATCTCGATATCATCCTGTGGTCGCAAGGGGCCTGGTCAGACCGGCGGGTGACCGTGCCGCATCCGGCATTCCGGCAGCGCAATTTCGTGCTGGAGCCGCTGATGCGGGTGGCACCAGACTGGCGCGACTCTGTCACTGGCCTGACGATTCGGCAACTCCACCACCGGTTGCGTGGTTGACCGTTCGCCCTCACCCCCCTAACGGACGCGTCTTGCGATGGTCCGGCATTGGTCGGGGCCCGTAGCTCAGTCGGTAGAGCAACGGACTTTTAATCTGTAGGTCTCGGGTTCGAATCCCGACGGGCCCACCATATGGACATCTCCCGCTGCCGCTCACCCGGTTTGGGCGAGAAGCCGCTCCGCCGCTTTCAAATGCGGCGCATCGACCATTTTGCCATTCAGGCTGAGCGCACCGGCCTCTGGATTGGCCGCAAAAAGATCAACGATGGCCTGGGCGTTGATAATCTCCTCGCTACTCGGCGTGAAGGCCTGGTTGATGACGGCTATCTGATCAGGGTGGATCGCCATCATCCCCGAAAATCCGTCGCGCCGGCCGCGCGCGGCGTAGCGGGCCAGTCCGTCAAGATCGCGAAAATCGGGATAGACCGTCTCGATGGCCGGGACGCCGGCAGCATGCGCGCCAAACAGGGTAAGTGAACGCGCCAATTGATAGGGCGCGGTATAGCTGCCGTCAGCCTCGCGCGCGCTGGTCGCGCCAATGGCGGCAGGCAGATCCTCTGCCCCCCAGGTCAGGCCAACGAGGCGGCGCGTGACATTGCCATAGCTGCCAAGGCCAAAGATCGACGCAGGGGTCTCGCTTGCGATGGGCAAGATCATGACAGCGCCTGCAAGCATCCCATCGATCGCGGCGAGCGAGTGGCCACCCTCAGCCTTGGGGAGCACAATGCCGTCAGGCCGCGCGGGAAGGACCGAGGCGAGATCATCAGCGATCATCCCGGAGTCGAGCGGGTTGACGCGCACGAACATCAGGCAGGTCCTTGGTTCGGCAAGGAAGCTGCCGATGGCAGCGCGCGCGAGGGGCTTGGCGGCGCGCGTGACGGCATCTTCGAGATCGAGGATCAGGGCATCAGCCCCTGTGAGTGCGGCTTTGCGCATTCTGTCCGGCCGGTCGCCGGGAACGAAAAGCAATGAGCGCAAGCGGGGCATGGCCGCGACCTTCTTCTGATAGGCAAACCGGCTAGCATGGGTGATAGCCGCGAAGGAAGCGACAAAGCGTCTTGATACTTTATACCATCACCCTATAGCGCGGTTTGCACAAATTTATTGAGGTGATGAAACAATGTTCCGATCGATCTGGATGTCCGGGGTGGCAATCATGGCAGTGGCAAGTGGCACTGCACACGGCAAGTCAGCCGTTCCAATCCCCGCCCCAGCGGCCCCCGCGCCCCCCGCGCCGCTTGATAGCCAGGACCGCTCGACCGATATCATCATCACCGCGCCGATCCCGCGCAGCGAAGCCGATGTATTGTCGGGCACATCTGTGCTCACCGGCGAGAAGCTCACCCGGCTTTTGCAACCGACGATTGGCGAAATGCTCGCGCGGTTGCCGGGTGTGTCGGCAACTTACTTCGGTCCGAACGCTTCACGGCCGATTCTGCGCGGTTTTCAGGGTGATCGCGTCCGGGTACTGCTCGACGGGATTGGTTCAATCGATGCGTCGACTGCATCGGTCGATCATGCCGTGGTCATTAACCCGTTAATCGCCGAGCGGATCGAGGTTTTGCGCGGTCCGGCGGTGTTGCTGTTCGGATCGTCTGCAATCGGCGGGGTCGTCAATGTTATTGATAGCCGGATTCCGCGTTCTGTGCCCGAAAATGGCTATCGACTGAATGGCATTGGGACTTATGGCAGCGCGGCTAGCGAATATAGCGGTGGCGGCTCCGCCGATGTCAAGCTCACCGACACATTGGTGTTTCATGCAGACGGGTCATACCTGAAGACCGGCGATCTGCGGATTCCAGGCTTCGCGCTGACGCCCGAGCGGCGTGCAGAGGCGCTGGCGACGAGCCGTCTACCAGGCGCCGTTGGTGGCGACGTCAACTTCGCAGCGAACGCGGCGATACGCGGGCGATTGCCCAATACCGCCAGTGAAACCTGGACCGCCGGCGTCGGCGTCGCGCTGATCACCGATCAGTCCAATTTGGGCATTTCCTACGGCCGTTATTCCAGCCTGTATGGTGTGCCGATCCGGTATGCGACGCGGCTTGGGCAGGGGGAGGAATCACCGCGACTTGATGTGGTGCAGGACAGGATTGATCTGCGCGGCGATGTGCAGACGGGTGGCGGCATTCTTGAAAGCATCCGTTTTCGCGGCGCCTATGCCGCCTATCGGCATTTAGAGATCAAGCCTGATGGCGATATCGAGACAGAATTTTCCAGCAAGGGTATTGAGGGTCGCGTCGAGCTGATTCAAACCAAGCGCGATGGTTGGCAGGGTGCAAGCGGCGTCCAGTATTTTAACCGGGACTTCAATGTTGTCGGCGATGAGGCGTTTCTGCCGCGCAACACGACCAGCCAAGTGGGTGTCTTCACGCTCCAGCAATTTGAATCGGGCGCGTTCAAGGCAGAAGCGGGTGCCCGTTACGAATGGACCAGCCAAAGCGCAAAGACGATACTTGGCGATTTGCGCTTTTTCGGCGGAGAGCGGAACTTCGGAGCCTTATCAGGTTCGCTTGGTGCCTCTTATGGAATTGCGCCGGACGTGAGGGTCGGTCTCAATCTGTCGCGGACTGAACGCGCGCCGGGTACCGAAGAGCTGTTCTCAAACGGGGCGCACGTCGGCACCCAGGCGTATGAACTTGGCAATCCCAATTTCCGGCTCGAACAATCCTGGGGGCTAGAGGCGACACTGCATGCGCATGGCGAAGGCTACAGTCTGGATGCTTCCGCTTACTACAACTCCTTTTCCAACTATATTTCGGAAAACCAGGTGGCCCAGGCGGTCTGCGAGCTAGCCGCTGCGCCATCGGGGCGCGATGTTGATCTGCCCTGTTTCCAGTATCAGCAAGGCAGCGCGCGCTATTTCGGTTTTGAAATTGAAGGGTCGGTCAGGCTCGCGCAGATTGGCCGATATGCAATCAATCTCGATGGCTTGGGGGATTATGTCCAGGCAACGCAAGGCCGGAACGAACCGGTGCCGCGTATTCCGGCTGGTCGGTTGCTCGGCGGGATTGAGGCGCAATCAGACCGGGTGACGGCGCGTGCCGAAGTCGAGCATGTCTTTGAGCAGCGGCGAATCGCTCAGTTTGAAACGCCTACGCGTGATTATACGCTGTTCAATGCCTCCATCGCGCTTCAGCCGTTCAACACATCGCGCACCACATTGACGTTGAGCGCCAATAATCTGTTCGACGTGACGGCGCGCCGTCATGCAAGCTTCCTGAAGGATTTCGCACCGCTTGCCGGACGCGACGTTCGGCTGACGGTGCGTTTCGGGCTTTAGGCCGCCCGTTCGGCAAGCGCCCTTTCCCAGGCGAGCGCGTGCGTGACGATCAGGTCGAGATCGTCGAGCTGCGGACGCCAGGGGAGGGTAGCGAGAATGAGACTATTGTCGGCAATCAGCGCGTCGGGATCACCGGCGCGCCTGCCTTCATAGCGCCGTTCAATCTTGTGATTGGTCACGCGATCAACCGCATCAAGCACATCGCTCACCGAATAACCCCGGCCATATCCTGCATTCATGATGTGGCTGCGGGCGGGGTCTTTGCACAAAAGCTCCAGCGCGTGGACGTGTGCGGCGGCAAGGTCGCTGACGTGGATATAGTCGCGAACGCCGGTGCCATCGGGCGTAACAAAATCGGTGCCGAAGATCGCTACGCCCGCCCGTTTGCCCGTCGCTGCCTCAACCGCGACCTTGATGAGGTGCGTTGCCCCGGCGGTTGATTGGCCCGACCGCCCTTGTGGGTCCGCCCCTGCGACGTTGAAATAGCGCAGCGCACAAAAATTGATCGGGTGGGCGGCGGCCACGTCTTTCAGCATCGTCTCGGTCATCAGCTTTGACATGCCATACGGATTGATCGGGCGAGTGGCGCTCTCCTCGGTGACGGGGACGATCTCAGGAATCCCATAAGTCGCAGCGGTTGAGGAAAAGATGAAATGCGGCACGCGGCAAGCAACGGCGCTTTCGATCAGCGCCCGGCTGGCCACCGTATTGTTGCGATAGTATTTGAGCGGATCAGTGACCGATTCGGGGACCACGACGGAACCGGCGAAATGCATCACCGCGCGGACATCATGATCGCGCATGGCACCGCGGACGACGGCATCGTCCTCGATACTGGCAACGACCAGCGTCGCGCGCGGATCAACGGCCCAGGCAAACCCCGTCACCAGGTTATCGACAACGACGACCTTGCGCCCGCTGTCGAGCAGGGCGAGGACTGCGTGACTGCCGATATATCCCGCCCCGCCTGTAACGAGCACCGAGCCTTGCATGCGATCTACCCCCGAAATGAGACTGGCTTCCTTAGCAACGCTGATTGCATGGGGCGAGCCTGTGCCTATCTATGAGCCAAGATGTTAAGGAGCCAATGATGACGAGCGAGACAGCGACTTTTGCGGGCGGGTGCTTTTGGTGCACCGAAGCGGTGTTCAACGACGTGATCGGCGTTGAGAAGGTCGAAAGCGGCTATATCGGGGGTTCGGTCCTCAACCCGACCTATCGCCAGGTCTGTGATGGCGATACCGGCCATGCCGAAGCGATCCGGATCACGTTCGACGCTGATCAGCTGCGTTATGGCGAT
>Ga0105049_10011548_pt1 | contig 10120 bp, 7 predicted proteins | sample MAT06_FD_78087 | JGI IMG/M metagenome (GOLD analysis project Ga0105049, IMG submission 78087) | Freshwater microbial communities from Lake Fryxell liftoff mats and glacier meltwater in Antarctica - MAT-06 | ecosystem: Environmental > Aquatic > Freshwater > Ice > Liftoff microbial mat | place...
CTGGGCAGCCCGAGTATTGAGCATGGCGGTGGTATTCACGGTTTTCTGAGCGACCTGATGTACCTGCCGAATGAGGCGGTGTGTGTGGCCATTTTGACCAATTGCGACTGCGAGCCGCCTGGCAAACTGACGCCACAAATTGCAGCCTTGGTACTCGAAAAGCCATACCAACCAACGCCCATTACCGTGAAAACGGCTGATTTAGAGCAATATGTTGGGGTATATGAAAACGACAAAAAAGAACAGCGGATTATCAGCCTGGAAGAAGGGCAATTGTATTCCAAGCGCAGCGGCACTAGCAAATACAAGATAATCCCATATGCCCCCGATCAGTTCTTCTTTGAAAACTCACTGGCCAGGATTACGTTTATTCGGGAGAAAAACGGCGCAAAAAAAATTGTTCGGGCCAACGTAAGCGACAACGTTTCGGAAGAGAATTTATGGACAAAAACCGACAAGGAAATGCCTACAGCCCGTCCTGAAATAGAACTTACGGAGGCGCAAGTCAAACAATTTGAAGGGGAATACGCATTGATGCCAGGTTTTAATATTGAAATAAGCCGGGTAGGAACCCAATTGATGTGCCAGGCCACGGGCCAATCGAAAATCGAATTATATGCCTCAACATCAACCCGGTTTTTCCTGAAAGTAGTAGAAGCGGATATTGAGTTTTTCCCCAATGAAAATGGGACGGTGGATAAGATGGTGTTGTATCAGGGAGGGCGGGAGATGGAGGGAAAAAGGGTGAAGTGAGCCTCCCCCCTGCCCCCCTCCTAAGGGGATAGGCTTCGCGTTTGGGCGGGAGTTGTTTATATTTGGCATTCGAATGCTCTCTTATTGCTTGCCTAAGCTTCGCGTTTGGGCGGGTGTTGTTTATATTTGGCATTCGAACGCTCTTTTAGTAATTGCCCAAACTTCGCGCTTTGCGCCGAGAATAGCCAAACGCGAAGCCTGTCCCCTTCGGAGGGGACAGGGGGAGGCCCTATCTTTACACAAAAAAATCACATTCATGCATAGACTTCTGCTCACTACCTGCTTCTTGACCGCTTTCGTGGCTATGGCCATTTCCCAAACCGCTTCTGTCACCGAAGTGTACCGTATTTTCCAAAACAAATGTGTTGCCTGTCACGACCACGCTTCCCCGGAAGCCAACCTGGATTTGGAAGGTGTGGGCGCGACAGAACTGCTTCGGGCTCAAAACGTGGCTTCGAAGCTCATCAACGTGAACCCTTCGAATGCCAACGCCCTCAGCAACGGCTACAAACGTGTGTACCCGGGCCGGGCCGACCGGAGTTTTTTGTTCAAAAAAATCAACATCGGGCTAGAACTAACCATACCCGATTTGAACGCACAGGAGGGCGGTGTGATGCCGGGTTCTTTCCCCAATCCGATGCTGCTCGACGCGGAAAAGGAGATTATCCGCCAATGGATCCTGTATGGTGCCAAAACATCGGGCGTGCAATTTGACAAAGCTTTGGTGGAGAATTTCTACTTCAACGGCGGCGATAAATCATTTCCGAACGGCCCGCCTCCTGCGCCAGCACCCGGCGAAGGTTTTCAAATAAAAATGGGCCCTTTTTTCCTGCCACCCGATGGCGAAGTGGAGTATTTCCAGAAATACGAACTGGCTATGCCCGCCGACGTGGAAGTGAACCGCCTCGATTTCAAAATAGCGAATTATTCACACCACTTTTTGGCCTATAATTTCACGGGCACAGGTGCCAACAGCATTCCTGCCGGACTGCGCATCAACGCCGACCACAGCCAAGTCAGTCTGGTCGCTGCGGTGCAGGAAGCGACAAACCTGATCCTACCGCAGAAAACCGCTTTCCGCTGGGAAAAAAACAGGGTGCTCGACCTGAATTCCCACTACATCAATTATTCCCTCACAAAGCCCTACCAATGTGAGGCCTATGTGAATGTGTACACGCAGGTACCCGGTACGGCTGCGCACGAGATGTTTGCCACCTTGCTGGTCAATTACAATATCCCCATCCCGAACAACAGCAATTTGATCACCTATTCCAAGCCCGAATTCCAGTTTGGCGCTGACAGCATTTATGTCTGGGGTCTGATGGGCCATACCCACAAATACGGCAAGGGTTACAAAGTATGGAAACGCCTGGCCAACGGCCAGAAAGGAGATCTGATCTACGATGCTTCCTGTCCCATGGGCCTGCCGGGATGCCCCACGCCCTGGTATGACTACCAGCATATTCCCATCCGCTATTGGCAGCCTTTGATGCCTGTCAAATGGGGCAACGGCATCATTCACGAAGCGCAATGGATCAACGACGGCCCGGCTCCCGTGAATTTTGGGCCCACATCCGCCGATGAAATGATGGTGCTGATTACTTTTTACACGGAGGAGCCAATTACGGTTGGTACAGAAACGCCTTTGGATGAGGCGCCGCAACAGTCACTGAAAATAAGCCCGAACCCAGCACGGGGAAAATTCTACGTCAGCTTACCGGGCGGTGGTGATGTGCAGCGCCTGCGTATGTTCAACATTGCGGGTAAGGAGGTGCTGCGGCGCGAGTCTTTGTCGGGCGATTATTTTGAGGTGGAGACGGGTGGTTTGGCGCCCGGGGTGTATTTTTTGGATGTGGATGGGAGAAAGGGGAAGGTTGTGTTGGGGGAGTAGTGGGGTATACGCATGAACGTAGCGCAGCAACTGAAATATTTCGATGGATTTTCTGATTGACGAGTGGCGATTACATGATCGCCGATTGTTGAAGTACTACCCTGCTGGCCCCAGGCTAACACCAAACCAATCAACGAAAAGGCTAGCGCAAGACTTCGGCCTTGTGCTCCTTATTCGCGCTGGCTGTGCCAGCAAAAGCAACGGGAGCATTTGATATTAAAGTGCGCCATATATTCAGCTTCACATAGTCTTCCAGCAGCCAATTTGGGTGGATATACGCAACCGGTATTTGTGAAATCCGGGTAACAAAAAAGCTCAAAGGCTACCTTCAACCGGGCTTTCAAAAAAATTACGGGTCGTGCACCCACCGCGTATTTGAAACAAATACCGTCTAAAATCATACGCATTGCGCCTTTTTATGGCTCAAATTATGATTCGAAGCGTGGTATCCAAGTGGCAGCCCCACCTTTGTTCCATCCTTCAGCACTTGGCGGGTGTTACCAAATCCACCATCGTTGAAGCGATTTTTCACCTACATATTTTTTCAAAATCAAGTTAAGCTGTTGTGCAAAAAAATTTTTTAGGGCTCTTCCTTTTCGCCGTGCTCGCCTCTTCTTGCGGGATTTTTGGCAAACTCACTTCTACCACCCAAATCGAGGCCAACAAGTCATTTGTGCTGGGCCAAGGCATTCACGGTAGTTACAATGCCAACATCAAGAACATATCCCAATCGGACGTGGAAGTGTTCAAGTCCGCTGCTGATGGCGCAATGGTGTCGCTGGGCATACTTAAACCTGGTGACAAACAACAATACGCCGTGCCCAAAGATACCAAGGTCGCTTTTATGAACAGAGGCGAATCAATGGCTTTTATTGCGATCAAATTGGTCGGCGATACCAACCTGAGCATGGGCTACGCTGACAATAAGGAGGTGAAGGCCATGCAAACCGATAAATAAAAAGGATTAATGCGGCGGCTTACACTTTTCATCGGCACCTTTTTCATGGCCTTTTCCACTGCGGCACAGCATCGGGATTTTTCCAAACTGGATAAGGTGCTAGGCGACTACGAAAAGCAAAAAACGGTAATGGGGAGTATCGCCTTTTCTGAAAATGGGGTAAAAACATACACACGCGCTTTTGGCTTTTCGCAACGCAGCACACAAACTAAGGCGGACACACTCACCAAATATCGTATTGGTTCTGTTTCCAAAATGCTCACCGCGACCATGATCCTGCAAACTATCGCAGAGGGTAAGCTTGCGCTGAGCGATAAACTTTCGCGTTTCTTCCCCACATGGCCCAACGCCAGCAAAATCACGATGGAACATTTGTTGCGCCATGAATCGGGCTTGTATAACTTTGGAAATAGCCGTGAAAAAAAATACCAAAATATCGATCCGAAAAGCCGGGCGGAAATTATGGCCGTTTTTGAAAAGGCACCTATTGCTTTTGCCTCCGGCAAAAAGGTGGATTACAACAACGCCAACTATGTGGTGCTCAGTTTGATAATTGAAGCCATTGACAAAACCACTTTTGCCGAATCACTACTTGCGCGCATCATCGAGCCATTATCGATAAAAAATACCCATGCAGGCGGGCCGATAGATACGGCTCAAAATGAGGCCAGCTCCTATTTCTGGCAAAATAAGTGGCTTGAAAACGGTGATTTTTATACGCCTGGTCTTTTAGGTGCAGGTGCTTTGGTCAGTACACCAAACGATTTGAACGTGTTTTTACACGCGCTGTTTACCCATAAAATGCTACGGGAAGCGCAACTGCGAGCGATGATGCATGTCAAAACCGGAATGGGGCTTGGGCTTTACGCCTTGCCCTTTTATGGTAAAACGGCGTATGGCCATGCTGGAAATATTGACGCTTTTGAAAGTTTCGCTGCTTATTTTCCAGAGGAAAAGGTTGCTTTCTCTATTTGCCTGAACGGTAATCGCAAAGATTTTAACGAGGTGCTACTGGCTTGTTTGCGGGCTTGTTTTGGATATTGACGGTGCTTGAATGGAACGGAATGGTTCCCAATACAAAGTATACCAACCGAGAAGAAAAAACAGAATAAATGCCATTCTAAAACTAGCCAACAAAGGGAAAGCCCTATACCATGGTCTCGAAATGTCCGTCCAATAACAATTACTTCAGCTCCTTTGGAAATAAACACCATGGCAAAAATCCGATTTTTATTTTTTGGTCGGGATACAGCGATCCCAAGTTATGCTTTCAGGCGGAAGGCGGACAACTCGGGTTTTGAAACTACGGCGGGCGGCCATTGCGTTTGGATCGCTCGAACGCAATTCCATATATTTTGCCTCAGGAAGAAGGTTTGGCTTTGCCAAGTATTGGGGTTATTTTTGAGTTTTAGCCGGCAGAGAAGGGACTTAACATTTTTTTTCTAGAGGTTGAATCAAAACTCCCACTATTGAAGATATTGCCAAACTTTATTTCGAATTTCTTGGCGAAGACCTTCCAGGTTTTCAAAAAGTGGAAGGCATAACGCTCGAATAGAATTAAATTTTGTTGACTATCCCGGCTCAACCCTTCTGACACAACCCCAGCCCGCCTTTTTCCATACCGCCGATGTGTGCAGTTTTTTCAAGAACTATTGGGAGGCTTTTGTGGCCTCATTGCAGTAATCGAATAGTTTTTTTGCATCCTCCTTGTTCTTAGCACATTCAGCCGCTTCACCCACGGCACAGTCTGCGTAATAGGCACCGTTGATCAATTCTTCATCAGGCATAATTAGTATTCCCTTGTAATCCTTTCACAAATTTGGCTTGGAGTTGAGCATTGCGACCCGTTATTATTACGGTTGCTTTGGCTTTTAATAAAGCCTTTGTTGTTTCGGCACCAAGACCTGAGTATGCACCGGTAATCAGAAATACTTTACTACTGAGGTCAAGATTTTCGACTTTATCATAGCTGTTTTTTTTCTTTGCCATTTTGTCTGTTTTAATTTGAATAATGATATCATGAGAATGTTTATCAATATGTTTATTGATTTCCTGCTCGATATTGTCCACCAGGATGTTTAGAAAAGTTCGTTCCTTTTCGGAAAGGTGGAGGGCTTCAGTTGATTCATAATTAAAATTTGATTACTGCCCATCTTTTGGCGGTTGTTGCAACCGTATCGGAGGCGGCACCCCCCATAGTTTGCATTTTCCGGGATAATAGTCTGGGACGAAAACCGGGTATCCAACACGTAAAAAACATACTGCTGGACATTTTTATTTCACGCAGATTTTACGCCTGAAACCAAGTCATCCAAAATGTGTGTAAAATCTGTGAAAAAAAATCAGCGTGAAACCTAATTTTTGAAAAAGGCCTTGCTGGATCGCGGTTCCAACTGCGTGCCGCCGATCTGTCGGGTTCCAACCCGACTTACTCGCAGCGGCAGGTAGAACCCGCCGGATGGTACACGCTGGGTTGGAAACCCGCGCGAGCAACGGCGGAGCTAAAGCGCGGAGGGTACTCATTGAATCGTCTGCCCAGGGGCCGGCCCTGGCAGATAACGGTTCCCTAAAAAGGGCATTAAGCAACAGCGCAGTTACAGTGAAACAGGTTTGACAAAACGGGATATTTAAACACTTAAATAATTATCTTACAGCCTGTTTCACAGCTAAACGCTTTAAATAATGAGCCGATGAGAACCTGGATATTATTTATCTTGACCCTGCTGACAGGGTATTTTACCAGCAACCTACCTGTATCCGCTCAGGAACCCAGGCGTGTCACGCCTTTACCCGCCGAAGCCTTGACGCGGGCGGGCACGACCCGCGCCGTCGTCGTGGGCATCTCCGATTACCAGGACCCTGACATCCCCGACCTGCGCTTCGCCGACCGCGACGCCGCAGCATTCGCCAACTTCCTGCGCTCGCCCACTGGCGGTTCGCTCGATGGCAACCACCTGAAGCTGCTGACCAATCAGCAGGCCACAGCCGGGCAAGTTATCGTCGCCCTGACCTGGCTCCTCCAAGAGAGCAAGGAAGGCGACCAGGCCTTTATCTACTTCAGCGGCCACGGCGACGTGGAGGCCAAACTCCTCAACCAGCTCGGCTTCCTGTTGCTGTGGGATTCGCCCGCCCATGCCTACTTGGCGGGCGCACTGCCAGTGGATATGCTGCGGCAGGTCGTCTCGACGCTTTCCATCGAATTGAAAACAAAGGTTTTCGTCGTTGTGGATGCTTGTCGGGCGGGCAAACTGGCGGGCAACACCGTCGTCGGTACCCAACTGACGAGCAATCAACTGGCTCAGCAGTTCAGCCATGAGCAAAAGGTGCTGAGCTGCCAGCCCAACGAGTTCAGCATCGAGGGCGAGCAGTGGGGAGGGGGCCGGGGCGTATTCAGCTTTCATCTCTGCAACGGACTGTACGGTTTGGCCGATGCCGACCACAACGGGCGGGTTTCCCTTTTCGAAATCGGCCGCTACCTCGAAGACCGTGTGCCGGGCGAAGTTGCCCCGCTTTCCCAACTGCCGCTCACGGTGGGCGACAAATTAACCCCGCTGTTTTCGGTGGACGGCCCGACGCTGGCAGCGTTGGAAAAACAAGGTATACCAAGCCCCATCATTGCCCCGGTCGAGCAGCGGGGAATGCTGCAAGAGCTACTGGCAAAAGCTGATTCGAGCATCCGAGGGTGGTACGCTGATTTCGAGCGGACGCTGCGGGACAAGCAGTTTTTTGAGCCGAAAGGCAATTGCACGGAGTATTTTTTCCAAAAACTTTCTGAAACGAAAAGCATCTCCGCGCTGCATCCCATGCTCAGCCGCAACTACGCGGCGGCCTTGCAGGACGATGCCCAGCAGGTGCTGAACATCATGTTGAAATCAGGTTTGACCGAACAGGTTTTGAGAGGGTCCTCTTTTGGCAAAATTTACAACAACTACCCGGCCTATCTGAAACGTGCTGGAGAATTGCTCGGCGAGTCGCACTATATGCACAACGTCCTGCGGGCGCGGGTGCATTTTTTTGAAGGAATGACACTTGACAAAAGTGAAAACAAGCGCACTGCCTTTCAAATAGCCCTGCAATGGCAGCCCGATATGCCCCACGCCCTGGTCGAACTCCTGCGCAACTCGGAAGCAGGACAACTGGATTCTGCCAAGTGGTTTTTTCAAAAAGCCACCACACTCGCCCCCACCTGGGTGGAGCCTTACATTGCTATGGCGGAGTTTTACAGACAAAAACTTCAGCAACCGGACAAGGCGGAAGAAATGCTAAACCTTGCCAGCCAGGTGGATTCCGCGTCCATACTTGTCAAATATGTAAAAGGCAGATTTTACGATGGACAACAAAACTACAAGCAGGCGGAAGCCTGGTATTTAAAGGCCCTCGTCGGAGCGGCGGGCGAAATTTGTTTCCCTTGTGCCAATCAGGCATTGGGATCCATTTATATGAATACGGGTCGTATGCAGGAGGCCGAACAATACTTTTTCAAAGCTATTTCTCAAGATTCGACTTTTGTTTTCGCTCAAAATGGTTTGGCTTCCGTTTATTTTTACACCGACCGACTGGCCGAGGCGGAAAAATATTTCCTGAAAACCATTGCCCTTGATTCCACTTTCGTCCACGCCGTCAACAATCTGGGTTCCGTTTATCAAAACACCAGCCGCTACGCGGAAGCGGAAAAATGTTTCCTAAAATCCCTTGCGATTGACTCAACTTTTTGGTTTGCATACGCAAATCTGGCCGCGCTTTATCAGGAACTTCAACGCTGGGAAGCCTCGGAAATCATGGCGCAAAATTCCATTGCATTTGCCCCACCAATTGCCGGCCTGGTGGCAGTCCTTGGAAACGCCCAAACCCACTTGCCCGGGCGTTTGGCCGATGCCAAAACAACCCTCGAAAAAGCCCTCGCCCTTGATGCGGCATGGCCAGATACCTACATCTACCTCGCTCAACTGGCTTTAAAAAACAATCAGACCGAAGAAGCGTGGCTGTTGCTCGAGAAAGGACTTGAAAATGGATTTGGCAACGGGCAATTGCCGCCTTCAGCACTGTATGAAGGCCCTGATTTTGAAGGCATGAGGAAAGCTGCGCAGTGGAAGGACTTGATGAAAAAACATTTCCCAGAGGAGGTGAAGGACTGAACGCCAAGTGCGCGGGTGACTCTAAGTCACCCGCGTACTTATGTTTTTTAAAAATAATGAAAATCAAGCAGTTGAAAAGCACCCTCTTCCCCTTCGCCGAGCTGCCGCTCTTCCTTTTTGGTCAACAAAAACCCAGCTCCGTTGAAACTACGTCGGGCAAAGGTGTTCAGCCGATCCCCGATTGCACTAGGCTCCAAACCCTACTCAAAACAACAAAAAGCTAGTGCCGAGTCCACCAGTTGGCGTATGAATATGCGAAGGCAGATTTTTCACTTATTAAGGCACGATACCCTCCTTCGCCAAGGCTATAGCGGGTAAAATGGCGATCCCGAAAGCGTTCGGGATTAACCAACGAGCAACGAAGATGCGTGGAAATATGGCCGCCAGATTCATACGCCAACTGGTGGACTCGGCACTAGCGCAAAGCTTCGGCCTTGTGCTGTTTATCCGCGCTGGCTGTGCCAGCAAAGGCAACCCTTCGTGACAATGGTGGTCGCCCTCGCCAAGTTTTGAGCCGAACAAATGGGGGATGGAGCCGTAAGATTTTTTACCCAGAGGTTTCATGAAAAAATATTCGGCTCAAATCTACCCATTAAAAATAAAGCAGTAAAAAACGGCAGATCATGTACCTTCATCCAAACAAGCCTTGTCACCTGTTGTTACCAACGAAGAAACAAATCGACCCATGCGACACCTTGTATTAATGTTTAGCCTTGCAATACTGCTCCACGCCTGCGAGGAAAAAAAAGAGATGAGCTCCATCAGCCCGGAAAACTGGGCGCATAGAACCATTGATGTCAAACCAAGCGCTACGCAAGAATCGGGGAGAAGTTACCTGTCCGTGTATTCTCAAATTTATAGTCAAACGGAACACCGAACCCACGACCTGACGGCCACCATCAGCATGCGCAATACAAGCCTTGAGGACACCGTATTTGTTTTAAGTGCAAAATACTATGGCACCAAAGGCAATGCCATTAGAAGCTATTTTGACAAACCAATCTATTTAAGGCCGCTGGAAACCGTAGAAATTGTGATTGATGAGCTGGACAAAGAAGGCGGAACAGGGGCCAATTTTATTTTTGATTGGGTAATAGCACAAAATGCGAGCGAACCACTTTTTGAAGGAGTCATGATTTCTACCTCCGGGCAACAAGGATTGTCGTTTTCGACGCAGGGGAAAAGAATCAAATAGACTCAGCAAAAGGGCGATAGAAGCCAAAAAACAGCCTAAATGGCCCAAAAGGAATGCTTCTTGTGCCGCATCTATCGGCCGTGGAATTTCTTCCTGTTTTTAGACTGTCAGTTCGTTTTCAGCCTGCATTTCCACCCCCCGCTTAAATATCTGTGCGATGACAAACACGAGGCCAGCCATGAACAGAA
>Ga0105049_10011550_pt1 | contig 10119 bp, 10 predicted proteins | sample MAT06_FD_78087 | JGI IMG/M metagenome (GOLD analysis project Ga0105049, IMG submission 78087) | Freshwater microbial communities from Lake Fryxell liftoff mats and glacier meltwater in Antarctica - MAT-06 | ecosystem: Environmental > Aquatic > Freshwater > Ice > Liftoff microbial mat | place...
CATGCAACCAGACGCGCCGCCACGTCAGCGAACCGCCCGTCGACCGCGACGCGATCACCCGCCGACGGTCGAGACCGCTCGCGGCCTTGCCCGGGCCGCCGAGCGCCCCTTGACGACTGAGATCCTTCCCGCCCCGCGAGACCGAGGAGCACCATGAGCGAGCACGACCTGATCATCCGAGGCGGCACCGTCCTCGACGGCACCGGCGCCGAGCCCCGCACCGCGGATGTGGCCATCAGCGACGGCATCGTCACCGCCGTCGGTCGGGTCGAGGGGTCGGCGGCGGAGACCATCGACGCGGACGGCCTGCTCGTCACACCGGGCTTCGTCGACATCCACGCCCACTACGACGGTCAGGCGTCCTGGGGTGAGCGCATGGTGCCGTCGTCGTGGCACGGCGTGACCACCGTCGTCGCCGGCAACTGCGGGGTCGGGTTCGCCCCGGTCCGTCCCGCCGACCACCAGCGCCTCATCGAGCTCATGGAGGGCGTCGAGGACATCCCCGGCGTGGTCCTCGCCGAGGGTCTGTCCTGGAACTGGGAGAGCTTCCCCGAGTTCATGGACGCGGTCGACAACCGCCCCTTCGACATCGACGTCGCGCTGCAGGTGCCCCACGGTGCGCTGCGACTCAACGTCATGGGCGAGCGCGGTGCGGCCCGCGAACCCGCGACGCCCGACGACATCGCCGCGATGGCCCGCCAGGCGGCCGAGGGCATCCGCGCCGGGGCGCTCGGGTTCTCCACGTCGCGAACGCTGAACCACCGGACCAGCAAGGGTGAGCCGACGCCGACGCTGACCGCCGAGGCCGACGAGCTCGTCGGCATCGCCCGGGCGATCGGCGAGACCGGCCAGGGCGTCCTGCAGGTGGTGTCGGACTTCACCGACGTCGACGCCGAGTTCGCGCTGTTCCGCCGGATGGCGAGCGAGTCGGGACGCCCGCTCTCGTTCTCGCTGCTGCAGGTGCGAGCCGGCGACGGCTACCGGCGCCAGCTCGAGCTGCTGACGATCGCCAACGCCGAGGGCGTCACGATGGCTGCCCAGGTCGCGCCACGGGCGGTCGGGCTGGTGATGGGCCTGCAGTGCACCCTCCATCCCTTCATGTCCAACCCGGTGTTCGGCGAGGTCGCCGGACTGGCACTCGCCGAGCAGGTGGCCATCCTGTCGGACCCTTCGTTCAAGGAACGGGTGCTCGCCGCCGATGCCGATCGCCGGGGCAACGGTCCGCGTCGTGGCCTCGAGGACATGACGATCGTCTTCGAGCTGGGCGATCCCCCCGACTACGAGCCGTCGCCCGACACCTGCCTCGCCCGCCGGGCCGGGCGCGACGGGATCGATCCCATGGAGCTCGCCTACGACCTCATGCTCGCCGACGGCGGTACGGCGTTCCTGTACCTGCCGGTGCTCAACTACGGCGACGGAAACCTCGACGCGGCCGGCGAGATGCTGGCGCACGAGTTCACGGTGCCCGGTCTCGGCGACGGCGGCGCGCACCTCGGCACCATCTGCGATGCCAGCTTCCCGACGACCCTGCTCTCGCTCTGGGGGCGCGACCGCGATCACGGGCGCCTCGGTGTGCCGTACCTGGTGCAGCAGCACACCCGCGACACCGCCCGGACGGTGGGCCTGCTCGACCGTGGCGTGCTCGCCCCGGGCTACCGGGCTGACGTCAACGTGATCGACTTCGAGGCCCTCACCGCCCGCAGGCCCGAGATCGTCCACGACCTACCCGCCGGCGGCAAGCGGCTGGTGCAGGGGGCCGACGGGTACGTGGCCACCGTCGCCTGCGGGCAGGTGACCTACGAGAACGGGGTCCCCACCGAGGCGCTGCCCGGCCGGCTGATCCGCGGGCCCCAGCCCGCGCCGGCGACGACCGCGGGAGGAGCCCGATGAGCGCCGACCACCCGACCGGCACCGTCGGGTCCGGTGCCGTCGACCCGACGGCCGCACCGGCCGATCTGCTCGGCCCCGCCGACCCGGCCGATCTCGTCCCCCTGGAGGTCGCCGGCGCGTGGGAGCGCGACGACCTCGGTGACCGTTACGTGTTCGAGCTCACCGACACCCACGTCGACGAGCTCGACGCTGCGGTGCGCCACGCCGAGTCGGTCGCCGACGACGTGCTCGACATCACCGTCGAGTCGTTCCCGCTGCCCACGCTCGGCCCCGAGCTCACCCGGATCACCGGTGAGCTGATCGAGGGCACCGGTGTGGCCCTCATCCGCGGCGTGCCCGTGGATCGGTACTCGAAGGAGCGCGCGTCGTCGATCTACTGGGGGGTCGGCCTGCACCTGGGCAACCCGTGGCCGCAGAACGCCAAGGGCCATCTCCTCGGTGACGTCACCGACCAGGGCGTCCGGCTCGATGACCCCACCACGCGCGGCAACGAGATCGGGGGCATCGCCTTCCCCTTCCACTCCGACGGTTCGGACCTGGTGGGGCTCTTCTGCCTCGACGCCGGTGCGAGCGGCGGCACCAGCCTGGTGGCCAACGTCGTGAGCATCCACAACGAGCTGGTGCGCACCGAGCCCGAGCTCGCCGCCGAGCTGTACGCGTCGTTCCCCTACGACTTCCGCGGCGAGCACGCCCCTGGCGCGCGCGGCTGGTACACGATGCCGATCTTCACCCGGCAGGGCGATCGGCTGTTCGTTCGCTACATCCGGCCCTACATCGAGTCGTGCCGGCGCCACGAGGACGCCCCCCGCCCGTCCGAGGCGGCTCGGGCGGCGATGGATCGGCTCGATGCCCTGTGCGCCGACCCCCGGTTCCACGTGGCGATGACGATGCAGCCCGGCGACATGCAGTTCGTCAACAACTACCACGTGCTCCACGCCCGCACCGCGTACGAGGACGACCGCGAGGCCGGCCGGGTCCGCCACCTCAAGCGGCTCTGGCTCGAGACCGCGGTGCTCGACGACACCGACAAGCCCGAGCGCTTCCGCCTCGGGCGCACCGACAACTGGTGGGCCAGCCAGGGTCGGACCAAGTCCGAGATCACGGTCTGAGCTGAGAGGCTGTCGGTGAAGTCGGCCCAGTTCATGTTCGTGATTCGACAGGGAGTGGAAACACCGTGGTCGGGTGGCGCCGAGGTTGCGGACCCCGGTCGGGCGGGTCGCCCGCATCGCGTCGCCCCGACCATGCGGATCTCGCCGAGCTCGACGCCGGCCGGCCGACGGGTCGCGTCCAGGCATCGGTAACAGAGCCGTGCAGCTCCGGAAACAATCGGGAAACATCTGAAACTTATCTTTCGTCTGTTCCGTGAACCGCCCCGGGTTCACCCGACGCATGAAGGATGTTCACCCTATGGATGCAGGCGATGCAGCCTGGGTGCTGGCTTCGGCCGCGCTCGTGCTGTTCATGACGCCCGGCCTTGCCCTCTTCTACGGAGGTATGGACCGGAGCCGCAACGTGCTCAACATGTTGATGATGAACTTCTGGTGCCTGCTGATCGTCCCGATCGTGTGGGTCACGGTCGGCTTCTCGCTGGCCTACGCCGGCGCCGGCGAGTACATCGGCAACACCGACTGGTTCTTCCTGAAGGGAATGGGCATCTCCGCGGAGGACGCCGGTGGCGACGGGGGCACCCTGTTGCTCGCCGTTGCGTTCCTCGGGATGTTCGCCTGCATCACCCCGGCGCTCATCTCGGGAGCGGTCGCCGGCCGCATGAAGTTCGCCGCGTGGGCCATCTTCGTGCCGGTCTGGATCGTTCTCGTCTACTGCCCGGTCTCGTTCTGGATCTACGGCGGATACTGGGGTGAGGGCGTGGTGACGGGCTTCCTCGGCGCCCGGGGCTCACTCGACTTCGCCGGAGGAACGGTGATCCACATCAACGCCGGCATCGCTGCGCTCGCCGCGGTCATGGTGCTCGGCAAGCGCCGGGGCTGGCCGAAGGAGGGCAGCCCGCCCCACTCGATGCCGCTGGTCATGCTGGGCACCGGCATCCTCTGGATGGGCTGGTTCGGCTTCAACGCCGGCTCGGCGTTTGCCGCCAACGGCACCGCCATCCAGGCGTTCCTCAACACCTTCCTCGCGGCGGCGGCCGGTGGCCTCGCATGGGGCATCGTGGAGCGTCTCAAGGACGGGCACTTCACGAACCTCGGCGTGGCATCGGGCATCGTGGCCGGTCTGGTCGCGATCACCCCGGGCGCCGGCTTCGTGTCGGGCATGTCGCCGATCTACATCGGCCTCGCCGCCGGGCTCGTCTGTGTCTTCGCCGTGCGCCTCAAGTTCAAGGCCGGCTACGACGACGCGCTCGATGTCGTCGGCGTGCACTTCGTCGGCGGCCTGACCGGTTCGCTGCTCATCGGCTTCTTCGCCGATCCGGAGTTCTTCGGGGGCACGAACATGGCCGGCCTCTTCTACGGTGGCGGCGCGGAGCTCCTCCTGGAGCAGGCCATCGCCGCCGTGGTCACCATCGTGTTCTCCTTCGTGGTGACCTTCCTCATCCTCAAGGTCCTCGACCTCATCATGGGCATCCGGGTCGACGAGGAGTCCGAGGAGACCGGCCTCGACCTGTCCCAGCACGCCGAGACCGCCTACCAGACGGCCGGACAGCGGATGGAGCGGGTCTGATGCGGACCGACCAGCCACGACCCCGACGAGAGGACCTGCCATGAAGCTCGTGACCGCGATCATCAAGCCGTTCAAGTCCGACGACGTGAAGGCGGCGCTCAAGAGCGCAGGCATCGCCGGGATGACCGTCTCGGAGGTGCAGGGCTTCGGTCGCCAGGGCGGCCACAGCGAGACCTACCGGGGAACGGAGTACCAGATCGACTTCGTGCCCAAGGTGCGGGTCGAGGTGATCGTGGACGACGCGGACGTGCCGGGCGTCGTCGACACGATCGTTGCGGCGGCGGCGACGGGGAAGATCGGCGACGGCAAGGTGTGGGTCACCGCCGTCGAGGACCTCATCCGCATCCGCACCGGTGAGCGGGGCGCTGACGCGGTCTGAGACCCCGACCGACCTGACCGGTCGAGCTGCTCGATGGGACGACCCCCGGCACCCGCCGGGGGTCGTCCGCGTCGAGCGACGCAGGACTACGCCGGGTCGCTACCAGGAGCCGGTGGTGGGGTGGTACCGCCCCGGCGACGCAGCGCGGCGAACCCGACGGCGCCGGCGACGACGAGCAGAACGACCAGGATCCAGCGTCGTCCGTGCCGGCGCCGGGCGACCTCGACCGAGATCACGGGGGCCCGCTCGACGAGCAGGTCGACGCCGGACGCGAGCCGTCCGGCCTGTGCGTCGAGCCCGGAGGTGAGCCGACCGGCACCGGCGTCGATGAGCCCCGCCGCCTGATCCTTGGCCGTGTCGATGGCGTCGAGGGTGATGTCTCGGAACTGGTCGACCGATGCACGCATGGACGCTCCTCGGGTTGCGGAACGGCCCAGGGTACCGGTGGGCCCCCGACCCGATGCCGTCTCGCCGGTAGCCTCGTCGGCCGGGGCGCCGCGGACGCCGGATCCATGCCGGCGAGCGGTGCGACCGAGCAGTCACCCACCTGTCGACGAACACAGGGAGCAACCGAGCCGTGGCCCTCCGATCCTTCTCCCACGTGGGGGTCTGCGTCTCGGACCTCGACCGCTCCACCGCCTTCTACGAGGGGGTGCTCGGTTTCCGTCAGCTCTTCACCATGACCATGGGTGACGAGCTCGCGGCCACGATGGAGATCGACGGCATCCGGTTCGAGTCGCGCATGTTGGCCCGTGACGATGTCCTGATCGAGCTGCTGCACTGGCTCGAACCCACGGCGTCGGGCGACGGTCAGCGGCGACCGATGGACCGGTTCGGTCTGACCCACCTGTGCTTCCGGGTCGACGAGGTCGACGACCTGGTCGAGCCGGCGGAACGGCTCGGCGGCGCCGCCCACCTCTCGACCCGGGCGGTGTTGGCGGGCATGGGCGTCGGCGGAGGTGATGTGACCGTCCTGTACCTGACCGACCCCGACGGCACCCGCATCGAGGCGATGGCCGGGAGCCCCGAGCTGCGCCCCGCGTGAGCGCGAGCCCACCGCCCTGGTCCCGGCACCTCGAGCCGGGCACCGATCCCGCCACGGTGGACCTCCTGGAGGGTCGCAGCCTGCCCCTCGCGTGGGCGACCGGGTGGCGATCCGAACCGGCGCGCCGCGTGCTCCGCGACGGCGACGGCGCGTGGACGACCGCGGACGAGCTCCGGTCCCGGACCGAGGCGGTGGCCCGCCGGTTGCGCGGCGCAGGGCTGGTTCCGGGTGACCGCGTCCTGCTCAGCGGCCCGACCTCGGTCGCCTCCGCCGTGGCGCACGTCGCCGTGCTGCGCGCCGGCCTGGTCGGCGTGCCGATCAACCCGGCGTGCGCCCGCCGCGAGCTCGAGGGGATCATCGCAGACGCCCGACCGGGCGGCGCGATCATCGACGACGACCAGGTGCGTCGCTGGGTCGGTGAGCTCGTGCCGGACGCCGTGGTCACGTCACTCGACGTCGACCTGCCCGACGGACCGACGGTGCGCCTCGACGACGCCGACCCGGACGACCCGGCGCTGCTCCCATACACGTCGGGCACCACCGGGGCACCCAAGGGCGTCCCGCTCTCGCACGGGAACCTGCTGGCCAGCGCGACCGCGGTGCGGATCGCGTGGCGGTGGCGACCCCGGGATCGCCTCATCCTGTGCCTCCCGCTGTTCCACATGCACGGGATGGGGGTGGGTCTCCACGGAACCCTGCTCGCCGGCGCGTCGGCGGTGCTCCATGCCGGCTTCGACCCCGAGCAGGTGCTCGTCGACGCGGCGGCGGGCGCCACCCTGTTCTTCGGGGTCCCGACGATGTACGGGCGGCTGGTCGAGGCCGCCGGAGCCGAGCGGCTGGGATCGCTGCGGCTGTGCGTCTCGGGCTCGGCTCCGCTCAGCGCCGACCTGCACCGCACGATCGGCCAGCGGTGCGGCCAGGTGGTCCTCGAGCGGTACGGGATGACCGAGACGGTGATGCTCGTCTCGAACCCGGTGGCGGGCGAGCGCCGGCCGGGCACCGTCGGGATCCCCCTCCCGGGCGTCGAGGTGCGCCTGGCCGATCCCGATGGCGAGATCCTCGTGCGCGGGCCCAACGTCTTCTCCGGGTACCTGGATCGTCCCGATGTCAACGCCGCCGCGTTCACCCCGGACGGGTGGTTCCGCACCGGCGACATCGGTCGGTTCGACGCCGACGGCTACCTCAGCATCGTCGGCCGGGCCAAGGAGCTGATCATCACCGGCGGCTACAACGTGTACCCGCGCGAGGTCGAGGACGTGCTGCGCTCGCATCCGATGGTCATCGACGTGGCGGTGGTCGGCACGCCCTCGGTGGAGTGGGGCGAGATCGTCACCGCCTACATCGAGGCGGTCGACGGGTTCGACGAGGAGGCGGTCCTGATCTGGGTCGCCGACCAGGTGACCCACTACAAGCGGCCCCGGATCCTGCACCGGGTCGAGGCGCTGCCCCGCAACACGCTCGGCAAGGTCCTGCGCCATGAGCTGTACCCACCGGACCGAGCCCGAGGTCGGTGAAGCCGCGGCGGGCGCCGAGCCGCGACCGTCGCGTCAGGAGTCGTCGGGCGGCGTGCAGGTCCAGCCGCGACGGCCGAGCTCGGCGGCGAGGTCATCGGCCGGAACCCCTGCGATGAGCTCGGCGCGCTGGTCGTCGAGCCGCTGCTGGGCCCGTTCGACCGCCACCTCGGAGCGCCGGTCCGGACGAGCCGCCGATCGCCGGGCGGGGGCGGGGGCGGTGCCGGAACGGGCCGGGGCCGGGGTGTCGCGGCTGGCGATCTCGTCGCCCTCGTCGAACTCGCCGGCGAGGAGCCGGTCGATCAGGTCGGAGGCCTCGCCGCCGCTGAACTTGCCCCCCGCCTGGCGCTGGGTCAGGCCGAGCGGGTGGCGGGCGTCGCGGAAGCCGTCGTGACCGGCGGCCTGCACGAGCGACAGGAGGTAGTTCAGCTGCTTCGCCGAGGCGGGTGGTCCGCTCTGTTGACCGAAGGCCATCTCAACCGCCCCCCACCGCGACGCCGCCCGGGGCTCCGGGTGCGGCCGCCTCGTCCGATTCGACGGCACCCTCGCCGTACCGATCCTCGGGGGTGCGGCGCCAGCGGGTCGTCTTGCGCCAGAACAGGTAGCTGCCCGACCCGATCGGGATCGGGAGGAACCAGGTCGCGCCGCGGAAGAGGAGGATGGCTGACACCACGTTCGGGTACAGGTTCTCGGGCACGCTGGGGCTGAGGATCGCGAAGAGGGTTGCCTCGGCCACACCGAGCCCGCCCGGTGTGGGCACGATCAGCGACGCCAGGGACATCGCGCCCCAGGCGACGATGATCCGCGACCAGCTGATGGTGCTCTCGTCGATGCCCTGCATGCGCAGGGAGACACCGAGGATGACGAACGCGGTGAGCTGCGAGAGCACCATCGTTGCGGTGAGCGCCCGCCAGCGCGAGCCGACGGTGTCGGCGACGAGCTCACGGAACGAGTCCACCCGCTCGTCCATGTCATCGATAGCGGGCTTGCGCAGCAGGCGCATGACCGGCCTCAGCACCCAACCGATCAGCGCGCCGATGTGCTGGGCGAACGACTCGCGGTGCAGCGCCAGCACCAGCAGGGCGATGGCCAGGGCCATGATCACCGCGAGTGCCAGCGCGACGAGGGGGACGTAGGCGGCGACCGACTCGGTGGCGGCGAGCACGACGAGCCCCGCGGCGAGGATGGAGTAGCGGCAGAGGTTGGTCCAGATGCCCGTGGTGAGGAAGCTCGACGTGATGCGGTCGAGGGTGAACCCCCACGAGCGCAGCATGGCGAAGTTGAGCCCGGTCGCCACCGCGCCGCCTTCGGGGACGGTGTTGGACAGCGCCGCAGACGCGGTGTTGGTGACGAACGCCTCCCGGAAGCGCAGGCCCGGGAGCGTCAACAGGAGGGGCGGGAGGTTGGTGCAGATGTTGAGCACGCCGAGCACCACGATCACGAGGATCTGCGCGGCGGTGATCGGCGCCAGCTCCATGCCCGCGGACGACGCGCTGGACACCTTGGCGTGCAGCGACCAGAAGACGAGGACGATCACGCCGTAGGAGAGGGTGCCGCCGATGATCTTGCGCAGGATGCTGCGGGGCCGATCGCGGGGGAGGCCTTCGGGGTCGGGCCGGCCGGTGTCGGTGTCGTCGCCGTGGTGCCGGCTCAACGGGGCCATCGGGGTCAGGCGATCCGATCGGAGATGGCTGACCACAGCTCGCGGTAGGCCTTCGCCGCCCGGCTCTTGGGCGCGAACGCGGTGACCGGGGCGCGGTGGGTGCCCATGCGCTCGACGTCGATGGCCGCAGGGATCGTGGGGCTGACGATCTCGGGGTGCGATCGGCCGACCTCGGCGATCAGGTCGGCGTGGAGCTTCTTGCGGCCGTCCACCATCGAGAAGAAGCCGACGACTCGGGGAGCTCGGCGCCAGTCGGTCTCGTCGAGGAAGGTCTCGAGCTGATCGAAGGTCCGCACCGACAGCGGGGTCGGGATGATGGGCACGACCAGCGCGTCGGCGGCCTCGAACACGCTCTCGGAGACCAACGAGATGCTCGGCGGGCAATCGAGGAACACGTAGTCGTAATTGCGCTCGAGCGGACGGATGAGCTGGGCGAGCCGTCGGGTCGGCTTCTTGGTGGCGTCGAGCTCGAGGTCCATGTTGCGGTAGGAGAAGTCCGCCGGCACGAGGTCGAGGTTGTCGTGGTCGGTGCCCTTGATGGCGGCATCGAGGTCCCGCTTGCCGGTGACCAACCCCCGGCTGCCGCCCTTCACCTTGGGCTTGACCCGGAAGTAGAACGACGCCGCCCCCTGCGGGTCGAGGTCCCAGACGAGCACCCGGGCGCCACCGGCGGCCGCGAGGTGCGCCAGGTTGACGGCGGTCGCGGTCTTCCCCACGCCCCCCTTGATGTTGTACGCGGCGAGGACCTTCACGGCGTGGGCTCCTCCGGGTGGTCGGGTTCGAGGGGGGATCGAGGGTGGGGATCGTCGGTGGCGGAAGGATCGCCGTCGCCGTCGCCGTCGCCGTCGCCGTCGCCGTCGCCGGCACCGCCGGCGTGGTGCGGGTGATCGGGATCGAGCCGGTGGACGGCGTGGCGCACGGCCGTGCGGTCGAACGCCTCGAATCGGTCGTGGAA
>Ga0105049_10011551_pt1 | contig 10119 bp, 11 predicted proteins | sample MAT06_FD_78087 | JGI IMG/M metagenome (GOLD analysis project Ga0105049, IMG submission 78087) | Freshwater microbial communities from Lake Fryxell liftoff mats and glacier meltwater in Antarctica - MAT-06 | ecosystem: Environmental > Aquatic > Freshwater > Ice > Liftoff microbial mat | place...
AGGTTGAAGGTTTGATTCATATTTCTGAAATTTCTGACGAGAAGGTGGAGGACATCCGTTCTTACATCCAAGAAGGTCAAGAAGTTGAAGTTGAAGTGACGAATATCGATACTCGCGAGCGTAAGCTTTCGTTGTCGATGCGAGCTTTAAAGCGTCGCGAACATCAAGCAGACATGAAGCGTTATCTCGATTCGGGAGAAACACTTTCTTCAAGCTTGGCGGATGCCTTTAAGAAGACTCAATAGACTGAATTTAGGCTGAATATAGACTGAATAAGGGCCGGCCTAAAAAGCCGGCCTTTTTTTTAAATCATTCTAAAACTTAGCGTCGAACCACGCCAAATTGATCCCGATGTAGATCATAGCTGCGACGCTTTTGGGGATCCGACAAAACTTCGTAGGCGTGGTTGAGCTCTATAAATTGTTTCGTAGCATCAGGGTTTCCTTGGTTTAGATCCGGATGATATTTCTTCGCGAGTCGACGATACGCAGCTTTAATTTCTTCGGGTTTCGCTTCTCTCGAGACAGACAAAACTTTGTAGTAATCCCTAATCGGAGCCGTTCTAATCGATCGGGTACTCTGTGAACTAGATGAGCGGCTCTGTTCGTTGGCTCGTCGTCTCGCGTCTTGTTCAGCGGCTTCTTGAATATTTGCGATTCGTTGCGCATGATCTTTAAGGCCGACCATCTCATAGGCGATACGAGCATTATCCAAATCCCCGAGCCTTTCATAAATCCTTGGCCCGAATTCTTGGATTAAAGGACTCGATGTCTGATCGTAAGCTTTCAAAAAGTTAAGAGCTGAGTGTCCTAGCGCCCTGGGGAGATTTTCTACAGCCTCGACTTTGTCTACCAAAGCGTCTCCGGCTATGCCATATAAGATCGCGGCAAGTAGAACTTGCCCACGTTCCTGAGCCATCCTGGCAGCCCCATAAATCATAGAAAATAAATTTTGAGAATGAATGCTCTTCGGAAATGTCTGTTTCATTCTCGCTTCAATGTCTTTTGGAAACTGGTAGACTTTCAAATTAAAGATAGCAAAGAGCGCGGATTTAACTTCTGGGTTCTCCAATTGCAACTGCCCGTTTTTAGAAACATCCAAAGATAAAAAAAGCTCGCCGACAACGAAGCTTAATTCATCCGCGACTGGCGATGCGGCCCGCCGCCCTTCGTAAGTGTCTCGTCCATCGGGTCCTACCAAGCGAACTTCTGGCGGAGGATCAGGATTTTTTTGTTTATAGCCGTCTGAAAATCTTCGAAGAGAGTCACGACAACGACCCGGATTCTGACCCGAATCCCGATCCGAGCCCGCGATGAGCCCCTCCGAAAGAATCAGCATTCCCAAAAAAATCGTTGCCCGAAATTTAAAAGCCAAGATCACCAAGCCTGTACCTTTGCAAGGCCTAAGCCATTAGAGTCTATTGAAATTCTTTCATTTTAGCCTTTCACGAGCTTCAGAATCTCGTGTTAGAGGGGTAAGCAAGTCCCGCTTTCGGGATTCGCGGGGAGGCTGATAGCCTTTCGTTTAAGCCTCTGGCTTTTACCTCAGAAACACTAAATATCATTGTTTGATCCCTGGCGAATTTGCTACTCATAGCCTGTGAAAAAGTTTTTCTGGTTTGTAGTGATCGTTTTAGTTGGAACCTTTCTTATTAGTTTTGTGGGCGGGCTCACCTTTCTCTCTGGTGGAGAAGAAAAGATGGAACGCAAGCACGCCAATATCGGAGTCATAGAAGTCGATGGTGTGATTACCGAGAGCCTCCCATTTTTAGAGCAGCTTCGAGATCTGAAAGACTTAAAGAATATTAAGGCCCTAGTAGTTCGAGTAGATTCTCCCGGAGGTGCAGTAGGGGCCTCTCAAGAAATTTTCTGGGAGCTTCGAAAGTTTCGCGAAAAAATGCCGGTCATTATTACGATGGGTAACTTAGCCGCGAGTGGTGGACTCTATATCGCAATCGCGGGCACCAAAGTTTATGCCCTGCCCGGAACCATCACCGGTTCAATGGGGGTTTTAATGCCCATCACCAATGTGGCTCGTTTGGCTGAAAGACTTTATTTGGATCCCATCACCATTAAATCGGGAGAGCTTAAAGACGCCGGCAATCCGTTTCTTCCTATGGGTCCAAAGGCAAAGAAGTACTTTCAAGAAATGGTCGACAAGACCTTCACTCAGTTTCGTGCCCACGTAAAAACCGAGCGTAAGTTAAAAGACGAAGTCGTTACAAAACTTTCAGACGGACGAGTTGTCGATGGCATTGAAGCTAAAGAAATTGGCTTGGTCGATGAAATAGGGAGTTTTGAAGATGCGGTCCAGTTTGCCAAAGAGGCGGCCAAGATTTCAGGGGACACAAAGCTTGCTTGGTTGTCACGCAAGCCCAAGGGTCTTGCCGAGCGAATTTTTGAAGGCGCTATGGTGAGTCTTTCGAAGAGTCTTTTAAAACTAAGTCTTCGTACCGACGTTACTCCGTATTATTTGAGTAACCCCTGATGAACCCGCTTTTTGCGCCATGGCGGATGACGGTCATCGAGAGTTACGCATCGCAAAAATCCTGTGTGTTTTGTGATTTGCCTAAGCTAGGGGTGAGTGCCGAGTCGTTAATTCTTCATCAAGGCAAGAACGCTTTTGTGGTCATGAACAAATTTCCTTATTCTAATGGCCATCTGCTTTTTGTTCCTCATCGTCATGTCGGCTCTTGGACCGAACTTTCTGTCGAGGAGCTTTCAGAGTTAATGGCGCTTTCGCAAAAGGCGGTTCGAGTTTGTCAGAAGGCCTTGGGCTGTCAGAATTTCAATTTAGGCGCGAACTTAGGAGTTGATGCCGGAGCTGGAATTCCCGACCATGTGCATTTGCATTTGGTGCCACGGTGGATGGGGGACACTAATTTTATGCCGGTGATAGCCGAGACTAAAGTGATTTCGGAGCATTTAGAAGCGAGCTATCAAAAGTTAAAGAAAGTTTGGGAGGCTGAAGCATGAGGCGTTCTATTTTTTGGGTGATTTTTATCTCGTTAGTGGCATTAGTCGGGACCAGCTTAGCTCTGTTCTTGAATCAGAATTCGGATCCGGTAGTTTTATATTTTGGCACTGAGTGGATGGGCTATTTCAAGACCCGAGAAATTAATTTAGGAAATTTACTTTTACTGACCCTATTGTCGGGGATTCTGGCTTCGGCCCTGATTCTGGCCGGTTCGCTCGCGTCTCGTTCGATTGAGGTCCGCCGCCTGCGTCGCGAACTCGAAGCGATCCAGCGCTCCTTAGATTTAAGAACGAGAAAGTAAGCCGGGACGAAGAAGAAGTCTCACGCGTATAGAGTTTGTCGCATTGCAACTATTTCTTAGTGAATAAGGCTGCAGATTTCATGTTTTGTTCAGAGACTCCCTGGCTTAGATTTTGCTAACTGCCCCTTTTAACCAAGATCAGCCTGTTCATAAACTGCTTTTGAACGATCTTGTTTCTGAAGACTCTTTTTCTTTAGACGATATTTATAGTCAAAAAGTTTATGAGTTTAAATTCATTGATCCTCCCGATATCGGAGTTCAGCGTGTGCTCATTCACGAAAGGGCTCTCAATTTTATGAAGGAAAATCGGCATGGCGCTCGTTGGTTGAAGTACCTTCTTCGGAGGGCATCGAAGACGGGCGATTCTGGAATGAAACCTTTAGCTGTAGATGGCTTTCTCGGCTCTCATTTGCAAGCGACTCATGAGATAAAGATCGCAGGAGGCAAAAGTAGTTTTCGTTTGGCAGTTCGCTATGACGAAGAAAATAAGATGTGGGTCATTCTCAGAGAATTTAATAAAGATTTATGATCTCTTTCTCGGCTTGGTCAAAGGCGCTTTGGCTAGGCTTCATTCCAGTTCATCAAAAGAAAAGAAGGAGCTTTTGGTGATAGATCCATTGGCACCTGCTCCGACTCGAATTTGAATGATACTGGGATTTCCGTCTCCGTCTTGATCGCCTTGAGCTTCGCAAATAAAATCATCAGGTCCTGTATCTTCGTAGCACTGATAGCCGAATCGCAAAGCATCAGGAGTTGAGAAGTTAATTGAAATCCAATTGCCGGTAAAATTCACCCTTGTCGGGACGAGCGGCGGCGGAATGTTCTCTGGCCCAGTAGGAATAAAACTTCGATTATTCTGATAATAAACAATTTGTTGATCAGCCATTTTTCCTAGCAACACATAAGCCTCTGACAAGCGGCTTCTGGCAAAGTAACCTTGCAGGGTCAAAATGCTAGTGCCGGCCAAAATTGCTAGCGTAACGAGAACGATCATCAATTCAATGACCGTCATTCCACATTTATCTTTTGAACGATTGAAATTTTTCATAACTGCAAATCACCCTCAAGCCACTTTTTTCATCTAAGAGAAAAATTTGTCTGGTCCCATACATCCCGATTTTATCTATCATCTGATGGCACTTCGTTCTCAAAACGGGTTCGGGAACCTTATCGATTTGCCCAGCGGCAACGACAATCTTGGCAATTTTTTCTTTAAATCGAATCTCCTTTGCCGGAAAAATATCGCTAATTACTTTAGGATCCAGCGTTGATACTTGTTCGTCATGGTTTAAGAACTGCTTTCTAAAATGAAAAAGCACTCCTCCTAGGCTAAACAAAAATACGAATCCCAGGGTTTTAAAGAGATAAGGTCGAAAGCCTGCCAGAGTTCGTGAGGTTCGCTTCGCCTTATGATCTTCGGTAGCCACCGTCGCCAAAGCATTCACTGCTTCTTCGGCTTCGGGATTCACCAGAAGAGCTCGTCGATAAGCGTCGCGAGCGGCGTCTAATTGAGACAGAGATCGATGGGCATGGCCAAGAAGAATAAAGCCGCGGTCCGAATGACTGTTTGCATAAACCGTTTCTCGCATTTTCTGTAAAATACTCACGGCTTTCGATTGAGCTTCAGGATTAAAATTCTCTTTGAACTCCGAAAACTGCGCATAGATCTTGTATTCGATGCCCGGCTTCCAAGTCGCATAAGCCCTCTCAAAAAGTTCTTTCGCTTTTTTACACTGATCGCTTTCTAAAAGTTTTATCGCTTGGCGAAATAGATCTTGAGCTGCCAAGAATCGCTTCGAGTCTGCGGCCGAGTCATTGGCTTTTTTTGCGGTGCGAGCATCGTAGTTTCGCCGAGCTTCTGCGTTGTTTAAAGTTTGATAAGCCTGGTCGAGTCGCGAAAGAATATCGTCTAAAATTCTTTTTGTTTGCCCAGAGAGGCTAGCTTCAAAACGATCAGGGTGTTTATCAAAGCGGATCTTCCGATAGGCGGCCTCAATTTCGGATTCGGTGGACTCTTGGCTTAATCCAAAGAGTTCATAAAAATTCTTGTTCAGCATGTCCATATATTCCGACATGATCGAATCGTCATCGATGCTTGGAGTTGCTGATTTGTATTGCGAGCTAAAGTCCATCCGCCGAACTTGTGAAGCATCGACAGAAGATTCTGCATTGGCTGACCAAGCCAACAGGTGAATCGACTCCATCAGATAGAGTGCCCTTAAACATTCTTCTCTTTCGCTAGTCGCCACCGGACTTAGCCATATCGAAAAAGTCTGAGTGCCAGAAAGGGAAGAGAATTTTTCTAAAGATGCGGGAGTGAGACCCAAGAGAGTAAGAATCTGAATCATTCGCTCTTGAACGACCGGAAATTGCTCCCATCTTAGTTGATAGAGGCTAGAAAGCGCATCAAAACTAATTAGCTTTTTCTGGGCCTGTAAGATTAAAAGAAACGGATTAAACTCTAAAAGCGGAAGATGGCTCGGAAGTTCAGTTAAAGATTCAAACTCATACTCTCCTTGGCGAGTAAAAAAACTGCGTAGCAAAAGATTCTGAGTATGGTGACGAAGAGCTTTGAATAACTGATCTGGAGTGACGTAACCCAAATTGATTAAGGTCTCTCCTAAAAAACTTTTCTTCAGGACCATGGCGGTCGAAGCCTCTTCTCTTTGTTCTCGCGTCACGTAACTGAGCTCTACAAGACTCTCTCCTAAACTTTCATTCACCGCGCTCGACTCAATGGCCACGGGGTGTCCGTTAAAGAAATAGACTCGGCGTTCTCGATCGCCAGAGCGTAAAAAAAGCTTTCCAGTAAAGGCTAGGTCGTAGGCTTTAAAATACAGTTTCTCAATGGGGGTATCACTCAGAAGGCCTTTCAAAGGCGATTTTTCTTCTTTTAGATCTTTGCCAGTAATTCCTGCGACCAGAGCCTCTAAATGAAAGGGTTTGGTCCAATAATTCGTAAGACCATGGAGGCTCGAGATTTGATCCAAATCGGCTGCGTCTTTGTAAATTCCAGACATGGCGAATTTTTTCAAATTATGCAGCCGATCCGACTCGTTGATTTTAGAAAGGAGTTCCGCGCCCATCATTTTGGGCAGAAGCATATCGACCAAGACAGCGTCGAAAATGGGGCTGCTCTCATCTTGCAAGAGCTTCCATGCCGCCTCCCCATCCAAGACGCTTTCGACTTGAAATTCATGGAGGAGAAGCTGATCGCAGATCAGTTTATTTAAGTATTTATCGTCTTCGACAACGAGAATTCTGTTCATTGGTTAAGTACAAGTTTACGTCGCTAAGTCAGAATCTCGAAGGAATTAGGCCAAAAAAAGTCCCGGTGGGTGAGACCGGGACTTTTAAAAGGCTGCGAAGGCTTGTGTGCAGAAATGTCAAATGGTGCGTTTGACAATCACTTAGAATAGCAAGCCGCATGCCTGAGCCTAAGTTATTGATATTACTGCTTATGCTCGTGTCAAAGCGGGCTTTTCTGCCTTGGGGGCCGACAATTTTTGGCAAAAGGAATCCTCAGAAGTGCAAGCCTGCTCCAGCCACCAGTCGAATACTCGACAGTTTGATTTTTACATTCGTGAAGTCCGAGTCAATGCGTCGACTCGACCCTGGATGCTTAGCAGTTGCCGAAAAATAGTCCGCTCCTCCATCGAAACTTACCAAGGGCGAAAAGCGATATTGGAACCGACTTTTTGCCCGCCAGTTTAGACCGTCAGACTTGAGATTTCCGGCAGCCGATGCGTCAGGATTCTCAGACACCGAAGGAAGCCAAAGAGGACTAAAGCTAAAAAGTATTCGATAATTATTTTTAAACTGAGCTTCTAATTCTAAGGGCGAAATAATTCCTGAAAAAGAAATCTGAGAGAAGACTACGTTCCCGCGATTGGTTCTTTTTAAATCGGGTGAGTCGTCAAAAAGAAAAAATCCCGCCCCTAGTCTGGCTTTCAAAAAACCCTGACTCCATCGCATCAAGCGGAGTTCAGCTTTTGTGGCAATTTCAAATTGTTGAGTATGAATTCGATAAGAAACCCCTTGTATTTCACCTGGCAAAGAAGGGCTGTTTCCAAACGCCACTTGAAAGAAGCCATAATGGTAGGCGCCATCTAAAATCCACCGAAACTCTCGATTAAATAATTCAGTTTCTAAAATGCTTAAGGCTGCTTCAGTACCTAGACTGAATCCAAAAAATTTATAACCTGAGATCGATTTAACCCCGCCAGTCGGAGTTCCTTTCAGTGAAAAACTCAAATTCTCACCGCCCAAAAAGAATGACACTTGCGCAGTTTCTTCGATGTCTCCTGACCAAAACCAAAAAAAACGATCGGATCGAAGCGGGTTCTGCTTGGGCGCTTTCATTATCTCCCCGGGGTTCTCGATCTCTTTTCTCTCGGGGGCTAATTCGCCTTTGACCCAGCCTCGAAAGTCGATCCCTTTTTCACTGGTGACGTCGACTTCGTACCAAACCCCTTCACTTCGTAGAATTCTCACTCGATCGGTGGGTTTCAGCTCGCGAAAAGCCGGACTTTGATCGTCGGCTTGAGTATGAAGATATCCTGTCAGCGGAGAGTCCGGCTTTAAGGGCTCAAGGCCGGATTGGGCACTTAAAAGGCCTCCCATGCCAAAAGAAAGGGCAATGATATTCAAAAACAGGCATATTTTCATTGATTCGTGAGCTCCTGACTTCTTAAGAACAGTATGAACGACTTGTCTCACTCTTTAAAAATAAATTCAGTTGAGTTAAGAATGAAAGATTAAATGAAGTTAAATCCTTACACGGAGGTGTCCAATTAAAAACAATTTCCCGCCGAGCGGTGGCCGCTTTTCAGGTCCACCCCCCAAATCGTCTTCTCTTCAAGATCCATTACCCCCCCCTTCTTCTCAAAACCGTCGTCCTCGTGATGATGGCCCGAGAGTAAATCGCCATATTCGCGCGCCTAAAGTGCGTGTCGTTTTGGATGATGGAGAAATGCTCGGAGTCATGGGGTGCAGAGACGCGCAGTTGGAAGCGGAAAAACGCGGCCTTGATTTGGTCGAGATTTCTCCCAATGCGAACCCTCCGGTTTGCAAGATCATGGACTACGGCAAGTTTAAGTACGAACAAAAGAAGAAGTCTCAAGGTCAGAAAAAGTCGACGGCCAGCGTGATCAAGGAGCTTACTCTTTCGCCTGTTACCCAGGAGCACGATCTGCAAGTGAAGATTCGAAAAGCGATTGAGTTTTTCGAGGCCGGAAACCGGGTCAAGTTTGTAGTTAGGTTTCGTGGTCGCCAGATGGCGCATCCCGAGATCGGACATCAGCAGCTGGCTAAGATTGAGGGTCATTTAAAGGCCTATGCGACCATTGAGTTTAGGCCCAAAATGGAAGGTCGAATGTTGCAGATGACGTTCAACCCGCTACCAGGATTGGCAAAATCTAAGCAAAAACCGACAGCTAAAGAGTAATTTGGTCGTTGATTTTGCGTGCAAGCCTGACTAAGCATTAACGAATATTAAGTTTTTATTGGTCTCGAAATGGACCTGCTAACACAGGTTCAAAGACCGAGGTTTGATTTGAAAACCTAGGTTTATTTAGAGGTCATTTTTGGCAACTGAATTTAGTCAGGAATATTGAGTTACAAGTATGGCAAAGCTAAAGTTAAAAAATAACAGCGGTGCGAAAAAAAGATTTCGTGCAACCGCTTCTGGCAAGATTAAGAAAAAGAGAAATCATTTGGCTCATATCCTGACTCGGCATCCGCGTAAGGTGAAGCGTCGCTATCGTAAGAAGAATTACGTACACGAGTCTGATGCAGGCCATATTAATGCCCTCATGCCCAATGGTTTTTAGGCTTAAGCTAATAGATTAAGCAATATTCGGACGAATTCAGGAGACTAAGTTATGCGCGTTAAAGGCGGACCAAAGAGAAAAAATAGAAGAAAGAAGATTCTCAATTTCACTGAGGGGATGCGCGGCCGTTCAAAGGACGCTCATAAGCTAGCCCTCCGCGCCATGGAAAGATCTTTGGCCTATGCCCAGCGTGATCGCAAAGCTCGAAAGCGAAATATGCGACGTCTCTGGATTGTTCGTATTACTGCTGCAGTCCGAGCTCGAGGATTTTCGTACAGCAAGTTCATGGCAGCTCTAAAGTCGCAGAATATCGACCTCAACAGAAAAATGCTTGCGAACTTAGCAGCCACAGATCCCAAGAGTTTCGACAATCTTTTGCAAACTGCTAAGATTTCAGCCTAAGATTCTCTCGTGAGTTTAATTGAAGAGATTTCTTCACGCCTCCAGCGAAGTTATCAGGAGGCGTGTTCCTTATTAAATAAGGCCAGTACGACTTCTGATGTTGAAGTCGTGCGTATTCGGTTTTTAGGTAAAAAATCTGACTTTTCTGAGATCCTCAGTGGTCTTAAAGACTTAAGTCCCGACGATCGCAAGAGCGTGGGCCAAACCGCCAACGAACTTCGCCAGCATCTCGATTTAGCGGTAAGCACCAAAGCCTCTGAAATAGGAGATCGAGAGCTAGAGAAGAAGTTAGCCAATGATCCTTTAGATATAAGCCTTCCGGGAAAACTCTTCTCTCGAGGCGAGCTTCATCCCATTTATAAAGTTCAAAAAGAAATTACCCGCATTTTGCAATTGATGGGCTTAGCTCCCGTCTATGGACCTGAAGTGGAGTACGAAGAATTTTGCTTTGATCGACTTAATTTTAAAGCCGGGCATCCGGCCCGGGATATGCAAGCGACTTTTTTTGTGAAGGGTGGCTCAGCAAAGGGGCCTTTGGTTTTGAGAACTCACACTTCTGCAGTGCAAGCTCGAGTTTTGATGAGCTTGGCAAAACAGGGATGTCCATTG
>Ga0105049_10011552_pt1 | contig 10119 bp, 14 predicted proteins | sample MAT06_FD_78087 | JGI IMG/M metagenome (GOLD analysis project Ga0105049, IMG submission 78087) | Freshwater microbial communities from Lake Fryxell liftoff mats and glacier meltwater in Antarctica - MAT-06 | ecosystem: Environmental > Aquatic > Freshwater > Ice > Liftoff microbial mat | place...
CCCTTGGCACTGAACAGGTCTATATCACTGCTCATGCGATGGCCTATCTGAAGAGAGAGTGAGGTTCCTCCGACAAGGACGAATTCTTCCAGTTCGCTGTCTGCCATCAGCGCTTTTAAAGTCGTCAATAATTTTCCTGAAACCGTCTCCCTGTGCATAACTGTCAATGGTAATAAAAGGCTCCTAAAGTCTTATGGGCACGCCTCTGTGTGGCCATTTGTCCGGGTGTTTCTTCATGTTATCATATGCGGCCAGCTCTTTGTAGGGCACACCCAGGACAACATCAATGAATTCCATTTCACGCTGACCGAAGATAGGGATACGCCTGATCGAAATGTTCACCTTGTCTTTTCCGTATAGATTATATAGAGCATAGAAATCGTTGCTTCCGCCACGTTCAATTACCCTTTGCACCACAAGATCGATCTGTTGCTCAAAATCGAAAGACTTCAAGTTGTATTCCCAAAAAAGGTCAGGGTTTATACGGGCTTTCAAAAAATCAGCATGGTTATCGAAGTACATTATCATTAAAGTTTATTAAAGCTTCGGGGAATTACGTCTCGTTAGTTCGGCAACGTCAGTTTTGTCAATTGGCTTATTGAGGGCTTGTTTGTTTTTCACTAAATCGCGGTAAGAAATAATATAAAACTCGTTGCCGTCAATAGTCTCTTTTGTAGCGTTCTGTTTACATTCTATGTAACTTTCAAGACCTACCATAACAGGTAGGAAATCGGTCTGAAAGTTTTTGTGTGGAATTTTTAAAAAAGTTTTCTTGGGGTCAAACACAATGGATTGAAGTTTGTCCCTGGGAACGCCCAACATTTCAAGGGCGCTGGTAAGAGCAATAAAATTCTCAGTCGTAGGCCTGTACCAGAAGTCCAGATCCGTTTTGATCTCGTTGATGTATTGAGCCGAACCAGAGATTCGTTGGTAGCCATAATAACCCACAGCTGTCCCCCCTATCACCATAAAATCGACGGCTGCATTGTTCAAGGCCTTGCAGACCTTCTGCAAGCTTTCCCGTATTTCATTTGATATCATTTGGATTTATTTCAAGGTTTATCCATTCAATGTCCGAGTCATTGACCCTGTTTTTGTTGTTACTAAAAGTGGCCAAGAAGTCCATCATATTTAGTGTGTGTTCAAGGCTGCGCTGTGGGGACATACGGACGGGATGTTCACGCTCTAGCTCATTTTTTCTTTCAATCCTGTCGTAAACTATAATATCTAACATCGGACAATTGTTTAATAAAAATAACCAAAACTATTTCATCTTCCTCCAGTTCCAAGGTGCAACAGGGTTAGCGTCAGCCCAGAGCCCTTTGCTTGACCGCTGGGCGTTCTTCTCAGCTTGGGCAAGGTCTTCCGAGTCTGAATACTTTTTGTAATGCCAGGCTAATCCTGACGCAACGATTGATTTGTTGAACCACTCCCCTGCCATCCAAACTTCAGCAACAAGCCTGCCATATCGGTCATTCTCCTTTCCTACGACCTTTACTGTTTTCCCAAAGAGATTCTCGGACGTGAATTTTTTTGCGGCCTGGCCGAAGGCCTGGGCTTTCTCGGGGCAGTCGATCCCGGCCAGCCGGATGCGCACGGCTTTGCCGTCATGTAATACTTCGATGGTGTCACCGTCGAGGACGGCCGTTACTTTTCCTTCAAAAGTCAGCTGACTTTGGGAAAATATAATGATGAACGCGATTAGTACAATTCTCATTTTATCTTGTTTTTTTCATCCGAGTTACCAAAATGATAACTCGGTGAACTGGCTATCAAAATTCCGAGCAGTATTAGCAAGGCAAAGAGGGCAATGGTGGCCACGTTCATTCTAAGCTGGACCCGCTTTACTTCTTCTGTTTTAGATTCGATAAGCTTTTGCAGCTTGGCTTCGTTGTGGCTTGCCGCTGAACCGGTGAGTATCCTCTTCCTGTTGATCGCGACGGGTTTCCACGGAGCCGGGGCGATTGTTTGGTAGTGCTTGATTTTCATCACAGGTCGATCTTCCATCAGTCGATGGTGGTGGTATCGATTGGCAACAGCACGTGTGCATACCAAGTCAGTGGGAATTCAGGGTTATTGCTCTTTTCGAAAGTGGTGTAGCCGCCCTCTTCCAAAGCGGCCACTTCGGGGAAAGCCCGGAGCTGTTCTTCGGTAAGCCCAATCAGGGAGTCGATGCTATAATGTTTGCGGCCTTCGGTATTGTCAAGCTGCGCGATGGTGAGTGTATTGGTTGGTTTCATGGTGTGGGGATATAAAATCGTCGATCTGTTCGATTGCCACTTTATTTTTATTCCAGACCATGACGCGGCTGAATTTTTCCATGGACGAACGAACTCACCGCGCCGGTGAAACGGTTGAACTCTTGTTCGCTCAGATGGGTAGACAATACGGGTGTTGTTTCCGGGATCATGACCGGGCACGTGCACTCCCGGAATTGCGGCTGTTGCTGCGTGTCGCGGATGATATCTTTTTCTGTCATAACGAAAGTTTAGCTATAGTGAAACATAATTGTTTCACTCAAATATAATAATTAAGTTTGGAAAAGATAAGGCCGGCAAAGGCGATCGGGAACGAGAAGGGTAATGGTAGTTGATCATTTTATGGCTCATTTGTTCTCTTCAAAAAAATCCCGCCAGTGTGAGAAAGGGCTAAATGGAAACTGCTGGCGAGAAGGACAAAACAAAAATCTGACATTATGACATCAGGGCAAAACGGGGAAACTAAAATACTTAGCAGACCGGTTTCTTTTTTTCCCCCCGTAGCGGAGAAAAAAATAAGGCGGCTGATAAGCCGCTCCTATTTATACATTTATTACCATTTATACATAAGGGTCGGTGCAGCCTACATATTTGTGCAGGGTTTCGGGAACGGCAGCCTACATAGGAATTACAAATTAAGCCAGTTTGCCTACATGCATTGTCGGCACAGCCTACATATATGGTTATATCAGAGGGCTGATGGATGGTCTGGGTTAAGGCCCGGAATCGGTGCAGCCTACATATATCAGGAATTTGTGAACGGTGCAGCCTGCATGGTTTTTGGCCTTGGATCGGTGCAGACTACATATAAAAAGGGCTTTTCGCACGTGCATTCGGCACAGGCTACATACGAATCTAGCTGGGTCACGGTGCTTAACCGGGGTGTCTTTAAAAAATGCCTCCAATGGCTTGCTAAGTCCAGTAGTAAGGTGTTGGTCCAGCCTACATATAGATGTGGAAGGCCGTGTCAGATCGGTGCAGCCTACATATATCGATCAAATTTATTTTTAGAGTCTTGAGTTTCGAATTGTAGACTACATATATTGGTAACAATTAATTAAACATGATTGCAGCGCCCCTCCCCCTGGTCCTTTTCGAAGACAAGATCCCAGTAGACAAAAATTTCTCTTTTTCCACCAAGACCATAGCGGGCCATCAGGCTTTCAAGATTGACTTGGAAAAGTCATACGAGGAAAAGCCAGAGGTGATCATCGATACGATGAGCTTTGTGAATAAATTGCATTATGATTCACCCTTGGTGAACACACCGTTCGGCATCAAGGAATATTGTAGCGTGCTGGGAAAAAGCATCAATGCGTTCCGCCATGAAAATATCGTGGAAGATGACCCGATGAAAAGATGGACCAATAAGATTGAGCGCGTACTGTACAAGTTGCTTAACCGGAACATGATAAGGGAATCAACATTTGAGATCCCCTCAAAGAAAAAGAAGGTGGAGACGTTTGAGCGGATTTCACTGCTGAACATGTACAGTAAAGTCTCTGATGATGAGAAAAAGGATAAGCGCAAAGTCGAATATGTGGCGGAGCTGAGCGATTACATGAAGGACAATCTATCGTCTTTTTTATTTTATACCTCGTCAAACGATTACCGCATACTGGTTAAAACGTACTATCGCAATCCCAATTATAGGTTTCTTTATATGCGCTTGGCGGCGTTGCTCAATAACCTAAAGGCAGGGATTGATGACCATGTTAGTTTTGACGAGCTGTTGTTTATCCTCGGGTACGACAAAGAGACCAAGTTCGGCCACAGCAAAGCGCAAGTGATTTCCAGCGTGAACAAACTTTTGATGTTGGACTCGCTCAGGGGTCTGACGTTCCGGATGGCCGCGAACGGAAACGGGATTTCGGCTATACCGGTGTTTTTGTTGGGTGACGACCACCGTTCAAACCTGTTGACGGAGACCAAAGAAGACAAGCACAAGCGGCTCGATCTGTTGGTGCTGACGCGTTTGAAAAAGGTGCTCCCTCCTATCAAGAATGGCAGCTATGCCTATTTTGATGTTCGCCATTTTATGGGCATTTCGGCTGCGGTGATCATTCCCATATTGAACGAGTGTTACTTGGCGGTGATGCGCAAAGAGCCGACGACCGAACAGATCGGGCTTTTCATCAACCATTATGTTTATAAGGACGACTACGGGAACGTCTATGCCTCCAATTTGGTCCGGCACATTATCTGCAACGGAGAGCCTCTTGCCAACGATACTGATTATCGAAAGTCAACTGTCAAGTTGCTTTGACGGTAACCTTCAGCTACCTCCTAAGATAGTTTCATTCTGCGGGACGTCTCACGTTGCTTTAATCCCCAGTTGATGATTTCAACTTCCGGCTTTTCTCCGCTTTTCTTGTAGCTGAACAGATACCCGTCTTTTGTACTGTAGCGGTCAGCTGATGGTTTTCCGATCTTGGTATCTGCCGCCACCTTTTTCAGGCTTGGGAAAAGGAGCAGTGGGTCTTGGGTAGATCTTTCAATAGTTTTTGGATCGATGAAATAAAGTATCGCCCAGGATTCATTGCTGCGTTGATACCCAGTTCCGGGGTCGATAAAATACTCGTCATTGAAACGTGCGACGCGGTCTTTTATTCCCGCGTCTTCAAGGGTGCATATCGGTTCTGCTTCCGCTGTGCCCGGAGAAAGTGTTTTGATGGTCGGTGCGCCCTGAAAATCGTGGATGTATTCGAATGTGGGTCCGCTCTTCGATTGATAGGTTATCGATGATCTTTTGGAAGTCCAATTGTCGGCCAGTGTATCGAGGGAAAAGTATTCGGCCGGGTTGCTTACCCTGTCTTTTGCGCTGGGGTGAATGTAGGTGTTGAGTGCCGGCCCCTCTCCTACTTGGGTGGTGTCCTCTAAGTTCTTGGCATGATAGAACTTGCTGTTATGGCGAAATGCTTCTATGAGAACTCCATCGGCCATGAGTGCGGCCAGTTTTGTTCCTTTTGCTATGAGTTCAGTTCTAGTCATTCTTGAAAAGCCCGTCGGCTTTGTCGATGGCCTTGACAAGTAGTATGAGCTCGTCGGCACTCCATTGTATTTCCCCTTTCATGCGGCGATAGAATGTCACGCGAGAGAGATTCAGCTGGTTTTCAAACCAGGCTAATTTTATCTTGTGAACGGACACAAGGTTTTTTACCGTGTCGTGAAGGCCGTCAATAAACCGGGCGTAGTTCTGGATCACGGTGGTTTTTTCCTCCTTGGTTTTCAGCAGCGCTAGCAGCTGGGTTATCTCGGTAGGCGACCAAAGCCGTAGGTTTTTAAAGCGGGCAAAGAAGATAGCTGGCTTTAGCTTTATCTTCTTTTCGAATTGGCCACGCGCTTCGGGTGTTTCGGTAAATAGTTGGTCGAGTTGGGCTGAAACATTTTTGCACAGGGTGACATACGCGTTGATCAGCGATATCTCCCTTGCTCTTTTGTCGATCATAATTTAGGCCCTTTGGGACGTAGTTCGTTTTGCTTTTGCAGGTCGTCGTTAAAGTCTTTCAATGTGCTGGTGAGGGTCTTTAAGGACGAACCGTAAAAATAGATTAAATTTTTATTTAGTTCTGTGAGGATTTTAGTGTTGGCGCGGTCAGCCTTCTTTATGTCTGCTGCGCTGGCTGTTTCTTTATCCAATTTAATACGGGGTACTGAGATAGTCAAATTGTTTTCCGTTGAACTGACGGTCGCCGCTTTGAGCGACACGGCGAGTTCCCGTAAAAGCTTGTCGTGGGTGCTCTTGTGTTGCTCAATGGTGAACTGGATGGTGTAGTCATTGTTGTAGGACGCGTTCAGCTTCATGCCTGTTCGGAGCGCTATATCAGCGGCAATGAATTGCAGGTTGTAGTATGCGCCGGAGGCGTCGTTGTCAAAGGCAAGGTGCAGCTGGTGTTTGCTTGATAGCTTTGCGAGTTCTGTTATCACCTCCCTGGAGGGTGTTCCGATAGTGGCAAAATAAGACGCATCGAACGTTGGGAACAGCTGCTGGTGGGAGATGGCGTCCACGGGGTTTTCAAAGATGGCCACATCGTTTGTCGCGGGATCGTAAGTATGCCAAACGCCCCCGGATTTATTTGAGTTTTGTACCAGGTGCTTGAAGTGCTCCTGCCGGATTTGCTGGCCGATGACCGACTTATCGGTTAGGTCGTTTACGCGGTAGATTGGGAAAACGCTATAGTTGGCGGCCGGTTTGATATCGGGGAGGAACGCATCTACGCCGGATCCGTAGAGGTCGCGTAGATCGGAATAGAGGTTTTCGTGTGTGGTGGAGAAGATGGCGCCATTGAATTTTGTGTCTATTATATCCAGTTCCACGCCGCGGTCGACGATGATGAAATCATGGTTGTCGATGGGTAAACTTGTCACTGGCCGGAACGGGACTTGTTGTTTTGGTTGAGGCGCTGTGCCGCTGCGCTGTGGGACCGAGAAGGTGAAATTCTTTCCTTCGAGATAGTCCATTGCTTCCTTGTTGCTTCCGGCGATGCCGCGGTGGATCAGGAAGTTGAATATGTCGCCTTTGTCGGTTCCGTTCTGCGGGTTGGTATAGAAAAGGCCTGAGTTGTCGTTTGACGGGGAATGGTTGTAGACGTGCACGAACCCATCGGGCCCGTCGAAGCGCGAATACTTTTTTGTTCCTTTCTTCTGTTTGGTTTCGTTGCGGTGGTAGCCGTGGGATTCGAGAAGATCGATCAGGCTGACGGCGGCTTTCATGTCCTGCATTTTCTCTGGAAAATTTTTCATGGGGATGTTGATTGGTTTGATGGTGGCGTTCCCGGTAGGTTTTGATTCCGTTTTTTCTATTGACTTTTCTGTGGCGCTTACGTGTATCTCTTTTTCTGCCGTTGGTGTTTCTTGAATATCCCCTACAGGTTTGATGGGCCCGCTTATCTTTGATTTGATGCTGTTCCAGCTCAGGGATTTGTGGAGCTCAGAGCCTTTGAAGGTGATACCGGAATGTAGGTCGGTGAACTCGATGCCGAAAACGCTGCCGGTCTTGGTGTAGAACTCGGCCACGGTGATTGACTGTCCGGCCAACGCTGTCCTGAAGGCCTGGAAAGGAACAGGTTGTTTTGTGTTGGTGTAACTGTTCAGGATTTTCTCAAGGGTGGCGCGGACCTTAGACCTGCGCAGGTCGGTCAACAGTTTGTTTTGTTCAAACTTATCGGTGAGCCGTTGCAGGGATAGGTTGCCGTAGAGTTTGGAGCCTTTTACGCCCTTGGACAGGGCATTTCCATCTTTGTCGGCGAGGTAGAAAGTGATGCCTGTGTCGGCCTTTCGGATGTCCCAAGAAAGGTGCGCGGGCTGGTTGTTGTAGGTCACGGACACGGATTCTGCAATCTCTTTCATCTCCGTGAGTGTGGCTGGCATCTTGTTGATGACATTTTCGGCCAGGGCTTGGACGGCCTTTCTGGACTCGACGTAGGCAGGCTCTAGGGTGGCCTTCTCCCCTACCCGTTGTTCGCGTTCGACGACTTGTTTGAGGTTATATTTCTTTTCCAGGCGCCGGGCGATGGTGATCATTTTCTTGGCGGTGAAACTGTTGTTGATCGTCCCTCCGGTGGTGAGTGCCATGGGTACGGCGATATGGACATGGGGATGGTTTTTGTCACGGTGCTCATAGATCAAGTAGGGCTGATCGAGGGGAAAGCCAAACTCATGGAGAAAATCTTCACTGACGGTGACAAGGAAATCTTTGGTGAGCTGTTCGCGGTCGTCGTCATGAAAGTTAAGTGAAATGTGCATGAGGTTATGTTGACGGCGGCTGTCTTCGGTGAGTTGTTCGTAAAGGAATTTGAAGGTGGGCAGGCTGTTGTCCATGGTGTTGACGTAGAGCAGGGAGGCATCATCTTTCTGTCTTTTGTCCTCGTTGTAGTTGACGAGGCCGTTAAGGAAATTGCCTGTGGTGACCCAAGGGATCATAGCTTCCCGGTTTGGTTTTCTGGGCTCAAAGTGGAACTGACGCCCCTCCCCTTTGCTTTTAATTCCCCTTTAGCGGAAGCTAAAATAATGTTTATCTCGGCAATTGTTTTTTCTATTTCGGGTATGGAAACCGCTGGGTCGTTATGCTTATAAAACAGGGTTACGGCTTGTCTCAGGTTGCGCCCGATCATATTGATTTCGTAGATCATTTTCTCAAATTTTACATCGATGTAGCGTATTATTATAGTTCCACTACCGATCTTCATTCGTAGGTATTCGGCTGGCTTCAAATTTAGTTCTTTGGCAGCGGCAAAGTGTTTTGCGTGTTCTTCGTTCTTGAAACGAAGGGTGAACTTTTTTGAAAGTGTGCTGGGCTTTCTCTTCTTGGGCGTTTTGTTTTTGGGGGCCGGCTCAATCATTTATTCTGTTTTTTAAAGCCCGCAGGGGCTGTATTATGAATTTTTTATTGCTGACCGACTTCGGAGGGAAGCCAAGGTTTGCGTGTGTCGGAGGGTATTACACGTAGTGTCCGACACACGCACACCTTGCTATCTCGTCCAGAGATCATTCTAAATGTACTGAATAGTTCTTGATTTCAAAATTTCGACTGCCAGCGTTGCCAGATAAGAAACCCAAAAACCGCTAAAGGGGGGTAAAAACCAAGTCGATTCCTAAATTTGTGTGTGCAATAGGATGCTCACTAACGTATACAAAAAACACCATTCAAGTGATCATTAATATATGTTCAATTATGTATACATGTTAGAGTTATAAATAATGGTATTGTATGATTATTTTTATATGGGCTTATGTTATTGCTAATTAATGTTATCATGTTATTTTTAATTAATGTTATGTTTGTTTTTGTAATATTTGTTTAAATTACCGTGTTGTTTCATGGTATAAAAACCACTAACATTCATGGTATTGTCAATTGTATTTGTTATTGTTTAATAATTGCGCAACTGGGTATTGATTTGTATGTTCATAAATGTATACATTTGACTTGTTAACCAATAGATGCAAAAAATGGATCAACAGAAAAAGGATACGGTGTTCGTCAGTTTCGCCACCCAGAAGGGTGGGGCAGGGAAAACGACCACTACCATGAACGTGGCGTCGTTGGTCAATGCTGAGTCGGATTTGAAAATAGCGGTGGTCGATCTTGATCACCAGTTTTCTTTTTCAAATACGCGTAATAGGGAATGGGAAGACCTGACGGGTGAGGCTCCTGATTCAACACTGGCAAAAGCTTATTTAAAGCTACGCGAGGCGGGCAAAGACCGTTATCCGGTGTTTCAGTTGGATCTGTTCCCGTTGGTGACTGCCAACGATCCAGAGTTCCTCGCTTGGTTCAATGTCGGGTTTCGCGAAGGGTTGGCAGGTTTGGTAGAGCGGGGTATTATTTCCGGGGAGATCCGTAAAGTGGTCGAGCGCAGCGATGTCAGCAAGTCGTTGGTTGCCGATCTGGTCTACAAGCCGTATCTCTTGAGTGTTACACTGGATAAAATCAAAGGTTTGAAGGAAAGGGGTGAATATGACGTGGTGTTTTTTGACTTTCCCGGGACTACGGGTTTTGAGGAAATAGCAACAGTGATAAAGTACATGGATTATATTTTGGTCCCTCTATACCCGGATTCAAACACGGTCGATTCAGCATTGGCTTTTTTGGAGGCTATTGATATGAGCAAAGCCAACGGTAGCGGGATTAAAGACTTTACTGTCTTTCGATGGAAATATTCAAAAGACAAAAATCGGGGTGAGTTTGAAGTATTGGCCAGTGCCATTGTTGAGAGCGGGTACAAGCTGATGGAAAACAAGATTTTCGAGTCAACTGAAATTGAACGTGGTCGTAGCACTATTGCCCCTTTTGATTTGAAAGGTTTAAAGAGTATGCGCCCATTTGTGGACGAGGTATTAAAATTTATCAATAAATAAA
>Ga0105049_10011558_pt1 | contig 10116 bp, 9 predicted proteins | sample MAT06_FD_78087 | JGI IMG/M metagenome (GOLD analysis project Ga0105049, IMG submission 78087) | Freshwater microbial communities from Lake Fryxell liftoff mats and glacier meltwater in Antarctica - MAT-06 | ecosystem: Environmental > Aquatic > Freshwater > Ice > Liftoff microbial mat | place...
AGGTACGAAAATTGGGAAACTGAAGCGGCGAGAAACTGTTCCGCAGCGTTGTTAAAACATGGGTCATTCGTCCAATGCCTCCGGTGCTAACCAATTGATGATGGGATCTGTGGATCGTTACACAACAGACGCAAACGGAAGGATATTTCTTTCGCATCGACCCATTATAGATATGATTTGCAGTAACTACACAGCTACCCCTCATCCCCCGACCCCTGCTCCCAGCCGCTTCGCTTTTGGAGAAGGGGAGAAACGCAGTAGAAAGTCCCTCGCCCCGCCGCTTCGCTTATGGAGAGGGTTTGCCACTTCGCTTTAGGTGAGGGGTGTGTAGTTACGATTTGCAGTGGCTGGCAAAGCTAATGAATCAGTGAGAGAGTCGACTTATGCCGTTATTTTGCCTGTGATCTGGATATAGTAGGAAGGGTCAAATGAAGAGCAGTCGATAGATCTGTGAGGATAGACCCATGAAACTGTACCTTATCGCCCTAGCCATACTAACAGGCGTGACGATCCAGATGGGCGGTTGCGTCTCGACCGCGCTGCAAATTACGGGCACAATTTTTGGAGCAGGGAGCCAAAGTGCCCCTGCGATCCCCCCCAACGAGGTAGAACCGATGACCGAAACAACAGCGATCTTTGATTTCAGCGATCCGGCAGCAGCAGCGGCATGGACTATCGTCAACGATGGCGTGATGGGCGGCGTCAGCCAAAGCCGGATCACGGCGACGGATACGGGAACGATGCGCTTTACCGGCACGATCAGTTTTGAGAACAACGGCGGTTTCGCCAGCACGCAAACCTATTTCGCGTCGCCGCTCGATCTTTCCGCCTATGCCGGGGTCGCGTTGCGCGTGCTGGGCGATGGCAAACAATACGGCGTGTATCTGCGCGAGGGACGCGGACGAGTGGCATATCAAGCCACATTCCAGACGGTGGCGGGCGAATGGCAAGAAGTACGCCTCCCCTTTAGCGCTTTCTTGCCGACCTTTTTCGGGTCACCGACAGTTGCCAATCCCCTGAACCCAGCGACGATCAATGCCATGACGGTGATCATCGAATACAGCCAAGAAGGCACGTTCGCTTTGGATATCGCCCAAATTGCCGCCTATACGCTGCCATAACCGGGCTGCGTGCGCTCCCGTATGACCCGCCGAACGATGGCTATAACTGGCTTTTGTGAACTATTGCCCGTGAAAAAGGGGAAAATTTTCGGTGATCTTAGACAGTGCCAGCGCTGATTTTATAGTTAAACTAGTCATATCCATTTTTGCGCCCATGCCCCGAAGGGCAGTGAAACGGATTCGTAGCATTTATTGAAGAAGCGACCCATACCGGTTTGTCAGGTGGCGATCATGATGTTTCAAAGTCAAAATTCCACGCAGAGCGCTTCACAGGGGTATCTTTCGGGCGAAGACTTGTTTCGCGATTATCACCTTGATGCCCGCACACATGACGAAATGTTCGCTATGGGCAATAGTCCGCGCGCGCATTATGAAGGAATGCGCGAACGCCTGCTCAGTTACATGCCGGGGGAACTTGAATATCGTCAACACGCCTCGGACATGACCTTTTTGAATCAGGGTATCACCTTCACGGTGTATGGCGACGAACAAGGCACCGAGCGCACTTTCCCGTTTGACCTGTTGCCGCGCATTATCACCCATGCCGAATGGCAGGTGATCGAGTCCGGTTTGGCACAGCGCATCATCGCCCTCAACATGTTTTTGCACGACATCTATCATGACGGCATCATCTTTCGCGACAAGATCGTCCCATATGACTTGATCGCCAGTAGCCGCCACTATCGGCGCGAGATGCGCGGCGTTGATGTGCCCCGCCGCGTGTATGTGTCTGTCTGTGGCACGGACTTGGTGCGCGTGGACAATGGGCAGTTCTGCGTGCTAGAGGACAACCTGCGCGTGCCTAGCGGTGTCAGTTATATGCTGGCGAACCGCCAAGTGGCGAAAAATGTTTTCCCGCGATTGTTCAGCAATTATGGCGTGCGCCCGATTGATCATTATGGGCAAGCGCTCCTGAATACGTTGCGGTCGCTGGCACCCGCGCACGATGATCTGTCGATTGTGCTGTTGACCCCCGGCGTCTATAACAGCGCCTACTATGAACACACCTTTTTGGCGCGCCAAATGGGGATTCAATTGGTAGAAGGGCGTGACCTGCTGACGCATGATGGCTATGTCTATATGCGGACGATATCGGGCTTAAAGAAGGTCGATGTCATTTATCGTCGGATTGATGATGACTTCCTCGACCCGCTCGCCTTCCGCCCCGATTCGAGTTTAGGCGTTCATGGCTTGTTTAATGCCTACCGCGCTGGCAATGTCGTATTGGCGAACAGCATCGGCACAGGTATCGCCGATGATAAAGCGGTCTATGCCTATGTGCCGGCGATCATCCGCTACTACTTGGGCGAAGAAGCGATTTTGCCCAATATCGAGACTTATCTGCTGGAAGACGAAAAGATGCGCAAACATGTTTTGGCGAACTTGGATAAATTGGTCGTCAAGGCAGTGGGCGAATCGGGCGGTTATGGCATGTTGATCGGTCCCCATAGCACCGCCGCCGAGCGCAAGACTTTTGCCCAACGGATTGAGGCGCAACCACGCAATTATATCGCCCAACCGACCCTAGCGCTTTCGACCGCGCCATGCTTTATTGATGGTAGGATCGTGCCCCGTCATGTCGATTTGCGTCCCTATGTCTTGTATGGGGAGAAAGTGACGATTGTGCCGGGCGGGTTGACGCGCGTTGCTTTGCGGGAGGGATCGCTGGTCGTGAATTCTTCACAAGGTGGCGGCAGCAAAGATACATGGGTGCTTTACGAATAATGTCGGAATACACAAGGGGGTAGATGATGTTATCACGAGTGGCGGACAACCTGTATTGGATGAGCCGGTACTTAGAACGTGCGGAGAACACCGCCCGTATCATTGATGTGTATCTGACGCGCACGTTGGAGTCGCCGTCTGGGCGGGTCAACGATCAGCGGATCACATATCTGTTGCGCAGTTTGGATATTGAAGTTCCCGATCATCTTGATAGCGATGCGTTGATCAAGGGCTTGACCTTTGATAGTGAATTGGGCGGCTCGATTGTGCATAACCTGACGATTGCCCGCGAAAACGCCCGCCAAATTCGCGAACAAATCAGTAGTGAAATGTGGATGGAGATCAATCGCCTGTATCTGAGCGTCAAGCGCATTGATAAAGCCGAAGAATGGTTGCGCGAACCCCATCAGTTTTACGTGGATGTCAAAGAAGGGGCGCACTTGTTTCAGGGCATCACCGACGCGACCATGAATCACAATCAAGGCTGGCACTTCATCCAGATCGGGCGCTATTTGGAACGGCTCACCAGCTTGATGACCTTTTTGAACGGGCAGTTGTTACACCATTTCACCGATGTCGTCATGCCGGATCAAACGGTGGAGCGTTATTTTGAACTGGTGGGCTTGCTGAAGTCAGTCAGTGCGTTTGAAGCCTTTTGCAAGGTCTTTAATCCCGATGTGCAACCGGAACGGATCGCTGAATTTTTGTTACTCAATGCCGAGTTTCCACGGTCGGCACGATTTAGCGTGGATATGGTGTTCAATTCGCTGAATGCGTTGGCGGATGCGACCATGAAAAACAAAAATCTCCGTGTCAATCGGTTGGCGGGGCGCTTACAATCCATGCTGAGCTTTGCCGAAATTGATGAAGTGTTGGCGAACGATTCTCAGGCGTATCTGTGGGGCATTAAACAGCAATCTTTTCAAATTCACGAATTGCTGTTTGACACCTACATTTCTTATCCCATCGAGGCAGCACTGGGCTAAACTGCGTGCGGATTTTTTCTCGATGAGACCTCTTTTTAGAGAGCGAAAGCTGCCATGTATTTTGCGATCACCCATTTAACCACTTTTTCTTACAGCGATGCGATCAGCGATAGTGTCATGGAAGTCTGGATGCAGCCTCGCAATGATGCGGGACAGCGCTGTATGCGTTTTGAACTGAAGATCAGTCCCAAAGCCAGAGCCTTCGCCATGCACGATTATTTGGATAATACTTTCCACGTCTTTGACATCCCCGGCAGTCATCGTAAATTGGCGGTGCGGGCGGAATCGATTGTCGAAACCAAGCAGACCGTGATGCTGCCCGATGCTTTAGAAGCGGAGACATGGGCTGAGATCGAAGCTGCGACCGAACGCGAACGCGATTTGTACGACATGCTGCTGCCGAGTACCTTCGCCCGCCGGACGCCCGTCCTTGACAACTTCGGGGCACAGATCGGCGCGGCGCGGGGTACGGATCCGCTGAGTACCTTACGGGTTTTGAACACGGCAATCTATCGAGCGCTCAATTATATGCCCAATGTGACGACGGTCGATTCGCCTATTGATGATGCGTTGTTGGCGGGGCAGGGCGTGTGCCAAGACTTCGCACATATCATGATCACGCTGGTGCGCGGCTTGGGGATTCCCTGTCGTTATGTCAGCGGCTACTTATTTTATCAATCAGACGACCACACCCGCTCGCAAGAAGACGCGACTCATGCGTGGGTGGAGGCGTGGTTGCCCGGTTATGGCTGGACGGGTTTTGACCCCACCAACGATTTGATCTGTGGGGAACACCATATCAGCGCGGCAGTCGGGCGCGATTATGCGGATGTGCCGCCCACCAAAGGCGTGTTTTTGGGGGTGGCGACCTCGTTCTTAGAGGTCAGCGTGAAGATTTCGCAGTTGCATGAGCTGCCGTCGGATGGCGAGACGCTCGCGCCGGAAATTGTACTGCCGAAGTTTGATCTGCTGAGCCAGCAGCATCAGCAACAACAGCAATAAGGGGGCAATCGAGAAATTGGGCACGCGATATATCTGTTTTTTACAGGTATGTCTTAATGATTTCATAACAAAAAGGGGGTATAATTCAAGCAATACATTAATGACCCAATCTTGAGATTGGAGAAGGTTATGATGGCTAAAAATCTGGGTATTGCTAAAATAGACACAAAAATATTTGGCAAAATATATGCGCCAAAAAACTTTGTGGAACTCGCCAAATTATTGAATGACGTCCCCTACGATTATCTTTCGCCTGAATACTGGCGGGGGCAAAGTAATATTGATTGGCATGTTGAGAGTACGGCGGTCAGACGAATTAAACGCCATATCCAGTTTAATCCTGAAACAGATATTTCAAAAATCAGCACGCTTGAAGAACAAGTGGTTCAATATGAACAACGTATCTTGAATGATGCACGAGCCAAAGGCTTCGGCTATCGCGACGGGCGAAAACTAGCCGATTTAGATCTATTGGCATCACTACAACATTACGGCGCAGCTACTCGTCTTATTGATTTTTCACGCAATACGTTTATCGCCCTCTGGTTTGCTTGTCAGTCAAACCCAGACAAATACGGCGTTTTATTGGGTGCCGACATCATTATCGGAGATGGTATTTCTTGGATAAAGGATCAATCGATAGCTAGTTTGAATATTGAAGATATCCTATCCCACTATAATGACTCAATTCTCATTTGGGAACCGCAATATCTTTTCGAGCGAATGCGTATACAACAATCAATCTTTTTCTTTGGAGTTTCCCATGATGGACCATGGGGTAATTTAACTTCGCTAGATTTCGATTTCAAGTCAAAGGAACGCTCCAACAATTTTTTTGCCATTGCCATTTCCCCTGAATTAAAATCAGAGTTGCAAACTCAATGGCGGGTTTTGTTTGGCTATGATGTATTAACTCTTTTTCCTGACATTGAGGGGTTCGGACGATACCATTCAAGCAGAAGTGAGTTCGAGTGGGACTTTTTCTCTGCGCCCTTAGATTAGTACAGTGAAGAAATGAACAACCTGCGAATGCTTCATGAAATGGCAATGAAATACGCAGAAAAAGCAGGTGTTGCTAAACGAAGCGGAGATCGAGATTGTGCCTTTCGCCTGTATAGACTTGCGTTTGAACATGAATTTCAAGCGGCATATTCAGCCACCAAAGAACCTGCGCGTTCAATATTATTACGCAGCACCGCGCTTGAGTTGGCACATGACCCTCCAAATCCGATTGCAAGCGAACTTCGTGACATTCTTGAACGCGCCAATGCGGAAGCACACACGGTTGTCGTCGATATGAATCCGATCCCGAGCATCGTGCGTGAACTTCACAATCAAGCCGCCATGGAGCTGGCTCAACTCGCAGTGATCGCTCGGCACAATGAGGATGAACACAATGCTGTTCAATTGGCACAGCGTGCCTACATGCTTGAGCGCCAAGCTGCTGAGCAAGTATCAAAAGTTGAGGCATCCGAACCGACACGGGCGATTCTTTATCGTAGTGCAGCATCGCTCGCTTACCAAGCACGGGAATTTTCCGTTGCTCAAGAATTGATCGCCGAAGGCTTATCCGGCTTTCCGCCGCTCCAAGTGGAATCGGAACTTTATGCGTTGCATGTACAAGTATTGCAGACGCTGCTGAGTTTGCGGCGCACCATGAATGCCCGACCGCGTAGAAGAATACTTCGAATTTATAAGATGAACTGGGCTGCACAACAGCGCAAGCATAAACACTCACAGGAGACTACCAAAGGTCAGGCAGTGGACGAACGCAAATAACTATGAAACTTCGCCTTCGCCGTATGCTCTTCCTCGTCATCGTCGGCACCTATCTGATGCTGCAATTGCGGACGATTGCGCAAGGTACCCCGCGTGATCAGTTCGTACAACAGGCATATGCCGCCTATAGCACCGTGACTCTCAAGGACAACACATGCTTCCGCCCCAGCAACAATCAGAGGGTCTCGCCGGACTATCTCGCGGCGCTGTGGGTGTTCACGCCGACGTTGCTTCTGCCCCCCGGTTCCCCCAACTGCGCCGCCTACCTGCCCTAATCATCGTCCTCTACTTGTTGTTGTACATCGGGCTGGCGACTTCGATGCCCTATGGCAGCTATGACGCCTTCGTATTTTGGAATCAAAAGGCGCGTTGGTTGGCATATACGGGCGATTTCGCCTTCACTTTCAAGACTCTGCCCCTAGAACATCAAGAATACCCGCCGCTGTTGCCTATCGTCTCGGCGGTGGCATTGCGGCTCTTCGGCGACTCCACCACCGTCTTGATTGCGGTGCATGGCATGTTCCTCATGATCGGGTTGCTGCTGTTGGCGCAGGGGCGGGTGTGGGTGCTGGCAGTCGTCGGGCTGATCTTGCTCAATTACGCCGCATGGCAATATGCTGATGTGCCGTTGGCGGTCGCGTTGTTAGGGGGGACGGTGGCATTCTTCACGCGGCGCGCCGTTTGGGTGGGGGTGGCGCTAGGCATCGGACTGCTGCTTAAAAACGAAGGATTGTTGATCGCCCTCATCTTTATGAGTGTGTGGAGCGTCGCGCTTTGGTTACGCGAACGGCGGCTCCCGATGCGCGCCCTCGTCACGATCCTGCCATTTATGGTGGCATTCGGCACATGGAAATTGTGGATGGGGGATGCCAACGACGTGGTGGGGGCAAGCGGACTTTGGGAACGGCTCACCGACTGGGGGCGCTATCAACTGATCGCGGGCTTCATGCTCACGTCTACGATCTCGTTCAGTACCTCCGCCTTGTTGTTCATCGGTATAGGGCTGTGGCTGGATCGCATTCGCCTACGCTGGAGTGTGCCCTTGGTCGCGGTCATGCTCATTTGGGGGGGCTATTTCATGATTTATGTGATCACGCCGCACGATATCGTGTTTCACTTCATCAATAGTTATGAACGCTTGTTGCTGCACCTCGTCCCATCGTGGGTGGTTGCGCTCACATGGCAGCGGCAGCCTCCAGCGGTGCCAAGCGCGTAAGGCAATCCTCCCGTTTTAGCACGCTCGAATCCCCAACTCCAGCATCGTCCCTACTCAGATTGACCAGTGCAGGTTATAGTTCTCTACAGGTCGTCCAGCATATCATCAGCCTGTTGAGGAAACCCACTTGCCGCAAGCCGCTCCCGACCGCTACCCCGATTATCATTTTTTGTTCATCGCCCCCAATTTAGGGGCGGACTATTTGTTTGATGCCGCCCGCGTCTATTGGGATCGTTTTCGCCCCACCGTGATCGTCAATTTCGATCTACTCGTGTATATCCCGCCCGGTAGAACGGTGATCGTCACGGCGCTGGTATTGCGCGACACCGCCGCCCAAACCGGGGTTGACCTTGCCCGTTTTCGGCTGGATGCCTACTTTGACCCGATTGTCCGCGACACGCTTGAAGAGACTACCAGCGTCTTAAATCAACGAGCGGGCTTGGCGCAGCCGTTCGGCTTGCCGATTCTGTCGCCCACGTTAACCCCGCCGCCGCTGGATGTTCCTATTCCCACGCCGATCCTGCCGCCGGAAGTTCGGGGTTTTGCGACCTACACGCCCTCGCCCGACCCTAGCATTCCGCCCACACCGACATCCACGCCAGACAGCAGCCAACCTACCCCTGCCCCTTTGCAACCTACGCCCGGTTCTGTGATCGGAGGCTAAAGCCGATGCGCCTTGATGAATACCAATGGTCACGCAACCCGCGTGGCTTGCACGTCTACAGCATTTATCAGACGCCCCTAGAGATCCGCCGGTACACGCAAATGCGCGCCGGTTGGGCAAAACTGATCGTCGTCGGCAACGAATATGTCGATGACGCGATGCGCTTGATCGACCTGAACATCACCCCGTGCGTGCGCCTGTACTTGGGCGCGGCGGGGGCAACTCCGTTTACCGCCAATTGGCGGAGCTTGACCGATCTGTTCGTGCGGGCGGGCGTAAAATGGTTTGAATTCTACAATGAGCCGAATCTCGGCGTGGAATGGCCCGCCGGCACCGATCCCGATTGGCGCGATACCGAACGTTTCATCAAACCCTTGATGGACAATTGGCTGTTGTGGGCGGAATACATCGTCAGCGTGGGCTGTTATCCGGGTTTCATCCCGTTGGCAGAAAGCGACGTGCTGCCCTATGCCGCTGTGCGTTGGATGGATGCTATGCTCAATTATCTGGCGAATACGCATTATCAGCGCTTCCAGCGGGTGCTTGCCAGCGGACTCTATTGTGCGACCCATCCCTACATCCTCAATCATTGGTATCGCGACGGCAGCAGTGGACGCTGGCACTTTGAATACCCGTATGACCCCCGTAGCCAAGCGTCTGATCCGGGGCGTACCCTCTATGGCGGCACGGCGCTGACTCCTAATGGCGATCCGGTGGGTCTCATCGCGATGGGGCGGATGTTTAACGAACGATGTGCGACCTTGTTCGGGTCGCAAGCTGTGCCCGTGCTGGGTACCGAAGGCGGCATCTTCCCGTTTCGCGGCGGCACGTTCCAGCAGGACTCGCGCTATCCCGCCTATGACGACCGGAGCCAAGCGGTGGGCACCGTCGCCATGTTCGAGTGGATCGCGCGCGAAGCCCCCCCTTGGATGTTTGGCGTCACCTTGTGGAAAGAGGATGATTATTACAACGGTGACTATACCGCCCCGGCAATTGGGTTGATGGGGGATACACCGGTCATCCTGAAGACCGTCCCCGCCATTGAGGTGATGGGACCGGGTATCACGCCTGTGCCGACGATCCCGCCGCCGGGACCGGGACCGATTCACGGACAGGCAGATTTTCACCTGATCATCCTTGCCTCTGGTCTCAGTTCCGATTGGTTCTTCAATACTGCCCGATCTTATTGGGAACGGTTTCGCCCAATAGTGACGACGATCCCGGAATTGATCGATCTTGTCCCGAATAGCAAGAGCCTCGCCGCCACCGTGATCGCCCCGCCCGATTTGATCGGCTCGATGCAGAGCGCCATCCGAGATCGGTTCGTGTACGTCTATTTTGACCTCATCATCGCCGATGATTTCGTGCGTGTCGAAGAGGTGTTTGCGCGGCGGGTGGCGACGAACTTGCGCTTTGGGTGAGGCTGACGCCTCCCCTCACCCACGCTTACCCTATGGCGTTTCTTAGCCCCTTGTGACGAGCGCAAAATACTGCTAATATCTGGTCGTGCCTCGTGACCTTTTACGCGACGGGTGAGATCGCCTTATGGCGAGGGGACATGTTGATCTGCGGACGGGCGGCTTTCATGCCGACGGTCGGGGCATGGCATGAAGTCGCGATCAT
>Ga0105049_10011560_pt1 | contig 10115 bp, 5 predicted proteins | sample MAT06_FD_78087 | JGI IMG/M metagenome (GOLD analysis project Ga0105049, IMG submission 78087) | Freshwater microbial communities from Lake Fryxell liftoff mats and glacier meltwater in Antarctica - MAT-06 | ecosystem: Environmental > Aquatic > Freshwater > Ice > Liftoff microbial mat | place...
CGTTTGATACTTCGGATGAATCTTAGAAAACACCTTTGGCAACAAACCATCGCGGCTCATGCTCATCCAAATGCGCGGCTGCCCAAGTTGAAAAACCAACATCACACTTGCCGTAGCTATCACTGCACTGAAGGCAATCACCCCCGCAAACCAATTCATATTCAACTCCTGAAAAACAAATGCCAGCGGGTCGCCCACATCCAACTTAGTGTAACTTACCATACCTGTCAAAACCAATGCAACGGCAACATATATTACAGTACAAATCACTAAAGAGTATATCATACTGCGGGGCAAATCGCGTTGCGGGTCTTTACATTCTTCGGCAGTGGTGGAAATGGCATCAAAGCCGATGTAAGCAAAAAACACGGCTGCCGTGCCTCGCAACACACCCGAAATACCATTAGGCAAAAATGGACTCCAGTTCTCTGGCTTCACATAAAAAGCACCTACCGCAACCACCAAAAATATCACAGCAAGCTTCAGCAGCACCATCAGGTTTGCCGAGTTGCGCGATTCGCGAATGCCTATGTAAGTGATGTATGTAATCAACACCACAATCATAAAGGCGGGCAAATCGCAGATAAAACGGATGCCTGCAAACTGTGGCGCACCAGTCCATGCAGCAATAGCAGGGGCACTTTCCTGCGCCTGAGCAGTCCAATAGTCCATAGTTATAAAATCGGGAATGTGCCAACCAAAACCATCCAGCAAAGAGGTAAAGTAATCGCTCCACGAAATGGCAACGGCAATGTTTCCGATAGAGTATTCCATCAATAAATCCCAACCGATAATCCAGGCAACTATTTCGCCAAAAGCAACATAAGAATAGGTGTAAGCACTGCCGCTCACAGGCACCATGCTTGCAAACTCAGCATAGCACAAAGCAGAAAAACCACAGGCAACAGCTACAAAAATGAACAACAAAACAATGCCGGGTCCGCCATCAAAACTGGCTTTACCAATGGTTGAAAATATACCCGCACCAACCACTGCGGCAATACCAAAAGCGGTCAAGTCGCGCACACTAAGTGTTCGGTTCAATGCTGCACTTTTGTGTTCGGCATCACTAAGCCCCGAGGCTGCATCTGCCAATACTTTTTCAACTGATTTTTTTCGGAAAAGATTGTTCATGTTTATAGAAATGGATTTGCAATGAAAAGTATTTACTATTAAATACAGGTTGCTATTTTAATTTTCGAGTTTTTAGAAATTCCTTTAAATAAATTTTTTAAAAAAGTTCAGCCCAAAAACTTTTTTCATCAGCTTTTGCATCAGCAATAATTATTGCTTTTACACTTTATTCATAATCACATAGTCGTTGTATTTGGCAGGGTTGTTGGCTGCGTACACATCTTTGCCGGTGGAGGTAAATCGGACAATTTCACGATACAAGGAGTTGGCAAATTCGGTGCGCTTTTCGCTTTCAATGTCGCGGATTTCTTCGGCAATGTCCACATTTTCGAGGGCGGTGTAATACTGCGGAATTAAGGCTGCAAAGGCGTTTAAAAAAGTAGCATCTACCCCTTGGTCGGCAAGTTGGGTTTGAAACATATTGCCTAGCCGCACCATCTTTTTGGCAATGCGGGGCAGCTTATCTTCGGTCAACTTATCCATTTTTTCAAAACCAAAACGCTTGTATTTGCGCGATTTTTCGCCATAGGTATTAAAGGCAGCCGTGCGCAGCCTGCGGGCAGCGGCAAGTAGGTCTTCGCGCAGTTTTAGCTTCACTTCCGAAGCTTGGGTTACATCGCCAAGATACTCGGGGTCGGTAGGCATATCGTTAAAGGTTTTGCCCATTTCCAAAAGGTCCTCAATCTTTTCAGCGGTTACGCCTCTGCTGGCAAGGTCGGCAAGGTCGCGCGTCAGCGTTGTTGCCAAGCTGCGCGCCAATGCACAAAGGGTGCCATCCGAAAAGGTATATAGGCGCAGCGTTTCTATTAGTTTTGCTTCCATAAGTACGTATTTATTAATTTTTTAAGTTAGAAGTCCATTTGTGCTTGTCATAATATATAATTCTTTTCTTAGATTGTATATTTCTTTTTGTATAAAATATAATTCCTTTTTCGGAAATTATATTTCTTATTCTAGAAGTTATAATTATTTTCATAGAAGGTCTGTTTCTTACTACCGAGGGCATATTTCCTTTCATATAGTATATATTTCTTCTTACAGAATATATAATTATTGCTATATAAGGTATATTACTTTAAGAAATTATGCTTCTATGAAAAGAATTAATACTTATGATAAACTAATTTATATTAATTAAAATAGATTTTTATAATATATATATAGAAATATTACTTCTTAACAACACTTTTATATTTTTAATTATGTAATTATATGTTTTTAAAAAGTAATTTTATAAACTAAGTGTATAAATTATACTTATTAGTGAGGAAATTACCAATATAACAAACACAAATGGACAACTGGGTGCCTATTTTGCATAATACTTCTTCTGAAATTGCATTATTGTAAGCTCATCTAAGTCTTACCCTACAGACAATGCTGGTAATTTCCGAAGAAGTTTATTTTCTCTCATAGAACCATAAAAAAAGGCTGTCTCTTTCGAGACAGCCTTTGTAAAGTTTTATGCTAAGGACATTTTATGCCTTTTTAGCCTTGCGTTGCATTAAGTCAACCACAACTGGTGCAGCAACAAATATTGAAGAGTATGTACCAACTGCAACACCTATCATCAATGCAAAAGAGAAGCCTCTGATAGCCTCGCCACCAAAGATGAACAAGATTACAGCCACCAAGAACACCGTAACGGCAGTCATAATAGTACGGCTCAAAGTATCGTTGATAGAGCTGTTTACATTTTCAATCAACGGACGGGTTGGGTACAAACCAAGGTATTCGCGAATACGGTCAAATACAATCACCGTGTCGTTCACCGAGTAACCGATTAGCGTCAGCACTGCCGCAACAATGTGCTGGTCAATCTCTAAGCTGAAAGGCATGAAGTGGCGGAATGCAGAGAAGATACCCAAAACCAAGATTGGGTCATGTGTAAGGGCAATTACTGCACCTACGGCATACTCCACTCTACGGAAACGCAGCAAGATGTATAAGAACACACCCAACACGCCAAACAAGCCAGCCCACAAGGCACCTCTGCGAATGTCATCTGCCATTGTTGCGCCAATCTTAACTGAACTCTTAACGTAGTTGGTTTCAAAAGTTACCTTATCTACAGGAGCAGTGTAAAGCTTCTTCACACTCTCATACACACCATCCAAAACCAAACTATCAGCAGCTTCATCACGCGAATCTACCATGTATGCAGTGGTGATGTTTACAGTGTTTGCCGCGCCATAAGTTTTAACCTGTGGCACACCTCCTATTTTGGCTTCTACTGCTTCAATAACTTCAGAGGTTGTAATATCTTTATCAAACTGAACTACATAGCTTCTTCCACCTTTAAAATCTACTCCAAGGTCGAAACCATAGAAAATGCAAGATGCAAGGCTTAATGCCAACACAATACCCGACACTGTGTAAGAGATTCTTCTTTTTCCAATAAAATCGAAGTGGAAGTTTTTGAAAAGATTCATGGTAACGCTGTTACCAAATTTCACTTCCCAACCGCGAGCAAAAGCAAATTCAAACACCAAGCGAGAGAATAAAACCGCAGTAAACAATGAAGTGAACAAACCGATTACCAACACAGTTGCGAAACCTTTTACTGGTCCTAAACCAAAAATCAACAACACAATACCCACTACCATGGTCGTCAAGTTACCGTCAATGATGGCACTGTAAGAATGTCGGTAACCTTCTTCTATTGCCAGTCGAACGCCCTTGCCCCTTGCAAGCTCTTCACGAATACGCTCGTTAATGATAACGTTGGCATCCACCGCCATACCCAAGGTCAATACGATACCCGCCAAACCAGGCAAAGTAAACGTAGCTCCCGGAATAGAAGCAACCACACCAATAATCAAGAACAAGTTCAACATCATAGCGATGTTGGCAATCAAACCCGAACCACTGTAGTATGCCACCATAAACAAGAACACTACCACAAAGCTGAATAGCAAACTCAACAAACCAGAGCGAATAGCTTCTTTACCAAGCGATGGTCCAATAACCTGCTCTTCAACAACTTTAGTTTTAGCTTCTAGCTTTCCACTCTTCAAGATGTTCGCCAAATCCACCGCTTCTTCTAAATCGTTGATGCCAGTAATTTGTGAGCGACCACCACTAATTTTTGATTGCACACGTGGCGCACTGTACACGCGATTATCCAATACAATGGCGATACATTTTTTAACTGCTTTTCCGTTTACATCACCGTTAAAAGCTGCATCGGTCATTTTCTCCCATTTCGAAGCACCCAGGCTATTCATTGTAATATCCACTTCTGGAATACCGAACTGGTCATAAGCTTGATTTGCATCTGTAATCGCATCGCCCGTTAGTGGCGCTTCATCAGCAGCAGGGTTGCGTTTGATAGCATATAGTGCAAACACATTGCCTTCGGAATCAAGTGGCTTGTTGCCCCAAAGCAAACGAAGATCGCGCGGGAACACATTGCGCACTTCTTCCAACACCAATAGCTTGTTAACCTTTGCGGTGTCTTTACCCATTGCACGACCAACAATTGGTCCTTCAGCTACTTTTTGGCTTTGTCCCTCTGTATATACAGATGGGTACAAAACATCAAATAATGGATTTACATTTTTGTTAGAAGTATCTGCGGCTGCTTTTGCTGCTGAGTCAGGTGTTACTGCACGTTTAGAAGTATCATCACCCAAAAGGATAGATGCTGCATCTGTACTAGGTTCGGCTACAGTTGATGAATCCACTTTAGTAGAATCTGCAACTGCTACTTCATCTTTTTTCACCGCAAAGCGCGTGCGCAAAGCAGTATTAGCTTGGTCTAAATAGTTGATAACCTCTTCGTTTTCGTAGGTATCCCAAAACTCCAATTGAGCAGTTTGAGAAAGAATTCTGCGCACACGAGTAGGATCATCTACACCCGGCAATTCCAAAGTAATTCTACCTGAACCTTCCTGCAAAGAAATGTTTGGAGAAGCCACCCCGAATTGGTCAATACGAGTTTTCAATACATTGAAAGTGTTGCCAATAGCAGCTTTCATTTCGGCTCTAAGAATTTTCAACACCTCGTCATTGCTTGTGTTGTAATTGATTTTACCCTGATAAGTTTCTATAGGAGCAAAAATTCCAGCAAGTTTTTCTTTATCGTTACCCTTGGTTAATTCGCCATAAGCCTCACCAAATAAGGTAATGAAATCGCCCTCTTTTTCTGTTTGCTTTTTAACGGCTAACTCAATTGCCTTGTTAAAGCTTGGGTTCTTTGTATTGTAAGCTAATTTTTTCAACACATCATCTTCAGAAATCTCCAAAACGATGTTCATACCACCTTTCAAATCTAAACCAAGGTTGATTTGTTTGTCGCGGCAATCTTTATAGCTGTATTTTACAATACCTAAATTCAATACAGTTTCGTTCTGAATACTGTCTAAATAAGTTCTGCGTGTTTTGCGAAATTCGCGCTCCAAAGAGTCTTCTACAACCACTCTTCTTTGTCCACTCAAATCTGCCGAAACAGTGCCAACAGCAGCGCGGGCAAAGGCTTCTGCTTTGTTTTCAACCAAGCGCGAAGCAACGGTAAATGATAACTGGTAAATACAAACGAGTGTGATAACAATCGTAAAAAAACGGACAACTCCTTTTAGCTGCATTGTGTTTGAATTTGACTAATTTTTGCGGGTTACTCCCAAAAAATGAGGCGCAAATATAGAAATTGAACGGACATTGCCGTTTTTTGATATAACTAATTGACTGCGATTGTGTAAAAACTATTTGTTCGTCAACCCTAAGCCAAACCACTTTAAATACTCCGATAGGATAAATAAAAACTTAAAGTAGCTGATTCAACAAAAACACATTCCATATAAACCATGCAATTATTTAGGTTTGCGCTGTATCAATAATTACATGAAACTGCCGCGGCTCAAAAAAGATTTCTATTCGGTGTTTAAATACACTCAAATTCTGTTGTGGAGTTTTATTGGCGTTGTTGCGATTTTTTTTGTTGGCGTCAATTATGGTTTGTTGGGCGAAATGCCCGACTTGGATGAAATCCAAAATCCGCGCAATGATGCATCCACCACTGTCTATTCCTCCGACTATGAAGTGCTGGGCACGTACTTTACCGAAAACAGAATTGAAATCAGCTACGATGAGCTTTCTCCCTTTCTGATACAAGGATTGGTAGCAACTGAAGACAAGCGTTTTTACAACCACAGTGGCATTGATTTGAAAGGGCTTTTTCGCGCTATTATTAGAACTGGATTGCTGGGGCAAGATGCGGGAGGTGGAAGTACTATTACGCAGCAATTAGCGAAGAATCTTTTTCACAAACGCGCCTACCGCAATCCTATCAGACGTACTTTTCAAAAGATAAAAGAATGGGTGTTGGCGGCAAAGTTGGAGCGCACTTTTTCAAAAGATGAAATCATAAACATCTATCTCAACACCATTGGATTTGGCTATAATTCTTACGGTATTAATACAGCGTCATTTACCTACTTCTACAAAAAGAGTAAAGACTTAAATGTAGAGGAAGCCGCAATGCTGATTGGTATGCTAAATGGACCTTCATTATATAACCCTCGCCTGCGCCCAGCATTGGCAAAAGAGCGCAGAGACTTAGTGTTGCGCAGAATGAGCAAAGCTGGGTTCATTAGTAAAAAGCAATTGGATGGCTACATTAAAATGCCGATTAAGCTCAACTTTCACAACCCCGATTTTAGAGAAGGCACGGCAACATATTTTAGAGAATACCTGCGACAAGAACTAAAATTTTGGTGTGATAAGCACCCCAAAGCAGATGGCACTAAGTGGGATATTTATAAAGATGGATTGCGCGTGTACACCACCATTGATTCGCGCATGCAAAAGTATGCCGAAGAAGCTACACGCCCTCATTTAGCTTGGTTGCAAGATGTGTTTTTTAAGGAGTGGGCAGGTAAAGAACCTTGGAAAACAGGTTCGCGCGCAAATCCTGATTTATTGGAAAAAACAATGAGACAAAGCGAGCGTTACATAACGCTAAAAGCTGAAGGGAAAACCGAAGCTCAAATTCTAAAAATATTCAACGCCAAAGTCGAAATGTCCGTATTCAGTTATCAGGGCGATAATGGCAGTTACACAAAAGATACGGTGATGAGTCCTTTGGATTCGCTTAGATACTATTTGCAAATTGCACAAATTGGGTTCATTGCCTTAGACCCGCGCACTGGTGAAATTAAAGCATGGATTGGCGGACCAAACATTACCTACTTTCAACTAGACCATGTAAAGAAAACTACTAAGCGGCAAGTAGGCTCTACCATTAAACCTTTTCAATATGCTGTGGCTATTGAACGCGGCTATCAACCTTGCACGATGATTCCATATTTAGCACCACAGTTTGAAGGCGTAGATGCCGCATGGAATCCATCAGGAACCGACAAATGGCAGGAAGGCGAAATGGTGCCGATGAAAGACGGTCTTGCGTTTTCCGACAACAGAATCACCGCCCAATTGATGAAGGACTTTGGTGTTGAAGCATTGGTGCAAATGTGTCGCACATTAGGTATCGAAAGCAAACTGGATGAAGTGCCTGCACTATGTTTAGGAGTGAGTGATATTTCATTAATTGAAATGGCAGAAGCATATACCGCCTTTGCAAATGCGGGCACACTCAGCAAACCATTTTTTATTTTAAGAATTGAAGACAAAAAAGGTAACAAACTTGCAGAGTTTCGCCCAAGCCAAAAGGAAGTTTTGAATGAAAAGACGGTATATGTAACCACCGAAATGATGAAAGGTGTGATTAACAAAGGTACTGGCGCAAGATTACGCTCCCGCCATGGTTTGCAAATGCCGCTAGCAGGCAAAACAGGTACCACACAAAGCAATGCAGATGCTTGGTTTATTGCCTTTACTCCACAATTATTAGCAGGATGCTGGGTAGGTTTCGAGCAACCAAGTGTCCGTTTCAGACATGGTAATACAGGGCAGGGCGCAACCGCAGCTTTACCTGTAGTAGGCGAATTTTTAAGGAAAAGCTATAACGACCGTTCACTAAAGCTAGGACGGGTTGACTTTTCTATTCCTGGTGACTCACTATTCTCTATAAATTTCGATTGTGTGGTAGATAGTAGCGTGGCGCCAGAACAACCTCAACTCAATTAAGTATGATAGCCAAACCAATACTTACCGATGCGCCAAAGTACTTTCACTATTACATCAACATAGTAATTGAAGCAGATTTGATGAATGCTTTTATTGAGTTAGAAAACATTACTACTGCGCTTATCAATTCCATTCAAGAGGAGCAAGCAAACTTTCGCTATGCCGAGGGAAAGTGGAGCGTAAAAGAAGTTTTGCAACACATCATAGACAGCGAGAGAATTTTTACCTACCGCGCATTGCGCTTTTCTCGCAGGGATGCTACACCACTATCAGGTTTTGATGAAAATCATTACGTACCCAATGCCAACACGAGTGAAAGAAGCATTGAAAATATTTTAGCAGAATATCAAACAGTGCGTGCAGCTTCAATCTCATTATACAAATACATGAACAATGAAATGCTTGATTTTAAAGCTGTGGCAAATGGTGCAGAAAATTCAGCCCGCGCAATGGGTTGGATGATTGCTGGGCATAACTTGCATCATTTGAAGGTGATAAAAGAACGATACTTAAATCAATAAAAGCTGAACCATGACCAAAGGAATTTTATCAATAGACTTCTTCGCAAATTCATCCAATTATCTCTCTTCGGAGGGAGATTCAGAGGGAGGAAAATCTAAAAAATTGAATTTCCGAAGAAGTCTAATAATTACTGCGCTATTTTTGCTGAATGCTTGCAATCAATCTACGCAAAAAGATGAAGTTGGCTCTGCTAAAACTAATGCTCAGTCAGATACCACAAATGTTGCTATATCTATACCTGACAACAGTTTCAACTCCTTAGACTGGCAAGGCACTTACACTGGCACACTGCCTTGCGAAGATTGTGATGGCAAGCAAACCACTATCACTTTAAATAAAGATTTGAGTTATGCTGTTGAAATGAAACACATCACCAAGTCAGCAAAACTATTTCCACAAGAAGGTACTTTTGAATGGAATAAAGAAGGCAGTAAAATCACATTAAAAGATATTCAAAATGCACCAGCAAAATATCTTGTTGGAGAAAATGCACTAATTCCATTAGATGCAAACGGAGATAGAATTAAGGACTACAATGTATTGAAAAAACAAGGTTCAAATACTGCTTCAATAAGCAACTTGCCGATTACCGAAACCCGATGGGTAATAAAAGAATTGATGGGTAAACAAATACCTGTGAATGCAGATAAAAGCAAACCATTTTTCATACAGTTAAGAGCATCAGACAACCGCATAGTAGCCTTTGCTGGCTGCAATAGTATTGCCGGACCTTATGAGATTACAGAAAATAATCGTGTAAAATTTAGCAACCTAATGAGTACTATGATGGCTTGCGAAAACATGGAAATTGAAACTACATTCAACAAAGTTTTGGAGCAAACAAAGAGCTACAATATTATTGGCAACAAGTTGCAATTGATAGGCGTAAACAAAAGCCCACTCGCAACATTTATAGTTGAATAGGAACTAAAAAGTCAGTTTTACACCTACAGGTTTACTGCCTCTCAATACTTCCACATCTACCGTTTCACCTTTGGTATATTTCGATAGCACTTTCATGTAATCGTAAATATTTTCGATAGTACTATCTCCTATTTTTATTACAACATCTCCTGCTTGCAAGCCTGCTTTATCTGCGGGTTTATCCTTATTAACGGCATCTATACGTAAGCCTTTTCCTTGAAAGCCATAATCTGGCATCACACCTAATGTAACCTTGAAACTTGATTTTGCACCGCTATCTTTAGTACGCGTTTCGTAGAATTTAAGTTTGGGCTGATTGGCTAAATCTTCAATCAAATCAATCATGTATTCCAACACTTTAGCCTCACCTTGGTAGTTTATCTTGTCTGCATCATCACTTGGTTTGTGGTAGTCACTATGTTGCCCAGTGAAGAAGTGTAGCACCGGGA
>Ga0105049_10011561_pt1 | contig 10115 bp, 8 predicted proteins | sample MAT06_FD_78087 | JGI IMG/M metagenome (GOLD analysis project Ga0105049, IMG submission 78087) | Freshwater microbial communities from Lake Fryxell liftoff mats and glacier meltwater in Antarctica - MAT-06 | ecosystem: Environmental > Aquatic > Freshwater > Ice > Liftoff microbial mat | place...
CGTGGGCTGGTGTTTTTTTCGATTTTCAATTGGAGCGCAATCTCGGAGACGGGCCAGCCTTTTTCGGAGAGGCGATCGACGGCAATGCCGGGCCAGATCGGCACGCCGCGGGGATTCACCCGCTGACTCCGCCACCATTGCAGCAGAAGCGAAAAGCTCTGCGGGCCGCTGTCGCGCCAATAAAGCTGCGGCGAAAGATAGTCAATCAAGCCCTCGCGCATCCACTTGAGCGGATCGGCATAGAGTTGGTTGTACATGTCCACGCCGGCTGTCGTGCCTTCGGGTAGTCCGGGCTGGTAGATGCCAAACGGACTCACGCCAAACTTCGCGCCGGGCCGGGCGGAGTGAACGACGGCGCTGACTTTGCGGATGAGGGAAGTGACATTATCCCGCCGCCAGTCGGCCTTGGCCAGCGAACCGCCGCGCGCGAGGTACATGGCGTACGTTTTGTCGTCCGGGAAGGAGAACACATGTCCGCCTTTACTGGGATAGGGATAAAAATAATCGTCAAAGTGGATGCCCGCCACGTCGTAGTGCGTGACGATGTCGCGCACGACATTGACCACATGCTCCTGCACATCGGGCGCACCGGGGTCCATCAAGAGGACGGTGCCGATTTTGTAGGTGAATTGCGGGAAGCGGTTGCTGATGTGGTTTGCGGCCCGGGGCTTCGAAGCGGTGGCGGCGGCGCGGTAGGGATTCAGCCAGGCATGCACTTCGATGCCGCGGCGTTTGCCTTCGCTGATAAAAAATGCGAGCGGGTCATAGCCGGGATTCCGGCCCTGTGTGCCGGTGAGGAAGCGGCTCCAGGGTTCGAAACGGGAGGCGTAAAGCGCGTCGCCTTCCGGGCGCACCTGTACCATCACGGCATTGAGGCGGCAGCGTTTGGCCGCATCAAGCAGACGGATAATTTGTTGTTTCTGCGCGTCGGCGGAGAGGCCGCTGCCCGAGGGGAAGTTGATATTATGGACCGAGGCAATCCACGCTCCGCGAAACTCTCCGGCCGGGAGGCAGGGTATCCACAGCCCAGTCAGCAGCAGAAAAAGAAAAACAAAACGCTTCATGATTTTAATAAATAAAACTTTCCTCGGGCGGATCCGTCGCTGTCACCTGGTCGGCCACCACGACCGGCACCATGCGGCCTGCTTCGGTGGGAAAGGTCGCCTTGCCTGTGACTTTGATCCAGCTCATTTCGGGGAAATTTTCTGTTGTCGGCGCCTGCACCGTCACCGCGACTGGCCGCGAGTCGGCCGCGCAGCACATCACGAACATGCGCACAAGGTTGAACCGGTCGCCTTTGGGATTGTTCGACTTCGCGGGCATAAACTGGCCGATGAGTTCGACTTCCTTGTTTTCAAAATCCTCCCGCATGGTGGGCTCCTGCGCGGCGTAAAGCAGATCCACCGACTGGGCTTTGATTTGCCCCGCCTCGTTTAGCGGCAGATAGCTGGCCGTGGGCTGCGTCTCTACCGGGTTGGCTGGCTGGGAACCATCTTCTGTCGGCAACGGCGGCTCGGCGTAGGGTATGTAGCCGGGCAGGTCGCCAATGCTATCAATCATGCCGCGATTCATCACCAACGCCGCGCCAAATTGACTGGGAGAAACAACCGTCGTCACCAGCAAAGGCACGACAAGGATGATGCCCGCGAGCGCGATGCCCCACCAGGTCTTGCCGCCGAATGTGTGCAGGCATTCCCCTTCCGGACACCCGTCCTGGGCTTGCGGCAGAAAAAGAATTCCCCCCGCCATCAGGACAAGGATGATGCCCGAGGCCACCGTCCAGGTGTGAAAGGACGGGTGCAGATAAGAACCCACCCGGCCGGAGAAAAAGAAATAGGATATCACCACGCCCCAGACCATGAGAACGCCTGCCGAGACATAGCGTTGCAAGCTGGCGATCATAGATTAAGCACACTCAAGCGCACGCAAAGGAGCCCGACCAAAACGAAAAGCCCGAGCGCAAGTCCCACGACAAAGCGCTTCTTAAAAACCGAGCTGTAGATGAATAAAAGCTTCAAATCAACCATCGGGCCGAGGACCATGAAGGCAAGTTTCGCCACTCCGGGAAAGGCCACAAAAGTCGCCGCGATGAAGGCATCCGACGTGCTGCACAGGGAAAGAATCATGGCAAATCCCATCAGGGAAAAGGTGGCCAGCCAGAGGTTAAGCGCGAGCGGAAGAATCACTTCCTGATTCATCGCCGTGCTGAACAGCGACGCCACCGCCACGCCGAAAATAAAAAACACCATGACATCCAGAAAATCGGCCACCGCCACGCGCAACGCGGCGGAGATTCTGCCAAGGAAACCTGCCGGGCCGCGTCCGTCGGCTGTCCCCCCGCCCGTCACCGCCATCACCCCCGTTCGCAGCACGGCGCCGATAGGGAGATTGTGCACCGCCAACGCCGCCAGGACGGCGACAAAATAGCCAAGACCGAGCCGCAGGATGGTAAAATCCGCCGCATTTTGTCCGCGAAACGCCGCGTAGGTGCTCAAGGCCACAATGGGATTCACAATCGGAGCCGCCAGCATGTAGGCCACTGCGTTGGAAAGCGGCAGCCCCTTGTTCATCAGCCGCCGGATCACCGGCACCACGCCGCATTCGCACATGGGAAAAACGATGCCCATGCCCGCACTCATGCAGATCCCCAGAAAAGGGTTGCGCGGCAGAAACCGCACCATCACCCGCGCGGGCAGAAACTGATCAATCAAGCCGGAAAGCAGCGTGCCCAGCAGGATGAACGGCACCCCTTCCAGCAACACGCTCAGAAACGCGTAGGAAAAATCCGAAAAGCTGAAGGTGAACCAGGGTCCGTTCATGGCCGCCGTCCCTTCTGCGACAAAAGCTCCCTGAAGACATCAAGATAACTTCCCGCCGCGGTCTCCCACGTGAATTTCCGCGCCCAAGCGAGTCCTTTTTGCACAGCCGCGTTTCGATCCGTGTCCGACCAGTCCAGGATTTTTCGCATGGCGCCCTCGATCTCGGATTCGGATGCGGGATCGACCAGTTCCGCACATCCCCCCGATATCTCAGGCAGGCAGGAAACATTCGAGGTAATCACGGGAGCACCCAGGGACATGGCTTCGAGCACTGGCAGCCCGAAGCCCTCCTCGAGGGAAGGATAACAAAAGAGAGCCGCATCGCTGTAAGCCTGAGCCAGTTCCTGATCGGAAATGTATCCGAGAAATTCAAGTCCCGGCATTTCCAATAAATCCGCCAGGTCCGGGGCCTTGATGAAACGCGTCTGCCGGCGTCCGACAATGCGGAGTTCCAAATCGGGGTGGGTGCGGCGCAGGCTTTTAAAGGCACGCAGGATTCTAGGCAGATTTTTGTGAGGCTGCAAAGAGCCCACGCAAATAATATAGCGGGTGCCTCCGGGAAGTGGCGGGCGGGCTTTAAGCATCTTCACTCCATTGTAGATGCGCCCGAGCCGGGCCGGAGGAATTGCCAGGACTTCCGCTGCGGCATCCTTGACGTAGTCCGAAATGGCAACCACCCGGTCGGCCCGCCGTAAGCCCGGGAGGGCGCAGAGCCTGTAGGCCAGACAAAAACTGCGGGTGTACCACTCGGGGTGGATAAGAAAATTCAGGTCGTGCAAGGTCACGATGCTTTTCACGCCGGCAGAAAAGGCTGGCGACGTATTGATGGGGTGATGCGCGACGGTACATCCCGCGCGACGGCACAGCCAGGGAAAAACCAATTGCTCCCAAATCTGCGCCCTGGCCCGTGACCACCGGTGAAAAGGAACATTGACCAATTTGGTCTTTTCGCAGTCGGCCCAGTCCACCACGCCCGGAAAAGCGGGATCGGCAAAGACAACCAGTTCAAATTCTCTGGGCAAACGGATCATCGCATCAAAGAGATGATAAGCAACCGTCTGGGTTCCCGTGGGCTGGAGGGCATAAGAAAACCTTCCATTAAGCGCGATGCGATCCATCTCAAGCAGGCACGGGCAACAAGCGGCCACGGCTCATCAATTTAATCCACAGATTCATGCCAAGGAAAAGGAACAACATGGCCCAAAAAGTAAACGCATCGCTTGTGTTTGTCAGCGGGTGACACATCTGCATGAGGACCACAATTTGAATATTTCGGAAGAGACAGGGCGGTTGCGCATTCCCCGCCAGGTGCAAGGCCCTCAGCAAGACGCCGTAAAGAGTTCCCATGATGATGGCGAGGCCCACCACGCCCGCCCATCCAAAATTCAAAAAACTCTCGCCAAAATACGTGATGCGCACGCCGAAGTGCTCTTCCTCCCCCCAACCCACAATGCGAATGCAGGTCAGGCCCAAATGCCAGTCATGCTTTTGCGGAAAGATGGCGCTGGGAACCAGTGAGACCAGGCCCCCGAGATAAGTCTGCCCCTCCAACGGCTGAAAATCCCACGAGCCGAGGACCCAGGAGGCATCGCGCAGATCGATAATATTATTTCCCTTGAAGGCTTCGTTGACACTCGCCGCAATGGGGTTCTCTCCCTCCAATGCCGAGGAATCGAGACGAAGCAGCGCAGTAAACCCGTTCAAAGTCATGAAAAAAAGGATGAAGCCGATGTAGGCACCCGGCATGATCCAACGGGGAAATTTTCTTTCCAAGGTGATCAGGGTTACCGTAACCAAAAGAGCAACCGCAAGGGGCAAACGCTGGCCGGAAAGAAGCTGGGCCAGAGCGAGCATGCCTCCCAGCGGCGCGTGCAGCCAGATATACCGACGCCAATCGCGCAATATCCCGCAGGCCATGCCGGCGAGGGAAAAGGGAACCAAAGCGGTTCCCAGATTGTAAAGGGCGCGGGAGGCATCCGAGCTCAGCATGACGTAACGCGCTTCCATCACATCAGCCGAGAGCAAGGGGATTGTCCTTGTGACGACCATGGGAAGAACAATGAGAACGATGTTGACCACCGTCACGAAACGCAAAAATGATAAAAGCTGCGCGTCGCACAACTTGGGGGCGGAGGGAGGCAGCGGCAGTGGATAATTCCGTTTGGCGCAGACCGCATAGACCATGGCAAATACGGCGAAGAGAATAATAAAACCGATGGCGTTAATCAGGACGACCAGCGAAACCGCACTCAGGATGGTCGGGCGGAGGCTGGCCCCCAGATTGGCGGAAGTGTCTGCAATGAAATAATAGGCAATCAAGGTCAACGCGTTCTGCGACAGAACCATCGCAAAAACATCCAGCACGCGGGATGTCGTCACCCAGCATAAGGGAATGACAATCAGCAGAATGGCAATAAATCCCACCAGCCAGCCCACCCACGGCTCATTCCAGGCAGGCTGGAATCGAAACCACGGTTGCGTCTCATACCAGCCTGCCCAAGCCGCCGCCGGAATCAACAGGAGAAAGAAAATGCCGAGAAAGCAGAACGGTTCGACCCATTTATTCGTTGCACGGCGCACGACAACGAAATATTCGGGATTCGAAACCAATCTCAATCGTTTATTATAGAAATCTTTAGCAATTGAAATAGGCTACGCACCCTTTGATCGCGAAAATCGGCACAAGGGAAAAGATTCTATACAATGTATTTTGGTAAGAAACAGCAGCTGGATTGGACATTCGCACTCGTCGTCGGAGACCTTCTGGCCTGTCTGCTTGCGCAACTGGTCGTCGTATTTCTTTTTCCCCGGATTTCCGGTTTTTCCGCTTTTTCGCCGTGGCCATCCGGCGTGATCTTCCTGATTTTAGTACTCGTTTTCGTCAAATACATCCATCTCTACAGTTGGCCGTCCTTTCGCCAACCGGTCTCCAAACTCCCCCGGCTCGGGGTCGCCATAGCCTTGGCTACTTTTTCTTACGCCCTGCTCTTTAAAATTTTTGGCCGCCCTTGGGATCTGGCTCTCACTTTTTGGCTGGCCACCCTCTTTGGGTGTACCGTGATTCTGCTCCTGCTGACCAGAATCCTGGTTTACTTCCTTCTGTCCAAAATATTGCACGCGGTGCAAATCGAGACAATCGCCTTCGTGAACGGGAGCGTGCGTCTTGACCGTGTGATCAGTGCCCTCACTCAGGAACTGGGGCCTTTCCATCGGGCGGCTGGCTATTTTAGCGATACCCCTTTGGAAGAGAACAACACCCTCCCCTACCGCTGGCTCGGTCCGATCGGTAAAATGGAAGAGCATCTCGACAAAGAAAACGTGACCTTGCTCATCGTTGAGGAAAACACGGTTTCCATTAAGGAGCTTGAACAAATCGCCGCAGCCTGCGGCCGAGCCATTGTCAGCCTGAAAGTCATCCCTTCAGTGTTCGACTTTTGGTCCACCCGCCTGAGTTTTCGGACCATTGCCGGCATTCCCCTCATGGGCGTTTTTGACTTGAGACATGACCGCTTCCATAACAAACTGATTAAACGGTTCGTCGATATCGTCGGGGCTTTGGTCGGATTAACGATTTTTTCTCCCCTCATCGCCGTTCTGGGAGTCATGGTCTATCTGGAGTCACCAGGTCCCGTCTTTTTTCGTCAGCGCCGGGCCGGCTTGAACGGAATACCGTTCGAGATTATTAAGATACGTTCCATGCGCATAGATGCCGAATCGGCCAGCGGTCAGGTCTGGGCCGTGGAGGGGGACCCGCGCCGCCTTAAGATCGGGAAAATCATACGCTCCTGGAACCTCGACGAATTGCCTCAATTCTGGAACGTCCTGAAAGGCGACATGAGCCTTGTGGGGCCGCGGCCCGAAATGTATGACCTTGTTCAGGACTTCCGTCAAACCATCCGCAACTACAGCCTCCGCCATACCATGCGCCCGGGCCTGACCGGCTGGGCGGCGGTGAATGGCCTTCGGGGAAATACCTCGCTGGTGGACCGGATTGAATACGACCTTTTTTACATTGAACATTGGAGCCTGCGGCTTGATGCGGTCATCATTGCCATGACCATTCGGCCACCAAAAAACGCCTACTAGACGCCTTCCCCGCAATGTGGTTGTATCTACAGCGTCTGAAATTTTCCCCATGAGACTTCTTGTCGTCGATGACCAAGGGCCGGTCGGAGCCATTATCAGCCGTATTGCGGAACAAGGTGGCTGGAAAGCTTTTCACACCACCTCTCCGGTAGACTTGGATCAAATGATTCGCAAAGAGCAAATTGATGTGCTCATGATCGATTATCTCATCGAACCGGGTTCGGAAATACACACAGGCTTGAGCGTGACCGAGGATCTGCGCCGCGCGGGACTCACCCTTCCCGTGATTCTTTTCACCGGCGCACTCCACTTGGTCGATACCAAACGTGCCAGTCTGGCCGGCGTCATTAAGGTCCTGGAAAAACCCCTCAGTATTCGGGAATTGCGCACCAGCCTGAATGAGGCGAAAAAGCATTTTCCCGCCCCACCGACAGATTCAGTTGATTTGTGATACGGAGAAGCTTCGTGCGTTTGGGAAGGCAAAATCTGTGCCTGCGCGTATTCCTCCTTTTGACAGTCGGTTTTTGCCCCTCCGGGATCCTGTCCGCCCAGGTTGATTTTACCGATCCGGTATTGCCTGAGCAATCTGCCACGGAACCGCTTTCTCCCGTGGAATCCCTGCCCGGTTTAAAAGAGCCCGGGTTGGGACCGCGGGCCATTCCCCGCATTGACCGGCCCGTCGATCCGCGCGCCGAGAGCTATGTTCCACTTTTTCGCCTGACCAGACCTTTCTACGACAATCCCCGAGCGTCCGCGCCGCCCGCTTATTTGCCGCCACCCGATCAAGCGAGTTTTCGCTCTGTCCTTTCGTATGAGCCCGATGTCGGTCTTCATCCCCGGTCTTATCGCCCCGGCCTTTTTGAAATTTATCCCTGGTTCGGTCTGGCTCAGTCCTTCGACTCCAACGTCAATCTCACGCCGACTGACAACATTGCGGATTTCTTCGTCACACCCCGCGCGGGAATTGAATTCCAGCTCGGAACGCCTGATTCCGCCAATACGCTCGAGTATGCCACCATCCTTGCGCTGAATGGTTCCCTTGAAGCCTACGCCGACATTTTTTACCTGAATCCAGAGTTCAGCGCCTTTAACAGCAAGGTGGAGTTAAATGGCCGCATCGGCCGGGACCGGGCCATTTGGCGGCCCTTTCTAAACTTTTCCGATCTGACCGGGAGCAGCCTGCTCATCACCGAGTTTACCAACCGCACCCGACGCCTGCGCCTCCTGCCCGGATTCACATCCCAATATAAATTCACGGAACTTCTGGGGCTGAACCAGACGGTAAGCTACTTCTGGTTTTACCACCCCGATCCTGCCTACATCAATTTCAACTCCTGGCGGGCACAAAGTGAGGTGACCTACAAGGTCCTTCATAATACCAAGGCACTGCTTTGGGCCGAGTATCGCGAGACTTTTCCCGATCAAGGTTCCTCGGGGCGGGAAATCTTCGCCGGCCTCGGCTGGCAAGGCCGTCCCGATCCCCGGCTCTACACTGAAGCACGCGTGGGATGGGACTTCCTTTCGCTCTCTGGCAATGTTACTGGTCGTTCCGACTTTTCTGGGCTACGTTTCAATGGATATACGACCTTTGACTGGACGCATCGAACCCGCGTGACTTTCAAATACGACCGCGATTACATTTTTAACGAAATCGACATTGATGACAACTACACCTCAACTCTTTTCCAGTTTAAAGCCGAGTTCTTTCTCGGGTCGAATTGGTATGTGACCCCTTACTTTGGCATTGCACTGCTTGACTACGAAACCTCCCGTCGTCTTCTGCTGCAGTGGCGGCCCGAAATCGAAGTCTCTTATGCTTTTGCCCAAAATTTGCTGCCGAACGAGCCTCGCATTTTCCTCAAACTCGGGTATCAGCGTTTATCTGTCTTGAAAGGTGATGGTGAGCCAATCCCTGACTGGAGAGTATCCCTTGGAACCAACTGGAAATTTTAAATTTGTGAAGCCATTTACCGCTCTTTTGATTTGCCTCATGGTAGGAGGCTGTGCCACTCAGACACCTCGTGACCCCGCGGCCGGCTTCCTCGTGAGCAGATCCACTTATCCTTATCAAATGGCGCCGCTGGACAAAGCCTTCGTCAGCCTGCCCGGAAACGACCGGGTGACAATCGATGTCACGACCGATGGAGTGGCCGTCATTAATGGCGAATCCCGCCGGGTGAAACGAATGCCCGTTGAGGAGTTTCGGGCCTTGCTCCGCAAAAATTACCCCAACGCCAAAGAGATCGAGATCGAAGAGTTTCGTCCCAATCAGATCTCGGTGCTCGGGGAGGTTTATCATCAACTCCATACCGACCTCACCGATGGCCCGATGCGTCTCATGGACGGCCTGGCCGGAGCCAATGGCTTCACCGCTTTGGCGAACAAACGCCGCGTTCGCCTCATCCGCCAAAACGGAGGCGTCGTCGAAGTTTACGAGTTTGACCTTCGCGAAAGCATGCGCGGCCGGGATATGGGGCAGAACGTTTTACTGAAGCCCGGTGATCTTATCACCGTTCCCCGGAATTTCCTCTGATGGCCCCTGATCGCGAACACCAGCCTCCCGCGCCACTGACGGAGAAACAAGAACCGCTCTTTCAGGAAATTGTTGTCTTCCTCTGGGGCAGTAAATGGACTCTCCTCCTGGGGCTCTTGATGGGACTCGCCGGCGGGATGGCCATGTTTTCGATCACTCCCAAGGTTTACGAATCCTCGGCGAAATTTATCATCGACGAATTGCCCTTCAATATCCGCGAGGCAAGTGCTGATGCCGAAACGGAACGGCAATTGGTGCAAACGCTGATCATGAGCATACCCAGCCAGGATATGCGGGTGGCTGTCGCGAAGCGCCTGGGAATTTCACCCTCGCGGATTGCCTTCGAGGAAATCGACCGTCGCATTGCCCTGAAAGGTCCTGTCCCGGCGGCCAACGTCCGGGTGGCTTCCACGAAAAACAGCCGGATCGGAGCCATTACCTCCCGGTCGCAGGACCCGGCATTCGCCGCCGATGTCGCCAACGCTGTCATCACGGAACTTCAATTGCTTAACGTGATTGCCGGCGAACTCAAAACTGTGCGCCAAACGATCAAACTCACCCGCGATCAGGCAGAGCAACTTCTCAAACAGTTCGTTGACGCTTCCGGCCGGCGGGTTGAAATTGAAAAACAGGTGGCGGAGCTCGATGAATACCTGAAACGCAAGCTCCCCCTTGAG
>Ga0105049_10011562_pt1 | contig 10114 bp, 6 predicted proteins | sample MAT06_FD_78087 | JGI IMG/M metagenome (GOLD analysis project Ga0105049, IMG submission 78087) | Freshwater microbial communities from Lake Fryxell liftoff mats and glacier meltwater in Antarctica - MAT-06 | ecosystem: Environmental > Aquatic > Freshwater > Ice > Liftoff microbial mat | place...
ACCGGCATAAAGGCACTCCTCTTGATCGTCGCCGTGTTGTACCTACTGCCGCAACTCGGAATTGATCTACCACAATATTTGCGATAAATCCTCAGAAATCAAACGAAATCGTTTGTTGTGAGTTGCGGGTCGTGACACTAATCTGCGTTCGACGAGGATTTCGACATGTTAGCGATGCTGTGCCTGACGTTTCCCGTGGCGATGATGCAATTCGACGCCGAAGGCGTGCCACTACCGATCGGCGTGACCGCACGCTTCGGCAGCACACGCTACCTGACACCGGTCGGCACAGGTCGGGTCCGCTTCCTTCCGGGCGATAAAACCGCTGTCGCTATTGCATCGGGTGTGCTGTCCGTTTGGGATGTCGATACAGGACTTCGCATTCGCGAAGTGATCGAACCGGAGTGGCTATGCAGAGATTTTTCGCTCAGCCAAGACGGTAAAAAACTGTTCGTCGCCGGTTTGGCCACAACGGGCTACACCGAGAAACCCGCAGAGCCACCTGGCAAAGCCGTTAAAATACCCGTCCAACGCGTCGAGTTATGGACCTACGATGCCACGACACTCGAACGAATGGCCAAGACGGTATTGGCGGAAACGGTACTGGGATGGTTTTGGTTCAACGCGAATGGCACACTTGTCATTCCGGATAATGATACAAAGCAGAAAGTCACACTCGTATACGTCGAGCCGACAATACGCATCGTATCCCTCATGATCGACTTTCAGGCAAGTGATTCTTTGGACGCTTGTTTCAACGACAGCGGTTCTCTTCTTGCCTATCCCAGTCAGAAAGAGATCATCGTTTACGATACTGTGGCAATGAAAGAAATCGCGAGGTTTCCTGGAGAAATCATTTTCATTCAGTTGTCTAAAAAGGGTGAAGGCCTGTGCGCCATTGTTCGATCGCCGAACGAAAATGAGAATAACCCACTCGAGTTATGGTCGTTTGATGTTAAGAGTCGAAAAGTCAATTGGAAGCAAAGTTTTCCGAAGCAGAATTCCTATTTTTACTCACTTGCCGACGAATCGTTCGGCGATGTGATTACCTTATTAGGTGAGGGATTCGCCAACCAGGACATCACCAGCCACGACATCATCAAGTACGATGCGCGGACGGGTAATCCGCTGCCGCTGCAACCCGACGAAACCTACCTCTGGAGGCAGGCACGTGCGGACGGACATTTCAGTGCAGATCGCAAGCGAATGGTTTCCTGCGCCAACGGGGCACTTTCAATTTGGGACGTTGCGACAAAGCAACAAATCGCACATAAGAAACGCACCTGCGCCATATCGCGTGGTAGTTTACAGTTTTTAGATGGTGGTACGAAGCTAGAAGTCGGCCCTGGCGATCGGTACTCGACATCCGGATTGAAATCGTGGGATGTGGCAACGGGGAAAGACCTTCTGTGTATCCCGCGAAATCGACTCGTCGTAGAAGGGGGAACGACAATCTTGATCAGGGATTTTTCGCGTCAAGTCTTGTCCCTCACATCGCGAGATCGCTCGTTTCGAATCACGATTACGCCCGATCACATGGAAGCCGATCGACCGACGAAATGGTCGTTCGTGTTGTCGGACCCAACTACCGGCCGCGAGATTCGTCGGCTAACGAGTGGGCCGTCTTTCATACAAGAACTGCAACTCACACGCGATGGGCGATATCTGATTTGTCACGATACGCAGAAGAGAATCTGGCGATGGGACTTGAATACCGTCGATCCGCAACCGATCGATCTGGGCGCATACACTACGAATGGAAATAGCAATCATAACCTACGACAATATGTCACGCTTAGCCCCGACCAAACACTCGCGGCTGTCATACTCCGCTCCGCGCGCGACATGTCACAGTATGAGGTGGGTGTGTATCGTTTGAACGATGCTCACCGGGTTCGACTATTCAAGGGCCAAGGAATCTTGTTGCACAAATCCTGGTCTGCAAATGGTCGATACCTCAATTTGTCGACGATCCAGGGGTCTTGCGTACACGACCTCGAAAGCGATCGAATCGTCTTTGAGCAGAAAACCCCGTTCGAAGGTTCGATCAGCGATGATGGCCGGATGCTCTGTTCGGTCGCCAATTGGGAGTTGATGTTACTCGACACGCTGACCGGGCAAGTGCGGCATAGAATTGCATTTGCACTTCCTGATTACAAAGGATCGGTTGCATTCGCTCCAGATCGGCGTTCGGTTGCATACGTGTCGAGCGATAATACGGTCCACATCGTGCCGTTATTTCCACTGTCCAAAAATGTGTCGATCACCCGTGTGGAAATGGATGCAACATTCGCCGACCTCGGCTCCAACGATGCCAGGAAAGCGTTTACTGCGGTACGATTGTTCGCCTCGGATCCAAAGTCGGCGGTGCCGTACCTGCGCGAAAAGGTACCAACCAAACTCCCCGCTGACGTTGCAGCCACAATTGCGAAGCTGGATTCGCCGCAGTTTGCCGAACGCGATGCGGCCACCAAACGCCTGATCGAAATCGGAACTGCGGCATTGGGCCCGCTGCAACTCGAACTCAAAAACACCGACTCCGTCGAGTTTCGCACGCGTATCGAACAGATCCTTGCGACTCACGGCACGACGTCTGCGAACGACCTTCTCGCACATCGTGCGCATGAGATTCTCGATATCCTCGATACTGCCGAGGCTCATTCGCTTCGCGCAGACTGGGCAAAAGGCGAGCCATCCATTTTGAATGCGATAGCGAAAGCCAAACCGCGAAACGCACCCTTCGCCTTAGCCGCGACACCAAAACGAACCCCCTGAGTTTCGTTTAGCTGAACACGCCCTTGTCGAATGGGTCGAAGGTCGTGGTCAGTGCGGCGGTGTCGGGAGTGAATGGCCCGACGAGGATCGCTCGCCGTGGATTTGCGTCGGTGGAAAGGACATCGGCCCCGACGCGAAGACCATCGGTGTTGGCGTCGGCACCCGCCGTGAAGGTGCCGCGTATCGTCGGCACTTCCGACGTGCTGAGCGGCAAGCCGTCGTACACGTTCACTTGCGGGCCACCTCCTTTGCCGGGTGACGTCAGGATGTTCTGCTGAAGCCCGCCACGCAGGTCGGACATATCGACCGCCACGCCGCCGCGGAAGTTCGGATCGTACGCGAAGTAATTCAACAGCGAGACATCGCGAACGGCATCGTAGAGGTTCACACGCGGCCCGCCGTTGAAGCCCGCACCGATCAGAATCTGGGCGTATCCGAGTTGTGCGGAATCGCCGGCATCGACGTACAAACCGCCGCGGAAGGTATCTTCGAAAATCATCTTCTGACCGATGAGCGTACCGTCGATGCCGCTGAAAGTCTTGATGATCGGCGCGCCGCCGAAGCCGGGCACCGTAATGATATCGTCCTGACCATCGCCGTTGACATCCGCCACCGCAACGCGAACGCCACCGGTGAACGTCGCCTCAAACGGATTGAGTGTAAAGCGAACCGAGCCATCGGCGTTCGTCACGTTGAGAGTTGGCGACTGGCCGAAATCGACGTTCGATGCACGAATACTGACGGGGGCCGTGCCCGTGACGACGGTCACGGCGGCGGCAGTCGATAAGCTCGTATTGCTAGCGGTATTATCGGGCACGAACTGGGCGGTGACGGATTGCGTGCCGACTGCGGCGAACGACGTTGTGAGTAACGCACGCCCTTCTAGCAACCGCGACGTACCGATTTCTGCGCCATTTGCGAAGAACTTGACCGCACCAACAATCCCGGGATCGCCACCGACCGATGCACTCAGGAGAACCGTGCGGCCGATGCCGGGGTCCAGTTTCGATATTGAAAGCGTTGTAGTCGTCGCGCCGGGAGCACGAACTGTTAGTCGAACGATTTGCGTATCGAAATTCCCGGCGACATCGAGGGTGGCACCGCCTACGCGATTCGTCTGGTCGCGAACGCCGACGAGCAGGTCGATCGTGCCCGTAAAGCCCGCAGCCGGTGTCAGCGTCACGAGGCCCGTATTCTGATCGATGGCCGCCGTCACGTTCGTCGGTGCCGTGAACAAGCTCGTTGCACTGCCGACTGCGTACGTCAACTGGTCGCCGTCGAGATCGGTGCCGCGTGGCGTGAAGGTGACGGGTGAGTTCGGGTTCGTGCGGACGTCGGCAATCGTGTTCAGGAACGCCCGGTCGTTCACCGTGTCGGCAACGAGGTTCGTGCGGAACGTTGTGGCCGTCGGGGTATTGTCGCCATCGGTGGCACCGATCGTGATACCTGCGTCACCGATAAATCCGGCAGCCGAGGTAACTCTGACCACGCCGTTCGCGGTATCGGTGAAGACCGTCGCTTTCGTGATCGTGACGGGATTCACCGGCGTGCTTCTCTCTCCAGTCTGCAGTGTCGGGGTATTAATGATCCTCTTGTAAACATCGAAGCCGCTCGTCAGCAAGCCGACGATCGAGTGGTTAAAGTTCAAACTCTGCGGGCGGGCGGCCAGTGCGAGGTCGGTATCGCTGATGAAGAACTGCGAGTTGTTGTTGTCGTCCCTGGCGTTTGCCATCGCGACGATGCCGTTGCTGGCGAAGGTGTATTGCGGGTCGAATTCGTCGACGACGTCGGGCTTGCTCGAACCGCCCATGCCATCGCCGTTCGGCGAACCGCCCTGGATCACGAACCCCGGCAACACGCGGTGGAACAGTTTGCCATCGTAGAAGCCTTCGTTCGCAAGCTGGATGATCGTGCCGGTTGCGAGCGGTGCCACGTCTTCGAACAAGCGAATCGTCAGCGATCCGGTGAAGGCGACGCCACTGGCATCGGTGCCCGAAACATCGAGCTTGACCGAACGACCGCCCATCACGACGGAAGTCGTGACGGAGGTATTGTCCGAACTTGCGGTGATCGTTACCGGGCCGTTCGGTGTGTTCGTTACCGTAACGGGGATGAACAGTGGTTTGTTGTTGGGCTGGTCGGTGTTGGCGATGCCCGCGAGGTTCACGGTGGGCACTTCGCGGCCTTCGAGCACTTCCATCCGCAAGCGTGCCGCAGTGGATACACGGGGAGACGGCGACAACCAACGGCGGAAAGATCGGAACGGCATCGGTAACACCTCGGCGCAGGGTCGTAACGGAGAAGGCATTCGCAGGAATCCCATCTATCAGACGATCCATCGGCTACACCGGTTGTTCGTCATCGCAGGAATTCCCATTATCCTCCAAAGTAGCCGATCCCGCACCCGGTTGACAAGCGGCGACCGATTCGTTTCGCCGTACTTACCTAGTTGTTCACGCCGCTACAACCAGCAATATCCGTTCGACGGCCCGGTTCACGCGAGCCGCGGGAATAGCGGCTTCACCTTGCCGTCGATTAATGCGGCCGTAACGCGCATGTCGTCGGGTTGGGCGTTGAGTTCGGCTGCGTCGGCGTACGTCACTTCGATCCACGGTTTCGGGAAGTTGAAGCTCGTGTAAATGATCTCCGCCGAACGGGGGATGAACGGCTTCAGAAGAATGCTGGCAATCCGCAACGAATGTATCACGTTGAAGATCACGATCTTGCCTCGCTCTTTGTCTTCCGCGGAGCCTTTCACCAGTTTCCACGGGGCTTCGGTGTCGATGTACTGGTTCGCGGGGGCGCAGACCTTGAGGATGATCGCCTGCAATGCGAGGTTGTAATCGCAATTTTCCACGGCCTGCCGCACCTCCGCCACGACTTTTGCGGCATCGAAATCGACGGTCACTTTGTCCGGAACGCGACCGGCTGTCCCCGTCAAGACCGCATCGAAACTCTTGGCACCGACGGTAATGCACCGACTGAGCAGGTTCCCGAGTTTGTTCGCCAACTCGCTGTCGCAAACTTCCTCGTAACGCTTACCGCTATAGTCGCCGTCGCTCGGGTAGGGACACTCCCGCATGAAGTAGTAGCGGTAGGCATCGACGCTGCTTTTCGCGATAATTTCTCGTGGTTCGACGACGTTCCCCATGCTTTTGCCGATCTTTGTGCCATCGTTGTTCACGAAGCCGTGGCTGAACACTTTCTTCGGCGGTTCGATGCCAGCCGCCCAACACATCGCGGGCCAGATGTGGCAGTGGAAGCGCGTGATATCCTTGCCGATGAAGTGAATATCCGCCGGCCAGTTCTTGTGAAACAGCGCTTCGTCGTCGCCGTAGCCGATGCCGGTGATGTACGTAAGCAGCGCATCGAACCAGACGTAGATCGTGAACTCGGGGTCGAACGGCAGACGCATTCCCCACGCTTCGCCCTGCCGCGAGATGTTCAGGTCTTCGAGGCCCTCTGCCTCGATGAATCCGATCATCTCGTTGCGACGGCTCGCGGGTTGCACGAAGTCGGGGTTGTCTTTCAGGAAAGCGAGCAGACGATCCGAAAACGAACTCAGCTTGAAGTACCAACACGGTTCCGAGCGGCGCACGAGCGGGCGTTTGTGGTTCGGGCAAAGCCCCGCATTTTCCTTGTGGAGCTTCTCGGACTTAAACTCCTCGCAACCAGGGCAGAACCAGCCTTCGTAAGCCCCCTTGTAGATGTGGCCGTTGTCGTAAACCTTTTGAATGAACTTGCGGCAACACTCTTTGTGCCGGGCGTGGCTCGTCTGAATGAACACGTCATAAGAGATGTCGAGTGCGTCCCAGACCTCACGGAACTGTTGAGCCATGTCGTCGCAATACGCCTGGGGATCGAGGCCGAGTTCCTTCGCTTTGTCTGCGACTTTCAACGTGTTTTCGTCGTTGCCCATCAGGAACAGCACGTCGTAGCCTTCCATCCGCCGATAGCGAGCCTGTACGTCGGCACCGAGTTTCTCGAATGCCGTGCCGATGTGCGGGCGACTGTTCGGGTAGTCGATGGCGGCGGTCTGGAACCATTTCTTCGGCTGATCGGTCACGGGAGGCATCCTTCGGTGTCGTGCGGCTACGCAGATCGTTTTATTAGATTCCGCTACTAAGCGATTCTGACGTAGTCGAAGTCGTGGAACTTCGGGAAGCGGCAAGTCGCAGAAAGCCCGACTCCACGAGACGGAAGGGGTACCCGACAGTGAACCTTTCTTCGATTCTTCACCGCACGCTGCGCGATACCACACATTGCGGGAATATCCTTGCATCACTGTAATATCACGACTCACAGGGGCCGGTTCATGTTGCGAAGAATGCGTATCCGAAGTGCGTTTACCTTGATCGAGCTACTCGTTGTGATCGCGATTATTGCGATTCTGATCGGTCTTTTGTTGCCTGCGGTGCAGAAGGTTCGCGAAGCGGCGGCGCGTTCGACGTGCATCAACAATCTGAAACAAATCGGCCTCGCTTTGCATAGCCATCACGATAGCTTTCTCCAGTTCCCCAACGCCGGTTCCGATGGTCCGAACACCACCTGCTGCAATGCGAGCACGCGAGTGGGCTGGACGTGGATGTTCCATATTACGCCGTTCATGGAACAGCAGAACATCTTCAATAACACCAATAATGCCGTCGTCGGTGCGAGTGTGATCAAGAGCTATTACTGCCCGAGTCGCCGTCAGGCAGTGGTATACGGAACGACGACTCTCACCGCACGTTGCGATTACGCCGGGAACGGCGGTCGCACGTTCAACGACGAAGGCCGCGAAGGCATGATGGTACGACAGTGGAAGCTGATCCCGACGCCAACTCCTGCAAAACTAATCGATGCCCCCGTCGAGAATCGCCGTCGCATGGCCGACGTGACCGATGGCCTGTCGAATACCTTGCTCGCGGGTGAGAAACAGTGCCATCCGACCGTACTCGGCACAGCGGGTGGCGATAATGAATCGTGGAATAACTCGGGCTGGGACCAGGACCACGAACGCTTCGGCGACAGTATGCCCGAGCCCGACGATAAACACCCGAACTCATCGCAACCGAATCACTGGTCGGTGAAGTTCGGCGGCTCGCACCCCGGCGGTTTTACCGCAGTCATGGGCGATGGTTCCGTGCGATTCATTCGCTATACCGTAGACGCCAACAACTGGCTGCGAACCTGCCTGATTGCAGACGGCGAAGTCGTCAACGTCGACTAAACACCCCGACTTACACACAAAATACCGAGGACGATTGACATGACGCGAATTCCAAAATCTCCGCGTGGCTTTACGCTGATCGAGTTGCTGGTGGTGATTGCGATTATTGCCGTACTGATCGGGCTACTGTTGCCCGCCGTGCAGAAGGTGCGCGAGGCGGCGGCACGGGCGAAATGTCAGAACAACATGAAACAGTTGGGCCTCGCGTTGCACAACTATCAGTCGCAAACGGGTTTCTTTCCGCCCGGCGGTATCTCTCCGTTCACGAGCGGGACACTAAACCTGCGACCGCAGAATGCCGGAAAACGCCTCGGTGTCAAAGACGTTCCCGATAACGTCCACCACAGTTTCGCGTCGTTCCTGCTGCCGCACATGGAGCAAGGCAACGTCGCACAACAATACGACCTGCAAGTGAGTTGGGAGAAGCAACCGATCATCAGCACCGTGATTCCGACGTTTCTTTGCCCGAGTGCCCCCGATGGCAACCGTTTTGCCGTCAAGACGGTGCGAAGTATCGCCGTGAATGCAGCCATCACCGATTATGCACCCAACAACGCCTACAGCAGTGCCCTTGAAACGCCGACGGCGTACGTCGACCTGACACCGGCCAACAACCGCAATGGCGTACTTCAGGCCAACCAACTTTGGAGCGTAACCGAAGTCCGCGATGGCACCTCGAACACCATGGCGCTTTCCGAGTGTGCGGGCCGTCCGGGTAGGTGGGTGAAGGGCGTGCTCGTCAATCCGACTTCGCAGACCGATGGCGGTTGGGCCGACCGCGACAACGAATACATCGTTCACGGTGCGCAACTCGCCAACGGCACGACCAGCCCTGGGCCGTGCCATACGAATTGCAACAACGGGAACGAAGTTTACAGCTTCCACAATGGCGGCGCGAACCACGTTTTCGCCGACGGTTCGGTTCACTTTATCTCGGCAAACATGGATATCCGGCTGTTCGTGAAATTCGTCACTCGCAGTGGTGGCGATCAGGCTCCGTCGGATTACTAGACCTTACTTGCGGAGTATTTTCGTGCGTGTTTGCTTCACGATTGCGATTCTCACATGTGGCCTCATCGGGTGCGAACGGGCACCCGAACTGCCGAAGCTCGTTCCCGTCAGCGGGCAAATTCAGTACGCTGGGAAATCGGCTGCGGGCATTCGCGTGACCTTCTACCCGACCAGCGAACCGGCACTCACCGAGACCGGGCGACCGGTTTACCCCACCGGTACGGTCGACGCGGATGGTCGATTCACGCTCCAGACATCGGGGCACGGCGTCGGGGCGGCACCGGGCAGTTATCAAGTCGTGTTAAACTGGCCGACCGAAGTTGCGGAGGACCAGGAAGCGAAAGACGAAGACCGCTTGCTCGGCTGGTACGATGTTGCGCATTCGTCGCTGACGGTGAAAGTGATCGCGAACGAATTGACGCTGCCAACGATCAACCTGCCGCTAGTGAAAGGCCCACCGGAAGCCGTTCAGGGCATTCCAGGCCGAAATTAAGGCACGCCGTTGCGTGGGGGGTTGCACTTCGGCTACGATGTGACCCGTTGCCTCCCCGAACCGGTTACGAGTGAAGTGCTGTATGGCTCTGCCTGATTCTGGCCCGCGTCCCATCGAATCGTGGCGCTGGCGGATCGTCGGATTGCTCTTCCTGGCAACGATGATCAACTACATGGATCGGCTCGCACTTTACAACACGCAACGCTACTTACTGCCCGAATTCGAACCCGACCCGGACAAGCGCAACCTCGTTTACGCGAACATCAACTTCGCGTTCGGCCTATCGTTTGGCTTGTTTCAGATCGTCGCCGGGTTCCTGATCGATCGTTTCAGCTTACGCTGGCTGTACCTCGGCGCGATCGTGATTTGGTCGCTGGCAGGGTTGCTGACGGGGTTCGTGCCGGCGGGGGCAGTGGCGGCACTGATGGCGCTTCGCGTCGTTCTCGGCCTCGGGGAAGCATTCAATTGGCCATGTGCCGTCGCGTGCATCCGGCGAGTAATTCCTCGCGAATCGCGCAGCGTAGCAAACGGCTTCTTTCATAGCGGGGCGTCGTTAGGAGCGATCGCCACACCGTTCCGCGTGCTACTTTTCGTCGACACGTCTACCGGCGAAGGTTGGCGAA
>Ga0105049_10011564_pt1 | contig 10113 bp, 7 predicted proteins | sample MAT06_FD_78087 | JGI IMG/M metagenome (GOLD analysis project Ga0105049, IMG submission 78087) | Freshwater microbial communities from Lake Fryxell liftoff mats and glacier meltwater in Antarctica - MAT-06 | ecosystem: Environmental > Aquatic > Freshwater > Ice > Liftoff microbial mat | place...
GCACTGATTATCCGGGCGGCAGCTATTGATCTTCGTACTCGGAGAGGAATCCAATAAACTCGCGGCGGTGATCTTCCTCATCTCCAAGAATCGTGGTGCAGATATCTTGGGTCGGGTAATCGAGCCCCTCGCAAAGTGAGATAATATGGCGATATTGCTTAATCGCCAGATCTTCCGCGTCAATTACACCGCGAATAACATAGGCCACATCAGTGCTGCGCTTTGCTGGCTGGAGAGATTTTTGGCTGGCTTTAAAATCATAACTACCGGGAATACTACCGCCCAATACCCGAATACGCTTAGCAAGCAGTTGCGCATGATTCAGCTCAACAGGAATATCAGCTGCCAAAGCCTTCTTAATCTCTTCGGCGCGAACTCCATCCAGGTTTGCGGAACAGGCAAGATAGTTTTGGAGGGTTTCCATCTCCATCCAGTAGGCCTTAGTCAGTGCCTCAATGATCTTCTGTATTTTCTTCTTACTGTCCATGTCGCTCTCCCCTACCCCTCTATGCTAGTCTCTAAGGGCTGTATTTAGTCTCAGTGATTCTAATGGACGATTCTGCAAAGAAAAAGTGGGCTGAGCTACTCTTTCGACCAGGCCCGCATTTTGCTGGGGATAGTGCTGAGATTATTGCGGAAAATCTAGGCGCCGCCTTAGTTGAAAAGGGCGCATCTGGGGCAGTCGTCGAGGGCGATGGCCGGGTTCGATGCTTTTACGCCGACTCGGCAAGAATAGGCGTTTCTGCCCTAGCCAACGAAGGGTCAAGTGGGGTTGCCTCCGGGGAACTCTCTGATGACCTGCTCGTCTCCTGTGCCGAACAGATGGGCTTCGTGCTCTGCAAGCGATCCCTGGTAGGGGATCGTAACTGGGTTCAGGAATGTGCCGACGTGTGGCAACCCCTTAAGATTGGCTCCCTCGTCCTCCAGCCAGTCCTGTCCCTCGAAGAGGCCCCCACCTCTCCTAGACCTCGGCGAGAATTGCGGCTCATCCCGGGGTTCGGGTTTGGCACTGGTCACCACGCTACCACCGCCATGATACTTGGAGCTCTTCAAACTGATGTTCCTCAGGGGCCCTTCGCCCCAAAGCAGGCGCTCGATGTCGGTACCGGGAGTGGAATTCTAGCGCTGGGAATATTTGAGTGGTTTGGCATCAACGTTGATGCTGTTGATATTGACCCCTTGGCACTGAGCAACGCGAAGGACAATCTCTCCCTGAATGGTGCAGCGGATGCTATTAAACTGTTTGTGGGCGATATCTCGGCCGTTACCGGACAGGTAACCAATGGACAGGCAACCAGCGTACAGGCAACCAGCGTACAGGCAACCAGCGTACAGTACGACCTGGTTGTGGCTAATCTCTATGCCGAAGTCCTCGAAACTCTCGCCGAGGACTTGGCGGCTCGCGTAGCTCCGGGAGGTACTCTCATTCTCTCCGGGATAGCTGCGTCCCTGCTTGAAAGAGTGCAGCTTCATTATCAGAGCCGAGTTAAGATGCTCACATTGATACGTACAGAGATAAGAGATGAGTGGGCTATGATGCTGCTTCAGTTACCAAAGCATTAGGCCCTGAGTTAGTATCTGGCACCGAGTATATGGACTGTTAATAGCAAGGAGACGTTCAGTGAAGGCAATTTTCTTTGAGCACCACGGCGGCCCTGAAGTTCTAAAATACGCAGATCTCCCGAACCCGACCCCTGCTCCGGGCGAAGCCCTTATTCGTGTGAAGGCTGTCGCCCTTAACCACTTGGATGTGTGGGTAAGGCGCGGCTGGGAGAGTCTCAAACTTAAAATGCCTCACATCTCCGGCAGCGATATCGCTGGGGAAATCGTTTCTGTAAACGGAGTGCCGCCTAACGGAGGAACAGGCTGGACCCCAGGTACCCGCGTTATCGTTAACCCAGGCATCAGCACTGCGGATGATGAGTGGACCAGAAATGGCGAAGAGAGCCTTAGTCCTGGCTACCGAATTATCGGTGAACATCTCGCAGGCGGACTCGCAGAATACGTAACCGTCCCTGTAAAAAACGTCTTTAAACTCCCTGACACAGTAAGCTTCGAAGATGGCTGCGCGCCGCTGTTAGTCGGCACGACTTGCTGGCGCATGCTCTTCCGGCGCGCCAACCTTTGTGCTGGAGAGACGCTTCTCGTAGTTGGCTCAGGCGGCGGGGTGAATTCGCTTACCATCCAATTGGCAAAGGCAGCCGGCGCAACGATCTATGCACTAGCAGGCAGCAAGGAGAAGGCAGAACAGGCCATGAAACTTGGTGCTGTCCATGTAGTTAACTATAAAGAGCAGCCTAAGTGGCATGTTGAAATTCTTAAGCTCACCAAGGGCCGCGGAGTCGACGTGGTGATAGATAACGTCGGTGCGGCAACCTTTGGGAACTCGCTCTGGGCCGTGCGGCGTGGTGGACGGGTAATCACCGTAGGCAACACGTCAGGACACTCGATCACCTTCGACAATCGCGTACTGTTCACAAAACAAGTGAGCGTCATTGGCTCCACCATGGGGAATACTCAAGACTTCATTGATGCCCTTAACTTCATGTGGCAGAGAAACATTAAGGCCCCTATTGATTGCGTAGAGCCGCTTTCAAAGGGCATCCAAATGATTCATCGCCTTGAAGAAGGAAAACAATTCGGAAAGATTGTGCTTAAGCCTGGGGCTTAGGTTCCTGGCCCCCGTTTACGACAACTAACCTTTATTGCTCACGGGATCCCTACCCGGGTCCGCGAGACTGCGCTCAAAATCCGCCATCCGGGCGGATTCTGAGCCTAGCGCACCTGCGAGCGCCGCGCACACGGCGTCGCCCTCCGGTGCGCTCTAATTCGCTTCCTGGTGTCGCGATTTGCTAACGCCGTCCGGGCGTTAGCTATCCGTCATTGCTCACAGCCCCAAAGGGCTGTGAGCAATGACGGATAAAGTATCCTGGACAGGAACGCACTTCTTAAGAAGTTCTCCCAAAGCACCGATACGGGTCCGATAGAACTCTGCATCTCGCTCAACATCAAGCGTGCTTTTCCCCGCATCAGAAACCAGAAAGTAAGCAACCGACGGCAGTGCACTAAGGCCATGATTCTGGAAGTACTCGAGTTCGAGCCGCCGTCTCATGAAGTCTTCGACCGTCTCCGCTTGCTCGGTGTCTCTCGCAAGACGCACCTCACCCTTGAGCGCCACTCCCGCTACCGACTCGAGTCCATCGGGATACTCTAAAAGTTTAACAACGCGCCCTCCTAGCCTGCTAATGGCTTGAGCTCTAAGGTCCTGCGGCACGTTCGCCGCCTCACAGGCAGCATGAAACTCCTGCAATCGTTCAGGTAGAGCTGCGGCTCCGGGAAGGGGTCGACCTCCCACCGACAGAACGATGCCAGGCCTCTCGCAGTAACGAAGAAGGATCTTCATGCCCTGCCAACACGTCCAGGCTGCAGTGGTATACTTTCCGCCCACGAGGCTAAGGACTCCATTGGAGTAGTTCCAGGAATGCTTTCTGGAAAGAGCGGCGGTATCTGAAGCACGACGTCTCGTGTCCACCGGGAGGGAGCGCACTCCTGCAAAGCAATAATGCGGAGCACCTGCCGCCAGTGGGCTAGCCTTCAAGTCATCTCTCACATGCTGCAAGAGCTCTCTCACCTCATCCACTGAAGGCAAAGGATCTCGCTCGGCAAGTGACACCTCACGCTCAGTAGTGCCAAGAAGTGTTCCTGCGGGGTGCGGGGTTACAAAATAGTAGCGTCCCGGAATTCTTCGACCCCCCGCCCTCAGCGGCATCACCAGAGCCGGACCGGGCCAGCGGGAGGGAAACAAAAGATGCGCGCCTCGACTGTAGCGCAGCTTGCCGTCCAGGGCCCGTGTGCTCATCCCTCCGGCGGATGACACCCATGGGCCGGCGCAGTTGACGACTATTCCGGCTCGAATGTTGTGCTGAGAGGTTTCGCTCCCCGTCAGAGTCTGCTTCCAGCGCACGTCGACGCCTTGTGGATTTGAAAGCATGAGTTCGGTCTCTGCGTAATTCAGGCATAGAGCACCTTCTTGCCGAGCAGCGATGACACGCTCTATGACGAGACGCGTGTCGCTCATAATTCCATCGCTATAACGCCAGCCACCGAGAGACTCTAGCCCCAGGCCCTCTACGGCAGAGGTCCAACGCGGGAAGGGAACTTGGCCCTTCGCCATGAGTGAGTAAAGGCAAAGGCCTGCCCACATTTTGAGCTTCTCAAAATTCTCTCCCTTTTGGAGAGGCGCCACAAAATCGTGCGCCCTCACCAAGTGCGGGGCAATTGAATATAATCCTTGGCGAGACCGAATTCCCTCGTACACCTGGCGAAAATCAAAGTGCTCGAGATAACGAATTCCTCCATGGGCTAGTTTCGAGCTACGGGAGGAGGTGCCTTCCGCGTAATCACCGCGTTCAAGAAGCACCGTTCGGAAGCCATTGAAAGCTGCGAGATGGGCAAAGGTAGCGCCGTGGATTCCGCCTCCAACCACAAGCACATCACACCATGCCTCTTTATCAAGGCGTTTGATTATTTCCTGCCGCGTCATGAGGGCGGGAGGTGTGTCAGTGGTACCGCGAAGAGCCATACTGCCAGCGAACACTGTCCTCCCTTCCGAGACAAGCCCCTACGTGCAGGTTCGGCACACAGCTCGGCCGCATCCGGGCTTTAGACGAAGAATGGCCTTTCACTCGTCAGCGAGACATCACTCCCGTTCCGCTGCGAGCTTGATGTCTGTAATTTTTGTGGGGGAGACAGCGCCACCTGCATTCTTTCGAGGCACTTGCGACAGTCTCCACGTGCCAGGCGGAACCTTAGGAAAGAAAACGAGAGTGCCCTCTCTCAACTGCCCATGCACATTAGGAGAAAGCCCATCAACGTGAACCAGTATCCAGGACTCCTCAGCCGCTACGGAACCAAGGCGAACCTCTATCGCCTCTGGCCCATGCACCTGGGCAACCAGTCTAGCCAGCCCAGAGCGGTCGAATATTCGGAGATCAAAGCCTTCACTATCCAAAGCTGCAGCGGAGGAAACGAAGGATAGAAGAAGACATATTGCCCCCACGACCGCCCGAGCCAGTAGGCCAGGGCACAGGGTCCTTGAGGGGTGCCGAATTCGCAAAAGGTGGCAGTTTCTTTCCATTATCCTCCGAGCCATTATTTTCGCTGGCAGCCTTTAACGTCCGATATCTCTGCGTACCTGACGTCCCTTAAACTGGATCATATCGCAAACCTTGTAGGCCCGCGACGCTGCTTCAGCAACTGTCGGCCCAATTGCTGTGGCACTGAGGACTCTTCCCCCTGCGGTAACCAACCGGTTATTATCCGTGCGCTGCACGCCATCAAGGAATACAGCCCCATGCGGCATCATCTCAGCAAATTCAATACCGGTGATTTCCTCGCCCAATTGCAAGGTCCCCGGATATCCCCCTGCAGCAGCGACGATACATACTGCGGCATCCTTACTCCAAGAAATTGGCGGAAGTTCCGCTTTCCCCGTCGGGTCAGAAAGTGCGTAGCAAAGTTCGAGGAAATCGGACTCCATACGCCTCATGATTACCTGGGTTTCGGGGTCGCCAAGACGAGCGTTGAATTCAAGTACCTTGATACCGCCTTCATCCCCCACCATGAGCCCCGCATAGAGAAACCCACGAAACGGTGTTCCGCGTTTTCTCATCTCCGCAAGTACAGGGTAAATAACTTCGGAAAGGACACGATCTTCAATTTCAGGGGGGAGTGCGGGAGTGGGACTAACCGAGCCCATTCCACCCGTGTTAGGTCCTTCGTGATTATCAAGGAGGCGCTTGTAATCATGCGATGAAGCTAAGGGCACCGCGCGCTCACCATCAGTTGCCACCATATAGGAGACCTCGCGGCCCTGAATATGGTCCTCTATAACCAGACGCTGAATCTTGAGAACCCCGAAGAGTTGCTCAAGCGCTTCTTCTGTCTCGGCTCGTGAGAAGCAAACGAAGACCCCCTTTCCAGAGGCAAGGCCATCAGCTTTCAGCACAATCGGCAGCTGACTCTTAGCCAGGTGCTCGGCTGCACTTGCGCGGTCGCTAAAAATCTTGCAAGCGGCGGTTGCGACTCCGGCGCCCAGCATCACCTCCTTCGCAAAACTCTTTGAGGCTTCGATACGTGCAGCTTCTTGGGATGGGCCAAAAATTCTAAGTCCACGGGCCTGAAAGGCGTCCGCAATTCCAAGAGAAAGCGGAAGTTCTGGACCAACTATCGTGAGATCTATTTTTCGCGAGCGCGCGAATTCAGCGAGCCCTACAATATCGTCAACCGCGATCGAGACATTCTGAGCAAGTCGCTCAGTTCCAGGATTCCCGGGGGCGCAGTAGAGCGCGGTAAGCGAGCGAGAACCCCTAAGTTTCCAGCATAGCGCGTGCTCCCGCGCTCCATTTCCAATCACCAATACATTCATACGTTTTCCTACCGCCTAGAAATCTTAAGAAAGTGCCTAATGCCGGAAGTGCCTGTCGGCTGCAAAATACAGCGTCGCTCCGTGCTTCTCCGCCGCGCTGACGGTCTCCGCATCTCTTTTCGCGCCGCGCGGCGCAACCACGGCCGTGATTCCTTCTGCAAGCAACATTTCTATCCCATCCGGGAAGGGGAAGAAGGCATCCGACGCAGCAACTGCCCCGTGCAGATCGTGCTTGTGATGTTTCGCCTTGTGCAGCGCGACCTCAACCGAATCAACACGGCTCATCTGCCCTGCCCCGACGCCTACTAGGGTTCCGTCCTTCACAATCACAATTGCGTTCGATTTAACTTGGCTACAGAGCCGCCAGGCAAGGTCGAGATCGTAAATCTTTTCGGGACCTGTACCCACAGCTGCCCTTTCCCAACTGGTGGGTCCAGAAATCTCGCGATCTGGAGACTGAATCAGAAAGCCATCAAGCACGGAGCGAACCTCGAACACTGAGGTAAGTTTCTGAAGATTCACCTCAAGGACTCGAAGATTTTTATTTTGAAGTAGCAGCGCAAGCGCTTCTGTCTCATATGCAGGTGCGACTACGACCTCAGCGAAGTCTTCTCGAATCTCCATGGCCGCATCTCGCGAGACTGCGCAAGTGAAACCAATGATTCCCCCAAAATGGCTGCGCGGATCTGAGCGCTTGGCGCGCTGCAAAGCTTCTAGCGCCGTAGCACCGCGGGCCGCCCCACACGGGTTGAGATGCTTGATTATAACCGCTGTAGGTGACGGACTTTCGAGGAGCTGCAACAAACGCACCATAGCATCGCAGTCCAGCATGTTATTGTAGGAAAGAACCTTCCCCCCGTGCACACGCCAGGCGGCGTTACCTGAGTCGGACACTCTCACGGGGCTACTCATCGGGACACAGAACTCGGCCGCCTGATGAGGGTTCTCGCCGTAGCGCAAACGCCTCTCCTGCCGCAGTACCACTCCATTCCAAGCCGGCATATTCGTCTGGATGGCGGGCACCTCTTGACCCGCCTGCTTCACGCTTGAAGGTTGAGCAGCGTCGGTACCAATTGCGATTTGCCCGCTCATATAACTCGCTACTGCGACACCATCGTCCGCCAGGGTAGCAAAAACTTTTGAGGCGAGGGCGCGGCGCATCCCTTTCTCCGCCTCTGCTGAAACTGCTCCCTGAACCATGCGCAATGCGTCCGGGTAGTCCGCTGGGTCAATCACTGCCACTACCGAGTCGTGATTCTTCGCTGCCGCGCGAATCATGCTTGGTCCGCCGATATCGATTAGTTCAATCATCTCGTGGTCTACAAGCTCCTTTGCGGAGCTCCCTCGAACGAGCGCGTCACGAAAAGGATAGAGGTTGACCGCCACTACCTCGATGGAGCGGATGCCGTCCTTTTCGAGCAGACGTAAATCTTCGGGAACGCTGCGCCGAGCGAGTATGCCAGCATAGATCTTAGGATGGAGTGTTTTTACTCTCCCGCCGAAGATTTCGGCCTGACCCGTATATTCCTCGATAGAGAGCGAGGCTATTCCGCAGCCCTTGAGGAATCCCCCCGTACCGGAGGTCGTAAGAAGTTCAAATCCAAGCCCCACCAGACCACGGGCAAATGCTTCGAGCCCTGTTCGGTCCGACACGCTAATGAGGGCGGTACGTTTCATGGCTTCTCCCGGCAAGTTTTACGCCAGGAGAATACGGAGGTGACACAGCAAATTCAAGCGATCCGGCTAATCAGGAACGGCTAGCTATGCCTGGGCTATCGTGAGGCTCTCTGAGCGCGGTCAGACGCGCTTTCTTGCCCCCGCAGGACAGGCAGGGTGTCAGCGAGCCTATTAAGCTCGTTAAGTTCAGCAAGAATAAGCTCTCGCTCTCTAGCAAGCTCAGCTCGCTTTCCGACACGGGTAGAACGGTCTCCAGAGGCCAATAGCCGCGAGAATGTAATGGTATCTTGAAGGCTGCGAGTCTCTGCTTCAAGGCGATCCTTCTCAACGGAAAGGTCTGAAATGCGCTGCTGCGACTCAAGCACCCCTGAGTCAATTGCCGTGCGGAGCGTTGCAAAGAGCTCTTCCATACGCTGATTTCTCTGGCGCACATAATCTGCAACGCTGTTCGAGAGTGTTGTATCGTTCGGTGAGTACTCGAGGCGCTCTGCTTCCTTGAGATACTGCCAGGTAGCCGCCTCGAAAGCTTCCTTACGCTTGCGGACATCTTCTGAACTTACGGAGACTTCTGAAACCATGTTGATTGGTTCGCTGTTTTCCAAGCGCTTTCGTCTACCCGTCCAAACCGCAAGCTTGCGAGCAGAGGAGTCGATCTCTGAGCGGACATCTGTGACCCGGCCATCGAGAACCTCAAGCTGCTTCGAGGCTTCGTTGAGGAGCTGCCCGATCTGACCTGAGAGCGGGGCATCGAGGGCTGCGATCTTCTCATCGACCGAACGAAGACGGGCTGAAAGTGTCTTCTGTCGGCGATCAATAGTTGAAAGACCTGCTTCAAAAGAACCTGGGAATCCGCCGGACGAACCAGACCGCGGCGAGTCAGACACGGATGGTCTTGCGCTGTCTCCACTTTCCGCTTGACCGGGAGAAGCGCGCCCGCTGGATCTGGTATTATCAAGCGCTCTAGAAACACTGGAGGGCGGCTGCTCAACTGCACCCTTAGGCGAGAGGAAAAGAACGCTGAGCATACTTCCGCAAATAGCTGCCCCGGCAAGACTTAAGATCCCGGTCACTGTTGATGAAAAGAATTCCCGCTTTTCGCCCTTCTCTTCAAGAACACTCGGTCTCGGCTGGCGTTCTCGGCTATGGATCTCGGCACGGTCAAGTCGGGCCTTAATTCCGGCGGGGACCACTCGCTCTGCGCCCTGTTTAGGAACTACTTTCCCTTGAGCTTTTTTCTCGGCATAGGCGGAGCGGAGCTGTTCTAGAGAAATTCTCTCTTCCGCCCCATCGCCGTTGGTAGAATTCCCATTGAGATGTGGCCCCTCTCCAGCACTCAGCGTTTGTTTTCCATCTGATGCCCCTGACTTCTCATCCTTAGCTGCAGAGTCGGCAGCAGACGAGCTCGCCGGCTCTGCCTCAACCTCATCAAGTTGAGAGGTCTCTTCTTCAATTACAATGTTAGCTCGCCTGAGCGCTTCGGGAAGATCGGGGAACCCATCACCAGCTTCAACTCCGATAATGGTAATATTATCAGTGCCACCGCGCTTATTAGCGAGCTCAATCAGTTTTTCAACGGCATTCTCGAGGCGATTTTCTTGCATAAGCGCAAGCATTTCGCCGTCCTTTACATGATTGTAGAGGCCGTCGGAGCAAATGAGAAACAAATCAGTGTGGTAGGGGCCATCCCCCACTTCAATAACATCGACCTCAACTTCCTCGGCCGGACCAAGCGACCTCGTAAGCATGTGAGAAACCGGGTGATTGGCCGCCTGCTCTACATCAATGGTACCCGACCTCACGAGCTCCATGACGAGCGTATGATCTTCTGAAAGGCGATCTACTTGATCTTGCCGGAAGCGATAGGCTCGTGAATCACCGACATTAAATACCGTAAGCCTCGTTTCCTGAAAGAAAAGGGCAACAAAGGTTGTTCCCATGCCATTGAGGGAAGGATCGGCACTGCCTTTGGCAAAGATTTCCGCATTGGCGCGCTGAATGGAGTTTACAAC
>Ga0105049_10011566_pt1 | contig 10111 bp, 6 predicted proteins | sample MAT06_FD_78087 | JGI IMG/M metagenome (GOLD analysis project Ga0105049, IMG submission 78087) | Freshwater microbial communities from Lake Fryxell liftoff mats and glacier meltwater in Antarctica - MAT-06 | ecosystem: Environmental > Aquatic > Freshwater > Ice > Liftoff microbial mat | place...
AATTTGCGCCAGATGATCATTTCGCTGTCGTTGACAACCGGGTGCTGAATGTCATACCGCATGATCGCGTCGCGGATGTTTTTCGAATCCTTCTCGTTGTCAAATTTTGCCGAATGCACGCCGATGACGACGATCTGTTCTGGATACTTTTCTTCCAGAAACCTGAGATCCGGAAGTACGTGCATGCAGTTGATGCAACAGAACGTCCAGAAATCCAGGATGACAATCTTGCCCTTCAGATCCTTCATGTCGATGGGATGCGACGTGTTCAGCCATTCTGTTCCGCCATCCAGAATTCCTTCCGGCACTGCGACGGCCTCCGGGAAAGGATTCCGCGGCGGATCTTCGACTTGTGACACATTCACCGGTGTTGGATCTGTTTTTCCCTGAACCGGCGCAGCCACGCCGAATTGTGCCGCAGCCAGAACAGCCAACAACGCGATTGCAAACAGTTTGTGGTTGCAGAAATGTATACGACGACTCATGCCGTTAATTCCCTTTGTCTGAGATTAAGTCCGCTTGCGGCTTTGGTGAGTTCATTAATCCCACCACCATGAAGAATTCTGATCCGAACGAACCGGCAGTTCAAGGGTAACTTTATCGGACCCCGGTTTTGCGTCGGCAAGAATTCTGCGGGGCGTTACACTGACGCCGCCTGCAATCAGCCCCAGCACGGTCCGCGAACCAGCCATGCGGACTTTAACAATCGACGGCGTTTCCTTCGGAATACCGAACACCTGCACTGCGAGACGTGGCTCCTCGTTGAGCGCGAGCGCCTGCCAGTTCAGACGTCCTGTAGCACGGGATTGTTCAATCACTGCCGCCGCTACGAGTAGATCGACCATGTTCTGCAACTGAGCGATCGCGGGTACTTTCTCAGCCAGATCCGGGATCTTCCCGGTGAATTGCTGTGCGTATTTTTCGAGACTCACATGGGTGGATGGAGCGTCCTGACGATTGCCGTTAGCGTCTACGATTTCATCCTGGGCACTTACCTGAAGACGCGGCCCTGAAAGATGCCAGGCCGTCTGCTGGTCGTTTGTTTCGATCGCATCGTAACGCGGCGAAAACCACCAGCGGCGAAGGGAGTCTGCATTTGGCCGCATCACGCTGAGGTAACTTTTGAAACCTTGTACCTTTGGATTCTCGTCGCCCGTTGTCAGACGCTTGAGCGCAAAATCTGCTTCGACCAGAGCTGCTGCCATATGGCTGGACTCCGGCGCACCAAAGACTGTTACGTTCCAGTGTCCCAGTACACCGCCGATTTGTTGGAAGCCTCGCTGCGCGTCTGCGGCACTGGTGGCTGTCGTGTTTTGCGCGAGAAGTTGCTGCGTCTGTGCGAGACGACCTGGTTCCGGGTCGAACGAACAGCCAAACGTCGATTGCTGTCCGGCTGTGCGCAGGGCGACCAGAAGATCGTCCAGACACAACACAGGCCGATGGCTGTCAATACCCACAACACGACCGTCTGGCTGCGCGGCAAAGCCCTCGGCAGAGCCTGTGATGATCACATCAAGGCCTTCATCAGCGATGAAAATAAAATCGATGCGCGTGAGACCAGCCAGATTCAGAATGGCGTCCGGCAGCGGTTGGCCTGCCTTTAACAGTCGATCGATCTCCGCATCCAGATCGCGGAGAGAAATCTTTCGGTTTTCGCCAGGTTGATTGAGTTCAGTCGGCAGGCTCTTCGCCGCAGCATTTTCGAGTTGCTTCTGAAGTTCACGAGAATTGAGTGCGACCGTTACGGATTTTTCAACCAGTCCACTGGCATCAATCCGAATGCCCCCGACGCCGCCATTTCCATTGCCGCCTCCGCCACCACCCTGATTGCCTCCGCCACCCTGATTGCCGCCGTTATTCTGCCCCAAGGCGATGCACGGGACGAACACAAAGAGCAGGATGTGCGTGAGCGGGACGAAGCAGGAGCGTAACGAGCGAGACATGGCGGCAATTCCCGGCGAAGAACATGAGGCCCTGTTCCAATTCTAGGGTCCGTAAGTGCAAAGGCAATGTCGCCTGCGACACACTGAATTGAATTCGGTCCTTTCGATCTGCCAGGAATTTCGGTTTCTGACCACGGAATACCGAGCGCGGGGTTCGCCGCCCAACCCAAAGTAGCCACCACGCTCCGCTGTGATGAGCATTTGTCAATCGACATTCACCTACCGAGGCAGAGTTCCACGATCAGCCCCGTTACACAGGGTTGAAGGACAATCAGCGCGGGGGCTCCATTCATGTGGCCCAGTTTTGTGCTCGTCACGACGTCGCGTGACGGCTACATTGCGATTTGCCCGAGGAAAACGATTGTGCCACTGTTGCTTCCATCTGGTCTGAAGACCCGGATATCATCCGCCCTTACTGATCAAAAACACAACACTTCAGAACTCCCTGGGCCATGAATTCACGAACACGTCTGCAGCCGGAACAACTTCGCAGTCACCGATATCTGGGTCCCGACGATCTTCGGTCTTTTGGGCACCGATCGCGGCAGAAGCAATCCGGTTTCTCGACCGCCGACTTCAAAGATAAGCCCGTGATCGGCATCTTGAATACCTGGAACGATCTGATTTCCTGTCACGCGCATTTCAAGCAGCGTGTGGAAGACATTAAACGCGGTGTCTGGCAGGCAGGCGGGTTTCCTGTCGAAATTCCTGTGATGGGGCTCAGCGAAACTTTTATGAAGCCCACGTCGATGTACTATCGCAACCTGCTGGCGATGGAAAGCGAAGAAGTGCTCCGCACGTATCCGATCGATGCCGCAGTGCTGATGGTTGGCTGCGATAAGACGACACCCGCGCTGCTCATGGGTGCGTTGAGCGCCGATGTGCCGTCGATCGTGATGCCAGGCGGACCGATGAATCGCACCGCATGGCATGGCGAACAACTTGCCAGCGGCACCGACGTGTGGCGATTCTGGGCCGAACGCGGTGCGGGTCGGCTGTCGTGTGAGGCCTGGTGCCAGCTGGAAGACCACATCGCCGCGTCGCCGGGACACTGCATGACGATGGGCACGGCTTCCACCATGACCGCACTTGCGGAAGTGATGGGCATGACGCTGGCCGGGGCCAGTTCCGTGCCGGCCACACATTCCGGTCACGCACGTATGGCATCCATGACAGGTCGGCAGGCCGTGGAACTTGCATGGTTGAATGTCAAACCCTCCGAGATCCTCAAACGGAAGGCTTTTGAAAACGCGATCACGACATTGATGGCGATCGGCGGATCAACGAACGCAATCGTGCATCTGATGGCGATGGCAGGTCGCACCGGTGTGAAGTTGACGCTCGAAGATTTTGATCTGGCGTCGCAGCGAACCCCCGTACTGGCCAATCTGCGTCCAGCCGGAAAATTTGTCATGGCAGACTTCTTCGACGCAGGCGGACTGAATGCCTTGCTCGTTCAAATCGCGGATCTGTTGCACCTGGACGCTCAGACAGTCGAAGGTCAGACGCTGAAAGCCGCCATTGATGGTGCGGAAATCTGGAACGATGACGTCATTCGCCGCCGAGACAACCCCATCTGTGCGACGGGCAGTCTGGCAGTCCTGCGCGGCAATCTGGCTCCGGATGGATGTGTGATCAAACCGGCAGCCGCCGAAGCCGAATTGTTGCAGCATCGCGGGCCAGCCGCTGTCTTCAGGAACTATCCCGATTTGAAAGCCCGCATAGATGATCCGTCGCCCGCGTTAACGAAAGATCATGTCATCGTGCTGCAGAATGCCGGCCCGCTGGGAGCACCCGGCATTCCGGAATGGGGCATGTTGCCGATCCCCAGGTATCTGCTGGAACAGGGCGTGCGCGACATGGTTCGGATCAGTGACGCACGGATGAGCGGCACCAGTTACGGAGCCTGCGTGCTGCATGTGTCGCCAGAATCCTTCGTTGGTGGTCCGCTCGCTCTCGTCCATAACGGCGACATGATCACGCTGGATGTCGCCGGTCGACGGTTGCATCTGGAAATCAGCGACGAAGAATTGGCGACCCGCAGGGCCGCATGGAAAGCACCCGAAGCAAAATTCACGCGAGGATACGGCAAGCTCTACCTGGATGAGACGACGCAGTCTCACGAAGGCTGCGACTTCCGCTTCCTGCACGCTGATGGCAGCCAGGATGCTGATCCATCGATTTATTGATGACGACGGGATTCAAACGCAGTGGATTCCCCTCCGGAAGATCAGGGTTTACAATTCCGGGGTATCTGCTGCGGTCATCAATTCTGCATAAGCAAGTTGCCTGATCCTGAACGGTTAACGGCAGCAGACGCTTTAAAAAAGGCAGTCAGGATATGACTTCAGATTCCGCGCGGGTTCAGATTCGAGCCGGCATGGTCGGGATGGGAATGATTTTCGATGACACGTATCGAGCGTTCTTCGAGAACGTGAAGTTACGGGGACTCTACGACCGGTCATTTGGCGATGTCGATGTTCCGCTCGTTGCCGTCGCCTCAAGAACGGGACAGCGGGCGGATCGATATCAGAAGCAGGCAATGTTGCTCGGGATGGAGTTTCACAACTTCAGCGGTGACAGCGCTGTGCAGGAGTTGCTCAAGCAGGATCTGACTTTCGCCTGCGTCGCCACGCCGGACGATCGTCATTTCGAAGCCAGCAAAGCGATCCTGCAGGCGGGCGTGCATCTCCTTGTGGAAAAGCCTTCAGTGCTGTCGCTGGAGGAGCTCGATGAACTTGTCGCCCTGGCAGAAGAGCGTGGCGTCCTTGCGCGGGTTGTGTATCACAAGCTGCTCGACCCGGATCATAAGAAGCTGCGCACGCTCGTGTATGACAACGTACTGCAGCATGTGAACAATGGATATTGTTCGTTGCTGGAACCACGACAGATTTCCGGAGCTCAGTTTTCCGAATGGATCACCGGTCGCAATCCGGGAACGTATGTCGCGGTCCACTATATTAAGCTGATCGACTTTACGTTCGGCGGGCGATTGAAGACGATCACCTGCACAGGCCAGCGCGGCATTGTGGGAGCGGCGGATGGCAATACATGGGACAGCGTGCAACTCCGACTGATCTACGAATACGCTTCCGGGCGAGAGGCGGCATTTGACATTCATACGTCATGGGTGACTCCTGACAATTTTCCCGGCTATGTCGAACAGGAAGTTCAGTTCCGCTTCGACAATGGCATCTGGAACGGACATTCCCGCAAGCGCGGGGTTGAGGTCACCGTCGAAGATTTAACGCCCATCCGCATGAAAAACACCATTAATAATCACTACAACGGCACATTTGTCGAGCCGTGGGGTGAGAGGAGTCAACGCGGCTACGGTCTGGAAGTGATCGATCGTTTTGCACGGGAAGTTGCGTATGTTGAACACGGTGGTTCGGTGGCTGAGCGCGGTGATCGGCTGCAATCCGTCCGATCGCTGCATTATGCAGATCTTGCCGCCGATCGGCAGGTTGTGGCCGCTGTTCAGGCCATGGAAATGATTCTGGCGCAACAACGGAGCGGTTGTCCGGATTGCGTCGTGCGTTATGACGGACTTCAATTGCAACTGTTGAAGCCGATGTAGATTACGTAGGATGGACATTCATGTCCGTCGTTGAATTTCGTACGATGGACATTCATGTCCGTCGCTTGACCGAAAGACGCAGTTTCAGCGAACGGTATCGCTCGACAGAATGGTTGCGACCGTTGGGAGTTGTTTGGCCAGGTCTCGGACATGAATGTCCAGAGTCCAGGAATCGCTGCTTTGGACGGCGTCCACCGCTTTTTCGCGTTTTCGCGCGGATTAGGGCTCGACAGTGCGATTTTGTCCGCACTGGCGAAATACGGGCAAGACGCCACGTTAAGCGGACTTGCAAGGGTCTTCCGAAAGCGGGGAAAATGCATCAGGCACAAGCCTGCAACATTGTGCCACGCAAGACTTTGCGACCTCAGGTTTCGCCGCCCCAGTTCACTGCAATAACTTGACCTGGAGCGAATCGCGGTTAGAATTGCGCGACGCCGGATGAGGAGTTCAGGATGCAACTCCGGGCGTCGCAAGGTTCAGTTCCTCAGCGGTTGAGCGACGATGCTCCCACTGATTTCAATATGCCCTTCGGCAACATCCATCATCTGACAGCCGCTTGGGCTGCGCGGATCGCTTGTTGTTCTTTGGGGAAAGAATGAGTCGGCATCCGACGGTTTGACGGAACACTCGATCGGAGTCCAATGTGGTTCAAAGTTTTGGAGAAGACTTCAAGGAACTTGTTCGGTCCAGCACAAATATCGTGGATCTGGTGTCCGAGGTCATTGCACTAAAACCGCTTCACGGCGGGCGGGACTTTATAGGATTGTGTCCGTTTCACGACGACAAGAATCCTTCCTTTCACGTCTATCCGGACCGGCAATCGTATCGATGCTGGTCATGTCAGGCGGGCGGAGATTGTTTTCGTTGGGTAATGGAAATTGAACGGGTTCCGTTTCCCGAAGCGCTGGAGTCCCTTGCGCGGCGGGCACGGCTGGAGATTCCCAAACATTCAGGCAGCGGGGGATCGCTGGAAAAGTCAGGCAGGAAAACCGATTCGCTGGTTGTGGTGGAATGGGCCGTCAACCTGATGAATCAAACGTTGCGGACCGGACCAACTGCCGACAACGCTCGACAGTATGTGTTGAAACGAAAATTATCTGATGAAACAGTGAACACTTTCAAGCTGGGATATCACCCGGAGGACTGGAACTGGTTCCTTGAAAAAGCGAGAGGGAAGTTTACCCCGGCTCAACTGGTTGCGGCCGGGTTGATCCAGGAAAGAGACAACGGACCGGGATACTTTGACAATCTGGTTGGTCGTCTGGTGTTTCCGATCTTTGACGAACGTGGCCGTCCGGTTGCGTTTGGAGGACGTGTGTTGCCGGGAGGCAACATTGAAAGCAATGCGAAATACTGGAACAGTATTGAAAGTGCGATCTTTCAGAAACGACGGATGTTGTTTGCTTTCGATCGTGCGAGGGAGGCCATTCGCAAGAGCAAAACAGCGATCATTGTCGAAGGATATATGGACTGCATCGCCTGCCATCAGGTGGGTGTGATGAATGCGGTGGCGACACTCGGGACGGCGATGACGGAGGAACATGTACGATTTCTGCGGCGATTTGCAGAAAAAGTTGTGCTGGTTTATGACAGTGATGACGCAGGGCAACAGGCGGCAGAACGATCAATATCGCGGTTTCTTGCCCAGGATCTGGATCTTCGCATCCTGAATGTGCCCTCAGGCAAGGATCCTGCGGATTACCTTGAAACACACACCTCTCAGGAATTTTACAAACTCATTGAAACAGCCGCTGAGGCGTGGGAATACAAATTGCAATCGGTGCTGCGGCGTACGGACTCAAATTCTGTGGCCGGGCGTCAGCAGATTCTTAATCACATGTTGGATTTCCTTGCGGAGTCACAGGGACTGGCCGGAACTGTTCGTGAAGACATGATTCTTCGCAATGTGTGCTGGCGAGTTCAGGTGGATGAACGCACGGCACGTCAGCAATTGAATGAACTGAGAAGCAGAAAAAAGGGGGGGGGGATTTTTCGTCGTAATACTGACCGGCAGCCAGCGGAGTTTGCGCCACGTCCCGAGAACGCAATTGAGCGCGCGGAACGGGAGATGCTGGAGATCATTCTGACTTGTCCGGAGACTATAGATTTGATCCAGCACCATATTGGGGCGGATGATTTCGAAAATGTGCGACATCGGCGGCTGCTGGCGTTGTGCATCGATCTGTGGAAGGAAGACGGAGACCTTCCCGAACTCAGCCGATTGATCATTGCAGCGGAATCAGATTCAGATCTTCTGAACCTGATCAATGCGGTGGTGGATACGGCAGACGAGAAAGGAATCTTCAGACTTATGACGGATCAGCCGAACCGTGATGAGCAAAACGGTACTTCGGTACCAGACCATCTGGAACGGGTCCTTGGACCAATTCTGGAACGGCGAGAAAAACGACTGAACCTCGTGTCGAAACATCTTCTGTCTCAATCGGTAAAGCCCGTGAGCGAACTCGACGACGACACAAAAGACGCGCTCCGCCGACTTTACAGTTTTCGTCAAAGTCAAATGGGTCATCCTTCTTCCATGAAGTAAGACAGTTGTCACTTGATGTGACAGTTTTCTCCATTACCACACATCAATCGACGACCAAAAAACCACAGGAGCTTGAACATGTACCGCCTCGATGAATCTCTTCGCCAACTGATCGAATCCGGACTTAAGCAGGGGCATTTGTTGTTTTCGCAGGTCAACGCATTCTTACCTGACGAAGCTACCGATCCGCTGCAGTTGGACAATCTGATCACGTGTCTCGAAGAACTGAATATGCAGATCGTCGCTGACCCCATCAAGGACGATGCCGGCGAACCGCTCGCGCTCCGTAAGAAGCGTCGTCCGGAAATCCGGATCGACAGCGAAGATTCGTCCCGCGGCACCGAAGATCCAATTCGCATGTATCTGTCTCAGATGGGCGAAATCCCGCTGTTGACACGCGAAGAAGAAATCTTCCTTGCCAAGCAGATTGAAGTCTCCCGCCGCCGTTTTCGCCGCGCATTGCTGACCAGCGAATTTGCCTTGAACTTTTGTCACGAAACACTGATCAAGGTGCATCGCAGCGAGCTGCCGTTTGACCGTACGATCAAAGTATCGATGACAGAAAGTCTCGAAAAGGAACAGATCCTCGGGCGCATGCCGCTCAACCTGGCTACGATCGACAACATGCGAAAAAGGGATCTGGAAGACTACGCGAAACTACGTTCCGGTAATCTTTCCGAAGTGGAGCGGACTGATGTTCATCAGCGTCTGACGGAACGACGCCGTCGTTGCGTGACGCTGCTGGAAGAGTTGAGCCTGCGAACCCAGCGATTGCAGCCTTGCATGAAACGTCTGGAACAGATTTCAAATCGGATGACGGAACTGCACGAACAGGTCAACAGCCTGCGCAATTTGTCATCGGCGGAAGATGAATGTCGCTGCCTGCAGAAGGAACTTGTTGACCTGATGGAACTGACGAAGGAGACGCCACAATCCATGGCAGCTCAGATGCTGACGATTCAGCAACGCCATGGCGAATACGACAAAGCGATGCGCGATCTGTCCGGCGGCAACCTGCGGCTGGTGGTTTCCATCGCCAAGAAGTACCGCAATCGCGGCATGACTTTTCTGGACTTGATTCAGGAAGGTAACACCGGTCTGATGCGCGCCGTCGATAAGTATGAATACCGTCGCGGGTACAAGTTTTCGACATACGCCACATGGTGGATTCGTCAGGCGATTACTCGCGCCATCGCGGATCAGGCTCGTACCATCCGCGTTCCGGTGCATATGATCGAAACGATGACGCGCCTGCGAAACGCTTCTCGCACACTGCTGCAGGACAACGGACGCGAACCGACGGTCGAAGAGATGGCTGAACTCGCCGGTGTGCCCATGGAAGAAGCACGGCGTGTGATGCGAATTTCGCGGCAGCCGATCAGTCTCGACAAGCCCATTGGCGAAAGTGATGACAGCGCGTTTGGCGACTTCCTTGAAGATCGCAGCACCGACAGCCCGGTCAGTAATGCCGCATCAGAAATGCTTAAGGACAAAATCGACACAGTGCTGAAGACCCTGACATATCGTGAACGCGAAATCATCAAGTTGCGGTACGGTCTGGGAGATGGTTACACGTACACGCTGGAAGAAGTGGGCCGGATCTTTAAGGTCACGCGGGAACGTGTACGCCAGATTGAAGCGAAGGCTGTCAGAAAACTTCAACACCCGGTACGCAGTCGTCAGTTACAGGGATTTCTGGAGGGCGTCGCAGCCGTCGCGGGGCATTAAGGCTCGCGGCAAACCAGGAACTACCAGGCCGAACAACCGGACGCTAGCGCGTGGCGGCTGATTTTATCAGCCGCAGACCGCTGGCCCCGGTTTCCGACGGTATACAGAAATCTGCCGCGCGCCTGACAGCCAAACGTTAAGCACCCATGCACAAGTTTCATCATTTACCCGCGTGGGCAGCGCCCCGCGCTTTCGCCAGGAAAACGTTGGCGCTTAATTTTACTGTCTCAACTACTGTTTTTGATTCAACCTGGTTGGCGGTAGGCGTTTACGTTTTTTGTAGTGATAGAATCGAGCTTCTTCGTTTCGTCG
>Ga0105049_10011567_pt1 | contig 10111 bp, 8 predicted proteins | sample MAT06_FD_78087 | JGI IMG/M metagenome (GOLD analysis project Ga0105049, IMG submission 78087) | Freshwater microbial communities from Lake Fryxell liftoff mats and glacier meltwater in Antarctica - MAT-06 | ecosystem: Environmental > Aquatic > Freshwater > Ice > Liftoff microbial mat | place...
TATATAATTGCCGGTGAAAGATCCGGCGATATGCACGGAGCAAATCTTTACAAGGAAATTCAGAAAAGAGATGAGCATGCCACAGCCATGGGAATTGGTGGTGGTTATTTGCATGATGCCGGAGTAAAGCTGAGCAAGAATTATGAAGAACTTGCCTTAATTGGTTTTTTTGAAATCATTGAGAAGTTAGGAGCCATTCGCTCTGCTCTGAAACAAGTAAAATCAGAACTCATTGAGCACAAACCCGATGTTGTCATTTTGATTGATTATGGTGGGTTTAATATGCGGGTGGCGGCTTTTGCAAAAAAGCTTGGTGTTAAAGTATTTTTCTACATTTCTCCTAAAATCTGGGCATGGAATGTAAAGAGAGCCGAAAAAATCAAGAAGAATGTCGATCGGATGTTTGTGATACTGCCTTTTGAAAAAGACTTTTATAAACAGTTTAATTATGAGGTAGATTATGTAGGAAATCCTGTTTTAGACGCCATTTCTCAATTTACACCCAATCCCTCTTTTCAAAAGGACAATTCTCTGGAAGAAAAGCCAATTATTGCTGTTTTACCTGGAAGCAGAAGTGCCGAAATTGAAAGTACGTTGTTCCGTATGTTAAGCATTTTACCATCCTTTCCTGATCATCAATTTGTTGTAGGTGGTGTTGATAATTATCCTTCTAGCTACTATGAACAATTTCGTAGAAATGGAAGAGTCCATATTGTGTATGAGCAAACTTACGATTTACTGCACAATGCAGAAATGGCCATCGTTACAAGTGGAACCGCAACATTGGAAACAGCGATTATGCGGGTTCCTCAAGTGGTGGTTTACCGGGTTAATTTCATTTCTTATTATGCGATCAAATTGTTGATCAAGGTGAAATTTATTTCTTTAGTGAATCTGATCGCTGGAAAAGAAGTAGTGAAGGAACTTATCCAGGATGATTTTTCACCCGCAAACCTTCGGCAGGAACTGCAGAAATTAAAAATGGGTGAGCCGGGCCGATTGAGAATTCTGCAAGGGTATGAAGATGTTATTCAGAAAACAGGCAAAGCGGGTGCTTCTGAAAAAGCGGCAGAATTAATGGTAAGTTACCTTAAAGGATACGGAAACCAGTAGAAACAGGTTTTATAAAATTCGATTAACCTTCTTTTACAAGTACCGGACCCGGATCATTTTTCACAGGTTGCAGTGTTTTGAGAAATGCAAAAATAGACCGCAAATCATTGTCTGTAAACTGCTTAAACGGGCCCCAAGGCATATGACTTTCTTTTATTTTTTTGCCCTCTCTGAACCGGTGAATAAATCTCTCTTCAGTCCAGGTAGAAATTCTGCCCGTTTCATCATCCGGCGTTAAATTACAAGTCACAACAAACTCCCCATCTTTTCCATCGATCGGCATCCTGAAGCCTCCAGCATATTCAGGCCCGATAAACTCACCCGTTTTTAAATCCCGGTTGGTATGGCATCCTTTACAATTGGCCAAACTCGTAGCAAGATATTTTCCATAAGGAATACCTGCATCTTTTGAAACTGATTTTGGTACTTCAACCGAAGGCCCAATAGGTTTGAATACAAACGCATTTAATACCATCCCGAGCAAATTAGGCTCAAATGTCCGGATCTCGTTTTTCACTGCCGGAATTGTTCTTAAATACGAAATGATAGCCTGGAGATCTTCATCGCTGGTCTCATGGAACGGCATTAAATCAAACAGCGTGTACCCCGAAGGATTTACGCCATATCGCAGTGAGCGGGCAATTTCTTTATCTGATTTGTTACCTAAACCCGTTTCTGCATCGTTTGTAAGATTAGGGCTCCTAAGAATTCCAACGGGTAAATGCCATGTCCGACCTCCTTTTGGTATGACCGCAACTCCGTGTTCAACTTTTTCTAAATCTTCTATAGATGCGTGGCAGTCCAAACAATGAGCCGGTCCGAAAAACAAATATTTACCTTTGGCTATGATCGCAGAATCCTGCGTTGAGGCAATATCAGGATATGGAGCATCAAACGTTCGGTTTTGTCTGGAATAAACAAGACCAGATATAGCAATAACAAGAGTGAGAATGGAGATGGACGACCATTTAAAAAATGTCTTTAGCTTTTTCATAATCAATTGACAATTGAGGAGACAAAATTTCAAGTGTCAAGGAAATAATAAAAATTATTTTAACCAAAATGAATTCCTGATCAATTCTGGATTATGAAAATTTTAACTTTCAATTTAAAACCAATTCCGAGTGTCATCATTATTTGCATTACTTACGAACGCTTTTAAGAAAAGGCTACATAAATTTTCTATTATTAAAATAAAGCAGAGCTAAAATACATTGACCTGCCAAAGGATGTCATAATTCTAATCAGGACCGGAAGGATTTTTCCGATTTCTGCTTTTCAATTTCGCCTTCCGATTTTATCGGCTCATCTATTTTGTTCAGGCTTCTTGTCCTGCCAAAAATCTCCATTGATTTCTGGTTGTATGCAATTGCAGCCTCTTCCGGCGTTTCGAAAAATCCGATATCAATTCGCTCAGCACGATTATACAAGGTTGCTCTGAATCGTTCACCTTCTTTATAAACCCCTCTGAAACCCGATTTACTGTGGTGTTTCCTTGTATTTCTTGTGATTTCGGAACGGGTAGCCAAACAAAGGTTCTCCAAACGGCAATCCAGCTTATTCCCATTTTTGAACATCACATATTTGTGTTCTTCGGTCTCTGGTTCACCAAGAAAATGCTCGGCCATAATCTTGTGAAGATAAAGCGTTTCGTTGGTATAAGTCCCATCTTTCTGCGGATGGTTCTTTTGATAAAATGCATATCCATTACTGTGTTTTCTCAAATTTTCTGCCATCTTTTTAGAGGCGTAAAGAGGATTTTCAGTAATCAATTTGTAAGTCTCTTCAGAGATCAGAACTTCTTCGTCCAGGCAATTTCGGAGGGAGACTTTATATAACATGATCTGTCGGTTTGATGGTTTAGATATGATAAGACTGAACTGTGGAATTCAAAACGCTAAACTAATCCATGATTTGTTTGTTGCACAATATAATCTACAACTTTTTTCAAATCTCCCGTTTCCTGATATACACGTAGCTGACGATCAGCACCTGTACCGTTTTCAAGAATTCGGTTAATGTAATTGATTTCGTTACGGGATCCTAAATCGTCTACAACATCGTCGATGAAATCCAGCAATTCGTGAATCAGAGATCGGGTATCCACTTCCTCTTGTTTGCCAAAATCAATGAGCTTTCCATCAAGTCCATATCGGGCTGCTCTCCACTTATTTTCACTTATCAGGGCTTTTCTGTATAGTCTGAAATTCAGATTTTGCCTCATCAGCTTATACAATTTTGCGATAAGTGCCTGCATTACAGCAGCCAGGGCGATGGTTTCGTCCACCAACATCGGCACATCGCAAATCCGGAATTCAATTGTATTAAAGAAAGGATGTAAACGAATATCCCACCATATCTTTTTGGCATTATCAATACAACCCGTTTTTATAAGGAGATTGATGTAATCATCATATTCTCCCACTGACGAGAAGAACTCTGGAATTCCTGTTCGGGGAAACTTATCAAAAACCTTGGTTCTAAAGGACTTAAAACCTGTATTTCGTCCTTCCCAAAAAGGAGAATTTGTAGACAGAGCAAAAACATGAGGTAAAAAATAACTCACCGCATTCATCAGATCCAAACCAACCACCCGGTCTTCTATGCCTACGTGAACATGTAGCCCAAAAATGAGATTCCCACGGGCAGTATCCTGAAGCTGGTTTACAATTTCTTCATATCGGGGATGGTCAGTGATTTCCTGTTCAGACCAAAGAGAAAATGGATGGGTTCCGGAGGCGCCTATTTCAAGACCTGCATTGCCCGCTAATTCTGCGATAACCTTCCTGAGATAACTCACCTCCCGACGGGCTTCATCTACATTCCGACAAATATTTGTCCCCACTTCCACCACAGCCTGGTGCATTTCGGCTTTCACCTGTTCTTTCAGCAACACTTTGCCGCCTTCCACAATTTGCTGCATGTGTGACCTCAACTCTTTCGTCTTTGGGTCGATCACCATAAATTCTTCTTCGATTCCGAGTGTATATTCCATAAGTTAAGAAATAGGTTGGGACAATGTTTACTGAATGAGAGGGGCGAAATTAAATAAGTGAAGCACCCAACAAAAGGGTGCTTTACAAAAAGTGCATTATTTTTAACTCTTTATTTTGAAGTATCCGCTGATACTAACTTTCCAGCAGCCGCTTCGGTGACAAAAGACCCCCAGGTAAGATTCAACTGGCCATCTTTATGGGCTTTGGCCCTGGCAATTGCCATTTTTGCTGCATTTTCCACTACCCAATCAAAATTTTCCTGCCCTACGGAATTTACATCCGCATCCGGAGCCGGGTTGCAAAAGTCGATGGCTAAAGGAATTCCATCCCGAATGGCAAATTCAACGGTGTTGAAATCATAGCCCAATGCTTTATTCAAGCGGATTACATAATCCTTAATTGTTGCCAGAAGTTTTTTAGAAGCTGGACTCGCTTCGCTCACATAACGCAAGTGGTGCGGATTTCTTGGCTCATATTGCATGATCCGAACCTCTTTTCCACCCAAACAATAACATCGGTAGTAATCGTCAAAAACGACTTCTTCCTGAAGCATCATCACCAATTGTCCGGTTTCGTTATAAGCTTTAAAGAAATCATCGGCATTTTCTAAACGGTATACATTCTTCCAGCCTCCTCCTGCGAAGGGTTTAAAATAAGCCGGGAAGGTTACATACTCAAAAATTGAGTCCCAATCCATTGGAAAAGCCAGATTCCGGAACGAATTGGAATTGGTGTCGGTTGGAAGTTGATTGGAAGGAAGCAGAACTGTTTTCGGAACAGGAACGCCAACTTTGGTTGCCAAAGCATTATTAAAAAATTTCTCATCGGCACTCCACCAGAATGGATTATTCAACACAGCCGTTCCTGAGATAGCCGCATTTTTTAAATAACCACGATAGAAGGGCACATCCTGACTTATACGGTCAATGATTACAGCATAGTCGGTTGCTTCTCCCTGAAGAACTTTGTCAATATAAACGGCTTCAGCAGTTATACCTTTTTCTTTTTTTGCATTTACTGCATCGATAAAGGCCTGAGGAAAAGTACTTTCCTGGCCAAATAGAATTCCTATTTTTTTCATAACAAATTGTAGAGGATTAAGATTTGAAGATTAAGAATTAATGCGTGAAATATATCTTGGAAACATATTTCTCCAGTCTGGCCAGTCGTGAATTCCACCGGGAGTGATATCCAGCCAGTGATCAATTCCTTTGCCATTTAAAACAGCAGAAAGCTTTTCATTGGCAGCTCGGCAGAAATCGTGCTCACCTACTCCCAGAATGATCGCCATTCTCCATAAGTCAGGATGATTGGCATCAACAACAAAGTCAATTGGATTGTGGTAGTAGGTATCATCGTTGTACTGCCCTTCCATTTGCATTTTAATATCAAATGCCCCTCCCATATTAAAGCAGTAGGCAACCAATTCCGGATAACGAAAAGCAAAATTGGTGGCATGATACGCACCAAACGAACAACCCGCTGTAGCAATACGACCAATGCCGGTTTCATTTGCCATTAAAGGGTAAACTTCTTCCCGGATGTACTTGTCGTAAGCCATGTGTGTTTTGACCCGATCGAAAGGATGAATTGACTTATTATACCAGGACGCTTCGTCAACTGAATCAGGGCAATAGACCTTCACAATTCCATTGTCAATAAACCAGGAAATGGAGTCTAAAAGATGAAAGTCTTTGTTTTGATGGTAGCTTCCCATTGATGTTGGGAACAAAAGTACAGGCACACCAGCGTGGCCAAATGTGAGCATTTCCATCGTTCGTCCAAGAGATGAAGAATGCCAGCTTAAATAGTTTTCCTGCAATGTTTTCCGGAATTTAAGGTGCGAAAGTAGGCAAGGGATTTGAATTGCAAGTACTTCATGGTCAAATTCTTGATTTCTTCTGGAACACACTCATTTTAAAGAACATATTTTGTTCTGAAAAAACAGGAATTAACAATTCAAAACTTTGTTATTCTGAATTTCCTCCAAAGAAAGACGAGCAATTTTTCTGATAAAAAATATGCTGCCAAATCTAAAATAAATAATTTCCCGAAAGGGATTATTCCATTTTTGAACCGAAAGAAAGATCGCCTGCATCGCCCAGACCGGGTACGATGTAGAACTGAGAATTTAACTCACGGTCTATCGAACCTGTCCATATATCGGCTTGAGGCAACCGACTTTCAATCCAATCTATTCCCTCGGGTGCAGCGATCACTGCCGCAATGTGCAATGCCGAAGGTTCACCCAATTTACGAAGGGCTTCAAAGGCTTTTACCACCGACTTCCCGGTTGCCAGCATGGGATCAATAAGGATCAACGTACGACCTTCAAGAGATGGAGAAGCCACATAATCAAGTTCAACTTCAAAACTATAGTCCTGATGGTGTTTTCCCCGATAGGCCCCAACAAATGCACAGTCAGAATGATCGAAGAAAGAAGAAAATCCATTAAAAAAAGGAATTCCTGCTCTCATGATGCAACATAAAACAGGCTCCTCCGAAGGAATTGAAATATCCGCTTTATCCAGAGGAGTTTGAACCGTTTCTATATGAAAGGGAAGCGATTTACTTATTTCGTATGCCAGAATCTGGCCCAGTCGTTCCAGATTTTTCCGGAATCTAGACTTGTCTTTTTGAATGGATACATTGCGAAGTTCCTTCAGGTACACCTGGGCAAGACTTGATTGGGCAGATAAATTAAAAACCATGGAGCAAAGAAAAACAAATTGAGGGATGATCCCATTAAAACCATGCTTAATCTCAATATTGAGGATATAAAAGATATTTGACCCTCCTTTTCAGCCATTCAGTTTGGTCGAAAACAGGATACTCTCCTTTTTTAATATGTTCCTTCAACCATTGATTTCCGGCCAGTCTGGGAAAAAAGGAGTTAAAAAATGCAGGATCCGTACTTCTTCGATTCCATGCCTGAATGATGAATTTTAAAGAGAAACAGGCTGTGATTGAATCTCTTGTTACACGGGATCCATAGCAGGTGGTATTATAGTACAATGGTTTTAACTGAAGACTGTCTTTCTTTCCAGGGACAAATGTGTACTGACCTGCGTTTGAATCCGGAAATCCAAAAACCTGGAAAGGATGAGAAGTACCTCTTCCTACACTCCAATTGGTTCCCTCAAATAAACAAAGGCTCGGATAAGCCAGAATTGAGATGGGCGTTGTGAGGTTAGGCGAAGGTGGAATTTCTGGAAAGAGGGTATCCGAATGCTTGTAACCAACGCAGGGTATAATTCTCATTTTCAATTGTTTTCCTTTTCTCATCCAATGCTCACCGATCGCCATTTTTGCCAGTTCACCAATGGTGAGACCATGAACAATCGGGATAGGAAAAGCTCCGACGAAAGACATGAACTTTTTCTCCATCACCGGACCTGCAGTGCAAAATCCCAGGGGATTAAACCTGTCTGCTATAATCAGTTGTTTGTGGTTTTCATTGCAGGCTTCCATTACCAGTCTCATTGTAGAAATGTAGGTATAGAAACGAGCTCCAACGTCCTGAATATCAAATAAAACAACATCGACGTCTTTCAACATTTCTTTCGATGGCTTTTTTGATTTACCATACAGTGAAACAATTGGAATGCCCGTTTTGGCATCCAATCCCGATTTTACCATTTCTCCTTCTGCAGCCGTTCCTCTAAAACCATGTTCCGGAGCGAAAATCTTTACGATCTGAATGCCTGATGAAATCAATGTATCCACCAAATGTTTGCCCTGATGAATTGATGTATGATTAACAACCAGCGCAACACGTTTGTTTTCAAGTGCCTGCAGATACAACCCGAACCGGAAACTTCCCGGCACATATCCTGACTTTTGAGCCAATGAATCCAATCGGGTTGTCCAGAAATTAGGCTGGCAGATGCTTATGCCAGGTAAGACCAAATAACAGAAGGTTATTAAAAAGAAGTTTCTGGTATGCAGGCATAATTTCATTTTTTAAGATTGTCGGAGAAAATCAGAGTTCAAATAAATATGCAATTTTTAACATCGAGCGGGTATTTGCCGGAATAATGCGAAGAACATTCGTTGAGGAGGGTTGAAAGCTTGAAGCACACGGTACTTAAGTATAAGTTAATTTCTTATTGCCCTTGCTTTAAACAATCAAATTTAAGTTGACTTAAAGACTTGATTTTAAATTTATTAAAACTTGCTTCCTGCAAAATAAATAGAAAATAATCTGGTAGATAAATAGCGCTTGAAATATGCGATACCGAAGATGCCTCAGAAGTTGAAATGAATAGGAAGATCGTTTTTCAAAAGATGATTTTGATTTTTTTTCGCCTTCGTTCGCTCTCAAATTTTTAGCTTTGCCAAACGATGGAAAGCAACCTTGAACCAACACTTCTTCAAAAACAATTCAGAAAAGCGAACCAAAGTCAGAAAGCACTGGCCGAGGAAATTGTCAAATTAGGTGGCAAAGTTATACCACAGGTTCCGGAGGTTGAAGAAGCTGTTTTAGGTGCCCTGATGTTGGACAAAGAGTCTCTCAATACGGTTAGCGAAATGCTTCGTGTAGAGTGTTTTTATCGGGAAGAAAACCAGAAAGTGTATTCGGCTATCATGGATCTGTTTTCAGAAGGACAACCCATCGATGTGCTCACGGTTGCAAGTAAGCTAAAGGAAAAGAATGATTATCAGTGGATTGGCGGAGCCCGGTATTTAGCCAGGTTGGCATCAAAAATCTCCTCTGCCGCTCACGTTGAAATCCACTCAAGAATTGTTCTTGAGCATTATATAAAGCGGGAACTTATCATGGCTTCAACCATTGCAGTACGCGATGCCTATGAAGACCAAACCGATGTGTTTGAATTGCTTGACCGTACGGAAACCGCTATTTTCCAGATTGCTGAAAAGAACATTGGTAAAAATGTGGTAGATATGAAATCGCTCGTTCGAATTTCGATTGACAACATCAAGGCTAAAAAAGACATGGCAGATGGAATCACAGGAATTCCGACCGGATTGATCGAACTGGACAGAGCAACCGGTGGATGGCAGAATTCTGATCTGGTGATTATCGCAGCCAGACCAGGTATGGGTAAAACGGCTTTTGTGTTAACCGCTGCCCGAAATGCGGCAGTTGGATTTAAAAAAGGAGTAGCAATTTTCTCTCTGGAAATGCCGGCAGAACAACTGGTAAACAGGATGATATCCGGAGAAACCGGACTTCCTGGCGAAAAACTCCGAAGGGGAAATCTGGAAGAATGGGAATGGGCCCAGTTGCATAACCGGGTCACAGAATTATCGAATTCTCCATTGTATATTGATGATACTCCGGCTATAACTCCAGTCCAACTCAGGGCGAAATGCCGAAGATTAAAACAGCAGCACGATATTGGTTTGATTATCATTGATTACCTCCAACTGATGAGTGTTGAAGGAATGAAGGGAGGTACAAGAACAGAAGAAGTGAGTTTGATATCCCGTTCATTAAAAGCTCTGGCAAAAGAACTGAACGTGCCCGTCATTGCTTTGAGTCAGCTCAGCCGATCGGTAGAAACCCGTGGGGGCGTTAAACGGCCCATGTTATCGGATTTACGTGAATCAGGTGCAATTGAGCAGGACGCCGATATTGTATCGTTTTTATACCGTCCCGAATATTATGGTCTGAAAGAAGATGAAGAAGGTAGAAATACCGAAGGTCTGGTTGAATATATTATAGCTAAACACCGGAATGGCGATGTAGGGACTATTCTACTTCGGTTTCTTGCTAAAAACACCAAGTTTGTTGATTACGATCAGACTTTTGTAAACACATCATCTGGCTATGTGGATGCTTCGATCACAGACCAAATTGGATCGGAGAGAATTAAGATGGGAAGTAAATTGAATTCGACCTTGCCATCGGACGGATTTATCGAGATTCCGCACGCAAACGGACTGCCCAACAACGACGAAGTTCCATTTTAGTTTAACAAAGGTTACCCGGTTGGGCGAATTTTATTTCTGCACATCAATCCAACCTGTAAACTTCA
>Ga0105049_10011568_pt1 | contig 10109 bp, 6 predicted proteins | sample MAT06_FD_78087 | JGI IMG/M metagenome (GOLD analysis project Ga0105049, IMG submission 78087) | Freshwater microbial communities from Lake Fryxell liftoff mats and glacier meltwater in Antarctica - MAT-06 | ecosystem: Environmental > Aquatic > Freshwater > Ice > Liftoff microbial mat | place...
GCCGTCTGGAGGTGGACCGAGGCCCCGGCAGCGAGGGGGTCTATCCCATCGTCTCCCAGTATTACGATTCGCCGGAGCGTGATTGCTATTGGGAAAAGATCCGCAGACTGGCCAGCCGCCGCAAGATCCGCGTGCGCATGTACGGCTCGGAAACAGCAGGCATCCCTCCGGCCGCCTTCATGGAGGTGAAGCACAAGCTCGATGGGGAGGGCGGCAAGCGCCGCCTGCAGATACCCGTAGATACCGCCCGCCGCTTCGTCGCAGGCGAGCATGGGGTCCTCAGGGATATGCTCCCTGGCGCCAGCAGAAGCACCCGCATCATCATCAATGAGGTCTTCGATCTGGTGGAGCGCTGCGGCCATGGCCCTGCCATGCAGATCCGCTACGACCGCTGCGCCTACACGACTGCGGATCTGAATTTCCGCATCACCTTCGATTCAGATCTCGTCTGCCGCAGCGGCACCCACGCGCTGCTTCCGGACGATCCAGCTTTTTCCGACGAAATCCTCGCGCGGGACATGGTCATGATGGAGGTGAAATCCATCGGCTCGGTTCCCTACTGGTTCCGGGAGTGGGCCGCCGCCGCCTGCCTCTGCCGCCAGAGCTTCAGCAAATACTGCACTGCCCTGGAGCGCCATGATCCCACCCTGCGGAAAATACGTTGTGCGCACACGTAGGAGATTTCCAACACGCCCATGACCCCCATACTCGCAAACGTATTCTCCGACCTGATGGACAACACCATGGGTCTGGACACTGCCTCGCCTCTGGAAGTGCTCTTCGCCACCACGCTGAGCTTTGCGCTGAACATGGCCATAGGCGCGGTTTACAAGGCTACCTACCGCGGCACCAGCTACTCCCAGGACTACGTCCACACCATCATCATCATCGGCACCGTCACCAGCGTCCTGATCATGGTGGTGAGCAGCAGCATGGAGATCGCCTTCGGCATGTTCGCCGCCTTCTCCCTGATCCGTTTCCGCAGAAACCTCGGCCAGTCCCGGGATCTTGCCTTCGTCTTCCTCGCCATGGCCACCGGGATGGTCGTCGGCGCGCGCATGTATTCCATGGCGCTCGTTTCCACCGCCGTCATCCTCAGCATCGCCTACATGCTTGCGAAAAGCGGAGCCTTCGCGCCCAAGCGCGCCTCCCACCAGATGCGCGTCCGAGTGAACAACGACATCGACTGGGACGATGCCTTCGGTCCCGTCTTCGAGGAATACCTCGATGCCTACGAGCTCATCAGCGTCGAGACCGTGCAGGCGGCCATGATGACCGAGCTCCGCTACGGCCTTCAGCTCAAACCCGGTCGCAAGACCTCGGATTTCATGGAGAGAATGCAAGTAGCCTCCGGAAACAACCGTATCCTGCTGAGCTCCGCGCGCCTGGAGCTGGAATCCTGAGCCGCATTTCAATGATATGACCCCTATTTTTAAAAAAAACACCCGCGCCCGCAGAACCGCCCCCGGCTTCACCCTCGTGGAGCTGCTCGTCTGCATCGCCATCGTCGCGGGCCTTTCCGTGATCGCCATCTCCATCGCGAAGTCATCCCGCCAGAAGGCGTATCTTGTCAGCGCCAACGAGAAGCTCCGCTCCCTTGGCTCCGCTCTGGTCGGCTACACCACGGACACCAATGGCCTCCTCCCTTTCGAGGACTCCCCCGGCACCGATGACTGGACCACCGCCGCCGATCCCGCGAACGCCGCGGCTTGGTACAACGTCCTACCGCGCCAGATGGGTTTCAAGCCCGTGGGCGAGCTGGGCAACTCCCCGGAAATGTTCTACGCGGACAGCTACCCCATCTTCATCCAAGGCGCTCCCTACCCGGATTCCGAAAAGAAATTCGGCAGTCCCTACTTCGCCGTCGCGATGAACAGCCGCCTCCAGCGCAAGGGCGAGGACGGCATCAAAGTCCAGGGCAAGCTCTCCATGGTCCGCAATCCCGCCCGCACAGTCGCCTTTCTCGAGCGCGGGATGCCGGATGATGAAAAAGTCAACAAGGCGCAAAGCGGCTTCGACGCCGGCCCCAAGGCCAACCCACGCGCCTTCGCCGCCCGCCACAACCAGAAAGGCGTCCTCGTCTTTTTCGACGGCCACGCCGAGACCCGCGCAGTGTCCGACCTCATCGGGAAAGGCGGCCTGATCGTCTTCCCCCAGACTGACATCGTCTGGACCATGGACCCCGAAGAGGACCCGAACTGATCTGGAAAGACTGTTTCAGCAGTAACCCCCTTTTCCCCGCCCTCCGGTCCGGCCAACCCCTGTTTCAGGAGCCTCCCGCCAAAAGCAAATTCCCAGGAGCGAAAAACCACTCCCTGTTTTGATTCCGAAAACTCCATTCCAGACCTGTGTTCTCGCGGTTCTCGCACTGTCCCTGACCCCGGCTTGCGCGCTGCCGCTCATCACCGAATTCATGGCGGACAACGAGACGACGCTCGCCGATGAGGACGGCATTTTCAGCGACTGGATCGAGATCCACAACCCGGATGCGACGCCGGTGAATCTCTCCGGCTGGACGCTGACGGACAAGGCCACGATACCCGCAAAATGGATTTTTCCCGCCGTCACGCTGGAGCCGGGCGGTTTCATCGTCGTTTTCGCATCCGGGAAAAACCGGACGGTTCCCGGGGCGGAGCTGCACACGAATTTCTCTCTCGCCGCAGGTGGCGAATACCTCGCGCTGCTTGCTCCTGGCGGCGGCATCGCCAACCAGTTCTCCCCGGAATACCCGGCCCAGGATACGGACAGATCCTACGGACTCGCTTTCAGCGGCATCCCGCTTGTCAACGAAGCCGCCCCTATCGATTATCTGATCCCCTCCGGTGGCTCTCTGGGAAGCACCTGGACGCAAACAACCTTTTCCCCCACAGGATGGAGCGGAGGGAAAACAGGGATCGGCTTCGGCATCCAGATACCGGGCTTCACGGTGCGGCAGGTGAAAGGCAGCCAGACGCTGGACAGGCTTTCCCGCGCGGACTCGTTGCTTGCGGGGAACAATGTCCTCTCCGATATCACGGTGATCCGTCCCGTCCTGAATTTCCTCGATACCGGCGATGACGGCCACTTCGATAACAACCAAACCTTTCCCGGCGGCGGAGGCAGCAACATCGTTATCAAAGGCACCGCCACGATCATCATCCCCACGGCCGGGGCGTGGACCTTCGGCATCAACTCGGACGATGGCGGGCGCATCCGCATCGACGGCGCGAACGTCGTGGTCGATGACACGAACCACGGCCCGCAGGACCACATGGGAACGGTCACGCTCAGCGCTGGCCAGCACTCCATTGACGCGATGTTTTTCCAAGGTCACGGCGGCGCGGAAATGGAGATCTTTGCCGCTCCAGGCACTTTCACGACCTTCAACAGTTCCATGCGCCTCGTTGGCGATACGGCAAACGGAGGCCTGCGCGCGCTTACCACTCCGGACGGCTCCAGCGGCGGCGGTCTCGTCGATACCGATGTCTCTGCGGAAATGAAAAACATCAACTCCGGTGCCTTCATCCGCATTCCGTTCAGCGCGGACAACATTGCCGGGCTGGATTCCCTTTCCTTGGAAATGCGCTACAACGACGGCTTCGTCGCCTATCTGAACGGCACCCGCGTCGCCTCCGCGAACGCCCCGGGCGGCACGCCCGTGTGGAACGGCGCGGCCACCGCCACCCGAGATCCCACCGGGGCCTTCACGCCGGAAATTTTCAATCTCACCTCGCACATTTCCCTGCTCAATCCCGGAGCGAACAACATCCTTGCCATTCACGGCCTGAACAACACGGCTGCGGATTCCTCTTTCCTCGCCCTGCCCGTCCTCAAGGGCGGCGGGCTGCTTGCGGGGACTTCATACTTTTTCGACACCCCCACCCCCGGTGCGATCAACGGCGAACCCTCCAGCCTGGGAAAAGTCGCGGACACGAAATTCCTGCCGGACCGGGGTTTCTACGGTTCACCTTTCAGCGTCGCCATCACCTCCCTGACCCCCGGAGCCGAAATCCGCTACACCACGGACGGCTCAAAGCCCACCGCCACCACCGGCACCGTTTACACCGGCTCGATTCCCGTGACGAAAACGACCGTCATCCGCGCCGCGGCTTTCAAGTTCGGCTTCGATCCCACGGACGTGGACACCCAGAGCTACATCTTCACCAGCAGCGTCATCCAGCAATCCTCAACCGCACCGCCCGGTTGGCCCACTGGTCCGGTCAACGGCCAGGTCTATAGCAACTACAACATGGAGCCATCCGTGGTGAACAACCCCAGCGCCGCGATTGGCGGAGTAAACCGCACGACCGAGGCTCTGCTTGCCCTGCCCAGCCTTTCCATCTCCCTGAAACAGGAAGACCTCACCGGCTCCTCAGGAATCTACTCGAACCCAGGCGGCGACGGCCTCGAGTGGGAGCGCGAGGCCTCCATCGAGCTGATCCGTCCGCCGGGCTACATCGATCCGGACGGGAATACGGAGGGATTTTCCTCACCATGCGGCCTGCGCATCCGGGGCGGATTTTCCCGCTCCACCTCGAATCCCAAGCATTCCTTCCGCCTCTTCTTCCGCAGCGCTTACGGAAACGGCCGCCTGAACTACAAGCTCTTCGGCGACGAAGGCGCGGACAACTTCGACAAGATCGACCTCCGCACCCCACAGAACTACTCCTGGGCATGGGGAAACCAGGACCAGAACAGCTTCATCCGCGATACCTGGAGCCGCGATCTCCAGGGGGAAATGGGAAATCCCTATAAACGCGGCCGCTGGTATCACCTTTACCTGAACGGCATCTACTGGGGTCTCTACCAGACCGACGAGCGTGCCGAGGCCAACTACGGCGAAACCTACCTCGGCGGAAATGAGGAGGACTACGATGTGGTCAAATCCTTCGGCGCCGTCACCGATGGCGACAACGCATCCTACCGCCGCCTTTATGAAAAATGGCAGGCCGGTTTCACGACAAATACCGCCTACTATTCCGCCCAGGGGAAAAATCCCGATGGTTCGCCTAACCCTTCGTTAGAGAAGCTCCTTGATGTGAAGAACCTCGTCGATTACATGATCATCACCTACTACACGGGTGATCGCGACGGCCCCGGATCGCGCTTCACACAGCCCACCCCGAACAACTACTACGGCGTCTTCAACCGCACGAACCCCGACGGATACAAGTTCTTCGAGCACGATTCCGAGCACTCCCTTGGCACCGGCGATGTGAATATGGTGCAGCCTTTCACTTCCAGCTCCACCTTCGAGCAGTTCAATCCGCACACCCTCCACGAGCGCCTCGCCCGCGACAACGCGGAATACCGCATGGCCTTCGCCGACCGTATCGCGGAGCTTTGCTACAACGGCGGCCTGCTGACCGATGCGAAAGGCATCGCCCGTGTGGACCGCCGCGCCGCCCAGCTCGATACCGCCATCATCGCGCACTCGGCGCGTTGGGGAAATGGCACGACCCGCAACCGCCCGGACTGGCTTGGGGCCGTGCAGAACGTGAGGAATTTCATCACCGGCCGCGTCCCTGTCATGGTCGGCCAAGTGCGGGCGGTCGGCTGGTATCCATCGATCAATCCACCGGTTTTCAGCCAGCACGGCGGCAGTGCCCCGGCGGGGAGAGCGATCATCATCAGCTCGCCGAATCCAGGCACGATCTACTACACTCTGGACGGAAACGACCCACGCCAGCCCGGCGGAAATCTCAATCCTGACGCGCAGGTTTTCACCTCGGCCACCACCACCGTTTCCCTCGTTCCGCAAGGTGCCGTCTGGAAATACCAGGACAACGGCAGCAACCAGGGAACGGCTTGGAAAGAGTCCGCTTTCAACGATTCCTCCTGGCCATCCGGTCCCGCCCGCCTCGGCTACGGCGATACCCAGGCGACCACCACCGGCTTCGGCCCGAACGTGAATGCCAGGTATCCCACGACCTACTTCCGCCGGACCTTCACCGCCACGGACATCGCCTCGATCCAGTCCCTCACCCTTGAGCTCCAGCGCGATGACGGGGCCGTGGTCTGGCTAAACGGGGTCGAGATCGGTCGCCAGAACATGCCCGCCGGAGGCATCGGCTACCAGACTTACGCAAGCGCCTCAACGGGAGGCATCGACGAGACCACATTTTTCCCAATGCCCATCTCCCCGTCCTCACTCCGCGAGGGCTCCAACACCCTCTGCGTCGAGATCCACCAGAACTCGGCCTCATCCAGCGACCTGGGCTTCGACCTCCGTCTCACAGGGGAAAGGGCCTCCACCGCCATCCCTCCCACCCTTTCCCAGCCTGGCATCCACACCCTCCGCTCCCGTGTTTTTGGAAACGGACAGTGGAGCGCCCTCAACGCCGCCACCTTTGTCGTCGCCAGCGATCCCGCCGCAGCCTCGAACCTGGTCATCTCGGAATTCCACTACAACCCCGCCGCCCCCACCGCCGCCGAGCAGGCCGCCGGTATCACCGATGCCGGGGACTTCGAGTTCATCGAGCTCTCCAACATCGGCCCCAACCACCTCGATCTCGCGGGCATCGCCTTCACGCAGGGCATCACCTTCGCCTTCGCGGAAAGCAACCCTCGCCGCATCCTCGCACCTGGAGCCCGCGTCATCCTGGTCGATACGGCCGTCGCCTTCGAGGCCCGCTACGGCACAGGCCTCCCAATCGCCGGTTCGTTTTCCGGAAACCTCAGCAACGAGGGCGAGCGCCTCGTCCTCCTGAACGCAGGACTGGGGACGATACGGGATTTCACCTACGGCACCGCCGCCCCATGGCCGGACGCCGCCTCCGCGAACGGCTCCAGCCTTAACCTCGTTTCCCCCACGTCCAATCCCGACCATTCGCTCGCGGCAAGCTGGCATTTCAGCGCGTCCCCTGGCGGCACCCCCGGCGCCCCGGAAGTCTCCGGCTACGGCCTGTGGAAAACCATGAACGGTTTCCCCGGCGATCTCTCGGACGACGACCGCGATGGCATCCCCGCCCTCCTCGAATACGCCATGGGCGGGAATCCGAATTCCCCCTCCCTCCTCCCGACCGGGGAAATCATGTCTCTTGATGTCGCAGGCATGACTGCCGATTACCTGGTCATCGCAATCATCAGGAAAATTGGCACCACCGAGGTCGTCCTCACCGCCCAGACCTCCACCGCCATCAGCGCCTGGGACGACAACCCCGTCCTCCTCACCACCACCCCCAACGGCGACGGAACCGAGACCCTCCGCTTCCGCAGCGCCACCCCTTTCTCAGAAAACCCCCGCCAGTTCATCCGCGCGAAAGCGGTGCTGAGGTAGGGAATCTCATTCCGCCGACGGCAGTTCCAGCGGGTGGTAAGATCCTGACGAAACACTCCCGATCGAGTTCACTATCTCATTGTGCATCTTCTGAAGGAGCGGCCATCGGTTCGTGGGCAGCTCGATGATCGCGATCTTCCGGTTTCTCAAATTCTGCTGATACCTCAGGTTCTTGTCACATAGGATGAAGACATCGAATTTTCCGTCCAGCAGAGCCAGCAGCTCTCCATTACCAATCCCTCCAAAACCTTCGCGCTGAACACTGGTGACTTCATGGCCCGCAAAAGATTTACTCAGAGGCCACGGCACGTTTTCGTCGAAAATGATCTTCATCCGGGCAGTTTCTCAAGCATACCCAGAAACTCCTCCGCGTCGTCCCTGCTTACTGAGGGGAAGAACTCAAGGAACTCTTCCAGCGTGAAACCGTCGTTCCGGTAATCGAGCAAGGTCTGAACCGGCACCCTCGTCCCCGTGAACACCAGCGCACCGCCCAGCACTTCGGGAGATGATGAAATCGGAGAATGTTCGAGGACTGCCACACAAAGATTCTAGTGGAAACCGACCGCACTATCAACCTTTGTTCGCTGAGTCGATGAATTCGTATATGGCTAACGTCAGCGCCTGAATCAGCTTCGACAAGAGATTTCCCTTTTATCTCTACCTACCGTCTTGTCACGTAACGACGTGAACGGAAGACTAATCGCATGAATCCAAAAACTTACGACGATGACGCATTCGGAACGCGGAAGGAATTCGGAAACCTGCTTTACGCGTTCCTGCAATCCGAACACATCCTCGCGGATGAATCCTTCGTCGTCGCCCTCACCGGTGGCTTCGGCAGCGGCAAGAGCCATTTCCTCAGCATGTGGGAGACGGAAATCCGCAACTTACCCGATCCCAAGCCGATGGTCGTACATGTCAACGCATGGGAAAGCGACCACAGCGGCGAACCCGTCCTCGCCCTCGTATCGGCGATTTCAAAACAGTTGAGCGAATCGGAGAAGCTCACGGAGAAAGCGGTAGAAAACCTCAAATCAGCAGCGGCGGGGATTTTCTGGGGATCGGTAGCCATGGCTAAAGAGCTAACCTATGGGTACTTTGAGGAAAAAACTGGCGTGGATGCTGAGAACGTTGCCGAAGCTATTAAGGAAGGCGGGCACCAAGGAGTATTGAACCGGGCTGCCAAGAAACTTTTCTCCGATTTCGATGCCCGCCAAAGCGCTATTGGCAACATGACGGATGCCCTCAAGGAATTGATCGGTGAGTATGACGCGACCTCTGGACTCAAACTCATCATCGTCGTGGATGAACTTGACCGCTGCCGACCGACCTACGCCATCGACATGCTCGAAGCATTAAAGCACCTCTTCAACGTGAAGGGACTCGGGGTGCTTATCGCCGTGGATTGGGATCAGCTTTCCTGCACGGCTGAGGCTCTGTTCGGAACCCGTCTGAATACCACAGAATACTTCAGGAAGTTCGTCTCTAGAAAAATCCCTATTCCCGACCCCGGCGACGAGGGGATGAAGAAATTGGTTTCCAATCTCTGGGACAGGTTCATTTCATCCGAGCATTTGCAGAAGGTGAAAAGATTTTCCTCAGCGCCTGCCTTGGAAACTCTCGGTCGCGGACCCACTGCAATACTCATGGGGCTGGAAATCACTAGGCCGCGTCAAGTGGAGGATTTTTTCAGACTTTTTTCCCACCTCTTGCACGTGAAGAATGGTAACGAGAATTCCGGAACCATTTGGCAATCGGATTTTTGGGCGAAAATTTTGCTCACGGGGCTTTGCGTCATTAATCCCAGCAAATTCAGCCGAATCGCTCAAGGGAAGATGGACGTGGAGGAGATTCTTGGACTCGTCTATTCTATCACGAGAGGTCGAGACGAGCGATCAGACTACGACCTGAAATTTATCGAATCCGATTTCATCAATCATTTCACCAACAATTCTAATCGGGATGAGATCAAGGAAGCATTCTATAAGGAAATTTCGGAAGATGAGCTTGCCTATCGAAAGCATGATCGCTCGCTGCCGCATTTTTTAAATGGCTGGGAGGTTAGCCCTATCATAGGGATAGCCAGACACATCGACACGCTTAAAAGTTTTTCGGAGCGATAGAGGAGTGCTTTCCGTCCCTTTTCACAGACACGCCTGGAGTTGGGAAACCTTCTGGTGTACAGCCTTATCACACAGGGACAGTCCCATGTTGGTAGATTCACCGGAAACCCTATACATACGGGGACCGGCGGGAGGAGCTAGGGGGATTTGGTGCTAAGGAATTTCGGGGCGCATGGGGGAATTTCCCGCTCGTTCGCCTGAGGGTGCATGACAAAAAAGTCATGAAGCGGCTTTCCATCGGCGGGCTTGTTTGCCGGGACGTCCGGCGAGTTCCTTGGTACGGCTGGTTACGCCGGTGAGGCGCTGTTGGGTGTGATTTTTTCGGTGGAGAAAACCGCCGGAGGCTCTGGACTGCTGCGGTTCTTATCAGCAGCTCTCCGGGCGGGTGTGTTTAAAATATACTGCCGCGCGTCAAGTTTCGTAAAAAGTAGGACATCTGTCTCACCAAATACTGTCAGATTATCCCATGAATACAGAAAAATTTAACCGCAGATGAACAGGATTCACGCAGATGGAAGAAAGGAAAATTCTTAATCCCATCCTCCTTATCTGCATAAATCCCGTCCATCGGCGGTTAAAAAAACTCTTAATACAAATGTCGATGCGCGGCAGGTAGCAAACACCCGCTGCGATCAACGACGCCATCCCCAAAAGCTGGGAATAAAGAATCCCAGCAGTCCAGAGCCTGCGGCGCTCCCTAGCACCAACAGTGCGAGAATAAAATCCAC
>Ga0105049_10011570_pt1 | contig 10109 bp, 8 predicted proteins | sample MAT06_FD_78087 | JGI IMG/M metagenome (GOLD analysis project Ga0105049, IMG submission 78087) | Freshwater microbial communities from Lake Fryxell liftoff mats and glacier meltwater in Antarctica - MAT-06 | ecosystem: Environmental > Aquatic > Freshwater > Ice > Liftoff microbial mat | place...
CCATCAGCAATCAGCCATCAGCCATCAGCCATCAGCAATCAGCAATCAGCCATCAGCAATCAGCAATCAGCAATCAGCAATCAGCAATCAGCAACCAGCCATCACCCCGGCCGCACCCCAAACATCCAGGCCGCCAAGCTGAAGGTGCCAAAAGCCAGCACCGTGCTGCTCATGATGATGCGCGCGATGCGCCCGTTGTCGGCGCCAAATCGTTCAGCCAGCAGGCTCACGTTGCTGGCACTGGGCAGCGCCGCCGCCAGCGTCAGCACCATCAGCTGAAAGCCCGACAGCGGCGCGCCCAACTGCTGGGCCGCAAGCCCCAGCACCAGCACCAGCAAGGGGTGCAGGAAGAGTTTGATCAGCGCCACCGGCAGGTAGTCCTGCAGGGGCGTGCGGCCGGTGGCGTGCTGGCCGGCCCTGAACAGCACGGCGCCGATGGTGAACAGCGCCACCGGCGTGGCCGCATCGGCCAGCAGGTTGACGATGGACTGCGCGGGCCCGGGCAGCTTCAGCGAAGCCACCGAAAACACGGCGCCCAGCGCAATCGACCAGGGCAAGGGGTTGGACAGCGCACCGCGCAAGGCACGCAGCGCTGCGGCTCGTGCGCCACCCGGCGATCCTTCGCCCTTGACTGTGGCCTGCGCCAGCGCGATGCACAGCGAACTGGTGACGAACAGGTCGGCCAGCATCGAGCAGATCACCGGCCCGGCCGCCGCCGGCCCCAGCAGCGCCACCAGCAGCGGCACGCCCATGAAGCCGGTGTTGGGGAATGCCGCCACCAGGGCACCGAAGGCCGCGTCTTTCAAGTGCACACGTTCGTTCAGGCTGGTGCTGACCGTGAAAAAAACGATCAGCAGCGCCGAGGCCAAGTACACCGCCAGCACGGACGGGTTCAGCAGTTCCAGGATGGGCGTGTTGGCGCCAAAGCGGAACAGCAGACAGGGCAGCGCGAAGTACAGCACAAAGGCGTTCAGGCCCGGGATGGCACTTTCCGGCAGCACGTGGCGGCGCGCGGCCAGGTAGCCGCACAGCACCAGGGCAAAAAACGGGACGGTGACCGACAGGATCGCTTGCATGGGCCTGGAGTATCTCAACGCATCTGACAGCCGCCCGTGGCTGCCTGTCACCGGCCAAGGGCTGTTCGTCGCGTCGCCCTGCTGCGCACTGCACAACTGCGTAAGCTGTGGGCACTTTTGCTGTTGCATCGCTGCACCTGACCCATGTCCAACTCCATTTCGTCCTCTCTGGGCCGCGGCCTGCGCGGCGCCTGGCGGCTTCTCGATGCCACCCGTCGCACCTTGCTCAACCTGCTGCTCCTGGCCCTGCTGGGCCTGCTGGCGTGGTGGCTGGTCAAGCCCGGTGCGCCTTCGCTGCAAGACAAGACCGCGCTGGTGCTGAACATCGGCGGCACTTTGGTTGAACAGCGTGAGAGCAGCAGCGTGCGTGACCAGGTGCTGGGCCAGGCGCGTGGCGACGACTCGGGCCAGACGCGCCTGCGCGACGTGCTGGCGGCGCTGGACACCGCCGCCAAGGACGACAAGATCAGCCACGCCCTGCTGATGCTGGACGGCCTGCAAGGCGGTGGCCTGCCCATGCTGCGCGAGGTGGCGCTGGCCATCGACCGCTTCAAGGCCGCCGGCAAGCCGGTCTACGCCTGGGGCTCTGAATTCGACCAGCGCCAATACTTCCTGGCCGCACACGCCAGCCAGGTTTGGCTGCACCCCATGGGCAACGTTTTTGTCGAAGGTTATGGCCGCCAGCGCGCCTACTACAAGGACCTGTTCGACAAGGTCGGCATCACGGCCCACGTCATTCGCGCCGGCAAGTACAAGAGTGCGGCAGAAACCTACTCGGCCAACGGCCCTTCACCCGAAACGCTGGAAGCCGAGGGCCTGGTCTTTGGCACCTTGTGGACCAGCTACACCCAGGCAGTCGAGAAGGCACGCAAGCGGCCTGCCGGCAGCGTGGTGGCAGCCATCAATTCATTGCCTGCCAGCCTGGAAGCCGTGCAAGGCAACACCGCCCGCTGGGCGCTGGAGCGCCAGTGGGTCGATGCGCTGAAAACCCGCGACGAGATGCGCGCGCTGCTGCTCGACAAGGGCGCCAAGGACGAAGAGAACAAGACCTTCCGCCAGGTGAACCTGGGTGAATACCTGAGCCGCATCAAGCCCCGCAGCGACGGCAACGCCGTGGGCGTGGTGGTGGCGCAGGGTGGCATCAGCGACGGCCGCGCAGGGCCGGGCAAGATCGGCGGGCTGTCCACCTCCGACCTCATCCGCAAGGCGCGTGAAAACGACAAGATCAAGGCCTTGGTGCTGCGGGTGGACTCTCCTGGCGGCAGTGCCTTGGGGTCTGAACTGGTGCGGCGCGAACTGGAACTGACACGCCAGGCCGGCAAACCGGTGGTGGTGAGCATGGGCAATGTGGCGGCCAGCGGCGGCTACTGGATCAGCATGGCCGCCGACGAGGTGATTGCCGACGAGGCCACCATCACCGGCAGCATCGGCGTCGTCGGCCTGCTGCCCACGGCCGAGGGTGCGATGGACAAGTTGGGCGTGCGCACTGGCGGTGCCACCACCACCTGGCTGGTCGATGCCTACGACCCCAAGCGTGCGCTGGACCCGCGCTTTGCGCAGCTCATCCAGAGCGTGGTGGACGGCACTTACCAGGACTTTCTGAAGCTCGTGGCCGGCGCCCGCAAGAGCACACCCGAGAAGATTCACGAACTGGCCCAGGGCCGCGTCTGGGCCGGCAAGGACGCGCATTCGCGTGGCCTGGTGGACCGGCTGGGCGGCTTTGGCGACGCCATCGCCGCCGCCGCCAAGCTGGGCAAGCTGGATGCCGATGCGCGCGTCGAATACATCGAAACCGCGCCAGGCCGGCTGCAGCGCCTGTTGCAGGGCCTGGGCCTGACGCAGGCCGACGTGGCCCTGCCGATGCCGGCGCTGCAGGCCCTGCTGACCAGCACCGGCTTGTTGCCGCCGCTTGCGCAGACGCTGGCGCAAGACCTGGGCTGGCTGGCGGACGTCAGTGAAAAGCGCAAGCCCTTTGCCACCGCCGCGCACTGCCTGTGCCAGGCGCCCTGAAGTTCGTGTTCGTTGGAGTTCGTGTTCGTTGGGTGTGTCGCCACGGCCCTTGATGACGTTGCCACGTTCGTCCAGGGCCGTGGTCTTGCCGAGGTTGTTGCCGTTGTGCAGGTGGTTCACGTCGCGGGCAATCATCTCGCCCACGGCGTTGAACCAGGGGCCGTTGCCGATGCGGTCGCGTACGTTGACCGCCGCTACGGCGGGCGTGGTGGCGGTGGGGAATGCCGGCGGCACGCTCAGACAAGCACGCCAAGTCTTGGCGCCCGCACCGGCAGCAGCGGCCAGTTTCCGGCACAGCCCGTCGGCGCCCGCCAGACCGCCCAGGTCGGCATCTTTGCCGCTGCCCGTGCTGCTGATGAAATAGCCCATGGGACCGGTGGGGGGTGATGTGGGCGACACCTGTTCAAGCGCGCTGCGCACCCGGGCGTTCAGCCTGCACCACAAACTTCGCCTGGGCCGACAGGCTGCTGATCGGATCACGCCCGTCCGCCACCACTAGCAGTGTGGCCTGCAGCTGCTGCGCCTGCAGCGTGAAGCGCACATAACCGCGCTGGTCGGTGCGTGCGTGCTGCACGTGGGGGTTGAAGGCCAGCGCCTGATCCACACGCGCTTGCGGCAAGCCCTGGCTGCTGATGCTGGTGCCGCAGAACTCGGTGGCCAGCACCGGCGCGCGCGGATCGTCGAAGTTGGCTTTCAAGTCGGCCACGTAGTTTGCGTGCACGTCACCGCCCAGCACAACCACACCGGGCACCTGGCGCTGCGCCACGGTGTCCAGCAGGCGCATGCGGGCGGGGGCGTAGCCGTCCCAGCCGTCGGTCCAGTAGGTGCCGCCTGGGGTTTTGCTGCTGGCCAGGTCGGTCCAGCTGAAACGGGTCATCAACGTCTGCTGCGCCAGCAGGTTCCAGGGCTGGTCGGTGGACCAGTTGCCGGCCAGCCACTGTTCCTGCCCCGCGCCCAGCAGCGTGCGGCGCGGGTCGGCCAGGGCTGCGCAGTCGGTCAGCGGCAAAGTATGGCTGCCGCCTCGGCCCGGACGCGGGCAGGCCTGGGGGTCGCGGTACTGGCGGTCGTCCAGCAGGTGCACACGGGCCAGGCGGCCCCAGTCCAGGCTGCCGTAGATGCGCAAGTCACCGTTCACCGGGCGCCACCCCTTGGGCACCGGCAGGTGTTCCCACCAGGCCTGGTAGGCCGCAGCACGCTGCTCGGCAAAGGCCGGCTGCAGCCCTTGGCCCTGCAGGCCGGCGTAGTCGTTGTCCACCTCGTGGTCGTCCCAGACCACCAGCCACGGGCAGGCGGCATGGGCGGCCTGCAGCGCCGGGTCGCTTTTGTACTGGGCGTAGCGCTGGCGGTAGTCGTCCAGCAGCACCACGCGGCCCCCCACGTGGGGCCGCAGCGCGGACCGCGACGAGTCGTTTTCGTAGATGTAGTCGCCCAGAAACAGCATCAAGTCCAGTTCTTCGCGCGCGAGATGCGCCCAGGCGGCGTAGTGGCCCACGTCGTAACGCTGGCAGCTGGCAATGGCAAAGTCCAGCCGCTGCACCAAGGCATCAGGCGCCGGCGCGGTGCGGGTGCGGCCGGTGGCGCTGCGCTGACCCAAGGCCATGAAGCGGTACCAGTAGGCGCGGGCGGGGCGCAGGTCGGTGGGTTCGGCATGCACGCTGTGGGCGTCAGCGCTGACGGCCTCTTCCACACCGTGAGCCACCACGCGAGTGAAAGCCTCGTCTTCGGCCACTTCCCATGCCACGGGCACCAGCGGCGGCAGGTCGGCACCCATGAGGCGCGTCCACAGCACCACAGACTTTGGCTGCGGATGTCCCGAGGCCACGCCCAGGACAAAACGCGGCACTTCTGCCGCACGTGCATGCCTCAGAAAAACCGGTGCCAGCGCGCCGCCCGCCGCCAGCGCCAGCAGGTGGCGGCGTGTCGGTGTCACCGCGGCAGCAAGGGCGTGCTGGGCGGCCGGGCCATGTCGTCCAGGCTCAGTCCCTTGTCGCGCAGCAGGCTTTCGAGCAGCGGTTTCAGGGCGCCCAGCTTCTCGTCGATGGCTTCGCGCACGGTGTCCACAAACACCTGCGTGCTGCGCTCGATTTCGATGTTCAGTGTGGCGCCCTCGGCCTTGGCGCCGAAGGTGGTCATGCGCAGCGTTTCCGGGATCAGCCAGACCTCGAACCAGCCGCTGCCGTCGGCCTGGCGCTGCGCCTCGGCCACCGTCAGGCTGGCGCCGTTGACGGCGATGTAGCCTTTGGCAAAGACGTAGCGCATCCAGGGCGCGGGCACCGCCACGTGCAGCACATGGTTGTTTTGTGGCTGGCGCACGGCAGCCACCGTGGCCTTGAAATCGATGTGGCCGGAAAGCGGGTGGCCGCCGATCTCGGCGCCGTCGCGCGCCGCACGTTCGACGTTGATGCGGCTGCCTTCTTTCAGCTCACCCAGCGTGGTGAGCGCCAGGCTCTGCTGCATGACATCGAAGTGGGCCGCCTGGTTGCCCTGCAGCGCGGTCACCGTGAGGCAGACACCGTCCACCGCCACGCTGGCGCCGATGGCCAGTTGATCGCAGAAGCCGGGCTCGAAGGCCAGGGTGAAGCTGCGCAGACCGGGGCGGTCTTGCAGATGCGCGACCGTGGCCACGCCTTGAACGATGCCGGTGAACATGGTGCCGCCAAGCTTAGCAGCGTGCGATGTTCAACCCGGCCGGGCTGTCAATGCACGCGGTTCGCAGCCTGGGCGACGTTGTGTCGGGCGCGGGCAATCAGGGGAAACAGGTCCTGGATGGCCCGCAGCGCGTCCAGCTTGAGGTGCGGAAACAGCTCGGCCAGGGCGCGATGGGCTTCGGCTTCGCGCAGCAGTTCTTCCCGGGCAACTTGTGCAGGCTTGACTGCCACAGACACGGCGGGTGCGAACGGATCGAAGGGCAAGGCGGGCTCCGGTGAGGCTGTTGAACTGAAGCCAGACTGTGAAGAAAGCCTGTTTCAGAACTATCGCAAGCGCCGTTTCATGTGTTGCAGCGAGCGGCCAGCGGCCAGCGATCAGCGGCCAGCGGCCAGCGATCTGCCATCCGACAGATCGAACCCAGTCAAGCGGCATCAGCCCGCCGCCGCTGGCACAGGCCCCAACGCCCACACCGCCGTCGCTTCGCGCTTGCCCTTGAAGACCACGGGGCCCATGTTGTCGGGCGACAGGTCGGGCCCCAGGCCCGCACGCGCCGCACCGTCCAGCAAGATGGCGCGGCCCATCACCTTGGTGTGCGCTTCCAGCCGCGCTGCCAGGTTCACGGTGTCGCCGATGCAGGTGTAGGTGGCGCGCTGCTGGGTGCCGGTGTAGCCGGCCACCATCTCGCCGGTGGCGATGCCGATGCCGATGGCAATGGGCATCTTGTCTTCGAGCGCCCGCTCGGCGTTGTACAGCGTCACCAGATCCAGCATTTCCAGCGCCGCGCGTGCTGCCGCCGCGCTGTGGCCGGGCAGCGGCAACGGTGCACCGAAGATGGCCATCAGCCCGTCGCCCACCATCTGGTTGACCACGCCACCGGCGCCGGTGATGGCTTCGAACATCAGCGTGTAGTAGGTGTTGAGCAGCTCGATCGTCTCTTCTGGGCTTTGCCGTTCGACCATCGAGGTGAAGCCCCGGATGTCGCTGAACATCACCGTGCCTTGCACCCGCTTGCCACCCAGCGTGAAGCCGCTTTGCTGCAGGTCTTGCGCCACTTCGGCGGTGGCAAAGCGGCGCACCAGTTCCTTCTGCTGGTCGCGCAAGCGCTTCTTTTCCAGGCAGGCCTGCAGGCGCGCCTTCAGCAGCACGGCATTCAGCGGCTTGGGCAGATAGTCCTCAGCGCCCAACTCGATGCAGCGCACGACGTTGGCCACACCCTCGACCGAACTCGTCACGATCACCGGCAGGTCGCGCAGCGCACGGTCGGCTTTGAGGCGGGCCAGAACCTCGAAGCCGTCCAGCTCGGGCATCTCGATGTCCAGCAGCAGCAGGTCAAAGGGCTCGCTGGCCAGCCGGTCCAGCGCCAGCCGGCCGTTTTCCACCAGCGTCACGTGGTGACCCTGCAGTTCCAGGCTGCGCGCCAGCAGCAGGCGGTTGACCTTGTTGTCGTCGGCCACCAGCAGGCGGGCCGGCTGGCTGAACGTGGAAGTCTGCGTCTCATCCACGGGCCAGCTCCTGCAGCGCAGCGGCCGCTTCGTCCAGGGCAGCCTGCAGTGCCACGATGGCCTGCCGGTCGGTGGCAGGGTCGGGGTGCAAGCCGGCCAGTTCCAGCGCCCGCGCCGCTGCAGCCAGACGCAAGGCGCCGAAGGTCTGGCTGTTGGACTTGAGCGAGTGCGCAGCACGCCGGAAGTTGTCGGCATGGGCGGCATCGCGCGCCGCGCGCAATTCGGCCATCAGGCCCGGCGCTTCTTCCAGGAAGGTGCCCACCAGTTCCAGAACAAATTCTGCGCCTGCGGTGTCCTGCAGCTCGGTGAACACGGCTTCGTCGATCACATCGTTCATCGCTTCAATGTCCTTGTCGGGGCTTGATGCGCCCCAGTGCAGCCACCAGTTCATCCACACGGATGGGCTTGGTGACGTAATCGTCCATGCCGGCGGCCAGGCATTGTTCGCGGTCACCGGCCATGGCGTTGGCGGTCATGGCCACGATGCGCGGCCTGTCGCGGGCAGGCCAGCGGCTGGTGATGCGGCGCGTGGCTTCCAGGCCGTCCATCTCGGGCATCTGCACGTCCATCAGCACCAGGTCGTAGGGCTGGCGTTCGATGCTCTCGATGACCTCGATGCCGTTGCCGGCCACGTCGGCGCGGTAGCCCATGCGTTGCAAGAGGCGCAGCGCCAGCTTCTGGTTCACCACGTTGTCTTCGGCCAGCAGAATGCGCAGCGGGTGGCGCTGGCCCAGTGTGCTGTCGATGCCGTCCTTGGCCGGTGCGGTGGCCGCCGGCCGGCGTGGCATGTCTTGCGCCAGCAGCGTGACCAGCGTGTCGAAAAGCTGGCTCTGGCGCAGCGGCTTGGCCAGCGTGGCGGCAAACAGGCTGTCCTGAGCTTCGCGCCGGCCCAGCGAACTGAACAGCACCAGCGGCAAGGTATTTCCGCCAGCCCGGATGCGATGCGCGAGTTCGATGCCGTCCATGCCGGGCATGTGCATGTCAAGGATGGCCAGTTCGCAGGTCTCGGTCTGCAGCAAGGCCAGCGCCTGGGCGCCGTCTTCGCAGGTCAGAGCCACCATGCCCCACTTCGCGGTTTGCAGCGCCAGGATGCGCCGGTTGGTGGCGTTGTCGTCCACCACCAGCACGCGCTTGCCTTTGAGCACTGGCTGCTCGCCGATGAAGTCACGCCGCTGGCCCGGCACCAACTGGGCCACGGGGGCCTATGCTGAAGTGGAAGGTGCTGCCCAGGCCCTGCCCGGCGCTTTCGGCCCGCATGCCGCCGCCCATCAACTCGGCCAGCAGCTTGCTGATGGCCAGGCCGAGGCCGGTGCCACCGTACCTGCGGGTGGTGCTGCTGTCGGCCTGGCTGAATTTCTGGAACAGGCGTGACATTCCTTCTTCGTTCAGACCGATGCCCGTGTCGTGCACGTTGAAGTGCAGCCGCCCGCCTTCAGCCTGCACCGTGAGGACCACCTCGCCAGACTGGGTGAACTTGACCGCGTTGCCCAGCAGGTTCAGCAGGATCTGGCGCAGCCGCGTCACGTCCCCCACAACGGCCGCCGGCACCTCGCCTTCGAAGACGTAGGCGATGTCCAGCTGCTTCTCGGCCGCGCGCGGTGCGATCAGGTCGAGCGCAGATTCGACACATTCGCGCAGATCAAAAGGCTGCCGTTCGATGTCCATGCGTCCGGCCTCGATCTTCGAAAAATCAAGGATGTCGTTGATGATGGTCAGCAGCGCGTCGCCGCTGTCACGGATGGTGCTGGCAAAGTCGCGCTGCTCGTCGTTCAGCGGTGTGTCCAGCAACAGGCCGCTCATGCCGATGACGGCATTCATCGGCGTGCGGATCTCGTGGCTCATGGTCGCCAGGAAGGCGCTCTTGGCTTCGTTGGCGCTCTCGGCTGCTGCGCGGGCCGACTGCGCTTCGTTGAACAGCCGTGCGTTCTGGATCGCGATCACCGCCTGGTCGGCGAAGGTCTTCAGCAGTGCTTCTTCCTTCACCGTGAACGGGCGCGGCGGCATGCGCACCAGATGGATGGTGCCGATGCCACTTTCTTCCCACAGCATGGGGGCGATCAGCATCGAAAAATTGCCCGTCTCCCGGGTGATCACGCGCATGCCGTCGGGCACGGCGGGGCCGTGGGCCATGTCGGGGTAGTTCACCACGCGCTTCTTGCGCATGGCGTAAGCCTGGTAGCTCTGCGCCAGCGGCCGTGGAAAGCCGCGGTTCAAGGCCTGCCAGGCGCGTTCGGCCTGGGCTTCAGTCGTGTGCGGCGCGCGCTCCAGTCGCACGTGGTGGACCTGACCTTGATCACTCAGCAGCGAGATCACCACCTGGTCGATCTGGAACAGTTGCTGGCAGGCACGGCCGATGGCCTCGAACACCGGTTGCGTGTCGGCCACCGAATTGCTGATGACGTTGAGCACCTCGGCCGAGGCGCGCTGCTGTTCCAGCGCTTCGTTGGTGTCGTTGAACAGCCGTGCATTCTGCAGCGCCACGCTGGCCTGCAGTGACAGGCCGGTGAGGAATTCGAGGTCGGCGGCAATGAACGGCTCACCGCCGCTGCGCCACACCGCCATCGCGCCTTGCACCACGCTGCCTTGCAGCAGCGGCACCACCATCAGGCGCTCGTTTGCGCGCCGTTCCGTGCCGGGAATCTGCACCGCACGCGGGTCGCTGGCGGTGTCGTTGATGAGTTCGGGTCGACCGCTCTGCAACAGCGTGCCGATGATGCCCTTGCCGGCTTCGATGACGGTGGCCTTCAGCGTCTCGGCCAGTTCACCCAGGGCCACGGTGGCGCGGTAGCTGCCGCCCGGCTGCGGCAGGAAGATCGCGCTGTTGCCGGCCACCAGCAAGTCCTTGGCGTGGCGGGCAATGCCGTCCATCACG
>Ga0105049_10011571_pt1 | contig 10109 bp, 6 predicted proteins | sample MAT06_FD_78087 | JGI IMG/M metagenome (GOLD analysis project Ga0105049, IMG submission 78087) | Freshwater microbial communities from Lake Fryxell liftoff mats and glacier meltwater in Antarctica - MAT-06 | ecosystem: Environmental > Aquatic > Freshwater > Ice > Liftoff microbial mat | place...
CTGCTCGTCGTCCTTTTTGTCTCGCTTTTCGTCGCGGTCGTCTTTCTGCTTTTCTTTTTTGTGCCCACTCGGCAGGTCGTCGCGTGCCCGGGCTACGGGCGAGCCCGTGTCGTGGGTGTTCTGTCGCCCTTTGTTACGTCCGTCGGCCATGAGCATTCCTCCCAAAATGGAGATCGAAAGACCGGGATCACAACTTGCAACCGCGATGCCACTCGTTCCGTTCCCACCCAAAGGTTGCAACAGTATTCCGAATTGCCCGCCTTCGCGCCGCCTCTGGCACGCAGTCTGCTTCCTTATCGGCACCGAGTTTCCTTCCCGTGAGGGTTGCATGAACGGGTTCGCGATGCCCAATTGGGAAGAACTTTTCGTTCCCGATTTTTCGATCGCGGAATCGTTGTTGCGCGCCTCGGTCGTCTACCTCTCGCTGGTCGTGCTCTTCCGCGTCGTGCTCAAGCGCCAGAGCGGATCGCTCGGGTTGCCGGATGTCATGCTCGTCGTCCTCGTTTCGGAGTGCGTTTCGCAATTGCTCACGGCGAATGCGAAATCGGTGCCGAACGGCCTCGCCGCCGTGTTTGCACTGCTGTTCTGGAACTACTTCCTCGACCGACTCGCGTTCTACTGGCCCTGGTTGCAGCGGCGGCTCGAACCGGCACCGCTCGACCTCATTCGCGACGGCAAACCGCTCTACGAGAACCTCGCTTCCGAAGGTATCACGGATGACGAACTCGAAGCCCAACTCCGCCTCAACGGCGTGGACGACGTGGCCAAAGTGAAGACCGCTCGCCTCGAGTCCGAAGGCTCGGTGAGCGTGGTCGAGAAGGAAAAAGTCGATTCGGACGGCGCGGGGGCGATGGACTTCGATTCCGCGACCCGCCAGCTCCTGGCAGCGGCGGAGACATTTCGCAGGGCCCTTGCGCGACGCGAAGCTTCGGCGTCGCAAAAGTAAATCGCTCGTCGAGCTTCGCTGGCACGGTCCTTGCAAGTGACTTCCACCACGAGGACCCCGCACATTGCGGACGTTCGCATTCAACTCTTAACGAGACCTCACCATGTCGGACAAAACGACCGTCGGCGTATTTCGGTCCCGCGCCCAGGCCAAGAGGGCGATCGATGAATTGAAGAGCCTCGGCTACCAGGACGGCCAGATCGGTCTGATCGCGAAGGACGAGACCGGCCTCGGGGAAAGCGATGGAACCCGCAGCCGGTGGGAAGAAGGCACGGGCGTGGGTGCCGCGACCGGGGCTCTCGCTGGGTTGGGCGTGGCCACGGCCATCGCCCTGGTCACTCCGCTCGGCCCGCTCCTCGCGGGTGGCGTGCTCGTGTCGATTCTCGCCGGTGCCGGGGTCGGAGCCGCGACCGGCACCGTCGTCGGAGGCCTGGTCGGCCTCGGCGTGAATGAAGAAGAAGCTCTCTTCTACGAAGAGCGCGTCTACGATGGTCACTTTGTGGTAACCGTGGAGACCGCGGACCTCGGCGACGATGTCCGCACGATGTTCCGCCGCCACGAGGGGTACGACTTCGAAACCGCCGACACTTCGCTGCGGACCGCCGTCGTTCGGTAATGCGATGCGAGATCGAGCGGGGCCGGTTGGCGAGAGCGATCCCGCCAACCGGCCCCGCTCGCATTTTGGGATTCATTCAGGAGCAGCGATCACTTCGATTTGACGCCCGAAAGCGGTTCCTTGGACACCGCCTCCCAGGCGATCTCCTGGAGCACGCGGTCGAGCTTTTCGTCGTACATCGGCTTGCCTTGCTTGGACCACAGCTTGGGCACCGAGAGGCCCACGGGGCTCCGCTGATAGATCGCCGAGTAGTAGCAGTACGCCGTCAGGAGCATGATCGGCACTTGGCCGTGGCCGATGCCGTCGAGGAAGAGATCCGATTGCTTGGCGATGCCCGGCGCTTGGCCCAGAGTCACTTTCTCGCGCAGGGCGACGACGGCGTGGCCCACGGGAACGACGAACACCACTGGCTTCTCGCGATTTGAATTCAGCGCGTTCGCTTGCTTGGAAATCGCCCCGAAGAACGGAGCGTATGCCTTGCGCAAGTCTTCGATCTTCGCGTTGTCGCGGTCCGCGTTCTTAAAAGTCTTGGGAGAGTTCTCCGGCACGTCGTAAGGGTACCACGATGCCTGCACGTAAACTCGCACGTTCGGGTTGTTCTCCAGCGCGAGGGCAGTGAACTTGTCGATCCCGTCGTCCGGCAGCTTGACGTGCGGCGATAGCGTGAGCACGTCCACCTTCCCGGTTTTGATCGCCGCTTTGAGCTTGTTCTTGTCGTCCGCCAAATCCCAGTGCTGCTGAACCCGCGACCCGCCGATGTACTGCTGGCCGGCGAGTTCGTGCCCTGAAATGCCGCCCGCCTGGGCCATCTGGGCGAGCGGATCGCCGATGAACGAGTGGAAGCTGTGCCCGCAGACGAACACTCGCTCGCCCTTGGGCGGTGCGGGTTTCTCCTGGGCAGTGCCGAACGCGGCGACTACGATGACGAACGAAAACGCGGCGGCCAAACGGCGGGTCATGGGTCACGGCTTTCGGTGAGCGGGAGGGGGTCGCGGTCCCCCGACGATACCACACGCCAGCCGCGATCTACCAATCGAATCGCAACGCCCCCTCTCGAAACCGGAGGATTCTCGTGCTCGCAAGATCGCTCGGAGGCATCGCTGCGGCGATGCTTTTGGTTCACCTTTCGTTCGCAGACGAACCGACGGCGAAGTTCGTTCCCTTCCACGGCTACACGCTGGCCATCGAAATGAAGCGGGGGCCGGCGAAGGCCGTGCTCTCGCCCCAGGCGGGCGGACGGGTTCTGGAGTTTTCCGTCGATGGCCGCAACGCGATGTATCTCGAAGAGGGCGAGAAGAATTGGAAGCCGGGTAAGCCGGGGCCGATCACGGCGGGGCGGTTCGACTACGGTCCGGAATTGACGGCGATCCCGCACCCGAAGATCTGGTCCGGCGAGTGGTCGTCCGTGCTCCCGCAGAATGAGTACGCGAAATTGACGAGCCCACGCGAGGAAGCGGCCGGGATGCAACTCGAGCGGGAGTTCCGCTTCGTCACGCACGGGGACTCGGTGGGGTTGGCGTGCAAGCAAACGATGGTGAACATCTCGAAGGAGTTGCGCGAGGTCTGCCATTGGGGCCGCTCGTTCTCGCCGAGCGGCGGCATTTGCATCGTTCCGCTGGGCGACCGCCCGAGCCGGTTTCCCGCCAAGTACGCGATGTACGAAGACAGCGCGATCATCAACGTGCGCAACAAGGACGATAAAATCCGGGAGCGCGATGGCTTCCTGGAAATCCTCGGGCCGCCCCGCAAGCCGAAACTCGGCTTCGACGGCGCGGCCGGCTGGCTCGCCTATTTGATGCCCGATGGGACGCTCTTCGTCAAACGCTTCGCCGCGTTCCCGGACCGCGTTTACAGCGAAGCCGCGGGGCTAACGCTTTCCGTGTGGTACCCCACGGGACCGCGGATCGAACTCGAACCGATCGGCCCCCGCGAGCGGTTGAAGCCCGGTGAATCGGCATCGTTCACCGAAGTCTGGTGGATCTTGAAGTACCCGTTTCCCAAGCCGGGCGAGCTTATCGATTTGAAAGACTTGAGCGCGCTCGTCGCGAAATCCACGGCGGAAGCGAAGTAGCGAATCACTTCCCCGGCCGAGGCGAACTCGCCTTGTCGGGCGGGTACTTGGCCCGCTCGTCCCGCCAGATCGCCGCGTCGTCCGGTTTGTTCCAGGCCGTGTAAAGGTCCGTCAGCCGGTCCACCGCGGCGGCGAGCCGGGGGCGATCTTTCGGGGCAATCGTGCCCTCGAGGGCCTTCATTTCGCGGTAGCTATCGAGCAAACGTTTTTCGGCCTTCTCGTACTTCTTCTGGGCTGCGAGCGCTGCGCCGAGGAGCGAAGCGCTCTCGGCTGTGGTCCAAGCCTTCGGTTCGCGGCGCTGGCGGGTCGTCAGGCACTCGTCCAAGAGCCGTTCGGCCGCCTCGCAATTGTCGAGGTCGATCAGCACGCGGCCGAGCGCCCCTCGGATGCTCGCCGTCCACAAGTCGTCGGTGCCCCGCTCGGCGCGATTGAGCAGATCTGCGAGCGTGCGGCGGGCATCGGAACACCGACCGTCGATGCGGAAGGCTTCGGCCTGGTTGAACCGGAGCACGTCCCAATCGCCGTCCGCCGTCCCGTACTTGACCACCGCCCAGCGGATGGCCTCGTCGAATTGGCGCACGGCTTCGTCGCCCCGACCGAGTGCCACCTGCGCCAGCGCAAGGTCGTTCATGGCCACCAGCGGCCCTTGCAGATCGTCGGGTTCGCGGGCGTGGCGTGCGAGGGAGAGTTGCACGGCCTCCTGCGCCAAGGGAAGCGACGCATCCGGCCGCCCGGCCGAGCGGTAGGCGACCGAGAGCTTGTGCATTCCGAAAATCGTTTCGCCGTGGCCCGGACCGAACGCGGGGTCGGCCGCCAGGAGTTGCCACGCTCGCTCCAAGTGAGGAATCCCCCGATCCGGCTGTCCGAGCCCGACGTAGGCGTCCCCGATCGCCCAGCGGACCATCGACTCGCTCCGCGGGGTCCATCCCCTCCGCTCGTCGATTCGGCTCGCCGCTCGATCGAGGGCCTCGCGCACGGTCAGGTCCGGGTTGACCACCTCGTGCCAGTTCGACTGCTTGGAGATGTCCGCCGCGCCGAGCATGTCGTAGTGCAAGAAGCTGGCCAGCGCGCTCGAAGCCAGGTTCTCCCGCTCCGCTCGGTCGCGGGCTACGTTCGCATTCACCAGCTCCGCCTCCGCTCGCTTCTCGGCCGCGACCGCCTTTTCGGCCTGCCCGACCGCGGCCAGGTGCTGTGTGGCCTCGGATTCGCGGGCCGCTTCGACGCGCACGAGCCCCACGGTGGTGCCGATGATTCCGAGGACGAGCACGGCGAGCACCGATGCCGCGACCGCGACGGGCCCGCGGTGCCGCCGCGCGAACTTTTGCAGCCGGTACGATGCCGAGGGTGGGGCCGCCTGAACCGGATCGCCGTTCAGGTATCGCTCCACGTCCGCGGAAAGCCCGTTGGCCGTCTGATACCGCCGCGTGCGGTCCTTCTCCAACGCCCGCATGACGATCCAATCGAGTTCGCCGCGGACCACGCCGGCCAGCTTGCGGGGTTCCGTGCCGCGGGCCGCGGCGATGGCCGGCAGCGTGGCCGCGGTGCTCAGCCGCGTGCTCGGCTTCGGCGGGTCTTGCTCCCGCACCACCCGCAGCATTTCCAGCAGCCCGACCATCGCGAGCTTGTCCCGGCCCATCGGCGTGGCGCCGGTGAGCAGTTCGTACAGCAAGACGCCCAGCGCGTACACGTCGGTCCGAGTATCCACGTCCAGGGCATTAAACGTGGCCTGCTCGGGGCTCATGTATTCGAGCGTGCCGATGACCGAACCGAACCCGGTGAGCAGCGTTCGATCGGTGAGCGGTTGTCCGGCGGCCTTGGCCACGCCGAAGTCGATCACCTTGGGCACCGGCCGGTCGTCGTACATGGCGACCATGACGTTCGACGGCTTGAGGTCGCGGTGGATGACGCCCTTTTGGTGGGCGTGCTGCACGGCTTGGCAGACGGGCACGAACAGTGCGAGCCGCTGCCGCAGCGTGAGCTTGCGCGAATCGCAAAACTCCGTGATGGGAACTCCTTTGACGAGTTCCATGACGAAGAACGGCCGGCCCTCGGTCGTGCTGCCGGCATCGAGCACTTTGGCGATGTTCGGGTGATCCATCAGCGCGAGCGCCTGCCGCTCGGCTTCGAACCGCGCGAGCACCAGCTTCGAATCCATGCCCGGCTTGACCAGCTTGACGGCGACCGGCCGCTTGACCGGTTCGGTCTGCTGGGCGACCCAGACTTCGCCCATGCCACCCTCGCCGAGCCGTTCGATGAGCTTGTATCGGCCTCCGATCACGGCGCCGACGCGACCGGCCGAAAGGTCGTGGAGTTCGGCGAACTCGGACCGGCGAACCGGCCCATTCGTCGCCTCGCCGGAAGGGGGGAGCACGCTGGCCGGTTGATCGTGGGCGACGAGTAGCCGCTCGATGGCGGCCCGTAAGCCCGCGTCGGACCCGCAGGCCTCGGCCAAGTATTCCGGACGGTCCCCCGGGGGGAGCGCGGCGGCGGTCAGGAACAGTTCTTTGATGCGGGGAGCGTCGGCGGACACGCGCAAGCCTCCGGGTGGTTGCCCTTCATGCGTAATCCGCCGCGCGGAAGTCTCACGCCGGGGCGGCTTTTCCGTCCGCGGGGTCGTCCAGAGCGGCGGTGAGCCAGGCCCGAGCATACGTCCAATGGCGGAATGCCGTGGCGCGGGAGATGCCCAGGGCCTCGCCCGCCTCTTCGACGGAGAGCCCGACGCAGAGGCGCAACTTCGCCAGTTCCGCGGCCACGGCGTCTTCCGCGGCGAACGCCGTCAGGGCTTCGTCCAAAGCGATCCAGCGGTCCGGATCGGCTTCCGGGGCCGGAAAGCGCTCCGGGTCGAGGGCGGCCCGTTCGCGCTTGCCACCGCGCTTCTCGGAGCGGCGGCGGCGGGCGGAATCGACCAGGATGCGCCGCATCGCTTCGGCCGCGGCGGCGAAGAAGTGGCCCCGCCCGTCCCACCGGGCCGAGTCCTTCGGGCCGACCAATCGCAAGTAGGCTTCGTGGACCAACGCGGTCGGGCTGAGAGTGTGGCCAGGCGACTCCGTCGCCATGCGCGCGGCGGCGAGCGACCGCAGTTCGTCGTACACGAGCGGAAGGATGGCCGACGCGGCCCGCGCGTCTCCGGCCGCGGCCGCTTCGAGTAAGCGAGTGACGTCGCTCATGTTCGTATCCTTACGCCCGCGATTCCCGCCGTCCAGAGCGCCCCCGCTCCGCAATTCTTTCGGATTCGCCGAGACAATTCCCAGGCCGATCTCGCATGGGGGTTGAAACCGAATCCGGACTTCGCCCGGTCCCACCGGATCGCACCGCTCAATCGCATCGGAAACCCCAACTTCTCGGACGGCAGGCCGCGGCCTGGCGCCGGGACTTTCACGCCCTTTTCTCCGGAGTTCCGCCATGGCCCGCTCGCGCCGCACTGCCAAGTCCAAGACTCGTCCGTCCTCCTTCAAGCCGGGCATCACCCCGCTCGAAGACCGGACCGTGCCGGCCACCTTCACCTGGGACGACGGCGGCGGGGCCGACAACAACTGGAGTAACGGCCTGAACTGGGTCGGCGACGTGGCCCCGCCGAGCAGCACCACGACCGACATCGTTTTCGGTGCGGTCGGAGGAAATTCGATCCAGAACATCGCCGGATTGACCGTCAACAGCTTAGCTTTCGGCGCAGCGGGCGTTACGCTCGATCTGAACCAAGATCTGAGCATCTACGGCATCGGGACCAATAACGTCGATATCGACGCGAGTGCCGGAACCCACTCGATCAAGGGCACCGGCAACCTCATCCTCACGTCCGGCGAGATGTACGCCCGCGTGGTCACTGGGTCGGAAATGCGGATCGACGCGGACGTGACCGGAACGCAGGGCCTGCGGTTCGACGGCGGCGGCAGACTGCGATTGGACGGCACCGGCAACACCTACTCCGGCGCGACCTTGATCGGTGCGGGAACCCTGGCGGTCTTCACCGATTCAAACGAGACCGGCCTGGGCCTCTCCACCGCCATCGCCATCGGCGACGGGGTGGGAACGGTCGGCGATGCGATCCTCGAATTGAATGCGGTCGGCGTGCTCCAGAACGCTGCCACAATCACCGTCAACTTCGACGGCAAACTCGACGCCAAAGCCGAGGAAGACATCACCGGTCTGGTCGTGAATGGCGGCGAGATCGCGGTCGACGGAAAGCTCATCCTCCTGGCCAATGGGACGGTGAACTCCAACGGCACGGCCGGTTCCAAGATCACCGGAGGTGGGGAACTACGACTCGGCGGAACGGTCACCTTCACCGTGGCCGACGAAATGGCCAACGTCACCGACTTGCTGGTGGCGACCCGCATCACCCAGGCGACCGGGGCGACTGGCCAGCTGGTTAAGACCGGAGCCGGCATCCTGGAACTCACGAGCAATTCGAACACTTACACCGGCACGACTTCGATCAACGACGGCACCATCCTGCTCAACACGAACACGAACAATCAGGGCCTCTCTTCGACCATCGTCATCGGGGACGGCACGGGGTCGAACGGCTCGGCCCGCCTTCAAACGGGCACTTCGACCGAAATCCCGAACGCGGCGACGGTCACCGTCAATTCCGACGGACGGTGGGAATCGACGACCGCGACGGCCCTCGAAGACATCACGAACCTCGTGGTGAACGGCGGGCACGTGCGGGTCGGCATCCTCGAAATCCTGGCCAACGGCACCATCACTTCGGACGGATCGGGCGCGTCGAACATCGACAACCTCACGGAACTGCGGCTCCGCGGATTGCTCACGATCACCGTCTCCGGCAACCCCGCGACCAGCAAGCTCGACTTCCGCTCGGACATCACCCAGGCGACCGGCACGACCGGTAGCCTGGTCAAGGCCGGGACGGGATTGCTGAACCTCATCACCGACGGCGCGAACTCCTACACCGGCACGACCACGGTCGCCGACGGCGTGCTGCGGGTCAATTCAACCACCGCCGATGCCGCTTTGTCCAGCACAATCGTCGTCGGGGATGGGACCGGTGCAGCGGATTCCGCCGTACTCGAATTGATTACCAGCGACGAACTGCCAAACGCCGCGTCCGTCACGGTCGTGGCTGACGGGCTCTTCAACGTCAACCAAGAAGACACCATCGGCACTCTGGCTGTCAACGGCGGCGAGGTGCGCCTTGGCAGCAAGCTCGAAATCGCGGCGGGCGGGACCGTCACGTCCAACGGGGCAGTCGGGTCGATCGTCAACGGCGGCGGCGAACTCTTCCTCCTGGGCGGGACGGTCACCTTCAGCGTGGCCGATGGCGCCGGGACGACGGACCTGCTGATCTCCTCGCCAATCGCCCGTCTATCGAACGCAAATCTCGTGAAATCCGGGCTCGGCACGCTGGAACTGACCGGAAACGGTTCGGGCCAAGGCGCGGGCACGACGACTATCGCCGACGGGATGCTACTGCTGAACACCGCGACGGGGAACTCGGCTCTCACCGGCACCATCTTCGTTGGGGACGACGTGGGAGCGGTCAATTCGGCCGTGCTGCAATTGCCCGGCACGAGCGAACTCCCGGACAATGCCTCCGTGACGGTCCGGGCCGATGGCCGATTGAGCGTGTTCAACACGGCCTTCGAAGAGATTGGAACCCTCACGCTCGGCACCGCGACGGGCGGCGGGGCCGCGATGGCCGTCGGCACCGGGGTGCTCCGCATTACGGGCGGGGTAGTCACCACTGTCGCCGCGCCGACCTCAAGTACCATTGGCACGACCGGAACGCTCGACCTGAGCGCGGCCACGACCTTCACCGTCGCCGACGGAGCGGCCGCCACGGACCTGTCGATTTTAGCGAGCATCACCGGCTCCGCGCTGATTAAGGCCGGAGCCGGGCGGATGGCGGTGAATGGCAACTTCAGCAACGCGGTGACGGTGAACGCCGGAAGCTTGGCCGTCAGCAGCCCGGCCGCCACGGGGGCGGTGACGGTTGCCGGTGGCATCTTGGGTGGCACCGCGGCGATCGGAGCGGTTACACTCACCAGCGGTTCGATTGCCCCCTCGCTCGGATCGACGACCGGAGCGGCCAATCTGGCGACTGGAAACCTCGCTCTGTCCGGTGGCACGTTCTCCCCGCTAGTTTCGGGCACGTCCGGGCAGTCCGACAATATCTCCGTCATCGGCACGGTGAACCTGAGCGGCACGACCCTGGCCGCGCTATTGGGCGGAGCCTCGGTGACCCCCGGACAGAGCTTCACAATCCTGAGCAACGACGGTACGGACCCGATCGTGGGAACGTTCGTCGGGCTGCCGCAGGGCGCGACGGTGATAGTTGGCGGGCAAGCGTTCAACATCAGCTACATCGGGGGCACGGGCAACGCCATCGTGTTGACACTGCCGATTCCGGTACCGCCGCCAGTCAGCCCTCCAGCCCGTCCGCCCGCTTCTCCACCGGCCAGCCCACCGGCTTCACCGCCCGCTTCTCCACCGGCCAGCCCACCGGCTTCACC
>Ga0105049_10011581_pt1 | contig 10105 bp, 8 predicted proteins | sample MAT06_FD_78087 | JGI IMG/M metagenome (GOLD analysis project Ga0105049, IMG submission 78087) | Freshwater microbial communities from Lake Fryxell liftoff mats and glacier meltwater in Antarctica - MAT-06 | ecosystem: Environmental > Aquatic > Freshwater > Ice > Liftoff microbial mat | place...
AACCCTAAACCCTCAACCCTCAACCCTCAACCCTAAACCCTCAACCCCTCAACCCCTAAACTCTAAACCCTCAACCCTCAACCCTCACCTCTCAACCTCCCATGCTAAGAATTGCTGTTCAAAAATCTGGTCGCCTTTTCGAAGACTCTGTCGCCTTGTTGCGCAATGCCGGTATTTCCTTCGGCAGCAGCCCCAATCGGCTACTGCGGGCCCAAGCCTCTAATTTTCCGCTTGAAATCATATTTCTCCGGGACGACGACATTCCCGAGTATGTAGAAGGCAATGTAGTGGATGCTGGAATCGTCGGCGAAAACGTGATTTTAGAAAAAGAAAAAACGGTTCAAATTATCGAGCGGCTCGGTTTTGGCAATTGCAGGATGTGTATTGCGCTGCCTCGAAATGTGGCCTATAACGGACTGCAATCTCTTGATAATCTTCGTATTGCAACCAGTTACCCGCGCATTCTGGAAGGTTTTTTGAAGGCCCAAAAGTTGCATGCCGAAATCCACGAGATCAGTGGAGCCGTTGAAATCGCACCTTCCTTGGGCCTTGCTGATGCTATTTTTGATATTGTCGGAACCGGGAGCACCCTCTTGGCAAACGGGCTGCGCGAAGTAGAGGTTGTGCTCGAGTCCGAAGCTCTGCTCATTGCCAACCCAAATCTTGCTCCCGACAAACAAGAGGTGCTGGATCGGCTGCTTTTCCGACTCCACGCCAACCGCAACGCAAAAAAACACCGATACATCCTGATGAATGCCCCCAATGACCGACTTGCAGAGGTCATTGCCATCATACCCGGCATGAAAAGTCCCACAATACTCCCCCTCGCCGAGCCGGGTTGGAGCAGCCTCCACAGCGTGGTTCCGGAGGGCGTTTTCTGGGAGGTTTTGGAAAAACTCAAAGCTGCTGGTGCCGAAGGCATATTGGTGGTGCCTATTGAAAGAATGATCCTTTAATTATTTGAAAATGAACATTGTAAAATATCCAAATCTTGCTGAATTCGAATATTTGCTGGCCCGTCCGGATGACTTGGGCGCAGTTGTACGCCGCGAAAAAGTAGCCGCTATTCTGCAAACCGTACGCCAGGAAGGAGATGCTGCTTTGCGGCGTTTCTCGGAGCAATTCGACGGCTTTGCGGCTGAAACCTTAGAAGTTTCTACAGACGAAATGGATTTCGCGGAGCAAATGCTCCCATCAGATTTAAAGGCCGCCATCCAGCAAGCCTATTCCAATATCCGTCAGTTCCATGCACAGCAATGGGAACAGGAGCGGCGCATAGAAACCATGCCCGGGGTAACCTGTTGGCGCAAAAGTGTGGCCATCGGTAGGGTAGGGCTGTACATTCCGGGCGGGACGGCCCCCTTGTTTTCCACGGTACTCATGTTGGGAATTCCGGCACAATTGGCAGGTTGTCAGGAAGTTGTGTTGTGTACGCCACCGCAAAAAAATGGCTTGATTCACCCGGCCGTGCTTTTTGCAGCAGGGCTTTGTGGCATCCGACAGGTGTTCAAAATTGGCGGCGCGCAAGCAATTGGCGCGATGGCCTATGGCACAGAATCCGTTCCGAAAGTTTGGAAAATTTTTGGTCCTGGCAATTCTTGGGTGACTGCAGCCAAACAACTGGTAAGCCTTGAGGGGCTAGGGATTGACATGCCTGCGGGACCTTCGGAAGTCTGTGTGGTAGCCGATTTGAGCTCCAACCCGCGTTTTGTAGCCGCCGATTTGCTTAGTCAGGCCGAACACGGTGCAGACAGCCAGGTGCTGTTGATTTCAGATTCGGAGACCGTCATTTTGGAGGTTGAACGCGAAATCGAGCAGCAGTTGAAATCACTTCCACGAATGGATTTTGCCAAACAATCGCTTAAAAATAGCCATGCGATTTTGGTGAAAGACCTCCAAGAAGCACTGGTTTGGTCCAATGCTTACGCGCCCGAACACCTGATTCTTGCAGTGGAGCAGCCCGAAAAGTGGGCCGCACTCGTGACCGATGCGGGTTCTGTGTTCCTGGGTCATTTTACCCCTGAAAGCGCGGGAGATTACGCTTCGGGAACCAACCATACTTTGCCTACCCATGGCTATGCTCGAGCGTATTCAGGAGTTTCACTTGACAGCTTTTTGAAAAAAATCACTTTCCAGCACATTTCGCCCGAAGGGCTCGAGCAACTTGCTCCAACCATTGTGACGATGGCCAAAGCCGAAGGCTTGGATGCACACGCAAGGGCCGTAGAGCTGCGCATAAAATATTGAAAATGAATCCAATAGAAGAAAAAATAAACGCGCTTGCACGGTCAAACATCCGGGCCTTAAAGCCATATTCTTCGGCACGAGATGAAGCGCCCGACGCGGGCAGTTCGCAACGTATCATGCTGGACGCCAACGAAAACAGTTTGGGAGGGCCTCTGGACAAGGATTTTTCAAGATATCCTGACCCGCTGCAAAGATCCTTGAAGGAATCACTTGCAACCCTGAAGAGGCTCCAACCGGAACAAATTTTTATTGGCAATGGCTCCGACGAAGCGATTGATTTGTTGTTTCGAGCCTTTGTAGAGCCCGGCAAGGACAACATCGTGCTAATGCCCCCGACGTATGGAATGTACGCAGTGCAGGCCAATATACAAGGGGCTGAAATTCGATATGCGCCCCTACTCCCAGATTTTTCGCCCAGTGCGGATGCGGTGCGCAAAGCGACAGATGAGCATTCCAAGCTGCTATTCCTTTGTTCGCCCAACAACCCAACGGGGCACTGCCTGCCCGAGGATTTTGTGCTGGAAATGCTGGGCGATTTTTCAGGACTGGTGGTCATAGATGAAGCCTACGCAGATTTTTCTGGAAGGCAATCTTGGATTGATCGCTTGGACGAATTTCCCAATCTGGTCGTATTGCAAACACTTTCCAAAGCATGGGGATTGGCTGGCTTGCGTTTGGGCATGGCGTACTCCAATCCTTTCGTTATCAACATCTTGAATAAAATAAAGTACCCCTACAACCTCAATGCCATGACCATCCAATTAGGCTTGAAGGCTCTTTCGCGCGCAGCAGCGGTAAGCGAAAAAGCAACCCAAATCCTAAACCAACGCCATCGCTTGGAGGCTGCGTTGCCCCGGCTTTCTGTGGTGGAAAAGGTGTTTCCAAGCGATGCGAATTTCCTGCTGGTGCGGGTAAAAAATGCCGATGGGCTGTACCAGTATTTGGCCGAGAACAACATCATCGTCCGAAACCGAAGTAAGGAGTTGCATTGCAAAAACTGTCTGCGGATCACAGTGGGTACGGAGTCGGAAAACGAGCGTTTACTGGAAGTTATGACCAATTATCAAAGCATTTAAATAAGACATGCACAAAATATTATTTCTAGACCGAGACGGCTGCATCATTCAGGAGCCGCAACCCGACCAGCAAGTAGACTCACTTGAAAAACTCGAATTCGTGCCTGGTTCGATTTTCGCGCTTGCACGCATTGCCCGCGAACTTGATTACTTACTGGTCATGGTGACGAATCAGGACGGCCTTGGCACGGCTTCTTTTCCCGAAGAAACATTTTGGCCCGCCCAGAACAAAATGCTTAAAACGCTTGAAAACGAGGGCGTTGTATTCCATGCCATTCACATTGACCGCTCGTTTCGACACGAAAATTTGCCCACTCGAAAACCTGGCATCGCCCTGCTTAAGGATTATTTGAATGGAGATTTTGATCTGCTCAACTCCTACGTTGTGGGCGACCGACTCACCGACATGCAATTGGCCAAAAACCTGGGTGCAAAGGGGATTTTAATTCAAAACCAATCTGGCATGGAGGCGGAAACCATCCCTGGCCTGGTACTGCAACATGCGGTCGGAACAGAGTACAATCCCGAAGGGCAAGCGCTTGACATTGAACTGATTGCAGAAAATTGGGATCAAATTTATACCCACTTAAAACTGCCACCTCGTCGGGTTCAGCATAGGAGGGTTACCCGCGAAACGGATATTTTGATCGAATTGAATTTGGATGGAACAGGCAAAAGTGAGATTCAGACGGGGCTTGGTTTTTTCGATCACATGCTCGATCAATTAGCGCGGCATGGCAGTTTTGACCTGAAAATTGAAACCCGTGGCGATCTGCACATTGACGAACACCACAGCATCGAAGACACAGCCCTTGCGCTGGGGGAAGCCTTTGCCAAAGCCTTGGGCGATAAGCGGGGTATCGAGCGATATGGCTTTGCGCTTCCAATGGATGACGCAATGGCACAGATTGCGCTTGATTTTGGGGGAAGGCCCTGGCTGGTTTGGGACGCCACCTTTCGACGTGAGCGGATCGGGGAAATGCCTACCGAGATGTTTATGCACTTTTTCAAGTCATTTTCGGACGCTTCTCGCTGCAATTTGAACATCCGTGTCGAGGGCGAAAACGAACACCACAAAATCGAAGCCATTTTTAAAGCCTTTGCCAAAGCCCTGAAAATGAGCGTAAAAAGAGATCCCAACAACCCTGAACTACCTACTACCAAAGGAGTCTTATGAGCGAAATAGCCATCATCAAATACAACGCCGGCAATGTGCAGTCTGTATTGCACGCACTCGAACGTTTAGGCAAAACGGCGATTTGGACCGATGACCCTGAGGAGATTCGACAGGCCGAGCGGGTAATTTTTCCAGGGGTCGGCGAGGCCTCCACTGCTATGCGCCACCTTCAGGAACGCGGGTTGGATCAAGTGATTCGAGCATTGCAGCAGCCTGTTTTGGGTATCTGTCTTGGTTTGCAATTGTTCTGCCGCCATTCCGAAGAAAATGACACAGCGTGTCTGGGTATTTTTGACGTGGATGTTCGGAAATTCAACGCTGAAGCGGAGCGTCTCAAGGTGCCTCATATTGGTTGGAATACTTTGCAGGACTTTCGCGGGCCATTGTTTGAGGGAGTTCCGGAAAGCAGTTTCGTCTATTTTGTACACAGCTATTTTGCGGAAAAAACGATGGATACCGTAGCAACCACGGAATATGGGAAACCCTTTGCAGCGGCGTTGCAACGAGACAATTTCTATGCAGTGCAGTTTCACCCGGAAAAATCGGGGGAAACGGGGGATCGCATACTGGATAACTTTTTGAAAATCAAATGAATCTCACCTAAAACCGCGGAGGTTTTCAAAATTTACGCGATTAACAAGCCTAAAAAATGTTGGCCAAACGCATCATCCCCTGTCTCGATATCAAAGACGGACAAACCGTAAAAGGCATTCAATTTGAGAACCTTCGCCATGCAGGTGATCCGGTTGAATTGGCGGAAGCCTATGCTCGCCTAGGCGCCGACGAACTGGTTTTTCTCGACATCACCGCTACCCAGGAGGGGCGCGGCACATTGGTCGAGTTGGTGCGGCGTATAGCCAAAGTACTCAACATCCCGTTTACGGTAGGTGGTGGCATTCGTTCCATTGCCGAAGTGGAGGCTCTGCTGCAAGCTGGGGCGGATAAGGTAAGCGTCAATTCAGCTGCGCTCCGACGACCCGTATTGCTGGATGAAATGGCGAAATATTTTGGAAATCAATGTATTGTGTTAGCTGTAGATGGCCGACCCAATGAACAAGGCGAGTGGTTCGCTTACCTGAACGGGGGCAGAATCCTGACGGAAAACCGGGTATTGGATTGGGTTCGAGAAGCCACTGAACGCGGTGCGGGAGAGGTTTTGTTTACCTCCATGGCCCATGACGGTACCAAAGGCGGCTTTGCGCTCGATATCACCAGAGCAGTCTCGGAGGCCGTTTCAGTGCCTGTAATCGCATCGGGTGGGGCGGGGGAGGCGAGCCATTTTCTGGATGTTTTTAAAACGGGCAAAGCAGATGCTGCCCTTGCCGCAAGTGTTTTTCATTTCGGGGAAATCCAGATTCCATCACTAAAAAACTATCTTTTCGAACATGGCATATCTGTCAGAAAATGAACTGCCGAACTTCGGTAAAATGCCGGACGGTCTTGTACCATCTATCATTCAAGACGTTCAAACAAACCGTCTGTTGATGGTCGGTTACATGAACGCAGAAGCGCTTGCGGCTACCCAGTCTTCGGGTTTTGTCACTTTTTTCAGTCGCTCGAAACAGCGCCTATGGATGAAAGGTGAAAGCACAGGCAACACCCTGCAGGTAAGCCAAATCCTGCTGGACTGCGATCAGGATGCTTTGTTGATAAAAGTCATTCCCGCTGGCCCGGTATGCCACACAGGCGCAGATACTTGTTGGGGTGAACAAAATCAATTTTCGCATTTTCTTCCAGAATTGGAAAAAACCATCCTGCAACGAAAAATAGATGCCCCAGCGGATTCTTACACAGCAAAATTGTTCTCCGCCGGAATCCCCAAAATGGCTCAAAAAGTGGGGGAAGAAGCCGTCGAAACCGTCATTGAGGCGCTTGGAAATGACCGCAAGCTGTTCTTGAACGAAACAGCCGATTTACTCTACCATCTATTGGTTTTGTTGGCGGCAAAAGAGGTGACTCTTGCCGAAGTAGAAGCTGTACTGCGGGAGCGGCATCAAGGCGTTTGAAACCAGCCTAACGTTTTTAAAACACCCATTTCATCGAAAATATCGAAGAATGGCTGCGATCACCAGCCCTTTTCGCAGTTTTGCGCAACAAAAACTTTTTCGATGTTAAAAAACACACCACTCCCTTGGGTCTCAAAGACCATTTTAATCCTAGTCACATTTAACTCGATATTGGGTACTTGCATTGGGCAAAACCGCCCTGCCTTCACTTCGGAGGTCTTGAAAACCATGCACGTACGCAACATTGGCCCAGGCGCGATGTCGGGTCGAATCACGGCCATTGCAGTAGATCCCACACACCCAGAAGTCATCTATGCGGGTGCGGCCTCTGGGGGCGTTTGGCGCAGTAAAAGTGGCGGTACCGCGTGGGAACCCATTTTCGATCAAGCACCCACACAGGGCGTCGGAAGTATTGCCATCAACCCGCGCAACCCCGATGAAATTTGGGTCGGAACGGGAGAAGGAAATCCCAGAAATTCTCAAAATTTTGGTGTGGGCATTTTCAAAACCATCAACGGCGGCAAAGACTGGGTATGTATGGGACTTCAAAACACCCGAACCATCCATCGCGTGGTACTGCATAGAGACAACCCTGATGTAATATTTGCTGCATCGCTTGGGTCTGCTTACGGCCCGACAGAGGATCGCGGCGTTTTTAAAAGTACCGACGGGGGAGAAACCTGGAAAAAAATCTTGTATATCAATGATTTGACGGGTTGTGCCGACCTGGTCGCTGACCCGCAAAACCCCAACAAACTCTACGCCGCGATGTGGGAATACCGCCGCTGGCCTTGGTTTTTCAAAAGCGGCGGAAAAGGCTCGGGGCTTTACGTCAGCTACGATGCCGGCGAGAACTGGGAAAAAAGAACTGACAAGGATGGCCTGCCCGAAGGCGATCTGGGACGTATTGGCCTGGCCGTCGCTAAAAGCAACCCGGACATCGTTTATGCCCTCGTAGAAGCCAAGGAAAACGCACTCTATAAAAGCACCGATGGCGGCAAAAAATGGCAAAAAATGGCGGATAAAGGCCAAGGAGACCGCCCATTTTACTATTCAGAGATCTATGTGGATCCGCAAAATGAAAACAGGGTCTATTCGATTTATACCTTCATTTCAAAAAGTGAAGATGGTGGAAAGACCTTTTCTACCTGGGCTGGCTGGACCATTCATCCTGACCACCATGCCTTTTGGATCAGTCCCGACAACCCTAACTATATTATCAATGGGAACGATGGCGGTCTGAACATTACCCTCGACGGCGGCAAGACTTGGCGTTTTGCTGAAAATATTCCCGTTGGCCAATTCTACCATGTGGAAACGGATAATGAGTGGCCCTACCATGTTTATGGCGGACTGCAAGACAACGGCTCCTGGGTAGGCCCCTCGGCGGTCTGGAAATCAGGTGGTATTCGCAACTCAGACTGGCAGGAGGTGGCTTTTGGCGATGGTTTTGAGACCATGCCGCGCAAGGATGACCCACGGTATGTTTTTGCCGAATCTCAGGGAGGAGAGCTTGGACTGGTAGACCGAAAAACTGGAGAAAGCAAATACATCAAGCCCCTTCATCCGGATGGCGAAACTAAACTTCGGTTCAACTGGAACGCTGCGCTTGCGCAAGACCCTTGGCAATCCCATGGTATCTTTTTTGGAAGTCAGTTTTTGCACCACAGTGATGATTTGGGACAGACATGGTCTATCCTTTCTTCAGATTTGACGACCAATGATACTTCCAAATTGCATCAGGATATTTCTGGCGGGCTTACCTTCGACGCCACCAACGCCGAAAACCATTGCACCATCCTCGCCATTGCACCCTCGCCTGTGGAGCGTGGCGTTAGCTGGGTTGGTACCGATGATGGCAATGTTCAGTTGACGATTGACCAAGGAAAGACCTGGACAAATTTTGCCAAAGATCTTCCCGATGCACCCAAAAATGCCTGGATTCCAGCTATAGAAGCTTCTCACCATAAGGCGGGAGAGGCGTTTGTCGTATTGAACAACTATCGCCAAAACGATTGGCAGCCCTACCTTTATCACACTACAGACTTTGGAAAAAAATGGAAACGAATCGCATCGCCCAAAAGCCTTCCAACACGCAACGCTGCCAGCGGCGGCAATTTTTGCCTTTCGGTAGTGCAAGACACTGAAGTCCCCAATTTGATTTTCCTTGGCACGGATCAAGGGTTGTATGTCTCCATCAATTATGGTGATTCATGGGTTCAATTTCCGGGCGAGTCGTTTCCCAGCGTCCCGGTTTATGACCTGAAAATCCAACAGCGGGAGGGCGATTTGGTAATAGCCAGTTTCGGGCGAGGAATTTGGATTTTGGACAACCTATCTCCTTTGCGCGAACTGGCACGCTCAGGTGCAGCCTTGTTGGATCAGCCGTTTAAACTTTTTTCGGCCCAACCGGGTATCCTGGCAGAATTTCGCTCTTTCGATGGGCCTCGTTTTGCGGTAGATGCTACCTACGAGGGAGAAAACAAAGGCACGGCGGTCCGAATTCCGGTTTGGGTGAAGCCAGGGATTAAAAATCTGGAGAAGATGAAAGGGAAGAAGGGCGATGAGGAGGGCGAAAAGAAGAAGGAAGATCGCAAAGAGGAGAAGCCCGCCCTCGCTCCTGCCCGCCAAGTCTTTGCAGGCGGGAAGGCTACGGGTAGCGAAAAAGAAAAACCCGCCTTCGCCCCTGATCGCCAAGTCTTGGCAGGCGGGAAGGCTGCGGCGGGTAAAAAAGAGAAGGCCACCATCATGGTGTTTTCTATGGATGGCGACACCTTGCGACGCTTCAAGACGGAACTAGACTCTGCATTTTCAAGCGCAATTTGGTGGGGTAAAGAAACCAAAGGTGTGCGGTTCCCGTCCAAAAACGAATCAGGCCCAGATCAGCTTGAGCCTGGAAATGGCCCGCAAGTGCTTCCAGGTGAATATTGGGTAAAAGCAGATTTTATGGGCTACCGCGACTCAATTTTAGTGAAGGTGATAGACGACCCTCGTCTCAACATAACTGCTGCGGATCGAACTGCTAAAAATGCAGCTGTCCGTGATTTATATAAAACGGTAGAACGCGCCGCCAAGGCGTATGATCGCTTGAAAGAAGCAGAAAAAACGATCGGGTTGGTAGAAAGCCAATTCGTGAACGTGCCGGACAGTTTGAAAAAAGAAGCAAACAAATTAGGCTCAGCCATCAAAGACTCCATTGGAGTGCTGAAAGAAAAGTTCTTCCAGCACAAGGAGCTGAAAGGAATCCAGCGCAACCCCGAAGTGCTGAATGCAAAATTCTGGAATGCCTTTGGTTATATTGACGGAAGGCTTGGTGCACCCAATGCTGCCACGCAAACAGCCATCTCTAACGCCAAGCGCGAAGCAGGAAGTTTGATTGAAAAGGTAAACGCGCTCTTCGACACCCAATGGAAGGACTACCAGTCGAAAGTTGAGATGGTAAAGTTTTCAGTGTTTAAAGAATTCGATAAGATTTAGCTGCTTTATCATTTGGTAAGCGGGCGTGTATTCTCTGCTGACTTGCGCGAAGGTATTTCTGTGCCGATGGTGGCTGCTGGAAACACTTTCATTACGCTGGCTGGAGGTCCAAAAGTGAAAGG
>Ga0105049_10011584_pt1 | contig 10104 bp, 8 predicted proteins | sample MAT06_FD_78087 | JGI IMG/M metagenome (GOLD analysis project Ga0105049, IMG submission 78087) | Freshwater microbial communities from Lake Fryxell liftoff mats and glacier meltwater in Antarctica - MAT-06 | ecosystem: Environmental > Aquatic > Freshwater > Ice > Liftoff microbial mat | place...
GCGACTTGAAATACTGGTCGGCCGTGAAGCGTTTGGCGCGCCTGGCGTTGGCCAGAATCTCGCCTTCGGCAATGCAGACCCGCGCTTCATGGGCTTCGAAGTCATCCGTTTTCAAGAACTGCACCGGGTGGGTGGCGACCACAGGCAAGCCCAGCCGCGCAGCCAGCGGCACTGCCATCCTGACATGCGCGCTCTGCTGTGGCTGGCCAGCCCGCTGCAGCTCGATGTAGAAGCGGCCGGCAAACAGCGCTGCCTGGTGTTGCGCCACCGTGGCGGCGCGCGCCTCGTCGCCCGCTGCCAGGGCCAAGCCGATGCCACCCAGGTCGGCGCCCGACAAGGCAATCAAGCCTTCGCCCAGCTCTTGCAGCCAATCCCACTGCGCCCAGGCCTGCGTGCGTTGGGTGTTGCGGACCCAGGTTCTGGCCAGAATTTCGCTCAGGTTCAGGTAGCCCTGCTGGTTTTGCACCAGCAAAAGCAACCGGCTCGCCTGGCGCTCGGCGCCGCCAAAGTCGGCGTGCGGCGCCATCATCAGGTCGCTGCCAATCAGTGGTTTGACGCCCGCTTGCCGGCAAGCCACATAAAACTTGACGGTGCCAAAGAGGTTGTTGAGGTCGGTGATGGCCAGCGCGCCTTGCTGGTCGGCGCGCGCCGCCTCGGCAGCGGCTGGGATGCGCAGGATGCCGTCAACCACCGAATACTCGGTGTGGGTGCGCAGGTGGACAAAGTTCATGGGCCGGGGGACGTTGGATGACAAGGCACAGAAGATACCGCAGCGAGCCGGTCGATGCGCTGTGAAGCGCGGCAGCGCTGCGAAGCGCCGGCGCCACAGCGTCCGCGCCTGCCTACAATCTTCAGGGTGAATTCGCTGCAGATCATCACCGGTTACCTGTTTGTGGAGCTGAACGATTGCCGGAGCTTGCGTATGAGGCTGTTGGCCAGCGCGCAGGCTGAGTCGCTCAAAGGCACGGTGATCCTGGCGCCTGAGGGCATCAACCTGCAATTGGCCGGGCCCGCAGACGCCCTGCAGCGATGGCTGGACGGGCTGCAAGTTCTGCCAGCCTTTGCAACTTTGCGGGTCAGGCGGCAGACCACGGCGCAGTGGCCCTTTGCCAAGCTGCTGATCAAGTGCAAGACAGAGATCATCCGCATGAACACCGCCGGCATCCGGCCTGCTGCCGGCCGCGCCCCCGCCCTGGCACCGGCCGTGCTGCAACGCTGGCTGCAGCGAGGCCACTGCGACGAAGGCCGCCCTTTGGCGCTGCTCGACACCCGCAACGACTGGGAGGTCGATGCCGGCCGCTTTGCACAGGCCATCGACTGGCGGCTGGCCAGGTTCAGCGACTTTCCGCAAGCCCTGGCAGAGCACGCCCGGGAGCTGCAGGGCAAGACGGTGGTCAGCTACTGTACAGGCGGCATCCGCTGCGAGAAGGCTGCGCTGCTGATGCAGCAACTGGGCCTGCCCGATGTCTACCAGCTGCAAGGCGGCATCCTGGACTACTTCGAGCAGACCGAGAACGCGCCGCACTGGCAGGGCCGTTGCATCGTCTTTGACGAGCGCGGCGCACTGGCGCCGGACGAGTCCGGAGCGCGAGCTTGAGGCTGCCCGGCCGCCCAAAGCCCCCGCAGCGCACACCCAGCTACACGCCCACCGGCCTGGGCGGTTGGTTGCGAAAAGCGATCGGCATCGGCCTGATCCTGACCGCTGTGATGATGGCGTTGTCGCGCGCGCCCGACCTGCCGGTCGATGCCCTGGTGGGCCGCTGGGCGCCGGCACCTTCCACTTTCATGGACATCCGCGGCCAACTGGTACACGTGCGCGACCAGGGCTTGTCAGGCGACGCGTTGCCGATCGTGCTGATCCACGGCACCTCGGCCAGCCTGCACACCTGGGAAGGCTGGGTGCGTGCGCTCAAAGTGCAGCGCCGCGTCATCACCTTCGACTTGCCGGGCTTCGGGCTGACCGGGCCCTTCACCGGCGAATACACGCCCGACGACTACCGCGGCGACACCTACGCCCGCTTTGTGCTCGACTTGTTGGACGCGCTGCAGATCCAGCGGGCGGTGTTGGGCGGCAACTCGCTGGGCGGCGAAGTGGCCTGGCGCACCGCCGTGATGGCGCCTGACCGGGTGGCCAGCCTGGTGCTGGTAGACGCCGTGGGGCCCGCCTTCACACCCGCCTCAATTCCGCTGGGCTTCAGGATTGCCCGCATACCGGTGCTCAACCGGTTGAGCGAATTTGCTTTGCCCAGGTCTCTGGTGGCCGAAGGTGTGGCCAACGTCTACGGCGACCCCAGCCGCATCAAGCCAGAACTGGTGGACCGCTACTACGAGCTGACCCTGCGCGACGGCAACCGCCGCGCCTTGGTCCAGCGCATCCAGAGCATCGTCAACGGCGAACATGCAGAGCGCATCACCACCATCCGCCAGCCCACGCTGCTGATCTGGGGCAGCCTGGACCGCCTGGTGCCGGTGTCGGTGGGCGAAGAATTCGCCCGCCTGATCCCCGGCAGCCAACTGGTGGTGCTGGACGGGCTGGGGCATGTGCCGCAAGAAGAAGATCCGCTGCGCAGTGTCGAACCTGTCAGAGCTTTTCTGGGGCTGCGCTAGCGTCTGGAGCTGGCGTCTGGAGCCTGACTGTGGACCTTGACTCTGAACCAGCCTACAAGCTGAGCACCTTGCCCATGAACAGGATCAAACCCGTCTGGCGGTCGCGGATCAGGAAGATGTAGGGGTGATCGAAGTGCATCACCAGTGGCACGCGAGGGTCAACGCTGGTGACACCGGCGATGACCACCCCGGTGGCTGCAGCCGCCTCAGTGCCTTTCTCGTCCACGCCAATGAAGGCTTGGTGCACGATCCTTGAGATATACAACTCTCGCGTGCCGTCGATGCCTGAAAAATCGGCCCCGCCGGTGCCATCAAAGGCATCAAAGGCGTCCCCCATGCCGAAGGACTGCAGCACCTGCTTGGGCTCGAAGTCGGCGCTGAACTCGAACCTCGGCATGGCCAGCTCGACCAGGCTTGGCTGCAGGCTGCGGGTGATGGCCTCCAGACGTTCACCGCTTAAATTAGCCAAGAAGCGGTCGAAGCTGCCGGCAGCCGGCATCACCAATTGCATGGCCAGCTGGCCACCCACGTAAGGCAGTTCCACGGCCTGGTAATCGGTGGTCTTCACGGCCGAGAAATCACTGCGATTGCGCATGAAAGGGACATCGCCCACAGCGCCGTTGCTTCTGTTGAACGGCATCATTGTCGTCAGTGCAACTTCGAATGGCGCCGCCCAATTGGCCTTGAACCAGATGGCGTTGGTCAGAACCACCCGGGTGTCCTCGCGGATCGCGCCTTGCGGCAGCAGGTTCTTGATGCGGTCGCGGGTCTGCTCTTCTACGTGGGCGTTGATGCTCAGACGCGAAGGCTCGGCTGCGGCCTTGAAGTCGAGCAGTCGAATGCCGGCGCCGAAATTGCGAGCGACAGTGTCGAGATACTCAGGCGACAAGGTGTAGCCCTGCTGCGCCCACACGGCGTTGGCCACTGTCATTTGCGGCAGTTGGCCGAATTGCGGGTCAACCCCGCCGCGCGTCTTGGCGGCGAGCATCAGGTCGAGCTTGTTGAGCGCCGGGTTCAGCCGCTCTTGCGGCAAAGCCAGCCCCAGCGCCTGCTCCATTTGCCTCAAGGTGCCGCCCTTGGCGCCGGCTGCAGCCATCGCCAGCGCCTGCGTGATGCTGTATGGAGAGAAGACCGCGTTCGAAGCCCCCTCAGGGTCGATACGGGCCAAGGTTTTGGCAGCGAAATCCGAATTTCCAGCCACCACGGCACGCAGATCAGCATCGCTCACCTCAGGCTCGGTGGCGCGCGGCAGAGCCGACTTGGCCACCTGCAGTGCTGAGGCCGATGCTGAGGTCGATGCTGAGGCCGATGGCTTGGGAGTGGGGTCGGCGGAGCCCGCGCCACCGCCGCATGCTGACACGCTGAGCAGGGTGGCCCATCCGGCGGCGGCGGCGACCCAGTTGCTGGTTTTTTGCATTGAATTCTTTGGTGAAGGCTGGATTTCGATGATGTGGGATTATGTCCCACATCCTGGGCTGTGTCAATGAGCCGTGTCAATGGGCGATGCAGTTGACCTGAGAGCCGACAAATGCATGAGAGCCGACAAATGCAGATGGGCACTGCACCGCGGTAAGCGGCAGAGCGTGCGGCAGAGTGTCAGGTCGCTAAACTCGCTGTCCCGTCATGCCAGCCATCCACATCACCGACATCGAAGCCGCCATCAACTGGTGGCGTGCACGCAAGCCCTCGCCCGACGGCATCACGGCGTGCGCGGAAGTACGTGCATTGGCCGAGGTCTATGCGTTGCTGGTGTACTACCGCGAAACGCTGTGTGACGAGGTCAGCATGCCGCCCGAGCCCAGAGCGGCCTGGCTGGCTTGGTATGCCACCACACCCGATGCGCCTTGCATCGCGATCTGCTCCACCAGCCAGGGAGACGAGGTGTGCAAAGGCTGCGGCCGCAGTTTTGAAGAAGTACAACTCTGGCCGGGGATGAGCCCGGCAGAAAAGCGCAGCGTCTGGCGACGCATCACACTGGACGGCACGGCATGGCGCTTCAACCGATATGCAGAACGGGCCAAGCTGGCCACTGGCCAGGATCATCCGGTTCCCCCGGATGGGCTGGGGCAGCAGGCCCCCGCTTGAGCCCACATTGTTGAGCGGCCTGGCCGCCAGCGCGCGGCGCATCCTGCAACTGGCCTGGCCGGCGTTCATCGGCCAATCGGCGGTGCTGGCATTTGCCATCATCGACACCCTGCTGGTGGCGCGCGCCAGCCCCACAGACCTGGCGGCCTTGGCAGTGGGCTCGGCGGCCTACATCACGGTCTTCATCGGCTTGATGGGGGTGGTGATCGCGCTGGCGCCGATCGTGGGCCAGCTGTATGGCGCCGGGCGGGTGCAAGAGGCCGGGCGACAGGTGCACCAGGCAGTCTGGCTGGCCATCGGCCTGTCCATCATTGGCAGCACCCTGCTGGCACTGCCCTACCCCTTTCTGGCTTTGGCGCGGGCCGGGCCCGAGCTTGGGGCCAAGGTGCAGGGCTATTTGCTGGCCTTGGCTTTTTCTTTGCCGGCCTCGCTGCTGTTCACGGTCTATCGCGGTTTCAACACCGCCATTTCACGCCCCAAGGCGGTGATGAAGCTGCAGCTTGCGGGGCTCGCCATCAAGATTCCGTTGTCTACCGCCCTGGTCTTTGGTTGGCCGGCGGTGGGCCTGCCAGCACTGGGGGTGGTGGGCTGCGGCATCGCCACAGCCGTGGCCATGTGGTCACAAGCGCTGGCAGCCTTGTGGATGCTGCGACGAGACGCTTCCTACGCCCCTTTTGAACTGCTGGGACGCGGGCTGGACCGCCCCCAGTGGCCAGCCCTGAAAGAGCAACTGCGGCTGGGCATTCCGATGGGCGCCTCGATCATGGTCGAGGTCACCGGCTTTGCGTTCATGGCCATCTTCATCGCCAGGCTGGGCACCACGCCAGTGGCAGCACATCAACTGGCGGTGAATGTGGTTTCGGTGCTGTTCATGCTGCCGCTGGCTTTCGGCAACGCCACCAGCACGCTGGTGGCTCAGCGCATTGGCGCTGCCGACCCCATAGATGCCCGGCGGCTGGCCTGGCATGGCTTGACGCTGGCTTGCGTGGTGGCGCTGGTCCTGGGCAGCGCGGTGTTTGCGCTGCGCGCTCAGGTGTTGGGCCTGTACACCAGCGACGCGGCGATTCTTGCTGCAGCGCTGCCGCTGGTGGCCTGGCTGACGGTGTTTCATCTGGCCGATGCGCTGCAGATCATGGCCGCCTTTGTGCTGCGCGCCTACAAGATCGTGACTGTGCCGATGTGCATCTACGTCGCCGCGTTGTGGGGCGTGGGCCTGGGTGGCGGTTATTTGCTGGCCTTCAATGTCAGCGGCAACGTGCCGGCCTGGCTGCAGGGTGCACGCGGTTACTGGGCCGCCAGCACGACAGGGCTGTTGCTGGCTGGCGTGGCCTTGACGGCTTTGCTGGCTTGGGTGCTGAACAAGAGCGCTTCCCAAGAGCGCCGCAGCAGAGGTTAGGCAAGACCCGAGCCCTGGCCCGCACCCGCCGTAGCTTCAAATAGAAGGCGTTGCAGGCGGCCCGGGCGGTGCGGATGCAGCAGGCGGCGCAAACCCGGCCGCGGACCCCGGCACAACCCCCGGGGCAACCCCCGATAAAGGCAACACCAGCACGAAACAACTGCCGCCGCCGTTGCGCGGCACGCAGCGCACCTGGCCCGCGTGGCGCTGCGCGATCTGGCGTACCAGCGCCAGGCCCAGCCCGACGCCACCTTCGCGCTCGGCATGTCCAGGCAGACGAAAAAAGGCTTCAAAGATGCGCTCTCGATAAGCCTCAGGGACGCCCGGGCCGCGGTCGCACACCTGCAGTTCGGCTTGCCCAGCATGCTGGCTCAAACGCAACTCGACGTCCTGGCCACCGTAGCGCTTGGCGTTCTCCAGCAGATTGCGCACGGCGCGGCGCAGCAGCCGCTCGTCGCCGGCGACGATCAGGCTGTTGTTCTGCACCTGCACCTCCACGTCGAGTTGCACACCCAAGGCAGAGGCTTCCTCTGCAGCCAGCACCAGCAAATCGACTCGCTGCGCTGCTGCCGGGCTGCCTTCGACGGCTGCCGCATCCAGCCGGCTGGCCAGCAGCACTTCTTCGACCAGGGCATCGAGCTCGGAAATGTTGGTGTGGATTTCCTTGCGCAAGCTGGCGCGCAGTTTGGCGTCAGGGTCGGGGCTGCGACTCGCAGCAGCATGCTCGCGATCGGCTGCTGGCGCAGCGGCTTGGTCGTCAGCACCCAGCCCATTGCTGTCGTCGAGCATCGACACCGCCATCTTCAAACGCGCCAAAGGCGAGCGCAACTCGTGGCTGGCGTTGGCCAGCAGGCTTTGGTGCGAGCGCACCAAGGCCTCGATGCGGCCGGCAGCACGGTTGAAGCTGCTCGCCAGGGCGGCCACTTCATCGCGCCCTTCTTCAGGCACCCTCTGCGTCAGTGCACCTGCGCCAAAAGCGTCGACCCCGGCTTTCAGCGCCTCAAGTCGGCGCGTCAAACCCCGCACCACCGGCCAGGCTGCGGCAGCCACGGCGACAAAAAGCACCACCAGCAGCACCAGCACACCGCGCCCGTCGGGCAGCAGGCCCAGCCCGAACCAGCGCTGCATGGCTGAATCGGCGCCGCGCCCTGCAGCAGCGCCGCCGCCGCCGCCAGGCGCCAGGCCGGCGATTCGCCCCCCAGCCCGCCCAGTGGCACGCGGCACCCACAGCGTGCGGCCGTCTTCAAAGCGAATGGGCTGCCAGCGCAGGTCGGCTGGCACGCGGCCTTCTCTCGCCAGCAGCCGATCGCGTCTGAAGTAGCTCTCCGACTCGGCGATGCGCCGCCCTGCTGGATCGTCCAGCGCCATCGGTATGCGCAGGCGCAAAGACCAGTCCAGCAAGGCTGCGGTCTGTTCTGCCGGGCTGGCCTGGGCCTCTGGCAGTGAGCGCTGCAGCAACTCGCCCCATCCCGCCATGCGCTCGCGCACCGAGGCGTCGGCACGCACACGCTGCGCTTCCAGCTGACGCTGCAGCAACCAGCCGGAGGCCAGCGCAAACAGTGCCAAGACCAGCACCAGCGTGAGGTAGATGCGCAGGTAAAGTGACTTCACGGGCTCGGCTTCACGGGCTCTGCTTCAGGACAGGAACTTCAGTCCCCCGCATCTTGCTTCTTGGCAAAGACATACCCTGCGCCACGCACCGTGATGACGCGTCGGGGTGCCTTGGGGTCGTCTTCGATGACGGCGCGGATGCGCGAAATGTGCACGTCGATGCTGCGGTCGAAAGCTTCCAGCGGATGGCCTTTCAAGGCGTCCATGATGTGGTCGCGCGACAGCACCCGGCCGGGCCTGTGTGCGAGTACCGCCAAAAGCTCGAACTGGTGGCTGGTCAACTCGCAAACCTGGCCCGCCAGGCGCGCCACCCGGGCGCCCAGGTCGACCTCCAGGCGGCCAAAACGCAGCACTTCATCCCCAGAGGTGTCGGGCGCAGCCCGGCGCAGCAGGGCCTTGACGCGGGCCAGCAGTTCGCGTGGCTCGAAGGGCTTGGGCAGGTAGTCGTCGGCGCCCATCTCCAGGCCCAGGATACGGTCCATCGGCTCACCACGCGCCGTCAGCATCAACAGCGGCAAGCGGCGCGTGCTGGCCTGGCCTCGCAACTCGCGCGTGAAGTCCAGGCCGTCGCCGTCAGGCAGCATCAGATCGAGCAGCAAAGCGTCGTAGGCACCGCCCTTGAGCTGGGCACGGCCGGCCGCCAGCGACTCTGCGCTGTCGACTTCAAAGCCGTTGTGCCGCAGATAACCGCCCACCATCTCGGCCAGGCGGTGGTCGTCGTCGATCAGCAGCAGGCGACTCATGCGCGTGATGCGCCTGCTGCGCCTGCTCCGCCGCCGCCCGGCTTGCTCATCGGCGCTGGCCGTCCAGCGCTTCACGCTCGCTGCGGTGGCGCTCTTGCATGGCGCGGCGCTGCGACATCTTCTGAGCCAGCGTTGCACGCTGCTCAGGGGTCAGCACAGCAGCAATGTCCAGCCTGAGCTGCAGCATGCGCCGGCTGATCTGGTCGTGCTGCGCCAGGCCTTGCTGGCGCAGCGTCTCAGCCGCGCGGGCGTCGATGTTGGGTTGCGCAAACAGGGCTTGCTGCTGTTGGCGCAGGCTGCGCATCGTTGCGCGCTGGGCCTGCAGATCGGGCTTGGCGGTATCGACGATCTGCTTGACGGCGCTGCGTTGCTCTGGCGTGGCGTTGACGGCCTGCAACATGCGCTGCAACTGGCGACCGGCCTGAGCCCGGCCCGCGTGCCCGGCGTCCATGCCAGCACCACCCTGGTGTGCGCCGTGGCCACCTGGCGCGGCCAGTGCCGGCTGGGCGGCCAGCAAGCTCAAGCCCAGCGTGAGGCAGGCTGCCAAGGCACCTGCGCGATGCAACAAGCAGCGGCCAGAACGTGCACCTTGGGTCTTGAAGAGGTTTGAAGTCATCTGGAGAGTCTTTGGAGGTTGAAGTGATGACCGCGATCTTGGCGCCACCCCATGGCTCGAATGTGCCGCTGAGGTAAAGCTGTGTTGCTGGGCCCGTCGTGCAACCAAACCAGCGCCGCTTGCGCCTGGTGCACTGCATCTCAGAGCGCGCCCGACTCCAGCCGCAACAACCTGCGCTGCAAGTTGAACGCCGGGTTGGCGCTGCGCAACTCCAGGCGCAGCAACAAGCCGCTGCCGCGGTCGATGACGATCACACCGTCGACGCGGGTGTAGGCGTCACCACTGGGGGCGTCGCCAAAGAGCTCGATCACCGCTGCATCAAAGCGCTGGCCGGACAGCATCTGCGTGCCCAGCGCCACCACCTGCCCACGCAGCCGCGCGCGCGCCAAAGGGTCGCCTTGCACCAGCATATCGCCCACCATCACCTGGCCCAGCAGCAGCTGGGGCCGCAACAACTGTGGCCACCGCAGCGCGCCTTCGGGTGCTGCCACCAGGTTGCCCGCAGAGTCCTGCCTCCAGGCAGAATCCTGCCCGTCCGGCCCGGAAAATACCAGGCCGTCGCCGCCTTGACGGCTCACCTGCAATGGCCAATCACGCCCCGGACTGCGCGAATTGCGGCGCTCTTCAAAGACCAGTCTTTGCCCGACGTGCAAACGCTGCGCAGCGGGCATGCTGCCTGCAGGTTCCGCCAGCATGTGCGGGCAGCGAAGCCCGGTGGCCGCCGTCTGCAAAGCATCGAAGCGCGCCCGCAACCGCTGCAGATCACGCGCTTCCATGCCGCTGGTGCGCATGGCCAACAAGGCAGGCCAATAGATGCTCAACCCGCTGCCCAGGGCCAGCACGCTGCTGCCGGCATCGCTGTCGGGTGCAAAAGCCAAAGCCACAGCGTTGCGCTGTTGCAGATCAGCGTCGTCTTGGATGCGCGTGCAATCCCACAACACAAAGTCAGCCGCCGTCGGCGGCGCAGGGCGGAGCCGGACGGGGTCGTTGGCGCAAGCCGCCATGCTGGCGCTGACGCAAAGCATCACCCAGCTCAGCAGCCGCAC
>Ga0105049_10011586_pt1 | contig 10103 bp, 8 predicted proteins | sample MAT06_FD_78087 | JGI IMG/M metagenome (GOLD analysis project Ga0105049, IMG submission 78087) | Freshwater microbial communities from Lake Fryxell liftoff mats and glacier meltwater in Antarctica - MAT-06 | ecosystem: Environmental > Aquatic > Freshwater > Ice > Liftoff microbial mat | place...
GGCGGGCCTATCGCCGCGAAGAATATCACCACCGCGTCGCCGCCGCACCCCCACGTCACTTGAATCGGCATGCTTGCGGCATTAGCGCGATTCATTTCAGCGGTTTCAGTGCCGATGCATGTCCGCAGGGGGGACGGGGCGGGGAGAAGAAGGCGCTGCCGGGCCTCCCGGCCTTCCATCCTCCCTATTGATTAAAAAAAGAGCGCGGCGGGTGGCGTGCACAAGTCCAGTTATACACGCCCCTCCGCCGCACTCGGTCACAATTATTTTCTTCCTTTGCCGTTAGGAAGATGCCTTCGCGATCACCCGAGTAATGGCCTCCGAGATTTCTCGCAACGTCATGCCCAGGAACATCGCGGGCATCGCGACCACAGGCACCTGCCCGTCGGCCATCTGCCGTTGAAAGCGCTTGAACGCTGTTATCACTGTGGAGTGATTCGCCCGCCCCATTATCCCGGCAATCTCGGGGAAACTCAGCGCGGTCAGCGTGCGGCAGAGATAAGCAATGAGTGCTCGTGCCAGCACAACCCGCTGGTGACGACCCCGGTCCATAACATCGTGTACCTCAACTTCCAGTGCGCGACAGGTCTCCGCCAGAATTACTTCCCCCGCAATAGGCCTGCGCACGCGACCATTGCCTAAAGGCTGCGCTGGCTCTTCGTTAAGTCCGAGTGCTTTACGCACCAAGAGGGCGCCCACTTCGCCATCCTGACCGGCGAGCTCGGGGAGCAGGCGGTGAACCGCGTCGATCTGGTTAAGCAGACCCTCGAGCTCTCGTACGGAACCGCCAAAGCCGCCCAATGAGCCGATCGAACGCTCGGTTCGATCAACCAACAGTCGGACCGCTGGCTCGTTGATCGTAATATGTCGCCGCTGGGCGAGATGAACCACCAAACGCTCGCGCAGCTCGCGATCGGGAGGATCGACACGGATGACAACGCCCGCAAGAAACCGGGACGACAACCGTTCGCTTAACTTCTGAATTTCACGCGGGTGCTCGTCGCTTGCAATTACGATGCGGGCACCCTCTTGCCCCACTTCGTCAAGCGTGTGAAGCAGTTCGGCCTGCGTTGCCTCTTTGGATGAGAAGAAGTGCGCATCGTCGATGGCCAGAAGGTCAACCCGCCGGTACGCCTTGCGAAACGCATCGACGCGATTTCCCTTGATTGCGGTTACAAACTCATTGGTGAACGCTTCGGCTGTGGTATAACGCACCCGCCCCGTGGGGCGCACCTGAAGGAAACGGTGGACCGTGGCTTGAAGAAGATGTGTCTTGCCCATGCCGCACGAGCCATGCAGAAATATGGGCGCTATATAACCTGGCTGCTCGGCCATCCGAACTACCGCGCCATGCGCGATGCGGTTTGATTTTCCGACCAAAAAGGTTTCAAATGTAAATCGTGAGTTGTGTCCACGTTGGCCGCCCGAACGCGACGGCCCTTGGGTGCTGCTCCCATTGCTCCGAGCCACCGTACCGGCGCCCTGCACGCAAGCCTCGAGCTGCGAAGGAGAGGTACCAACCACGGTTCGGGTAGTCTGCGCGAGATTCGCGGCGGGCGACGTAACAAAAGCCTGCCGGTCTACTTTGAACGACACCTCCGGTGCAACCTCCTGGTTCATCGCGCCCGCCGCGGCCCGGCGGAGGCTCGCGCCGTACCGCGAATCGAGGAGTTTGGCGAGCAGCCCGGACGCGACAGTTACTTCTAACCGGTCCTGCCGCAGGTGGACCCGCGTCTGCCCGTCGAAGTAACGTTCGACATCGTCATCGCCGATATCGGCCGCCAAACGCCGACGTAAGTTTGCGACCAACTCGCTGTGCTGGCGCTCCCCCGCGTCAACGCCCGCTCGACGGGGCGCTGCCGTGAGAATCCGTTCACAGCCGCCAAGCGAGTCGGCGCGATCAGCGCGAGGCGAAGCCCCCGCCATCGTAACATTTGATGCCCCGGCCGACGAAACGGCCTCGGTCGGGAGTATAACTATGGTCGGCTCCGCCGCGAATGATCGGCTGGATACGCCCCCGTCCGCCCCCCGCGACGATGCGTTGGCCCCCGTGCTCGCCGGCCCAGCCGCGGGAATCGATCGCGCTAACCCCTTCCGCTGCGCCTCCGCTGACCTCGTGGTTACGTTGCGTCCAGTTATAATGTTTTGCTCGCTTGAAGACTTTTGTTGCACGTTCGGACCCCGTCGACGTTTTGCCAACCGGTACGCCCAGATTCCTTCACTCACTAGGGTGCTCAACATAACCTGCTGCGCAGTGTGAGGATCAAAAGCGGCGATGAAAACCCCGAGGCGTTCGCCGCTTCACGCGCCGCACGCCTTGGAGTTCTCGCTTACGTTTCGCCGCTTCCGTCATCCTCACCCACGCTCCGATGTCTTAAAGCAACACCGGCAATCGCGAGCACCTGCGGTCGATCCATGACCCTTCCAACACCGACCCTTCCATCACCGACCGTTCCATCACCGACCCTACCAGGACCAAACTTGCTGAAATGCCGCTCACTTCGTACACCGATACTTCTGCCCAACCTCACCCGCCCGCTTCTGACACCGCGCCCACGCTCGCTTCGTCACCAAGCCGCGCCCCGCGCTGTTCGCTCACCCGGAAACTCTTCGTCTCCTCTCCACCAAACCCGCCCGCACCTTTTACCCATCTCTCACGCCAAGCGTGCGCGCACCAAAACTTCGCTTCACCCGCTGAAGCTAAGTTTAAAGTATTTTTTAACGAGCACCCAACCGCCGCCGGTCCGCCACGAGTAGAAACCCAACCCCGGCTAACGCTCACCCAAGTTTCCCTGAACCAAATGACACTAACCCAATCTCTTGCCCTTTGCTAAGCCGTCAGTAAATGTTTGTGTAGACCTCGTTAACCACGACTCTCATCATCTCGAATGTAAATCCTTGCAAAACGCCACCTACCACCTTCCTGTCGCCCACGCCAACCTCTCAATCCCGCTCATCCATTCCGCCGACAAGTGCGAAAGAAACTGTGCACTCATGGACCTAGAAGGTAAGGTGGTTGCCTCTGTGGAGCAAGCACAATCTGTGCGTTCCCCCTGTCCACACAAGCGTTTAGTAGAGTAAAATCGGACTTTTCGCGACGCAAAAAAAACTTGTCCACCTGTCACTTATCATTGTGGATAAGCATGTGCAAACTCCGTCGCATACCCGGCCCTCACTCTGCCCCTCCCCCGCTACCCACCAAGTACACCATCGCGCACCGCCGTCCAAACACTTGGAAGCCCATCACGTCGTATAACTTCCTCGCTGGAACATTCCGCTCGTCGACCGCGCAAGCGACATCCCACCCTCCGCGAGAGGCGCACGCCTTTCGCAAACCCATGACCAGTAGCCGTCGACCCAAACCCCGCCCGCGCGCCCGCGGCGAGAGACCTAAGTAAACCAGCTCGACGGTGCGCTGCTCCGGGCAGGGGTTAAGCATTAGCGTGGCTACCGCGCCTTCCCCCTCTAATAATGCCCACCACAGCCGTCCATCGAACTGACCAGTAGCGCGGTGCGATTGCAGAACGTCGGCCGTCGCCCGCATCCCACATAATTCCGGACAATCGAGCGTGTCTTCGTACGAACCGTCCAGTGCCTCAATGAAAAGCCGTTCCGTCGCAACTTCTCCAAATTCACGAACCAGCTCATCATGAGATTTCAGCGCAAACCCCTCCCAGAGACCCTCACGCGAGGCCGAACGTTGCGTTGGGAGGGCCGCATCGGCCAGAAAGTTGCTCGCCCCCGCGCGAAGATACAGAAGCGTGCCAGCACTGATGAATCCTGCACCTTGAAACGCTTCGACCGCCCATGGCTCTGCCGGATCAGGCAGCGCCTGAGCGATCCTAATGTCTAGACCTTCCGTCGGCGAACGCCGAGCAGAGTTCGCCTCATCGGCTGTTTCGCTAGTAACAACCTCTGATCCGAAGTAATCGCACGCAGCGCGAATACACGCGGCTCGCTCTATGTTGCCAATGGTCAGCCCATCGCTGTCGCCTTCTGGAGGTGGCTCGCTGACAAACATCATCGCAGTCTTTCCCTTGCCCAATACCGCGAGCGCCGCTTGCCGCACCTTGCGCCGCAGCGGCTTCACATGCAACGGTTCCACCGTCGCCCATACGAGCGAAAGATCAATCCCATGTTTGCCCGATGCCTGCACCAGCCTACGTGCTGCGTGCTCAATGTCGGGCGTCTTCTGGCTCACAATCCTGCACGCCGCGGCGAGAAACAGCTCCGGCGTCGCTCGGACCACTGGGCGGCCCAAGCCACCCTCATGAGGGCCTTTACTGGGAGGAATTGGAACCGTTCGGCTCAATCGTTGGTAGAGTAAGGGCAGTCGTAGCCCTGCACCACTGCACCCTCAACTTCAGCAGGCCGTTTGATGTTTCCCGACAGCAGTTCTCCGCCCTACACTCGACACCGGCGGGGTTTAGAATGGTTTTCCGTTCATAAAACTGGTCGTGATCGGGTAGTTTAGGGTTGGCTCAGGAGGCTGGCTCAAGATGACCGAGCAAAGGTAATTCAGGTTGGCAAAAGTAACTCAGGTTAGTATCGCAGGTCTGATTGCGGTTCAAAAGGCCGTTCGTTTTGTTAAGCGTGGCACATGCACATAACCCTTCCCACTTCTCGTTTCCCCGCATTTCTCCCGGTTTTTGTGCTGCTTTTACTGCTCGGCGCCGGGTCGCTGATTGGCCTGGCCCCAGAGCCCGATCCCGTGCCACGCCGCTGGCAGCTCTCAGTCGAGCCCGGCCCGCTGCGGATTACATCGATTGACCTCCCGAGCACTGGTCCGCGCGGCTATTACTTCTTTACTTACAAAGTCACCAACTCCTCCGCAGGCGATTTACTTTTCGCTCCCTCCTTTGATCTTGGCACGATGAATGGTGATGTGCGCAGAGCGGGCCGCGATGTGCCCGCCGAAGTCACGCGCCGGATATTGGCCGATCTTGAGAATACCGATATCCAAGACCAGATTGGAATCGTGGGAATGCTACTTCAAGGCGAAGAGAATGCAAAAGAAGGCGTGGTAGTTTGGCCCGCAGATGCAATGCACCTGAGCGAAGCGACTGTTTACGCCGCAGGCTTCAGCGGCGAAACGCGTCAAGTCCCAGTCAAGAACCCCAAGACGGGGATCCGCTCCAATGTCCTCGTTCGTAAAACTCTGATGCTCCGGTATCAGCCGCCCGGCGAGATGCGGGACATGTCCGGTAAACCCATCGAACTCGCAGAACAGCGTTGGATCATGCGGTAATCGCGGAGCGGGATTTGCCGTTAACACCGCTAAGCCTGCCACAGGCACACATGGTCGGGTAGACTGTTTGGTTCATCCGGCTCGACCTTTCTGCGGGTATGGCCTACCATCTAGGCTCTACCGAACGGGCCTTCTGCGGCAAATGCCGATGGATCGTCCGAGCTTCCGCTCAGTGGCGGACGGTGGTGAATGAGGTTACTGGTTCAGAAGTCTGGAAGCAGACAAGTCCATTTGAAGCAAACGTCGGTTTGTTTCGCGCAGAAGGCTTTGATTTATGGCACACAAAAAGGGCCAAGGCTCTACCAAGAATGGTCGCGACTCCAACCCCCAGTTCCGGGGCGTTAAGCTTTTCGGTGGCGAAGTCGCTCAGCCCGGCTCGATCATCGTTCGCCAAGTTGGAACGCCCTTTAAGGCGGGTTACAACGTTCTCCGTGGCAAGGATGACACTCTCTTCTCCGTCGCTCAAGGCACGGTGATCTACCGCGGCCGCGAAGTTCACGTGAAGCCCAGTGGCGAAAAAGAGCTTCAGCCCGCTTGGATGAAGAACCTCGCCGCGACCAACTGATCCGCCCCCTGGCCCCTTGGCCCCCTCCCCTGTGCCCTCGGCTTAGGCATGGGCGGGCCACCACTTGAATTACGTAATCTCTGCTGCTGGGCAGTTATTCCACCGCAAGGCGCGTTACGGTTTTACCAACCGCCGATCCACTTTTTGCACGGGGTCGCCGCTTTTGTTGGCGTTGAATCTGCGCAGGTGCGATCCTCCAGCACGGCCCGGGCGGAGCGTCAGGCAAAGGTAAGCAATTGTCAATATAATTACGCGCCAGCCCCGCTTAACATCCCAACTCCACTCGCACGATTCTCTCAAGCGACCGCGTTACGAATGGCTGCAATAGTCCTAAGTAACTCGGGGATGGATGTAAGCTCAAGCATCGTGCTCGAATCGCTCAAACCCTTCTTCGGTTGAGGGTGGCACTCGATGAATAACGCATCCACACCCGCAGCGGTCGCGGCCTTCGCCAGCAGCGGCGCGCGGTCCGGGCGTCCCCCCGTCTGCTCGCCGGTCCCGGGCAACTGTGTTGAATGCGTGCAGTCAAAGCAGACCGGCACTCCGAGTTCCATCAGATCTCCCAGGCCCAAGAAATCGTTCACAAGCCGACCATAACCAAAGAAAGTTCCTCGCTCGGTAAGCATCGTATTGTCACAGCCCGCTTCACTTAACTTGCGGATAGCCCCCACCATCTCGCCGGGCGACATAAACTGCCCCTTCTTTACATTCACGCCCCGCCCGTGTGCCTTTGCGGCCGCCCCGGCCGCGAAGAGCAGATCGGTCTGCCTGCATAAAAATGCCGGGATTTGCAGCAGATCAACCGCGCCCGCCGCGGCGTCCGCCTGCGTCGGATCGTGGATGTCTGTGGTGACGGGCACGCCCAACTCGCCGCCCAACTTCGCCAACCAGTCGAGCCCAACCTTAATTCCGGGGCCGCGTGGCGAGTGAACGCTGGAACGGTTGGCCTTGTCAAACGACGCCTTGAATATGTAATTTAATTTTAGGTCGCGGCAGATATCCCTGACAATCGTGCCCACTTCCAGCCCAAGCTCGTACGACTCGAGCACACAAGGCCCGGCGATGATCGTAAGCGACCCCCCACCGATCTCTACGCGCCCCGCGCGACAGACTTTACTCCGCACTTTGCTCATAGAGACCAGCGTAGCCCACCCGCACGGGCTTTAAGCTGCCAGAGCCTTACCCTTCGCGCTAGGGGCCAAGCCGTTGAGCCCCCTCTTATAGTCAATGATTATGTTGACCGCGTATGGCTAGGATTCTCGCGGTAGCTCGCAGCCGCGTGACGCGCCCCGGCAGCCGCGGCCCTGGCAGCCCGGCCCGCAACCCGGCCACACGCAACCCCCGCTCCCATACAGCGCTTCGCCGCCCCGCCCGCAACTGAAAACGGCCAGAGTCGGCAGCCCCGCGTGGAGCCCGCTGGTCCACCAATAGGCGTCGCGTGCGGTATGTTCAGCGGAACCTCACCCCTGGAACGCTCCGCGCTTCCCGATCCCTTCCCTGAAGCCGACGGATCAGGCCGGTCGGCCGTGCCGCCCCGAACGCGCTCGACAACCGCATCAACGGTACGGCCAGCAGCCCGCCCAACCTCTTGCACCGCCGCCGACACTGCCACTCCGGCCGCCGCTCCCGCCGCGACAGCCCGGCGAGCCCCACCAACTGCCCGCTCTTTCACCCTGCCCGCCAAGGTCTTGCGTCTGGCTCGCGCCATCGCGACGCGGCGAACAGCGAAGATGCTCCCAACTGCGGCAAACCCGGTTCCACAAGCCCATAGCGCCCAGGCTCGGTCTGAGGAAACCGCGTGGCCCTCGGCAAGCAAACTGGCAAATCCCGCGAAGACGCCGCTCGCCATGAGCGTACCGATAAACCCGCCGCGTAGCAACCCGGTCGGAGCGGCCAGAGCGGCGACGCACGGCCGCGAATCGCTAATATCAAAGGAATTTCCACGATCTGGCTCGCGGGCTGCATCTTTCTCCGCCAGCCGACCAGTCCCCTCAAATGCCCACCATAGAAGCCCGTAGCCCTTCCAAAGAAGCCAAACCGGAGCAAAGATAAACTTAGACATTATGGACAAGACTTGAAGCATGGCAAAGCTCTCGATGGCACGGTCGCAGGAATAGACGTCCCAAAAGTGGTTGGGGATCAGAGTCCCCTCGTTTCATACCGGCGATCAAGAAACCCCGCGGCTTAACCGGCCAGCCTTCGACTCAGTCGCCAGTCGCTTCGCCCCTGAGTGCTAAAAGGCCCATTAAGTGACGCCCCTCGCCCTTTTCTAATGGTGTCCCCTCACCTACTATTCATTGTGAACCGAAGCCCGGATGGCTGGACCGGAGGTAGGTACTCCGCTAGGCGTTGCATTGAGGGAAGTCGGGAAGGCGTACGCCGCGTTTTGAGCCACAATCAGGACTCACTCGCGATTTTGCAGCCTAGCAGTTGCGTGGGGTGCTTTGCGTAGAGGAAGTGGGTAGTTTGGCGTAGAACGTCTCGCCGTGGTGATGGCACCACGGTTGCACAGTGATCAATCAGTATTCGACCAGTACTCGACGAAGCAAGTCGGGTGCTGGGTTTGAATGAACGGCAGAACAATGGACGACGACGACGACGATTCTGACCCCTACTAACCGCTCCCGGAATCCCCGGCGACGTGCGCTTGTCCCTCGCCTTCGGCACCTAAGTCTTTCGTAGTTATTTTCGCTCAAGCTACCCCGCCCTAATGCACCGCAATCGGGTGGGCGGGGCGAGCAAGTTAGAAAGATCGCGTCACCGCCCGTCCGCAGGCTTTGCAAGCAAGCCAAAGTCGGATCGTAAGCAGTGCACGCAAATCGAGCATCGCACCCGCCGCGGAGCACACCGCTCACCGGCACATTCATCAGAGGTTGTTTTAGTTATGTCCGCCGACCTTTCTTATATCCGTAACTTCGGTATCTGCGCCCACATCGATGCCGGCAAGACCACCGTCTCCGAACGCATCCTGTTCTACACCGGTAAGAACTACAAAATCGGCGAAGTGCATGAAGGCACAGCGACGATGGACTTCCTGCAAGAAGAGCAGGAACGCGGGATTACCATCCAGTCTGCCGCGACGACCTGCCCCTGGGAGTACGCAGGCCGTGAATATAAGCTGAACCTGATCGATACCCCCGGCCACGTAGACTTTACGATTGAAGTCGAGCGCTCGCTCCGCGTGCTCGACGGCGCGGTCGCGGTCTTCGATGGTAAAGAAGGCGTTGAAGCCCAGTCCGAAACCGTTTGGCGGCAGGCCGATCGGTACAAAGTGCCGCGGATGTGCTTTGTTAACAAAATGGATAAGATCGGGGCGTCATTCGACTTTTCATTCGGCACGATCAAGACTCGCCTTGGCGCTAACGGTATCGCCATTCAATATCCCATCGGCTTGGGCCACGATCACAAGGGTGTGATCGACCTCATGACCATGCGGGCTTACTTCTTTGAGGGCGACAAGGGCGACACGGTAGTTGAGCGCGATGTCCCTGAGGACATGCTCGAAAACGTAACCAAGTGGCGCGCCGATATGATCGAAAAGATCGCCGAGCTTGACGACAACTTGATGACCAAGTTCCTGGAAGGCACCGAGCCCTCTATCCCCGAACTTAAGTTAGCGCTCCGCAAGGCGACCATCCTGGAGCGTTGTTATCCCGTACTGTGCGGGGCCGCGCTGCGTAACATCGGCATTCAGTTGCTGCTGGACGCCGTCGTAGATTATCTCCCCAGCCCCACCGAAAAGGTCGACGTTGTGGGCACGGACCCGCGTGACAAGGAAATCGCTCTATCACGCCCGCACGACCCCAAAGCCCCCTTCTCGGCTCTGGTCTTCAAGGTAGTCTCTGACAAGCACGGCGACTTAACTTATATCCGCGTCTACTCGGGCACGCTCGCCCGCGGCACGCGCCTTATCAACCCCGGCAACGGCAAGAAGGAAAATGTAAGCCGCATCTATGAGATGCACGCGCAGCACCGCAACGATCTCGATGAGACCACCGCGGGCAACATCGTCGCGGTCGTAGGTGTCAAGGATTCCTACACCGGCGACACGCTCTGCGACGCCGATAATCAGATCATCCTTGAACGCATGTACTTCCCCGAGCCGGTGATCGCGATGTCGATCGAGCCCAAGACGCAGGATGATAAGCGTAAGCTCAGCGAAGCCCTGGGTGTCATCCGCCGCGAGGATCCCTCGTTCCGCTCCAAGTTTGATGAAGAAACCGGTGAAACCATCATCTCGGGGATGGGTGAGTTGCATCTTGAAATCATCAAGAACAAGCTCGTCCGCGA
>Ga0105049_10011594_pt1 | contig 10100 bp, 7 predicted proteins | sample MAT06_FD_78087 | JGI IMG/M metagenome (GOLD analysis project Ga0105049, IMG submission 78087) | Freshwater microbial communities from Lake Fryxell liftoff mats and glacier meltwater in Antarctica - MAT-06 | ecosystem: Environmental > Aquatic > Freshwater > Ice > Liftoff microbial mat | place...
AATGATCGCGTACTTATCAAAGCATTTTGCCATCTTGGGCAAGTGTTCGGAAACATAGACTCCGGGCACACAAGTCGGTATCGTTTGGAAGTCGCTCCGAATTCCATCGGGAGCTTCGGGCTTGGGATCAAACGTATCCAAATGAGATGGCCCACCGCTGAGATCGATGAAGATGCCCGAGGTAGCATGTCCTTCCTGGACCTGCCCAGCTTCAGTCGCCCGAAGATAGTGGGCCAAGGTGAACGCACTTGCTGAAAGCGCCCCCACGCGGATGAAATCCCGGCGTTGGATCCCGTCACAATAGCTATGGATTGACATGGCGATTCGTCCCTTTTAGTGATTCAGAATAAACTCTTTAGAATTGATCAGTGCCCATAACACATCGCTGATTCCGTGCATGGGCGATTCAGCTCGTGCGATCGCATCCAACGCAATCTTGGTTTCGTTGGCGGCAGGCATCCGCGACAAAGTGCGTAGATAGGCATCCTCGACAATTTGAGCGGCATCGGAAGGACTCAACCCATTCAACGATTTTTTCTGCGCTGGATCCACAAAGTTTTCCGCTTCCGATTTGTCCTCGGAGGAAACCACTTTGGCTGAAACCTCCAGTAGCCGTCGCTCTTCGCGTGCAAGTCGACCGGTGAGATCCCGGATCTTTGAGGGATCCCCATTTTTTGCCGTAAGGACTTCGATCTGCTTGCGCAATGTTCTAATCTTCTTGTCGACTTCGTCGGTCGCCTGCATGCTGTTCTCGTCTCGCATCGACTCGCGAACGGGAGCCGTGGCGCGAGGCATAGGCAAGTTGCGTTCGCCGGCGATTTGCATCAGCCAGCTCGTTTTTGGATCGTTCATCGCGCTGATAACGTCCGAGTCGTTTCGGATAAAAACAGTTTGCAATAAACTTGGATCACTCGATTTATCGCAATCGCAATTGCTTTCACGAATCGATCGACCGAACACGCTCAGGGCGTAATTGGATCCGTTTTTCCTTTGTACGCTTGCGCCTGCCAGCGTCATAGCCCGCTAGCTATCGAGGTTGCAAATCGATTTCGCTTTTTCGTCACTGGAAAGTGCAATTCGCAGTGCATCGTAGGCTGTTTCCGCTGGAAGTCGTCTCAGCAGGGCGTGCGAAAAGTTTCTTCGGTCGTTGCCATTGGTGTCGTTGGTTTGCCAGCTGCGTTGGTACGTGTCAGTATTGAGAATAGTGCGATGCAGCCAATGGAAATCGTATCCACTTTCGATGAAGCCTTTGGATAAACAATCGAGCAACTCCGCATTGCTAGGAGCGTTCGCGAGGTTGAGATCATCGGCTGGATTGACTATTCCAACTTGAAAGTAGTGAGCCCAAACGCGATTGACGATCGCTTTGGCAAAGTAAGGATTGTCCTTGCGTCGCAACCAATCCATGAGCGGCCCGCGTGGATCGGAGACAGTGGATAGATCCACGAACTCAGCGCCTAGCAACCGAGCCGTTGGAACCTTTTTTGGTTCCGCTTGCTTCTTCCCTTTCTTGTCTTTTTTGTCGGCGGCTTTGTCGGCTTTGTCGGCGGCTTTACCGGCGCTCGAGACGAACATCTCAGGGAAGGGGATCGTTTTACCAGAGGGGAACACCTCCAAAAGTTTCTTTCGAAGATCGTTGCCTTTGAGAGATTTTGCCAAGCCGAGAGCGTTGACCATTTCCTCCGCTTGGGACTTAGAACCTAGCATATAACTGTTTTGGTTAGCTGTTACGCCGTCGAACAGTCGTTCGAACTGATCGAAATCCTGTTTGGACCATTGATCAAAGGGGTGTTTGTGGCATTGAGCGCACTGGATACGAACGCCGCAGAATGTGTACGCAAACGCGATAGCACGTTCCTCGGAAGTCTTCTGATTCGTTCGGGCCCAGTAGTACATCATCGTCGAGCGATCCGCAAAGCTCTTGCCCGATTCATCGCGACAGATACGACTCATGTTGTCGCAGTACTCTTCATAGCTTTCGCCCGACTCGCGCGAAACAGCTGTCACGATCCCTTCGACGATTTTATCGTAAGGAACATTTGCCGCGACTCTGGCGTAAATCCATTGGTACCAGTGTTGGGTGGAGGTCTGAGCTAGCGGCGAAAACTGCTTCAGCTGATCATCGTTGTTGCCGGTCATGTCACACAGGAAAGTCGTCCACCACGCGGCGTAGCCGGGCGAAGCGAGCAAAGTCTCAATCGCTTTCGAGCGCTTGTCCGACGATGGATCTTCGATAAACGCTCTCGCTTGCGATGAAGTGGGTAGTGTCCCGGATAGATCCAGCGATACGCGGCGAAAGAATTCGGCGTCGTTCGCAATCCGGGAAGGCTGGATGCCCATCCTGTCTAGTTTGGTTAGCACGAGCCGGTCAACATCGTTGTTGGCAACCGCGATCTGCGACTTCAATGTCCCCGATTTTCCTGAGGGACGAAAGACGCTCACAGGCACCACCGCATTGTCATACGAGACCACCACGTGTGTATCTCCTGACTCACCCCCTGTCACCTTCCCCGTTTCGTCAATCTTGGCGATAGACGTGTCGTTGCTAACGAATCGGCATAAAGCGGTGACGTCTTCTTGAGAACCATCTTCCCACACAGCAAACGCTTGCAACGTTTTGGTTTGACTCAGGTCGGAGAAAGAAATTTCAAGCGGTGACACGTCGAGTCGAACGAGTTTTTGGACTTTTGATTTTTGTGTTCCACCCGCTTTGGGCGCACCGGCTTCGATCCACGTTCGAAGAACCCAGTATTCCCAGCCATTCTTGCGGAACCGTTCCCCTCCTTCATGCGACTCGGCGTCGACGGGTTTGGTCAGAATCAAGCTTTCGCTTGGTTGTTCTGTGTTGACTCGCAATGCATCTTTATCCATCAGAGCCTTGAGGTCCGCGTCAAAGTCGTATCCAAAAAGGGAGAGCAGAAAGCCACCTTGACCTTGGAACGAACCGTGGCAAGCTCTTCCGTTACAACCCAAACGGCCAAGCAACGGCGATATATGCTTTTGGAAGTCGGGAACCTCTGCAGTTTCTACCCTACCCTCTGCATTCGGGCTGAACCGCGTTTGCAATGAGGCTAGAGGCTCTGTCGCAAAGGCAACCTGTATCCATAATGCTGCAAACAGGGCAGCTATCCATACGTTTTTGTACATAGGTGATCTTTTAAGTTGAAAGGCTTTAGGCAAGGGGAGGTCGCGTTGGGATGGGAAACGACTACTTTTTGTTCTTGCTGGCTTTTTCTTTGTTTTCCATTCGCTTCATCAGGTTCGTCAATTGCTGTTCGATTCTTTCCTGCTCGTGCCCTTCGGTCTTGGAGAGCAAATCGGAGAGCTGCTGCTCCCTTTTCAACAAGGATGCTTGTTCCAATTTCCATCGCTTCTTTTGGTTTTCGACTTGATTCTTGAGGAGCGATCGCAAACCCTCTTTGTCAAAGCTCTTGTCACCGGCAACCCCCTTGGCCAGCAACAAGTCTATTTTGGACTGCAGTTTCCAGCTCTCCAATTCGAGTGAGTGGGACTCGACTTCGCGCTTGAGGAGCATTTCCAAACGCTTGCGAGTCTTGGCGATATCGCGAATGGCCGTCTGGTACTCCTTTTGACTCATGGGCTTGAGCGTCTGTAGCAACGACACAAGCTCAGGGTGGTGCTCCTTCACAAATGCGATAGCGTCTTGCTCAAGCACTTCAAAGGGGGTGGCTGGTGCAGCCTCTCGCTCCCCCTGCCCGAGAAATGGTTGCCCGAGCACCGGTTGCCCGAATAACAGTTGATTGAAGAGCAGAGCTAGCAGAGCTAAAAAGAGACACATCCCAGTGGATTCTTTTCTTGATTTCATGGAAAGCCTCTTATCGAATCGATTGAATCCAAAGGTGCACTTGGGTGATGAATTGCATCGATACCAACCGACGCGACCAGCACCATCCAATCGGGTAGTTCGCTTTCCTCGAACGCGTCGCGAGTTGAACCCAGATCGACTTCAGCATCCTCTGTAAAAGGAGGCTGTCTTTGCATATGCGATGCCTCTTCCGCTCGCAGATCACTCCACACCATGGCGATTTGCGGAGCTTTCTCCAAAGGGACTCGCAACGCCGACCAATTCACCCAAGGAGCCAAGAGCAAGGTTGCTGCCAACGCCAAACACAATCGCCAATCCAGACGGGTTGTGTTTGCTGAAGTGGGCAAACGTACCGGAAGCATAGACTTTTCTGGAGGTGAGATCCTCGGCCAGTCGGCAGGCTTCATGGCTCGCATCGCTTGGAGCCTAGAAACCGATTCGGCTACGATTTCGCCAAGCTCAGGATCGTCTACAAGTTGCAATTCGAACGCACTTCGATCTAACGACGGGTCGTCGAGTAGATAGAGCATTGCATCCAAATGCCTCTGCTGTTCGGAGTTTGATCGCACGGTCGGTTTATGGGATGTAAGGGTTCGGGTTACGTATGTCTTCGCAATCTTTCGAGCGCCAGTCTCATCCTTGATAAAGCTGTTCCTATCGGAACTTGCATTACCTCTGCGATCTCAGCAAAGGACTTGTCTTCAAAAATTCTCAATTGGAGAGTTTGCTGCTGTTCTGTCGGAAGACTTTGGATCTGTTTCCTAAGGAGCTCCACCGTTTCTCGGTCCGCCATTTTGGAAAGCGGATTAACTTCGTAGGTTCCCTTTGGCTCGGAGACCGAGTCCATCGGTACCACATCGGATGCTTGAAAACGTTTCTGTTGTTCGCGCAGCTTGATCGCTTCGCGATGCACCACGCGAAACAGCCAATTCTTTCGTGCTTCGGGCGCTACATCGCCGCCGAATCGCGAGAGGCTGAGAAAGGAGTTCTGAACAACGTCCGCTGCGGACGACCAATCCCGAACAATCGCCCACGCATACCTTTCCAGCACACCAGCATACAGTCGGTGGCATTCGGAAACGATGGTTGCATCAAGTGGTCGTTCAGGCACCGCCGCCACAGTTACGAATCCTCGCTGGGAGCGTCGTCAAAAAACCGATCTGCAGTAAAGAGGGGCCAAGCGACCGGTTTATTCACAGATCGAAAAGAAAATTCCTGCGGCGTTTTCAAAAAAATTTCGGCCTTCCATGCCGAATCCAGGAATTACTTCAAATCTTTGATGCGAATGTTCTTGAAATCGACCCACATGGGTTTGCCAGCATGCAGTTGGAGGGCCAAGATACCTTCCGACAACGCCAGATTGGGTTCTTCGTCGGAGAAGTCGAGGATCAACCGGTCGTTCATGTAATGCTGAATGCGGTTCCCTTTGGCAACGATTACAACGTCGTTCCAACCGTCGAGCTTGAACAGTTTTGTAAATCCCGCTTCGTCGATCAGGACCTGGGAAGCAGTTTTCTTTCCTTCTTTTGTCCAAGAGCCTTTTTCTCCGACCATACAAACCCGTCCTCGTTTGCCACCTTCATCGTAGATGAACCCCGAGATATTGGGAAAACCCACTTCGTTGCGAAGCTCGTGCTGGTAACCTCGCACCACCCAAGCATTCTTTACGGAACCGTCGGTAATGTGCTTGGAGCGGTACTGGATTCCAGAGTTATTGGTGGCATTGCACCGAAATGTCAGCCGCAATTCGAAATCCTTGGTCGTACCTTTCTTCCAAATCAGAAACGTGTTTCCACGCGCCGGGATTTGTTCGGTGGTTTCGCCGTGGATAACACCGTCGCGAACGCTCCACAACTGCGAATCACCGTCCCAATCGTTCAGGTCGTTACCATTGAAGATGGCCTGCATGTTGGATTCAGGTGGAGCACTGTTGGGAGTGTCTACCGCTGAAACAAGGGAAGAGAAACAAATCAAGGCAGAGAAACCGAGCAGAGATCGCACGTTGAAGAACTCCAGGTTGATAGAGAGGTAAAGGCGTTTGGGCCAATTGTAGGAAAGAATGATTATGATCATGGACAGCAACGTTGCCTATGCCATTGGTTAGAATATTAGGCCATGCCATGTTATTTTCCATCCATCAATGCAGATCGTTAGGACAGACTATGGAACGCAACGTTTTGTTGCTTTGTGTCTTTATTTTTGGTGCACCAACATGGAGTGTTGGGCAGAGTTCAGCCGACACAAAACTGCAGCAAGTTTTTGAAGACTATCACGAACAATTTCTGATTCTGTTTCCTCTAGAGGCGACTGCTTTTGGGGATTCCCGATACAACAACTTGCTACCGCTAGACATTAGTCCGGATTTCGCTTCCAAAGAAACCCGATTCTACCAACAGACGCTAGAACGGCTTCGGGCCATAGATAAGAAATCAGTCAGCGAGTCGCAACGCTTAGCGGCCCAAATCCTCGACTACGAGTTGGGTATGCGAATCGAAGGGATGCAATTCAATTTCGATCGCATCCCGTTCAATCAATTCGAAGGCTTGCCACTTCAGTTCGGACAGATGGGCAGCGGGACAGGCAGTCATCCGTTCAAAACGGTAAAAGATTACGAAGACTGGCTCCAACGAATCGATGCGTTTGCCGTCTGGTCGCGAGTGGCCGTAGAACGATTTCGCGAGGGAATGAAGGAGGGCTATGTCCTGCCCAAAGTCTTGGTGCGTCAGATGGTAAAGCAACTGCTCGATCCAACATTGGCAAGTAGCGATTTAGAGCAGAACCTTTTCTACGGCCCGATCAAGCTATTGCCATCGAGCTTTTCCGCCGACGAAAAACGCCGTTTGGCAGAGCGTTTCCAAACCGCTATCACAAACACGATTGCTCCAGCATATCGGTTTATGGGAGAGTTTTTGCGAGACGAGTATTTGCCAGCGGCACGCGACTCTACCGGGATTTTTGAACTCAAGAATGGTAGGGACCACTATCGCTACTGGGTTCGGCGATGGACGACTACGGACATGACCCCGGACGAGATCTTTCAATTGGGCGAACGCGAAGTCACACGCATTCGTACGGAGATGGAACGGATCCAAAAGCAGATGAATTTTGAAGGCACGCTGCTTGGTTTCTTCGAATTCCTGCGGACCGATGGGCAGTTCAAGCCGTTCAAGGATCCTGGCGAAGTGATCGCTTTCTTTGCCGCGATTCAGTCGAAGCTAGAGCCTCAATTGGCAAAAGCTTTTCTACAAAGGCCGAAAACCCCGTTTGAGATTCGCCGCACCGAGGCCTTTCGAGAAAAAACGGCAAGCGCAGAATACATGCCCGGCTCCGCGGATGGAACACGTCCGGGAATTTTCTATACGCCTATCCCCGATGCGACACAGTTCAATATCACCGGTGGGATGGAATCCCTGTTCTTGCACGAAGCGATTCCGGGACATCACTATCAAATTTCGTTGCAACAGGAGAACGAACAACTCCCCCGTTTTGCTAGGTTCCTTTGGTACGGCGCCTACGGAGAGGGATGGGCTCTCTACTGCGAATCCATCGGAAAAGAGCTTGGACTCTACACCGATCCCAAACAACGGATCGGAGCATTGGGTGACGAGATGCATCGCGCTATTCGACTGGTTGTCGATGTCGGGATGCACTGGAAGGGATGGACGCGCGAGCAAGCGATTGAATACATGATGGCCAACGAGCCGATCAGTGAGGATGGGGCCATTGCGGAAATAGAACGCTATATGGCTTACACGGCTCAAGCCCTCTCCTACAAGATCGGGCAAATGAAAATTAGTGAATTGCGAGCCCGCTGCGAAAAGAGGTTAGGCGAACGATTCAATCTAGCGCAATTTCACGATGAGGTGTTGCGAAATGGTTGTATGCCCCTCAATATCCTCGATAGCAGGCTCGACCAGTGGTCGCCACAGTAGGCTATCGACAGTAGGCTATCGACAGTAGGCCATCGACAGTAGGCTATCGACCGAAGTTCACTTTCTGACGAGCTTCCAGGACCGCTCGGTCCTTGGCTCGATCGAGTTTGTTTTCCGTCTTGGAAACAAAACGTTTGGCATCCGATGCTACAGGCTTGAAAACGGCTTGAGCGTTCGCATCGTTTTCCTCGACGACAATATGGGGCTGGACGCCGCGAGCGCTGATCGGAGTTCCGTTGGGCGAAAAGAACTTGGAGACGGTCAGGCGAAGACCACCATTGCCAAAGTCGTTGTGAAACACGCCTTGAACGCTTCCTTTACCATAGGAAGTTTGACCGACTACGGTGCCCCGTTCGTGGTCGCGAATGGCCCCGGCGAAGATTTCGCTGGCACTCGCGCTGTCTCCATCAATAAGAACGACCAGCGGGATATCCCAAGTGTTCTCTTCATGCGCGATGAAGTTGTGATTTTCTTGGCCGTTGCGACCCTTCGTGGTAACAATCGACCCTCGCTTCAGGAAGTAATCCGCCAATTCTACTGCCGAATCCAGCAGTCCGCCCGGGTTGCGACGAAGGTCGATCACGACGCTTCGCATCCCTTCTTTACTCAAGTCGAGCATAGCGCGGGTCACTTCGCCAGCCGTGGTCTTTTGGAAATTCGTGATTCGAACATAGCCCACTCCCGGTTCTGCCATCTCAGCTACAGACACACTTGGCACATCTACTTTACGCCGTTGCACTTCGACATCGAACGACGAATCGTCGGCATTTCTAAGAACCAATCGGACGCTGCTCCCCTCGGGGCCTCGGAGCAAGTCAGCGGCTTTCTTAGCGCCGATCTGAAGAACGGCTGAACCGTCGACTTTCAAGATCGCTTGGTTGGGAAGTAAGCCAGCCTGGTGAGCCGGGCCGCCTCGGAATACATCGACAATCCGTAGTTCCGTTCCTTCCGCCCAAAGCTCCACCCCTAGCCCGATCAGATTCCCCTCGATTTGGGACATGACTTCTCGGTACTCGCCGGGGGTCAATAAAGCGGAATAGGGATCGAGAAGCCCAACCGAGCCAGCAATGTATTCATAGATAACGGCCGAGGGTAGGAGGCCTATCTGTTGGCTGGCCAAGTTCGCCACGGTCGCTACCGTGGTTTTCAGCTCTTCGGCATTCTGAATTTTTCGCCCGAAGACGGCTTTGTGAATGTTCTTTCGGAAGTTCTCGACTGCGATGGCATCCGCGCTGCGCAGATGCTTTCCAAGAAAGTCTGGTTCTGTCAGGGCAACCTCGAGAAAGGCCGTGCCGTGCAAAGCCAATTTGTAGTAGTCTACCTGCTCGACATAATACACCTCCAGCTTGGTAAGAACTTCGGTAAGCACCTGGAGGGAGTCGGCAGGCGTCGAGCGATCGACCGTTTGCATGAAAGAGCGGTCGGAATAGCGACGCGTTACGTCAAAATGCACGCGACAGATCTGCATCCGTTCGCTGCAATCCTTGAGTTGCGGGTCCCGTTTGAGTGTCTTTTCGTAGTGCACGATGGCTTCTTGCCATAGATTTTCTTGCTCAAGTCTTTTTCCATCCGCAATCGGGTTTTTGGACCCCTCGATAATACTACCGGAAGGACGGTACTGCCCATACGCAATGGGATCGCCGCTGCTTGCGAAAACGCAAAGAGCGATCGCCAATCGTATCAGGCGCAGAGACAAATTTCGCATCGGGAACTGCCGGGCAAGTTGCATAGTGGTAGACATGTAGGACTAAAGGAGTATGCAGCCCCAAACGTGTCGGTCAAAAAAACGAGTGTGAGTTTCTGCTCGCTTCTTTTTCGTAATCGGCAAGGTCAGCGGGGGCCGATCTCGATGTGACGCAAATGGGGATGGTAGGGACGAAGAACGCGATCCCTCGAAAACCGCTTTGGAACTCCAACAAGGGAGAATTCCGAGCCTGCGGCTTATGCGTCTTGCACAAGAAAATTCGACTGCGAAGAAAGCCCGTCGAAAAGGGGAAAAACTCCGAAGGGAGTGTAGCATCCAACTCGAATGCTATTCCTTCCCGCTAGATACCACCGGCGGACTTACTTCCACGGCAACTTTATGCGCTCAGTGGTCGGAAGGCAAGGGACTGTTTGGCCTGCTTCTCCTTTCGCTCGATTGGTTGCGATGGTTCTGGCGAAAAAGAAGCTGTTGGCGTCGCCCTCCCGGACGTTTATCCGATCGTCGAACTGCATTTCAATGGCTGTTTGCACCAAATTTTGACGCGATTCATCCCAATCCTGGAATCGCCATTTCGAAAAAAATTTCTGCTTCAGAATTTGTCGTTGGCTCTCTGGGAGTTTGACAAACAACTGCATGA
>Ga0105049_10011604_pt1 | contig 10096 bp, 9 predicted proteins | sample MAT06_FD_78087 | JGI IMG/M metagenome (GOLD analysis project Ga0105049, IMG submission 78087) | Freshwater microbial communities from Lake Fryxell liftoff mats and glacier meltwater in Antarctica - MAT-06 | ecosystem: Environmental > Aquatic > Freshwater > Ice > Liftoff microbial mat | place...
ATCGATCTTGACACGGCCGCCGTCGCCCGGATACCCGGCTAGACGGGACGAGTCAACGGTGGTGTGTATCAGGTGAGTGTGTTGCGAGCGGAATCGATTCGTGACGGCGGGATGGAGGTTCTGACATCCAAGGGGCTCGGGACTGCGATCAACTTTCAGCTCACCGGTGGCGGCAAGGCGGCAATCACAGGTGACTTCGGGATCAAAGGGACGGGGATCAAAGGGACGTAGATCTTGATGCACGGATGCCACACGGTCTACGTCCCCTTGATGCACGGACGCATCAAGATCTACGTCCCCTTGATGCATGGACGCATCAAGATCTACGTCCCCTTGATGCACGGACGCATCAAGATCTACGTCCCCTTGATCACGTCCCCATGATCGCATCAAGATCTACGTCCCCTTGATCGATCGCATCAAGATCTACGTCCCCTTGATCGGATCGTCTTTTGATCGTCGCCCTGATCACCTTGATGCCCGCAGACCGGCACCGAAGGGCCGCGTGTGCGCGCCATCGTAGAGCCTGTTATCGCCTACGAACGCCTATACCGCGCACCGAAATGTCACAGTCCGAAAATCTCGCGGAAACTGCGCAGGCCGGTCCGCCGCACGACCACGGACGGGATCACCAGAATGCGGCTCGCGTTCAAACCCAGGACTGACCGGTCGTAGTACAGACCCAGCTCAGGGCCGATGCTGTACTCGCGGTTGCCGAACCGGTAGCCCACTGACGCACCCACCACCGGATCGTCGCTGACCGCCGTGCTCGTGATGGGGAACACCTGTGCGACACGGATTGCGCCGTAAAGCTGGCCCTGCTTCGTCCACTTCCCCGAACTGATCAGGGTGGCTTCAAGTCCAGCGTGTTCGCCCATGTTGAGCACGCCGCCGCCGAACATGATCGAGGTGCGCGCGCGGTTCTCCTGTTTCGTCGAGCTGTCGGCGCGGGTCAGCTGTTGCTTCACGGTGACCATGAAGCCGCTCCACGTCGCGATGCGAAAGCCGATGTCTGTGCTCGGGTTCAGGCCATAGCGGACCTCGGTGTCGATTGACGGACGCCGTATTGGAGTACTGTCGCCGATTGTACCCGGCACGATGTTGATGCTCGTACTCGAGACTGGTTTTCCGACCGGTGCGGTCTCGGCGCCCTGCCCGACGGTGTAGGAAATACAGCCGGTAAGAAGCGTGCCGAGGGGGGCGATGAGGCGGGCAGTGATGCAGCGACGGACGATGCGGCGCGATAGGTCAGCAGACACAGTGTGCTCCGTGGGTGAGAGGTCACGGATAGGATACGGCGGCCGCCCATGCTGCTGAATACGTCAGTTGACGTAGTAATGCGCCCTTTCGAAGTGTCTGGCGACTGGTCCCGCGTCGTCAGCACGTACGAGTGCCGCTGGCGTGTGTATTCTCTACCTACGTCATCTGACGTATTGGGGTCGCCGACGGCAGGGACAATGTTGATCGCAGAACAACGACATCTGCGCTTTCCCGAGGTGATTCCCATGCTGTGCCTTCCGTCAACTCATCGCGAGCCGCTTTTCCGCGCTGCCCTTCTCGTCGCGCTCGGACTGGTCGCCGCCACATCGGTGTTTGCGCAGCCGGCACCCGACTCGGTGGGACGCCGCCGCATTCAGCCCTTGCCCGCTCTGGGATCCGCGCCGGAGACCGGCCTCCAGTTCGGCGCCACCGTACTGGCGGTCTGGGAGCCCGCTCCCCGCCTGCGCACCCGACCCGCATCGCTGCTCGCCTCGGTACTGCGGACGACCAAGGCACAGACGCGGGTGCGCATCGAAGGGGAGCGCTGGTCCACCGGCAACGCGCGACGCATCGCCGGATCGCTGCAATGGCAGGAGTTTCCACTGCCATTCTTCGGCTTCGGCGATCGCACTCCGGATTCAGCGGAGGAGATCTATACACCCACCGGTACCGAGGCCGTGCTCTCGGCGCAGCAGCGCATCGCCGGACCGTGGTACGTCACCGCAGGTGTGCGGCACCTCGACCAGAAGATCACCGCCGACACGGTTGGTGTGCTGCGCCTTGGCCGGATTACCGGAAGCAGTGGCGGCGTGAGCACAGAGTTGTCGGCCGGGCTGCAGCGCGATACGCGAGACAATCTCTTTGCGCCGCACGCCGGCCAATGGTTGCAGTTGACGTACTCGCACGCCGACGACGGTCTCTGGTCTGATTTCTCGTATCGCACCGTGAGGCTCGATGCGCGCAGCTATCACACGATCGGGCTCGCGCACGTGATCGCGCTGCAGCTGCAGGTGACGGGCGTGGATGGCGATGCGCCGTTTGATGCACTGGCGCTGGTCGGCAACGGTGACATCATGCGCGGCTACAAGCGTGGTCGGTACCGTGATCGCTGGCTGAGAACCGCACAGGCGGAGTATCGCTCACCAAGCTGGCATCGCCTGGGAGGTGTGGTATTCGGAGGCGCGGGCGTGTCGTCGTCAACGCTCGGCGACATCAGCGGGCAGCGCATTCTGCCCACCTACGGCGCCGGGCTTCGCGTGCAGATCGATACCCGACAGCGCACCGGTGTTCGCGCCGATTACGGCCGTGGGCTCGATGGTGCATCGGGGCTCTACATCGGATTCAATCAGGCGTTCTGAGATGAAACGCGACGCGGATTCATCGAACTGTCACCACATGATTTCCACCATCTCCGTCGCGCAGCGGGGTACGGCCGTCACTGGCTCCGGCTTGATGCAGGAGAACGGGCGATCCGAAACAGTCCCCGTCACCGCCAGCGGCTCATAGACTCCGCCGCGCGCTGCACTCACGATTCGCGGCATGCAGTTTGAGGGGTGCGCAGTGACCGGCCTGCTCCGTGCCATGAACGGCGCCAGGATCATGGCCGACACTCTTGTGTTCACTGGTGAGCGTTACGAACGCAAGATGATCGTGTTCCTCAGCGGGCCGTGAAACACATGCCGGCGTGCGCATCGCTCAGCGCTCACGCTGCTGGGTGGCCGAGACCCCCTCCAGGGAGCGATGCGCTTGACAGCGGAGTCATGGCAATTCGTCGCGAAAGAATCCTTCTGGACTTCGCCTAATCTGCAATCGATACTCATTGTATCTATAAACGATCCTAGAACGACGACTCGCGTGTCGCACCCCGCGCACCCGCTCCGGTCGCGTTCCGTACCCCACGCTGGAATCTCCAATGCTTCGTGTCACAATCATCGGCGTCATGACCGTGCTTCTCATCACCCAGCCCGCTACGGCGCAGCGGGTTCGTCCACAATTCCGTATCGACGGCGGTGCATCACTGGCCACCGTCACCGGTGACGAGATCGTGGGTGCCAAGACCAAGGTCGGCCCCTACTTTGGCCTGAGCGCGATCGTCCAGCGGCCGGGCAGCGTCCTCGGTCTGCAGACCGGGTTGTTCTACGTGTCACGCGGGGCGAAGGTGAATGCTCCGGATATCGATCCGGATATCACCGCGTCGGTGAAGCTGGGCTACGTAGAACTGCCAGTGATGCTGCGCATTGCACCTGTCGCGAAGGCTGGTGGTGCGGTGCCGGCATTCTTCGTCGGCACCAGCCTTGCGCTGCGGACGGGTTACAAGGCGGTAGCCGGCAGCGTGAATGTCGATTGCGACGACCCCGTCCCGACGTAAAGATAAAGGGGTTCGATTTTGGTTTCACGCTCGGCGGCGAAGTGGCGATTCCCGCCGGTCCGCGACTCTTCATCGTGCCGTCGGCACGATTCACGCAGAGCGTGACGTCGATCTCGGATCAGCCGGGCACCGATGCGAAGAACCGTACCATCCAGCTCGGGGTTGGGCTTCGGCGTCACCGGTAGGTGTGCAAGTCGAACAGCCCGCCCATGAGTGCATGCACGGGTGAGCTGTTTCTCGGCACCGTATCGATGATCATGCACTTGTGGGATGCCATGCGAGACGGCGGTGACACCCTCCAACAGCGCCACCCGTCGGCGCCTGGCTTCAGTCGCGATCTGCCCGGACTTGCTCTGTATGCCATGCGGGCGATTGGCATGATCGAGTTGCGCAGTGCACCGGGCATGACTCCTGCTCTCAGGAGGCTTCCGGTCCGCGCCCACGACTGGCGAAGCTGGTGTCGCCGTGGTGCTGGAGGCTGACGTGCGTGCCGAAACCACCGGCTCTGAACGTCGCAGAAGTGCCATGCGATCATCACTCCCGTGCGTACTGTTCGCGACGCTCGCCGAACGCGCCGGTGCCACACCCGCGAACGGGAACCGAGTGGACCTGCGCGCGATGGCGCGTGCACTTGCGGCATCCACCATGGCGGCCGACCATGGGGTCAGAGTCCTTGATCACCGGCCGACCATGGGGTCAGAGTCCTTGATCGCCCCACGACCATGGGGTCAGAGTCCTTGATCACTGCAGCGGAGATCAAGGACTTTGACCCCATGGTCTGGTGACGGGCGGGGCCACCTGCCGCTGCGCGAATGCAGTGCAGGGATGCCACATCATTCCAAGGACGCGCAGCACTGCCAACCGATTCTTATTGTGCGTTCGACCTCTCGCCTTGTCGGAGTCCGCGAGTGCGTTGCCTGAGGCGGTCCCGTCGCAATGGCTTGGTGCGCACGATCCCCGCATGTACTCCGCATGGCCGGTCCGCAGCAAGGCCACGGAGCGATATCGACTCGAAGTGCAGCGAGCGGTGTCTGGGGCCGACAGGGGATGGGCGGGGCGTCGGCTGGCCCGGTGGCATTACGCTGCGCTGACCTGATCAACCACCATTGGCAGGGGGCGACGGTGCATCGGCCTGATGCCATGCACACCGCCCGTCTGTACGCCTCCCGAGCAGCGCACTCTCGCGCAAGAAGTCTCTATCTCGCCGCGGGACTTCACGACAATCATGTCTGATTTCAAGATCTACGTCCCCTTGATCACTCCATCTCGCCGCGGGATTTCACGACAATCATGTCTGATTTCAAGATCTACGTCCCCTTGATCGCTCAAGATCTACGTCTCCTTGATCGCTCCATCTCGCCGCGGGATTTCACGACAATCATGTCTGATTTCAAGATCTACGTCCCCTTGATCCTCAAGATCTACGTCCCCTTGATCACTCCATCTCGCCGCGGGATTTCACGACAATCATGTCTGATTTCAAGATCTACGTCCCCTTGATCGCGCGTCCCCTTGATCGCGGATTTCAAGATCTACGTCCCCTTGATCGACGCAAGATCTACGTCCCCTTGATCGACGAACCACCGACCATGGGGTCCACCGACCATGGCGTCAGAGTCCTAGATCGCCGCGGCGGGATCAAGGACTCTGACCCCATGCTCCGGGATCAAGGACTCTGACCCCATGCTCCTGACCCTATGCTCGACTCACACCGCCTCTCACTACGCGCCCCCGAGCAGCGGACTCTCCCGCACCAGGTCCGCCAGCTCGCCGCGGGACTCCACGCCCAGCTTTTCGAAGATGTGCGACAGATGCGTGCTCACGGTGCGCCCGGAGATGTCGAACTGTGCGCCGATCTCCTTGTTCGACAGGCGCCGCGCCACGGCGCGCGCGATCTCGAGCTCGCGCCCCGTCAGCGCACCGGCCCCCTGCAGTGCCGTACGCGGTGGGAGGCGCAGGCCCAGCGCGCGCAACTGGCTGCGCACACCGCCCAGCTCGAACTCGGCGCCCAGTCGCACGAACACGTCGTGCGCCTTGCGTAACTCGCGTGCGGCTCCGACCACGTCGCCGTCGGCTTCCAGCACCTGTGCCGCGTTGCGTCGGATCTTCGCACCGTGGAACACGAATGGCACCGCATTCAACTCGTCGGCGGCGGCCAGCAGGCGTGCCGCAGCATCCGGCGCATTGTTCTTGACTCTCGCGACGAGTGCCTCCGCGGCAGCGGCCCACGCCAGGCCAAGACGGTGACCGAGATTGCCAGACTGTCGGCGGAGCCGCGTCGTGAGCTCCTCGACCCGGTCGTAGTCAAGCTGCCGCAACCCCACTTCAATCAACAGCGGGATCAGACGGTGAATCGCCCATGCCACGTAGCCGAAGCGGTCCGCCAGTGCAAGTCCACGCTCTCCGTACTCGCGCGCCCGCTCCCAGTCGCCGCCGAAAAGGTGATATGTGCCCAGGCCAGTGTGCGCGAGGATCACGTTATGCACGTTGCTCATCGCAGGTTGCGCGCTGTCGCCGTTTCCTTTGACGTTGCCGGCGCGATCGGCACCGGTGAGCGTCCATGCCTCTTCAAAAAGCCCACGCGCGCGCGCCGCATCGTCGCGCGCCAGGACGATCAGGCCGGTCCACACCAACAGGCGCGGGAGCAGCGACTGCGGCATGACCGCGCGCGCCAGGGGAATCGTGCGCTCGGCCAGCGCCAACGCCTCGTCCCATTGTCCCACCGCGGAGGCGTGCTCGATCGTGATCTCGGCCGTCATCGCCTGCAGCACCGGCGATGCAAGCGCGTCGGCGAGGTGTGCGGCCTCGCGCAGGTGGCGCTCAACGCCCTCGCTAGCGCCGGTGAAGCCTTCCAGCATCGCCATCGCCCAGTGCGACGCCCACGCCACCTCGCGATCGGCACACTGCGCTGCCAGCATCAGCGCCTTGGCGCCGTGCTCGCGAGCCGTCGCAGCGGGACCGGTCCACGCATAGAGCTGCAGCGCCACCTGATGCACTCGCGCGAGCAGCGACGCGTCGCCAAGCGACTCGGCAAGCGGAAGGGTGGCGTGCACGGTGCGTGTCGCATCGTCGTGACGACCAAGCGACTGCTGCATCTTTGCACGCGCGAGACGGAGGCGGATCACGAGTTCGGGGCGCGTCAGCGTGCCGGCCGCATCTTCAGCCTGCTCCAGCAGGTCGAGTCCGCGCCGCGCATCGCCCGAGCGGGCCGCTTCCTGCGCCAGGTGGTGGAGGAGACGCGCCCTCGCGCGCTGGTCGTCACGGGCATCGGCCAGCGACAATGCGCGCTGCCACCCGAGCACCGCCGCGTTCGACTCCCCGATGCGCAGGCGCGCCGTCGACACATCTTCCAGCAACGAGGCCGTGGCATCGGCATCGGCGATCCGCTCCGCGATCACCAGCGACTCGCCCAGCCAGCGCGCTGCTTCCTGGTCTGCGCGCCGCGCCATCGCATCGCGTCCCGCTGCTGCGAGATAGCGCAGCGTGCGCTCGTCGGTGCCCACGGTCTGCCCGCGCACGAGGTGCCGCGCCAACTCGATGGAGTGGCTCATCGCCTCCGCACCATGGATCGCCTCGAGCGCGGTTGCAATTGCGGCATGCAACGCACGTTCGCGCGCAGCGGTCAGCTCGCCGCGCAGCACCGACTGGATGATCGGATGCCCGAACTCGTAGAGCGCCTCGTCACCATCCCGGATCTCGACGAAAATACGGTGGCTGCAGAGCGCGTCGATGGCATCGGCGAGGCCCTGCTCGTCCAGGTTCGAGACGCGCTCGAGCAGCGCGAGCGATGCGCGCGATTCCACCACCGACGCGATCTCGGCGACGCGTCGCGCTCCCGCGTCGAGTGTGTCGAGGCGCGCCCGCACACCGTCGCGCACCGTGACCGGAAGCGTTCCGGCGCCGGTGTCCTCCACGATCCAGCTCGTACCCGAGCGGCGAATGTGACCGGCCGCACCGAGCGCTTTCAGCGACTCCGCCACGAAGAACGAATTCCCACGGGTATGCGACCAGAGCGCCGCACCATGCCGTTCGGCGTCGGCAGTCGGGAGCGCGAAGGAACGTTGCAGGAGCTCCGCGAGGTCGCTCTCCGACAGACTCCCGACGCGCTGCAACGTGGCTGCAGGTGTGCCGAGCAGCGAGCGTACCATGTTGCGCAGCACCGGGTTCGCGTCACGTCCGTCGTCCACGTACGCCAGCACGACCAGGATTCGCGTGCCTGCAATTTGGCGCACGAGAAAGTGCAGCAGCTCGAGCGATGAGATGTCGCTTTCGTGTGCATTGTCGAGCAGCAGCAGCAGCGGCTGACGCGCGGACAGGCGTGTGAGGAACTGCGTGACATTCCACATCAGCCGTGCCTTGCTCCCCGCGTCGCCGTCCGCGTCCGACGGAGCACCGGCGGCACGCAGGACACCTCCGCCGGCCAGTCCCGGAACGATCGCGCGCAGGTCGTCTTCGGCGCCGCAAGCGAGCACGGTCAGCGCAGCGGCGTCGAGGGCACGGAGTGGAGAAGCGAGTAAGTCGGCCACCGCGCCGTACGGTACACCCGCTTCCATTGCGAAGCCGCTGCCGGCTGCCACCAGCACTTTGCGCTGCATCGCTTCCTGCGCGAACGTCGTGAGCAGGCGCGACTTCCCGACGCCAGCCTCGCCCTCCAGGAAGACGCAGTGACCGCGGCCCTCGCTGGCCGCCTCGAGATGCCGCCGCAAGGCAATCAGATCACCGCGACGGCCGACCAGCGGCAGGTCGGCGACCCACGGCAGCACCGCTGGAGCCGCGCGAGTCGCCGTAGCGGCCGAGTCATCATGACGGTTCGCGTCATCAGCAGCATGTGGCAGGCGTCACCTCCGAAGCCGTAATTTTCGCATGTGCGTTAAAACTCAATTGCCAGATCAATGGCAGCGTGCCACCGAGCTCGAACGCCCATCTTCAACCTGCAATATGCATCCGGGTGCGGATGAAGACTGCCCGCACGACAACGAGTTGCAGCGTGTGCGGACTTCGGCTTCCGGATCGAGGGGTCGATCATGGGGTCTGATCATGGGGTCAGAGTCCTTGATCGCGTCGGGGGGCCTGTGGATCAGGGGCACGTAGTTCTTGATGCACGCACACATCAAGAACTAGGTCGCCGTAGCGTGGATCCCGCAAGATCTACGTCCCCTTGATCCCACAGGATCTACGTCCCCTTGATCCCATCCCCTTGATCCTGGCTCGGGGTCGCGCACCAAACCGAGAAGGCCAGGCCATGCAACGGAAACTCGTCGCCTACACCACCGTCACCACACACCAGACCACCCAGAACCAGGCATAGCCCAGCGCTGTAACGCGGTGAATCTTCCCCGTCACAATCCCGTCGTACGCGAACAGCGACAGGAACAGCGCATTCCAGCAGACGATGAAGAAGACCCACCAACTCGTGTCGACCACCTGCTCCGACACGCCACGCAGGAGCGGATCGAGTGGATCAAAGGCTCGTGAGAGCGCAGGCTCCAGCATGTACAACGTCGCGAGCAGCAGGTAACGCCGGTGCGCGTCCGGACGACGGCGATTCAGGTAGCCGAGGAACACGAAGAGCCCGAAACTTGGCAGCAGCAACCGATTCGCCTGCGCGTAGCTGGGCATCGCGCCCCAGCCTTTCCAGACTGCGAGGAAGACGTAGAGCGTGCTCAGAGTCACACCGATCGCTGCGCCCATCCCGACGATACCCAGCCGACGGTGCAAGCGAACGTTGCCAGCCCTGACGAGATTCGACTGCACAAAGAACGCGAGCATCCAGGCCAGACAGCTCAGCCCGTGTATGATGAACTTCGGGTCGGCATTGCTCGGCTGCCCGACCTTCCACACGAGATTGTCCGAGAAGCCCCAGACGGTGAAGAAGAGCGTGATCGAGCTGACGATGGAGAAGTAGCGTCGCTGCATCCAGGCGGCGCGTCCGTTCGAGGTTTGCGTGCGGCTGTCGTGCATCGAATGCTGGCGGATGTGTGACGTGCTGCGGAGTGTGCCGAAGGCTACGTGAACCTGACCTCTGCGTCAGCACAGCGCAAATACCCAGTCGCCTGGCCAGCGGTTTCGCGCACGTCCGGCGGTGCGATCGCGTTGGTAGGGTTCGTTCATGGGGTCCGTTCATGGGGTCAGAGTCCTTGATCAGCTGCGCACGCATCAAGGTCGACGTCGCCTCCGGATCATGGGGGCGAGTCCTTGATCCTTCACGCTCGGATCAAGATCTACGTCCCCTTGAAATCGTCGGATCAAGATCTACGTCCCCTTGAAATCAATCAAGATCTCCGTCCCCTTGAATTCTCGTCCCCTTGAATTCTCGTCCCCTTGAACTCCTCGAAATCCATGGTCGGATCAAGATCTACGTCCCCTTGAAATCGTCGGATCAAGATCTACGTCCCCTTGAAATCGTCGGATCAAGATCTACGTCCCCTTGAAAGCCGGTCGATCAAGATCTACGTCCCCTTGAAAGCC